>Ga0207768_100039_pt1 | contig 185875 bp, 152 predicted proteins | sample CeladaPassaB1F01_FD_187478 | JGI IMG/M metagenome (GOLD analysis project Ga0207768, IMG submission 187478) | Cellulose-adapted microbial communities from the Joint BioEnergy Institute, USA - Passage B1F01 (SPAdes) (version 2) | ecosystem: Engineered > Bioreactor > Continuous culture >...
TTGGAGAACTACCTTGAGACCCGCAAGCGACTACAGCAGGCGGACCAGCGCCTCGCTGACCTGTCGCAGAGGGAGAAGGCCACCGCATGAGCCAGACCACTTTTTACAGACAGAATGGGACTTGACCCGGGAGATGGCCTCCGAAGCGTCGGAATCAGCCTTCCCTTCGGCGCCAAGCACGCGGGACCGCGCTTCCTGAAAGCGGCCAGTCGCCTGGGTCGGCACGCGGCCGCCCGTTCGCCGGACCCGCGCGACCGTTGCGAAGCCGGCGCGCGGGTCGGCCGCCTGGCTCAAGTGCCGACTGGCTCGAGCTGCCGGATCGGCACGCCCGGCTCCCAGGCGGTGATGTAGCCCGCAATGGCGGAGGCCGCGACGGTGTAAGGCGAGGCGAGGTAGAGCCGGCCCGGACCGGAGCGGCCGGGGAAGTTGCGGTTTTGCGAGCTGATCGTCACCTCGTCCGGCCGGCGGCTCACGCCAGGCCCCGCGGCGATGCACGCGCCGCACCCGGGCTCGATGAACGTGGCGCCGATCTCCTCGAAGAGCTGGAGATAGCCGGCGCGCTCGCAGTACTCCCGCACCTCTTGTGAGCCGCACTGGATGAAGAGCTGCACATCCGGGTGCACGCGCAGGCCCTGGGCGCGCGCCTCGCGCAGCACCGCGGCGTACATGTCCATGTCCTCCTTCTTGCCGGCCGTGCACGAGCCCGCGTACGCGATGTCAATGCGGATGGGCTCGTCCCCGAGCTCATCGATGTAGATCCCGTTGCCCGGATCACCCGGCAGCGCGACCATCGGCCGGATCCGCGAGGCGTCGATCTCGATGACGTTGACGTACTCCGCGTCCGGGTCGGAGAACAGGCCCTCGCACAGCGCCTCCGCCCGCCCGCGGTCCATGCCGCGCTGCTCGACCAGGAAGTCCACCGCCTTCTCGTCCGGAGCGACGATGCCCGTGAACGCGCCGACCTCCGCGGCCATGTTCGTCATGGTGGCGCGCTCGTCCACGCTCAGCGCCTCCACCGCCTCGCCCGCGTACTCGATGATCTGCCCGATCGCGTGCCCGTCCTTGATGTAGGGGTGGCGCAGGATCTCCAGCATGAAGTCCTTGGCCGTCACGTTGGCCGGCTTCTTCCCGCGCACCACGACCTTGAACGACGGCGGGACCGCGACCCGCACGTCCTTGGTGATCCAGGAGTTGAAGATCGCGGTGGTGCCCACGCCGAACGCAACGCAGCCAATGGCACCCGAGTGCGGCGTGTGGGAGTCGGTGCCCACGATCAGCATGCCGGGCTCGGCGTAGGACTCCAGGATCTTGGAGTGGCAGATCGCCTCGGACCCGAGCCGGAGCCCCAGCCGCTCGCCGTACAGCTTGATGCCCTGCTTCTCCGCGAACTCGCGCTGCTTGACCTCGAGCTGCCGCGCCACGTCCAGCAAGCCGAGCTGCACGCGCTCCGGCGGCATCACCTCGTGCAGGAACGTGAGGTGGTCGCGGAACATGATGATGGACTCCGGGTCGGTGACCCGCGCGTCCGGACCGAGCTTCTGCTCGAAGAAGATCGCCGCCATCGGGGACACGTACTCGTGCGAGAACCGGATGTCCGTCCGCACGAACCCGCTGTCCCCCGGCTGCACCCACGGCACGCCGACCTTCCCGGCCGCCGCGTCCACGACCCAGTGGGAGGCGAAGATCTTCTCGGCGATGGTCATGGGCCGCACGCGCCGGGTGCTGCGCCTCGAGCGGATGATGTGCGGTGCGGAGGGGGGCGGCGACGACGTCTCCGCCACCTGCTCCGCGGCGTGAGCGGCCGGCGATGCTCCCGCACCCTGCGCGCTGGTCCCGGCGGCGGCCACACCCCGATCCAGCGCCTCGCCCCCGCTCTCGCCCTGGCCCGCCTCGGCCTCCTCGCGTAGCGCGGCGGGCGGCGGGATCCTCACCTTGCCCTGCAGCCGCGCGACGTTGAACTCGAACAGCCCGCCGTACTCGATGATCTCCTTCGTGATCGGGTCGACGCCCTTCGTGAACTCGGAGAGCGGGATCTCCTCGCCCCGCCGGATCCGGTCGATCAGCGAGAAGTCCGTGGACGTGAGGATGCCCAGGTTCTGGCAGTTCTCGTTGTAGATCCGCTCGATGTTCTCGGCGATGATCACGCGGATCCCCGCCATCAGCTCCGCGTAGGGCGACTGCTCCCGCGAGCTCCCCTTGCCGCGCCGCTTGCCGCTCACCGAGCAGACGAACCCGCCCTTCTTCACGCTGCCGCGGGTGACCGGGAACTCGCCGCCGGCCCTCAGCCCCAGGTACGGGAATTCGCCCAGCGTCTCGTCGAAGTAGTAGCAGATGTAGGCCGGCGTGATCTCGTCGGTGGAGATCTGGTCCCGCAGCTTCGTCCGCAGCTCCTCCGTCAGCTCCAGGTCCTCGCCTTCGAGCTGGCGGCGCATCAGCTCGGCATCGTCGACCAGGAACAGGATGCGGCCCTCGAACCGCAGCCGCGGCGGCCGCTTGCGGACGTCGAGCTTCAGGAGGTCGGTGCTCATGAGCCTTCGCGGAAAAGGGTCCGATCTCGAGTCATCTTGGCCCGGAGCGCGGTGTGCTGCAAGAGGATGGCCATAGCCCAGCGGCAGGCCCGCGGCGCCTACGATCGCCCGCGCTCGAGGCCCCGACAGGGTGTTACGCCGCCCCACGGGGGCGGGGTCCGTGCGACGGGACGCACTGGCCTCACGCCAGGGGCGGGGCTATTGTGTGGCAGCGTGGTGGGCGGGGAGGGAGCGGGGAATCCGAGAATCGAAGTTCCGACTCCTCGACGCCTCAACGACACCCTGACCGGACGAGCACCATGGCCACGACCATCACCGCCACCACCGACCCCGCCACCGGCGCCGCTGCCGGAACGGCCGAGGGCGGAGCGTCGTCGGGTCGCCTCGTATCGCTCGACGCGTTCCGCGGCCTCACGATCGCCGGGATGCTGCTCGTGAACAACCCGGGCACGTGGTCGGCGATCTACGCGCCGCTCAGGCACGCCCCATGGCACGGATGGACGCCGACGGACCTGATCTTCCCGTTCTTCCTGTTCATCGTCGGCGTGGCGATGGTGCTCTCGTTCGAGCGACTCCAGGCACGGGGCGCGACGCGCGGCGCGCTGGTGGCGAAGGCGGCGAGGCGGGCCGCGATCCTGTTCGCACTGGGGCTCGTGCTGCACGGGTTCCCGCGCTACGACTTCGCGACGATCCGGATCCCGGGCGTGCTCCAGCGCATCGCGCTCGCGTACCTGTGCGCGACACCGGCCGTGCTGTGGCTGCGGTGGCGCGGGCAGGCGGTGCTGTGCGCCGTGTTGCTGCTGGGCTACTGGGCGCTCATGACGTTGGTGCCGGTGCCGGGCGTGGGCCCGGGCGTGCTCGAGCCCGGCAAGGACCTGGGCGCGTGGATCGACCGCGCCGTGTTCGGCGAGCAACACCTCTGGAGCCAGAGCCGGACGTGGGATCCGGAAGGCCTCCTCTCGACGCTGCCCGCCATCGGCACCGTGTTGATCGGTGCGCTGGTCGGTCGCTGGCTCCGCACGGACCGCACGCCGCTGGAGAAGACGGTCGGGCTGTTCGTCGCTGGCAACGTGGGGCTGTTCCTCGGGCTGGCGTGGGACGCGGTGTTCCCGATCAACAAGCCGCTGTGGACCAGCTCGTACGTGCTGTTCACGGGCGGCATGGCGTGCCACGTGTTCGCCATGTGCTACTGGCTGATCGACGTGAGGGGGCAGCGGCGCTGGGCGACGCCGTTCGTCATCTACGGCATGAACGCGATCGCGGCGTTCTTCCTCTCGAGTCTGTTCGCGCGGATCCTGACGCTGATCCGTGTGGGTGCGGGGGAAGAGCGGATGGCGCTGAAGACGTGGATCTTCCAGAACGTCTATGCGTCGTGGCTCTCGCCGATCAACGCGTCGCTGGCGTTCGCGCTGACGTACGTGTTGTTCTGGCTCGGCGTCATGTGGGTGTTGTATCGGAGGAAGATCTTCATCAAGGTCTAGGGCGCCAGCCGCGCTGGGCTCCGCGGTCGGCTGGCGACCGCCGGGCTCCCGGGGCGCTGCACGGTCCCTGGGCTCCGGCGCGGCGCAGCCCGGGAGGCGAAGGCACCCCGGAGCGGAGCGCGAGGGCGCCCAGGCCGGAGGGCCGGAGCCCGGCGCGGCGGCGCCCGGCGGCCAAGGCCGCGGCGCCCAGGGGGGCTGCGGCCCCCGGTGCCCAGGTCCGGAGGACCGGTACCCTCTATGCTCCTGACCCTGACCCCCAACCCCTCCCTCGACCTCCTCTTCGAGGCCGACTGCCTGGTGTGGGATGACGCGAACCGGCTGGACGCGCCGCGGCGGCGGGCGGGTGGGCAGGGCATCAACGTCGTGCGCGCGGCGCGGGCGCTGGGTGTGGACGCCCGCGCGGTCGCGCCGCTGGGCGGCCAGGTGGGCGGCGAGCTGGCTGCGATGCTCGCGGCCGAGGGAACGCCGCTGCGAGCGGTGTGGATCGCAGGCGAAACGCGCGTATTCGTAGGCGTGCGCGAGGGCGCCAGCGGGCGCAGCCTGCTCCTCAACCCGCGCGGGCCGCGACTCGGGCCGGCCGAGGCAGAAGCGCTGTGCGAAGCGGTGCGCGCGGGGCTCGATGAGATGCGCCCCCGCTGGGTCGCGTGCTGCGGCAGTCTGCCGCCCGGCCTGCCGCCGGACCTGTACGCCGCAGTCGGACGCATGGCGCGGGAAGCCGGCGCGCGCTTCGTCCCGGACTGCGACACGCCGCCGCTCCGCCTGGCGGTGGACGCCGGCTGCGACCTGCTGGTGCCGAACCGTCATGAGGCGGGACGGTTGCTCGGGGAGGAGCTGGAGGAGGGCGACGTCGCGGCGGCGGCCCGCGCGGCGACGGCGCTGCTCGCGTGCGGCCCGGCCGCCGTCGCCGTCACGATGGGCGCGGCCGGAGCCGTGCTCGCGACGCGCCGCGGCACCTGGCACGCGGCGGCCCCGCCGATCCGGGACGGCAGCGCCGTCGGCGCCGGCGACGCCTTTCTGGCCGGCCTGCTGGCTGCCATGGAGGAGGGCGCGGAGCCGCCCGAGGCGCTCCGCGCCGCCGTGGCCGCCGGGACCGCAACGCTGCTCAGCGACGGCCAGGACCTGCTGCGACGCTCGGACTACGAGGCGCTGCTGCGCACCATCACCGTCCGGCGCGCCGGTTGATCGGGTCCGCTAACGCTGGGGCGCGCGCTGTTGCGACTGCCCCGGCTCCCCGGGCCGCTGGACGTCCACGTCAGGAACGACGACCCGGTCCGTGTCCGGTCGGGCCTGGCCGGGCTCCGTGTCGTACCGCGGGAGCTGGCCCGGCTCGACCTGGATGTCGGGCGGCTGCACCTCTTCCGCCTGATCCACCCGGCAGCCCGCGAGCACCAGCCCCGCCGCCGCTGCGGCCATCATCATCCACCGGCTCACCACGATCGCCCCCTTCCCTCCGGGTTGAACCGCAGACCAGACAACAGGATAGAGGTGCAAGGCGCAGGCCCTCGCGGGCGCAGCCGCGCACACGGTGACCGAGCAGCCGATGGGGACGACAGGCGCGGACCCTCCCGCGGAGGCGCGCAAACGCCGTGGCGATTTCCGGCAGGCGCGGCTCACGCGGCCCCTCGCGCGGAGGCGCACACGTGTTTCGTGCCTGCCGCGCCTGTCGCGCGCCTACCGCACCACCACCACGCCCTTCATGAACGGGTGCGGCGTGCACGTATACGTGTACGTCCCCGGCCGGTCGAACGTGTGGCGCCAGGTGGCGCCCGGCGCGATGTCGCCCGAGTCCCAGCTCCCGTCATCCGCACGCACGACGTGCACGACGGGGTCGTCGTTGCGCCATTCGACCGTCGTGCCGGCCGCGATCTCGATCCTCGCCGGCGCGAACGCCAGCTGCTGGATCTCCACATGCATCGCCTCCCCCGACGCGACCCGGCCGCCCGGCGGCGGCTCCACTGCCACCGGCGCGCCGCGGCCGATGTAGCGGGACAGCGTCAACGGAATCGTGAACTCGAACCCCCAGCGCGTGAGGCTGTTGCCCCGCCGATCCTTGAGCCCGACCGACGAGCCCTGCAGCGTCGCCGTGTTCGTGTTCGTTGCGTGCAGGGACAGCGTGTGCGGCGTGTACGGGATCGCGAGCTGCACCGCTGCGCTCCACGCCAGCGCCTCGCCCGCACCGCGATCCAGCAGCGTGACGGCGTCGCCGGCCAGCGCCACGTGCCGACCCAGCCGCACCACGGCGCCGCCGCCCAGCGCGTAGCGCACCGTGTCCCGGTCGTAGCCGCGGCCGAGCACGCGGGCCGCCGCCAGCAGCCGCACGGTGCCGAACGACCGCGCCAGCGCGACCTCTGCGTCCGGGCTCGCCGCCGCGGTGTTGTACGCCGCCTGCACGCCCAGGTCCAGCGGTGCGCCCGCCTCTTGGCGGAGCGCCAGCCACCGGGCCGCGAGCTCCAGCTCGTTGGGCACGTCTGAGCCCGCCACCAGGGAGTTGGACGCGTACTGCGCCGCGAACATGGTGTGGCCCGGCAACCCTGCGCCGAGGAGGAAGGTGGGCGTGGCCGTCACCTTCCGCAGCGGCGGATCACTGACGTTGAACCGATGCAGGAAGTTGAACTGCAGGGTGCCCGCGCGGCCGACCCAAGCGCCCCCCAGGTTCGGCGTGCGGTCCAGCACGGACTGGGCCCGGGTGCTCGCCGGCGCGGCCGCGAGGCCGAGCGCCCAGGCGAGGAGCAGGGCTCGAAGCGTGGTGTGCATGGCGTCTCCCGGGATCGTGCCGGTCCCGGCGCGCGGCCGGGCCGAGCGTCGTTGGACGTGTTGACCGTTATCCAACGAGTAACAGAACGAAATACGGACAACCGGCCCTGGGATGGGCCTGTCTCGCAGCCCGTCCGGACGCGTTGCGGAACACGGTTCCGACGGGCGGGCTACCGTGTTCCGGGCGGCGAGGCTGACCGGGGGGCGTGGTGGGCCGCGGCGCAGGGGGTGTTGAGCGTGGCCTGGGCATGGAACTTGCCAAGCCGCGGCGCCGCCACGCACTGCGGGGGCGGGTGCGGCACCTGGCCGCCGGGCCCGACCGCGCAACGTGCGTGGAATCAAGACACGTGGCAGCCGCGCTTGATGTCGCGTAGGTAGAATGGCTTCCCCGCCCATCCCGGGGCATCCGTGAGACCTCGGGGCGAGCCGGATCCCAGTGGTCGGGTCACCGACACCCCACCGACCCTCGCACGAGCGGGGCGCCGAGGCGCCTCATCTCAAGTGTAATGACACCGCGTCATTGGTGGATGCGACGGCGCAGGGGCGGCGACGATCGTGGTGGTCGAGGAGCCTGCGTCGACGATCGAGGTGACGGTTGTGCCGGGCGAGGTCGTGGCGGCGATCACGAGGGACGGCGACGCCCTGGCGGCGCAGCCCAAGTCGATCGACGTGATTCGGTAAGGAACTCCTGGCGGACGGCTCGTCTGGTGGCGGCCCGTCCGCGAACGCGGAGCCTCCCGCGGTGGGTCGTATCACCCCTCCATTAGGCTCCGCCGTATCCTCGGCCGAGCGGAGCGATCGCCGCAGCCGCGCAGCGTGCCGGCCGGCGCCGCGAAGGGAGAGAGTGGAGGCCGGTTCGAGAGAGCAAACGTTTTTTCGGAGGCCGTGATGAGACCAACGAGGTTCGCGGTACGGGGGCTCGCGGTTGCGGCCGCGCTGACCCTCGCGCTGGCGGCGTGCGATGAGGACGAGGTCGTGCTGCCGCCTGAGGTTCGGGTGACGGTGATGCCCTCGCTCCACACGATGAAGGTGGGCGAGCAGGTGACGCTGCATGCGTCGGTGTCGGGCACGGAGAACCGGACCGTCACGTGGGAGTCGAACGCGCCGAGCGTCGCGACGGTGGACCGGTCGTCGGGTGTCGTGACGGCGGTGGGCGCGGGCACGGCGGTGATCATCGCGAAGTCGGTGGTGGATACGACGGCGCAGGGTGCGGCGACGATCGTGGTGGTCGAGGAGCCTGCGTCGACGATCGAGGTGACGGTTGTGCCGGGCGAGGTCGCGGTGCCGGTCGGTGCGACGCGTCAGCTCGTGGCGCAGGTGTCCGGGACGACGAACCAGAACGTGACGTGGTCGTCGGATGATGAGTCTGTGGCCACGGTGAGCAACACGGGTCTGGTGACGGGTGTTGCGGAGGGTACGACGCTGATTCGTGCGGCGTCGGAGGCGGATCCGCAGGCGGTTGGTGTGGCCGTGGTGAACGTGGTCAGGATCACGGGTGAGATCGTGATCAAGTCGATCACGTTGCCGGATGGCACGCAGGCCAACCCGAACAATCTGTCGGGGCAGGTCGGTGTGACGGTGGAGTTCACGGCCCCGCAGGGGAGCGGGATCTCGCGTGTCGAGGTGGCGGTCCGGAATGGGGATGGCAACGAGGATGTCGTCTGCTCGCAGTCGATCGGTGGTACCGGGGCCGATGCGGGTGAGGAGGCCGATGCGTTGGCCCAGATCGTCTGCCCGCTGCTGACGGATGCGTACGGGGTGGGGGACGGCGGTGTCCAGGTTCGCTTCCCCAACGGTCAGTACACTCTCGTGGCCCGGCTGGTCACGAGTGCAGACGTGGTGAACGCGCAGGCGGACCAGACGGTGACGTTCAACAACGCGGACGCGTGGGTGCTGAACGTCGAGCCGGCGAAGGGCCCGGTGGCGGATGACGACGGCGCTGCGTGGTATGGTGGCGATGTGGTGGTGACGGGCTGGCCGGTGCCGTACTCTGGCCGGAAGGTGAGCGGGGTGACGTTCCGCTTCTTCGGCGTCAACAAGGCCGGTGCGGCGGACGGGGACGGCGGCTTCAGTGCGACGTACTCGGCGACTGCGGACATTCCGGGCGAGCACCGCGGTGAGGTGGACGCTGTCACTGCGGTTCTCTCGGCCGTCTACGAGGGTGGCCAGAACGCGCCGACCGCGGTTCGCGCGTGGCAGCTCGACGGCGAGACGGTCATTGACGATCCGGCCGACGACTTCGAGCTGCGGCTCGACAACGAGCCACCGGTTGCGAACTTCGCGCTGACGGCGGCGACGACCGCGGGCAATGCGCTAGAGAACCTGTGCTGCATGGGCGGCTGGGTCGGCGCGGCCTACGAGTTCGCCGCTGGCTGGACGGGCGTGAGCGACACTGGTGTCGGCGTCGACGGGGATCCGGTGTTCTACTGGGGCGAGGCGTCCCAGACGGCCGCCCAGATCAAGGCGGCGGGCCGAGTCGTCGAGAAGGGCGCGGACATCCCGGAGACGCAGACGAACACCGAGGTCAAGGTGATCGCGGTCGTCGCGGACCGGCTCGGCAACGAGACGATCGCGGAGGTCGGGCCCTTGGGCGTCGACCACGGCAAGCCGACGCTCGGGGAGCCGACGGGTCCGGCGGACGGCGCGATCTTCACGACGGTTGCGGATCGGACGTGGTCCTTCGCGACGTTCACGGACGCGCTGAGCGGCTTCAGCGCGAACGACCGGGGGCTTGCGACGCTGCTGCGGAACTTCGAGCCCGGCCCGGGGAACTGCGTGGTCGGCGGCTTTGCCGGCGGCGCGTGCGTCCCGCTCGTCGTGGGCGACAGGGTGGAGCTGCCCGCCAGCGCTGGTGAGGGCTACTTCACGATGAGCTACTCGCTCCGTGACCGGGCAGGCAACACGACGGCTCCGGAGGAGCGGACGATCCTAGTGGACGCGACGGCGCCGACGATCAACGGTTCCGTGGTGTTCCCGACGACGCTGACGGGTGGCGAGCCGGCGGTGTTTGGCATCGGGAGCATCTCGGACAACGTCGATCTGGGAGCGTTCGATGTTGTTTTCGAGTTTGCCGGCGGTTTCATGCTGCCGATGGGCCCGTGGAAGGTCGTGGGTGATGGCTTTGGGGGCGATCTCGTCACCGAGGTCAGGAACGAGACCTATGAGGTGTCGAGCTTCATCCGCTCGATCCAGGTGACGGACCTGAGGTCGGACGCGCCTGTGCCTGCCAGCTCTGCGTCGACGGCCGTCGGCTTCCGTGCGCGCGATGTTGCCGGCAACCGGGTCAGGTCTGCGACCGTCCCCTTCGCGGCCGGCACGGTGCCGGCTGGCGAGGACGTGTCCAGCTATGCTCCGGATCTCCAGACGTTCCACGTCGAGGTCTCGGATCCGATCATCATCTGCGACATCGAGATCGACGGCGACTGTGGCACCACGCCGGAGAGCACGACGATTTCGGCGATCGTGACGGGTCCGTCCAGCAGCAGTTTCACGAACCCGTACGCGCGGGTGTGGTTCTTCCGCGTGGTGGACCTGATCGCGCAGACCTACGAGTTCATCGGCGAGGCCACGTCGGCCGATATGAACGAGAGCGGGCCGAACCGGACGTACACGTACCGGATCACGCTGAACGGAGCGGGCCTCGGCGAGCAGAGGGGCATGGGCGTCTTCGCGGTGGCGATCACGAGGGACGGCGACGCCCTGGCGGCGCAGCCCAAGTCGATCGACGTGGTTCGGTAAGGAACTCCTGGCGGACGGCTCGTCTGGTGGCGGCCCGTCCGCGAACGCGGAGCCTCCCGTGGTGGGGCGTATCGCCCCTCCGGGAGGCTCCGCGTTTTTCCGCCATGGGGCGTCCGCTCAGGCCTGGGCGGCTTTCATGGTGCAGCGGCGGGCATGGCAACGTGCCCGGCCGGGGGCCGGGAGCGAGCGCGGCCGAGGGGCTTAACCGCCCGTCGTCGCCACCCAGACCTGGTTGGAACGGTCGATGTCGGGGAACCAGCGTTCCGGGTCGATCTCGATCCGGGTGACGGCGGGTTCCGCCGGGATGCGCAGCACGTGGCGGCGTGCGCCCCGGAGCCAGACCTCGACGGGCACCTCATGGCGCTCGGTGGAGCCGTCCGCGCGGGTCACCACCACGCGGGCGGGCATGGGGGCCAGGCCCCGGTCCTCGATGACGACCTCGAGCGCGCCGCCGGCGGGGGTGATGGGGCCGAGGGCGTGGTCGAGCGTCCAGGTCTCGTAGAACCACGGCGTCCAGAACCAGTCCAGATCGCGGCCGGCCACGTCCTCGAAGGTGTTGAAGAAGTCGAAGGGCGTGGGGTGCCGATCCCGCCACCGGCGGCCGTACTCTCGGAGCGCCCGGAAGAACGTCTCCTCGCCCAGCACGCCGGCCAGCGCGCGCAGCACGAGGGAGGGCTTCTCGTAGCTCGCGATGACGAAGGCGGGGCTGCCGATGGGATACAGGTCGCCGTGACGCATCAGCTCGACCTCGAGGCCGTTGCGGACGGTGGCGGCGTACCGGTCCATGGCCTGGGCGAACCGGTCGTAGCCCTTGAAGAAATCCGCCATGGCGAGGGACTGATGGAAGCGCGTGAGGCCTTCATCCTGCCAGGCGAAGCGCTTCTCGTCCGAGCCGACCATCATGGGGAACCACATGTGGCCGATCTCGTGGACGGTCACGGAGTAGAGCGCGATGGAGTCCTGCGCGCCGCCGATCAGCGTGATCATCGGGTACTCCATGCCGCCGCCGATCAGCCCCTCGACCGCGGTCATGTGGGGCCAGGGATAGGGCCACAGCAGCTCCGACAGGAACTCGACGGAGTGGCGCGCGTAGCGGGCCCATTCGGTCCACCCCCGTTCCGGCCGGTACAGCGTGTGGATCATGGTGGTATCCGGGCGGCCATCGGAATCGTGGTCGCCGACGACGGCGTGCGTTGCGTCCCACACGTACGCGCGCGATGCGCCCCACGCGAAGTCGCGCACGTTCCGCGCGCGGAAGTGCCAGGTCAGCTTGCCGTTCCTCCCGCGCAGCGTGGCGCGTCCAGCGCCGCGTTCCTCCGGCGTCACGACGCGGACGACCTCGGCCGAGCGGCGTGCGCGGTCGAGCCGCTCGAGCACGGTGGCGGAGAGGACCTGCTCCGGGTTCTGGAGCGTGCCGGTCGCCGCGACGAGCCAGCCCTCGGGCACGGTGAGGGAGACGTCGTAGTCGGCGTACCCCATGTAGAACTCGGCGTTGGTGAGGTACGGGTCGGTGTGCCAGCCGTTGACGTCGTCGTAGACGGCGAGCTGCGGATACCAGTAGCCCAGGAAGAACACCTCGCCGTCCTGGCCCATCCGCGGCGCGCCGAGGGGCGGGACGGTGAACGACCAGGCGAACTCGAGGTCCACCTGTCCGCCTGCGGGGACGGGCTCGGGCAGCGCGATGTAGAGGACGGTCCCGTCCACCTGGTAGCCGGGCGCCTGGCCCGTCGGGCGCATCTCCAGGACGCGGCCGTTGGCGGCGACGCGGTGGAGCCGGACGCCCTCGGTGACGGGGACGACGCGGTTGCGCATGGCGTCCGGCCGGTGGGCGTTCTGGTACAGGTGCACGGCGAGCCGGGGCAGCGGGTTGGGCGAGCGGTTGTGGTAACGGACGGTGCTCCGGCCCGTGAGCCGCGCGGTCGTGGGGTCCAGCTCGGCCTCGATGCGGTACTCGGCGTACTGCTGCCAGTACTCCGGCCCGGGCCGCCCCGAACGCGTGCGGGTGCCGTTCTCCACTGCGCGCCGGAACGCAACCGTTTCGAAGACCGGGTAGGGGAGCGGCCTCGCCGGCGGTTCGGTGAGCGACGGGTCCGCCGTGACGGGCACGGGCGTCGGGCGCGGCGGCGGTTCGACGGCCGTGCGGCCTGCCGAGCAGGCGGCGATGACGGGTAGGGAGAGCGCGAGAACGCAGAGTCTGACCGTCACAGGTGGCTCCTCCGTGGCGGCAAGGGATTCGACTGGTGGCTCATGCCTGCTACCACGCGGCGGGCGAAGGGTTCGCGGTGGACGTTGGGCAGGGCGTGACCGGGCGAGTCGGGCCGGCCGTGGGCACCCGTCGGCCAGGCGAAAAGGGCCGGCGCCGCGCCGCGAACTGGGTTGCGAGGCGTCGCTGGGCTGCGAAGGAAGGAAGGGTCCAGCCCGGGCGCGGACGCCGGCCCGATCGGTTGTGGCGACGGGGCAACGGGAGCCGATGGGGCGTGGCTCGGAGAACCGGGGCTCTGGCTGGGCAAGAGCCGAACCAGTGGAGCGCCACGGCCGCTAAGTCATTGAGCATCGAGCACCAAGCGGTTCACACCCGGATCGGGCGGGGGTGGCCGGGGTCCGCGAAAAGTGGGGCGTTTCCGCGAAAAAGGTGCAGGCGACCCCGAGTGTGCCGTTCCGCCGCGAATCCCCACGGCGGGTGCGGTGCCGAACACCGTTGGGAGGCGCGCCGAGCCGTCTCTCGCGCGGGGCGAGCCTCAGCCCAGCGCGGCGATGAGGTCGTCCGGCTCATGGAGGAGGAGGGCGCCCTCGGCGCGGGCCCGCGCGGCGAAGCTCTCCCGCTCGGATTCGCGCTTGGACCAGAGGACCGCGGCCGGGCGGACGCCGGCGGCGCGGGCGGCGATCACGTCGCTGATGCTGTCGCCGACGTAGAGCGTGGCGGCGGGATCGGCGCGGAGCCGAGACAGGGCGAGGAGGATGCCCTCGGGGTCGGGCTTGGGAGCGGAAACGTCGTCGTCGAGGATGACGACGTCGAAGGGGCCGAGATGGGCGCGGGCGGTGGTGATCTCCCAGGAACGGCGGCTCTTGCCGGTGACGACGCCGATGGGCGTCCGGCGCTGGCGGAGCGACGCGAGCAGCTCGGGGATGCCGGGATAGATCCCCTGGAAGAGCTCGTCGTGCAGCGCCTCGTAGTGGCGGTAGAACGCGGCGAGGCAGGCGGCGACGGCATCCTCGCCGGCGATCGCCTGGATCAGCCGGATCTCGGAGCGCGGCTTGTAGGCGAGGATCTCTTCGTCGCTGAGCGCGCGGCCGACGTGCGGCGCCAGCGCGCGTCGGTAGCACTCGAGATACAGCCGCCGCGTGGCGACGAGCGTGCCATCCAGGTCGAAGAGGACGGTGGTCATCGCTCGCGGGCCGTGTGCGGTGCTGTCGGTTCCTTCCGACGGCTGGCGGCCGCCGGTGCGAAGGCGGCGGGTGTGCGCCACGCATGCGGCTCCCCGCTCACGAAGGCCCGGACGCTGGCAGAGGCAACAGCGCGGGTCATGGGGTGTCGTTCTCCTCGCTGGGTGTGGTCGCGGCAAGGAGAGAATAGGGATAGGCGGTGGTCTGAGGAAGGGGGCCGTCTTCGCCCGAGGGGCAGCCGAAAAACGGTCGGGCCCGCCGACCCCGGGGGAGATACGGGGTGGCGGGCCCGGTTCGGCGCCGCGCGTGATGCGGGGCGCCGGGGGAGAGCGCCCAGGGCGGACGGTCAGACGTCAGTGCTGCCCTGCGGCTCGGGCAGACAGCGCACGGCAGTCGCCGAACGCTGCGACGCCCGGGTGGATCGGCAGGCGGCGTGCCAGCCGGTCCTTCCGTCGGGAGCGCCTTGTCTCCTCAGGGCATAGGCTGGATTGGCCGTCGGTGTTGGCGAGGCGTCGCGGGCAGCGGTTTGTTGTGTGTCTGCAACGCAGCGGGCATGAGCATCCGACAGGCGGTGCGAGACGCGCCCGGGGAGGGACCCGCCCCCGGAACGGTCGCGGCGCGCACGGGACCGGACACCACCGCGGAACGCGCGTCCTCGACCGGCCGTTCGCCAGCGGCGGGCGGGCGTCGCCCCGCCGGTCCGCCGGATCCATCGGCGATCTGCTCGAGCGCGTGTGGAGTCGCGCGTCGTTGAAGGGCTGGCTTTCGCGACCCTCGAACGGTGCCGGTCCCGGCCCGTTGAACGGCGGCGCTCCGATCTCGATGGAACCGCCGGCTTCCAGGGCTTTCGCGGGATCAGTTCGCCGGCGGCGCCGCCGGGCCGATCAGGCGCCGGACCTCGGCCTCCAGCGCGGCGGGGCGGAGTGGCCGGGAGAGGACGGCGGCGCAGCCGGCGTGTAGCAGCTCGGAGGGGTGGACATCCGGGTCGACGACGCCGACGACGGGTACGCCGCGGACCCGGCGATCCTTGATCACTTCCCGAAGCAGCCGGGCGCGGGGAGGGTCGAAGCGGTCCAGCGCGAGCAGGACGAGGTCCGCATCGATCCGCGCAGGCACCGCCGCCAGCGAATCCGCCAGCACGGCCGTGTACCCGTAGTGCTGGAGGACCGCGTTCCAGATGAAACGGTCGTCCTCGTTGCCCGAAATGACGAGCACGGTCTTGGCTGGCACGGCGGCCCTCGTCGGCACGGCCCGGCAGTGGCCGTCTGGACCACGGATGCGGGGGGTGGAAGGTGCGGCGGAGCGGGGGCTGCCCGTCTTCGCGCCGCCAACCTCGCAAAGTAAACCGTAGGGTCGGACCGTCAATCAGGTTTTTCGGACCAGACTGGCCGATTTCGGTCGAACTGGCACTGGGTCGGGTGGGGGCCTCGGTGGGGCTTGGCCGGGGGAGGGGCGTGCGGCTATGTTCCTGGGTGGACCTGGCGCGCGGTGTGCTGGGGGATGGGGGGCGCGGGTCCACGGAGGAATCGGAGGACGTTCGGCCATGCCCCTGTATGAGTACGTGTGTCGCGACTGTGCGGCGAGCTTCGAGCTGAGGCTCGGGTACGAGGAGCGGCTCGCGGTGCATCCTTGCCCGGAGTGCGGTTCACGGCGCACGCTGTTGCGGATCTCGGCCGCGGCGGTGGTGGGGGGCGGAGCGCGGGAGGGCGCCGCGTGGGGTGGCGGCTGTTGCGGCGGCGCGTGCGGGTGCGGGCACGCTGGCCTGAATTGAGCGTCTGCCGGGCGGGGACGACCCGGCCGGCGGCCCGGTCTTCTCCGAGCGATGCGGCTGTCTGGCCACCGGGAGGTCCATGCCCACGCCCGCGGCGGAAGACTATCTGAAGGCGATCTACCTGCTCTCCGTGGAGGGGCGGCGGGTGAGCAACTCCGCCATCGCCGAGCGGTTGGGGATCGCAGCGGCATCGGTCACCGAGATGCTGAAGCGGCTGGGCGAGGCGGGGTTGGTGGAGCACGTGCCGTACCGCGGCGTGACGCTGACGCCGGCGGGGGTGGAGATGGCGGTTCGGCTGATCCGGCGGCATCGGGTGCTCGAGTCGTTCCTGGTGGAGCAGCTCGGCTACACCTGGGACCAGGTGCACGACGAAGCGGAGCGGCTGGAGCACGCGGCGTCGGACGAGCTGATCGACCGGATGGCCCGGCTCCTCGGCGAGCCGCGGGAAGACCCGCACGGGCATCCGATCCCGGAGCGTGGCCGCGTGTTCCTCGAGGAGCCGCTGCCCACGCTCGCCGATCTGGAAGTGGGTCGCCGTGCGGTGCTGCGGCGCGTGAGCGATGAGGACCCCGCCCTCCTGCGATACCTCGCCGAGCTGAACCTGCGCCCGGGTGTGACGATCGAGCTGCTCGACCGCGCGCCGTTCGGCGGGCCGCTGCGCGTGCGCATCGGCGAGGCCGTCGAGATGCTGGGGGTCGAGCTGGCCAAACGGCTCCACATCGAGCCGCTGGGCGAGGAGGCTGCGGAGGGAGCGTGAGCCCCGTGCGGCCCGGGGGATGCTCCCTCTCCTGAGCGTCCGGCCTCGGGCGTTGCCTCGGCGGGGTCGGACCGTCGCCGTGTGGCTAGGGGGACGACGTCGACCTCGAGCACGACGCGGGTGCTCTGCGGCACGCACACCTCGCGGCACGCGCCCCACGAGACCGTGGCCGCGACGCGGAGGCTGGTGCCTGGCTCCGCATCCGCCGCGACGCGGATCTCGCCCTCCGCCTCCACCGCTTCCGTGTAGACCAGCGACGCCCGTTCGCCATTCACGACGAGCGGCGTGGCCGGCGGCCACGCCAGTGGGCTGATCTGCACGCCTTCCGGTGCCTCCCACTCCACGCGCAGCGGCAGACCGACGTCGCCCGGGTCGGGCGCATAGACGTGCCAACCGGGCGCGGGCTCGATCCTCAGTGCGAAGCGCGCCGCGCCGCCGGGAGCAATGCGGAGGCGTCGCGGGACGAGATGGACGGCGGCCTGGACAGGCCCTGCGGAAGCCTGGGGCGCCGGCCGGGCCGCGAGCCACCGCAGGAAGTCGCGCACGGGCGTCGTGTCCCAGTTCGCTGCGCCGCGGCGACGCAGCACGATGCGGCCCAGCCGGTCCACGATGAAGGTGGTGGGGAGCGCCTCGAGGCCGTATGCGGCCGGGATCGGCTCCGCCTCGACGTATGCGGGCAGGTCATACCGGTGACGCCGGAGGAACGCCTCGACACGCGCCGGTTCCTCCGGCGAAACGACCAGGAACGCGACATCGTCCGATCGCAGCGAATCGTGCAGCGCCGCGATGGAGGCGAGCTCCGCGACGCACGGCGCGCACCACGTCGCCCACAGATGGATGAACAGCACGCGGCCGCGCAGGCGCTCGAGCGGGAGCGGCTCGCCGTCCGCATCCAGCGGGCGGATGCGCCACGCATAGTCGGCCTGGCCGAGGACCTGGAGGCCGCCGGGCATGCTGGTCCGGGCGACGGCAGGTGCCGGAGAACCCCGGGGCACGTCCGGCATTGCGGCGCAGGATCCGAGCGCCGGGAGCACGGTCGTCGCGGTGAACAACACGATGACGGTTCGGCGCACCCTCATCGGCCGAGCCCCACCCTCGCGCCGAACAGCAGCTCGCGGCCGTGGGTCGGGCCCCAGACGTACGCGGTGTCGAAATCAGGGCCGAACGGGTCGTGCGGCGCGACGAGCGGGCTGCCCTGGCGGAAGTCGAACAGGTTGCGCACCGCGGCCAGCAGCTCGATCCCGGTCCGCGGGCGCCAGGTGCCCTGGAGGTTGTGCGTCGAGTACGCAGGCGAGCGCGTGGGCCGGGTGTACGGCGGAGGGTACTCGGGCAGCCGCATCGGCCCGACGAACGTCCCCGTGTAGTCCAGCGTCAGGGCGCCGAACGTGTAGGACAGCCCGAGCGTGGCCTTGTAGTCCGGCGCGAACAGCTCTTCCCGCCGCTCCCCATCGCGCTCCGTGTCGACGTCCTGCACCGTGATGCCCAGCGAGTAGAGCAGCGGGAACTCCCGGAAGTTCTGGTTGAGCGAGAGCGCAACGCCGCGGCTGACCGAGCGGCCGTGGAGGTTGCGGTAGATGATCAGGTCGGGGTCCGTGTCGTAGTCCGGCACGATCCGATTGCCGAAACGCGTGTAGAACGCGTCCACGTCCACGACCATGTTGTTCCCGCCGAACGGGAAGACGTGGTTCACGTTGAGCGCGCCGCTCCACGACCGCTCCGGCTCGAGCGTCTCCTCGATCACGACTCGACGCGCGCCCGTCAGCGCGGCGTGGTCCTCCGTGAACAGACTCACCACGCGGAAGCCGCTGCCCAGGTTCAGACGCAGCGCGGTGTCCAGGAGCGGCTGCCACTTCACGCTCAGCCGCGGCGCGGGGATCACCCCGTGGGCGTCGTGATGATCCAGCCGCAGCCCGGCGAGCACGCGGAGATCGGCGGCGACATCGAGTTCATCCTGGATGAAGATCCCGGGGATGAACCTCCGTTCCGGCGTGGGGGTGGCCGGTGTGCCGTCGTCGTACACCTGATAACGGACCGTGAGGCCGGCCAGGAGGTCGTGGCCCTGCGGGGCGGGCGCCTGCCAGAGCAGGTTCGCGAACGCGACGTGCTGCGTTGCCACGAACGGCGTCGTGCCGTAGGCGGCGTCCTGCGCGTGCCACGTGTAGGAGAAGTCCGCGCGCACCCCGCGCTCCGGCCACGGCGCGAGCGAGCCGATCAGCTCGAACCGCCGCGTTTCGATGTGCTCGCCGTAGACGCGGCTGCCGCCGCGGTCGGCGCGGGTCCACCCCCGCACCCCGCCGAAGCGGTCCTCGTAGTATCCCCGGGCCGAGAGACTCAGCACGCCCCGCCGCCAGCGGCTCCGCTCCGCGGTGCCCACGTCCAGGCGGCCGAACAGGGAGCCGCGGGTCACCAGCGGGAGATCGGTGAAGCCATCGCCGTTGCCGTCGATGAAGCGGTCGCGATGCACGAGACTCACACCCACCAGGCCACGCGCGCGCTCGCCTGCACGCGCGCCCGCAACGTTGACGTTCGACTCGCCCGTCGAGGTGTGATACGCCTCCAACGCCAGCCGCGGCGCAAAACGCGGATCCTTCGTGATCACGTTCACCACACCCGCCAGCGCTTCCGTCCCGTAGAGGGTGGAGGACGGGCCCTTGATGATCTCGAGCTGCTCGATGAACGCGGGGCTGATCCCGTTCAAGCCGTACACGGACGCGAGCGCACTCATGATGGGCATGCCGTCGATCAACACCGCCGTGTACGGGCCCTCCATTCCGTTGATCCGGATGCTGTTCGTGTAGCAGACGCCGCAATCCACCTGCTGTGCCAGGCCGTTCAGGTACTGGACCGACTCCATCAGACTCGACGACGCGTTGCGCTGGAGGTGCCGGGCCGTCACCACCTCCACCTTCACCGGCGACTCCGAGACGAACGTCTCCTTCATCGTGCCCGTCACGACCACGGGGTTCAGTTCCAACGGCGCGCGCATCAGCTCCACGCGAAGGAACTCCGTCTCCCCCGGCTCGAGCCGGACCGTCCGCTCGGCCGTGGCGTAGCCCGGCGCCGTGACCAGGAGGGTCCGCTGGCCGGCCGGCACGCCGGCGATGCGGAAGCGGCCATGGGCGTCCGCCAGCGCGCGCAGGCTGGCGCCGCGGACCTCGATGGCCGCGTAGGGCACGGGTGCGCCGTCGGCGACGACGATGCCGTGGAGAGCGCCGGTGCCCTGCTGGCGGGCGAGGCCGGGGGTGGCGGCCATGAGGGCGAGCGCCGCGGCCGGGAGGAGGGCGGGGCGGGGTCGTCGCCGGGTGCGAGGGTCGGAGTCGTTGGGCAGCATGACCGTCGTCCTCGTGAGGCTGGGCGGTCGTTCCAGGTTTTAGGGTTGCCGAAAATAATGATATGGGGTGGCGAAAAGTCAAGGGAGGGCTGCGCGGAGGGCGGGCGATTTGCGAGGCGGGGCCGGCGGCGCCACATTGCAGGGCACTGTCTCAACCGCCCGCACGTGCGGGCCCAAACCCGTAGGAGCCATGCGGAACACGCCGATGAGGAGGACCGCCCTCGCCCGTTTCACCCTCACCCTCGCCCTCGCCCTCGCCCCGGCCCCGGCGCTGGGCCAGGGCGGCGATGCGGCGGATGAGCTGGTTCGGCGGGTGCTGACCCAGACGCCGCTGTTCGATGGGCACAACGACCTGCCGTGGGCGATCCGGGAGCACACCGGCGCGCCGGGGAACGTGGAGGCGTACGACCTGCGCGGCAGGGCGCCCGGGCACACGGACATCCCGCGGCTGCGAAAGGGGATGGTGGGGGCGCAGTTCTGGTCCGTGTACATCCCGTTCGAGGCGACGGAGGAAGGCGCGGCGCGGGTGCAGCTCGAGCAGATCGACATCGCGCGGCGGGTGATCGCGCGGTACCCCGACGTGTTCGAGCAGGCGTACAGCGTGTCCGACGTGGAGCGGATCTTCGGGAGCGGGCGGATCGCGTCGGTGCTGGGGATGGAAGGCGGGCACGCCATCGAGAACTCGCTCGGTGCGCTGCGGGCGTTCTACGACCTGGGCGTGCGGTATCTGACGCTGACGCACTCGGCGAACATTGACTGGGCGGACTCGTGCTGCGAGCCGCCGCGGCTGGGCGGTCTGAGCGAGTTCGGGAAGGAGGTGGTGCGGGAGATGAACCGGCTGGGCATGCTGGTGGACCTCTCGCACACGTCGCCCGGGACGATGCACGATGCGCTGGACGTGTCCGAGGCGCCGGTGATCTTCTCGCACTCGGGGGCGCGTGCGGTGACGGACCATCCGCGCAACGTGCCGGACGATGTGCTCAGGCGGTTGCCGGAGAACGGCGGGGTGGTGATGGTGACGTTCGTGCCGTCGTTCGTGAACGCGGAGGTGATGCGGTGGTCGAGCCTGCCGCCGGAGCAGCGGAAGGGGTCGGAGCCGCGGGCGACGATGGAGGACGTGATCCGGCACATCGAGCACATCCGGCGGGTCGCGGGTGTGGACCACGTGGGGATCGGCGGCGACTTCGACGGGATCTCGGCGGTGGTCCAGGGGCTGGAGGACGTCTCGACGTACCCGGCGCTGTTCGCGGAGCTGGCGCGGCGGGGGTGGACCGAGGAGGAGCTGGCGAAGCTGGCGGGTGGCAACGTGATGCGGGTTTGGCGGGAGGTGGAGCGGGTGGCGGCGCGGCTGCAGCGGGAGCGGCCGCCGTCGGTGAAGACGATCGAGGAGCTGGACGGCAGGAAGGCCGGCGAGCCGCGGCGTTAGGAGCCGCGGCTCCGCTCGGGGGGCGGGCCCGCCGGGCCCTGCGGCGGCTTCGCCACCGCAGGGCCCGGCCCCGGAGGGCCGGCGCCCGGCGGAGCGGGGCCCAGCGCGGCCGGAGCCCACGCGGAGCCTACGGGCTGGTCCCGGTGGTGAGCCGGACGTGGAAGAGCGCCGGCCACAGCTTGCCGGTCACGAACAGCCGGTCGTTCTCCGCATCGTACGCGATGCCGTTGAGGACGTCGGTGTAGGGCGTCCGCTCGTTGGCGGGGAGCAGGCCGCGCATGTTCGTCCAGCCCAGCACCTCTCCCGTCTCCGGATCGATCCGGACGATCCAGTCGGTGCGGTAGACGTTGGCGTAGAGCACGCCGTTGATGTACTCGAGCTCGTTGATCTCCTTGAGGGGCGCGCCGCGGTCGTGGACGGCGACGGTGCGGGTGATCTCGAAGGTCTGCGGGTCGAGGTAGCGGAGCGTGTCCGACCCGTTGCTCATGATGAGCGACCGCCCGTCGGTGGTCAGCCCCCAGCCCTCGCCCGCGTAGGTGAACGAGTCGAGCAGGGCGAGGGTCTCGACGTCGTAGATGTAGCCCACCTCCGATTCCCACGTGAGCTGGTAGAGCTTGCCGTCCAGGAGCGCGAGCCCTTCGCCGAAGCGGTCGTCCGGCAGGCGTACGCGCTGGAGGACGCGGCCGGTCTCGAGCTCGACCCGGCGCAGCTCGGAGGCGCCGTAGCGGCCGGTGCTCTCGTAGAGCACGCCGCCGTGGTAGAGCAAGCCCTGGGTGTACGCGCTGGTGTCGTGCGGGAAGCGGGCGATGACCTCGTAGCCGGTCGCGGGCTCGCCGCGGCTGCAGGTGGCGGCGGCGAGCGCCGCGGCGAGGGCGAGGGCTGCGAGGGGCGTCCGCGCGCGCCGGCCGCGGCGGTGCGGGCGGGGCGCGGGTGTGGCGTGTGTGAACGGCGTCAGTCGCATGAGTGAACACTCTCCGGTCGGGTGCCGGCGCACGGCCTCGGGAGGCGGCGCGCCGGCGTCCGGCTCGGTGGATCGGGTCAGTGGACGATCGGAGGCGTCACCTCGGGTGGCCTGGGAATCTGGGTGACGGTGAGCGGCACCTCCGTCTTCAGGTCGTTGTCGATGAAGACGACGAAGCTGTACTCGCCCGTCTGCCTCAGCTCCAGGTTGTTGATGGTGATGATCTGGTTGCTGGCGATGGTCTGACCGGGCGCGCCTCCGCGCGGGACGATCTCCCCTTTCAACTCGAACACCGTCTGGCCGTCCGGGTCGTGCAGGCGGACCTCGATCGTGTGCACCCGGTCCTTCTCGGCCGGGTGCGCTTCGAGGCGCATGATGAATTGCATCTGCGGGTGGACGGCCGGCACGTCGGTCACGTTGATACAGTCGAAGATGCCGAGGATGTTGAGCTTGCCCTCGGCGGTGACGTTCGCGTAGTCGGCAAGGACTGCGAGCTTGACCTGCATGCCTCGTTTCTCTGGCCGGTACTGCACCGGGCGCAGCGATCGTGGGGCGCCGCGCCGTCTGTCGGGAAGCTAGAAGGGGGCGCGGCGTCCGGCAATCGGGCGGCGCACGGCGCCCGGCCGGCTCCCGTTCATGGCCGGGTCTCGAAGTTGATGATGCGCCGTCCCAGCTCGGGTTCCGCAACGATCACGGACAGGACGCCGTTGTGGGCCTGGCGGACGGCGCTGGCGAACTCCTCGACGGTGGTGACCTCGCGCCGGTTGACCTCGAGGATGACCTGGCCGGGCCGGATGCCGGCGCGGGCGGCGGGCGAGTGGGGCCGGACGGCTGCGACGACGGGGCGGTCGCCCTGTTGGGCGACGGAGAAGCCGATGCCGTGCGGACCAGGCGGGGTGGGCTGCGGCGCCGGCCGTTCGCCGGATCGGATGGCGCCCAGCTCGACATCCACGGCCGTTCGCGTGCCGTAGCGGATGATGTGGAGCCGGGCGATGGCCCCTGGCGTCAGCTCGGCCAGCGCGGCCTGGAGGTCGCTCACGGTCGTGACCTCGCGGTCGCCGATCCCGATGATGATGTCGCCGAGCTCGACGCCGGCGCGGTCCGCCGGACCGTTCGGCTCCACGTGGACGACCTCGGCGCCTTCGGTGGAGGTGAGGCCGTACACCTGGGCGTCGGCGCTCTCCACTTCGTCGAGCATGACGCCGAGGTAGGCGCGGCTGACGTAGCCCTGGCGGATGAGCTGGTCTGCGACCCGGCGGGCGAGGTTGATGGGGACCGCGAAGCCGTAGCCGAAGTACAGGCCCGTGGGTGAGGCGATGGCCGTGTTGATCCCGACGACGCGGCCTTCCAGGTCCACCAGCGGCCCGCCCGAGTTGCCTGGGTTCATCGCCGCATCGGTCTGGATGAAGTGCTCGAGTGGCGCGGCCTGGGCGGCGCCGTCCCTGCGCGTGCCGAGGATGCCGATGGAGCGTCCCTTCGCGCTGACCACCCCGGCGGAGACGCTGAACTGGAGGCCGAGCGGGCTGCCCACCGCGAGCACCCAGTCCCCGAGCTGGAGCTGGTCCGAGTCGCCCAGCCGGGCGACGGGGTAGTCGCCCGGCTGGATCTTCAGCACCGCCACGTCCGTGCTCGGGTCCCTCGCGACGACGTGCGCCTCGAACTCGCGGCGGTCGTGCAGCGTGACCGTGACCGCGGTCGCGCCCTCGACCACGTGGTCCGAGGTCAGGATGTAACCCTCCCGATCCAGGATGATGCCGGAGCCGGCGCCGAGCTGGATGCCGCCCGGCGGCATGTCCGGCAGCGGCAGGCCCGGCAGCGGCGGCAGCGGCCCCTCGTACGGCGGCCGCGCACTCTCGACCTGGATGTAGACGACAGACGGCAGCACGCGGTCCACCGCCTCGCGGAACGTGGCCGCGGCCGGCGCCGGGACGCGCTCCTCCTCCTGGCCGCACGCCGCGACGCAGAGCGCGGCGGCGAGGGCGATGCAACGAGGACCGATGCTCATGCGAGCCGGGCCGGTGCAAGATGCGTGCATGGTGAAACCACGGGTCCACGGCCCCCGTAGAGGCCATGCCCGCGTCGTCTCCAGGGGCGCGCGGGTGGGCGCGCCGCGGGCCGGTCCGCGGCACCTGCCGAACGGAGTCTCGCGATGAGAACACGCACGAAGGTCGTCCTGGGCGGAATTTGCATCGCCATTGTCGCCGGTGCCGCATCCTTCCTCCGGGCCGACGACCAGGGGGGCGAGGACGCGGCGCCGGTCGTGGTGGTCACGCGGGGCGAGATCGTGGACCGCGCGCTGGCGGTGGGAACGATCGAGCCGGAGATCGAGATCAGCGTGAAGTCCAAGGTTTCCGGCGTCGTGCGGCGGCGCTTCGCAGAGATGGGAGAGTTCGTGCGGGCCGGCGCGCCGCTGCTGGAGATCCAGCCCGACCCGACGCCGCTGGAGCTGGTCGAGGCGCGGCGCCAGCTCGAGCTGCGCGGCATCGAGCTGGAGATGTTGGAGCGGGAGCTCGCGCGGCAGCGGGCGTTGAGCGAGCAGGGCATGGTCTCGGCCGCCGTGTACGAGGAGGTCCAGCGGCGGCACGCCGAAGCCGTGCTCCAGGAGCAGATCGCGCGCGAGCGGTTGGCCCTACTCGAGAAAGGCGCGGTCACCATCGCGGACACCCGCATCGAGTCCGTGGTCAAGGCGCCGATCGACGGATACATCCTCGAGCAGATGGCGCAGCCGGGCGACCCGGTCGTTCCTCTCAGCACGTACCAGGAGGGCACGGTCCTCATGACCATGGCCGACATGAGCCGGCTGATCTTCCGGGGGACGGTGGACGAGATCGATGTGGGGCGGCTGCGTGAGGGCATGCGTGCCGAGATCCGCATCGGCGCGTTGCCCGGCGCCCGGATCGAGGGCGTGCTCTCCAGGATCTCACTCAAGGCGAGGAAGCAGGACAACTCGACGGTGTTCCCCGTGGAGATCACGCTGGAGCCGACGGACGGCGTGGTGTTGCGCGCCGGCTACTCGGCGAACGCGTACATCGTCATCGAGAAGCGGGAGGACGTGCTGATGATTCCCGAACGGGTCGTCACCTTTTCGGGCGACACCGCGTGGGTGACCGTGGAGCTCGGCGGGGGCCAGACCGAGCGGCGGGTCATTGAGACGGGACTGAGCGACGCGATCAACATCGAAGTGGTTTCCGGCCTGCGTGAAGGGGAGCGGGTCCGGGAGAAGCCGGCGCGGCAGATCTGAGAGACGAGGGCGGAGGTCGGCCTCCCGTGCGCACGTTGATCCTGCTCCACCAGTTCCTGGACGACGTCCGCGCGCAGAAGCTGCGCACCACGCTGACCGTGCTGGGCATCACGTGGGGCACGGTGGCGGTGGTGGTGCTGCTGGCGTTCGGAACGGGGTTGGCCGAGCAGATGCGGCGCAACGCCCGCGGGATGGGCGATGGCATCGTGCTGGTGTTCGGCGGACGGACGACGCGGCCGTACGCCGGGTACGGCGAGGGGCGGGTGATCCGGATGCGGGAGGAGGACGCGGCGCTGATCGCGCGCCAGGTGGCGGGGATCGAGGCGCTCAGCCCGGAGTACGGCAGCCACGGCCGGCCGGTGCGCCGGGGCACGGCGATCGTGAACCCGTACATCACGGGCGTGCTGCCGGTCTACGGCGAGCTCCGCAACATCATCCCGGAGCCGGGCGGGCGGTTCCTGAACGACCTGGACGAGCAGCGGCGGCGGCGGGTGGTGGTGCTCGGCGACGGTGTGAAACGGCTCCTGTTCGGCGATGCGGAGGCCGTCGGCGAACAGGTCTTCATCGGCGCGGTGCCGTTCACGGTCGTCGGCGTCATGCAGCCCAAGACCCAGACCTCGTCCTACAACTCCCGCGACACCGACCGGGTGTTCATCCCGGCCAGCACGTTCCGCGCACTGTTCGGCACGCCCTACCTCTCCAACCTGGTCTATCGGCCGGCCGACCCGGCGGAGGGGCCGGCGATCGAGCAGGAGATCTACGAGCTCCTCGGGCGGCGCTACCGTTTCGACCCGGCGGACCGGGATGCGCTGAGTTTCTGGGACACCAACGAGCTGATGCGGCTGTTCCGCTACCTGTTCCTCGGGTTCAACGTCTTCCTCGGCATCGTGGGTAGCTTCACGCTGACGGTGGGTGGCATCGGCGTCGCGAACATCATGTACATCGTGGTGAGGGAGCGGACTCGGGAGATCGGCGTGAAGCGTTCGTTGGGTGCGCGGCGCCGTGACATCCTCTTCCAGTTCATCACGGAGGCCTTCCTGATCGTGGCCGTGGGTGCGGCGCTGGGGCTCCTGCTCTCGGCGGCGCTGATCCGCGTGGTGCGCCTGTTGCCGATCCAGGAGGTGGTCGGCACGCCGCAGATCTCGACCACCGTCTTGGCGACGGCGCTGGCGTTGTTGGCGCTGGTCGCGCTCGTGGCCGGCCTGCTGCCCGCCCGCAAGGCCGCGGCGCTGGACCCCGTGGAGTGCCTACGGTACGGCGTCTGAGGGGCGCGGCGATGTGGAGGATCCTGTTCGAAGAATTCTACGGCGACCTGAAGACGCAAAAGGTGCGTGCCTTCCTCACGATGTTCGGCATCGCGTGGGGCACCATCGCGATCGTGCTGCTGCTCTCCTTCGGCGCGGGGCTGAGGAACGCGGTCGTCGACGGACTGGTCAACGCCTACGACCGCATGTTCATCATCTACGCCGGCGAGACCACTCTGCCGTACGAAGGGCTGCCGCGCGGCCGCCGCATCGCCCTCACCGAAGCGGATGGCGAGCTGCTGCGCGGCATCCCCGGGGTGGAGCTGGTGAGCCCGTCGTATGGCCGGAGCGGCACGAGACTGCGCTTCGGCGATGTGGTGACGACGACGTACATGGAGGGGGTGCACCCGTCCTTCGAGCTGATGCGGCGGATGTTCCCCGTGGCGGGCGGGCGGTTCCTGAACGTCCGCGACGTCGAGGAGCGCAGGCGCGTAGTGTTCCTGGGCGATTCGATCGCGAAGCGCTTGTTCGGCGATGTCTCGCCCGTGGGGCAGACGGTGCTGATCGACGACCTGCCGTTCATCGTCGTCGGCGTCATGCAACGCAAGCTCCAGACGACCATGAACAACGGCCCGGATGCGGAGCGCGCGGTCATCCCGGCGTCCACGTTCCGGGCGATCTACGGCCCGCGCTACGTGAACCATCTGCTGGTCCGGCCGAGCAGCGCGTACGATCCGGGGGTGGTGAAGGCGGAGATCTACCGGACGCTGGGCCGGCGTCACCGGTTCGACCCTGCAGACGAGCGCGCGCTGAGCTTCTGGGACGTGATCGAGGAGGAGAAGCTGGCGCGCCGCATCATGCTGGGCATCCAGATCTTCTTCGGCGTGGTGGGCGGCTTCACGCTGGTGGTGGCGGGCGTCGGCATCGCCAACGTCATGTACGTGGCGGTGCGGGAGCGCACGAGGGAGATCGGGGTCAAGCGGGCGCTGGGCGCGCGGCGGGTGCACATCGTTGCCCAGTTCGTGTTCGAGGCGCTCCTGCTCTCCCTCTCGGGCGGGCTGGCCGGCCTCGCCGTGGCCGCGCTGGTCGTGTTCGCCGTGGACAGCCTCCCCACGTCGAACGGGGCGATGGAGTTCCTCGCGAACCCGGAGCTCTCCTGGCCGGTGGCGCTCACGACCGTGGCCGCGCTCACGGCCATCGGCCTGTGCGCGGGCGTGTTCCCGGCGAGGAGGGCCGCGGCGGTGGATCCGGTGGAGTCGCTGCGCTACGAATGAACGATGGCGCGGTGGCGGCCGGGCTACCAGCGCACGTTCCCCTGCTGCGACGTGTCGATCTGTTCGGGCTGGCCCGAACGGAAGAGGAACGCCTCCATGTTGGCGGTGAGGAATTCGCGCGCCGGGCGCTCCCGCACGTCCAGCCCGTAGTGGTTGATCAGCGCCGTCTGGTAGCGGAGCCACTGGTCCCAGCAGCGCTGACAGATCTCGCGGTGGATCCGCTCGCCCAGCTCCGTTCGCAGAGGCGGCCGCTCGAGTTGCGGGTTGGTCTGCCCGCACCTGACGCAGCGGATCTCTGCCATGATCGCCTCCCGTCGAGTCGTCGTTGCCCGGCCCGCAGCCGTATGGGCATCTTACCATACCAGGCCGCTGCATGAAAAGAGCCGCGCCGGCGCCGGGCAAGGGTGGCTCGCTCCTCGCGCAGCGCGGTCCGCAGATGCACGCAGCGGCGGCACACGTGCGCCGCCGCTGCGCAACGGGCGCTACGGGAAACTACTTCGTACGGCTGGACTCCCTTGCGGACTTCGTGGTGGACTTCCTGGCGGCCTTGGTGGCGGACTTCTTGGCAGCCTTCTTGGCGGTCTTGGCGGTCTTCTGTGCGGCCTTCTTCGCCGTCGCCTTCTTGGCCGCCTTCTTCGCGGTCTTCTTCGCCGCCGTCTTCGGTGCTGCCTTCTTCGCCGTCTTCTTCACAGCACTTCTCGTTGCGGGCATCGTCGCCCTCCTGTGAAATGTTGAAGCGTACTTCGACGGCACCAAGGACGATGAATGCGATCCGCGTCGTCTGTCAAGATCTTTGTGGAGAGGCCATCGCCCTGGGTTGGTTGCTGGTGATGCTGCTCGCGGGTGATGCGAGTGGGCAGCAGGCGGTGGTGCTGGGGGGCGGCGGCTCGCGCGGGCTCGCTCATGCGGGTGTGCTGGCCGGTCTCGAGGAGCTCGGCTACGAGCCCGAACTGGTGGTGGGGACGAGCATGGGCGCGATCATCGGCTCGTTGTACGCGGCGGGCCACTCGCCGGAGGGTGTGTGGCGGATCGTACTGGCGCAGGACTGGCCGGAGTTCTTCGTGCACATGCCGCGGCCGGTGGGTCCGCGGCGTGAGCTCCGCCATCCGCAGCTCGAGGTCGGCATCGGGGTGCAGAGGCCGGCGGGTCTCATCGCGGAGTGGCGGATCAATCGGGCGCTCGTGCACCTGCTCTTCGACGCCGGGGCACGGAGCGGCGGAGACTTCGACCGGCTGCCGCGGCGGTTCCGGTCCGTTGCGGCGGACCTGCGCACGGGTGAAGCGGTGGCGATCGCGGAGGGCGACCTGGCGCGGGCGGTGCGGGCGAGCATGGCGGTGCCGGGCGTGTTCGCGGGGGTGGTGCGCGCCGGCACGCCGCTGGTGGATGGCGGAATCGCCGACTACTTGCCGATCGCGGTGGCACGAGCCGAGGGCGCGCGGTACATCGTCGCCTCGGACGTGATCCGGCCCGCGCCCGAGATCGAGGATCATTCTGCGCCGGCGGTGGCGTTGCGCGGTCTGCGGCTGACGATGCGCAACACGCTGCCGGACACCGCGGCGGATGTGCTGGTGCTGCCGGACATCCCGCGGCAGATCAGCGAGGCGTTGTTCCCGCGTGATCCGACGCCGCTGTTCCGTGCGGGGCTGGAGGCGGTCCGGCGTGATGCGGCTGGTCGTCTGCCCGCGAGCGGCGGTTCTCGGGCGCGGGCGCCGCTGCCGCAGCCGGACACGCTGGTCGCGTTGCGTGTCATGGCCGCGGATGCGGCCATCGGGGCGTTGGCGCAGCGGCTCTTCCGGGATGCTGCGCCCGCGCGCTACGACACGGCGCGGGTGCTGGGCGCGGTGGACCGGCTGTACGAGACGGGGCTGGTGGACGGCGTCTGGCCGAGTGTCGAGGGACTTATGGAGAGTGGAGCTGGGAGAGCGGGTGAGCTGGTGGTTCGGGTGGAGCCGGTCGCGCGGACGAACGTGGTGGGTGCGGTGGGCTACGACAACGACCGTGGCGGCCGGGTCTGGGCGAGGGCGTCCACGCGCGTGACCTCGGCGGAGCCGCTGGTGCTCGGGGTGGCGGGTTCGCTGGGCTCGCTGGAGCGGTGGGCCGCGCTGTCGCTGCGCGTGCATCCGCCGGGCACGGCGCCGCTGGCGTGGAGCGTGGGTGCGCACCACGCGTCGAACGAGGTCCGGGTGCGGGGCGGGGAGGTGGATGTGCAGCGGACGGGTGGGTGGTTGGGGGCGGAGCTGCTCCGCGTACGGCCGGCGCTCGCGTTCGCGGCCGTTGCGTTGGCGGAGCGTGTCCGGCGCGGCGACGGCGAGGATGGCGTGTCGTACGGGCCGCTGGTGCGGATCGAAGGTGTGCAGCCGCTGACCCGTCTCGTCGGCGCCTCGCCGATGCTCGAGCTGGAGGCGCGTGCGGGGGCTGTCTCGTACGAGCGGGTCCGGGCGCGGGGAGCGGCCTGTGCGGCGTCCGGGCGCTGGTCGCTGGCCGCGCTGGTGGACGTCACGTCCGCCAGCAGCGATGCGCCTGCGGATGTGCTGCCTGCGCTGGGCGACGAGTGGCTGGTGCCCGGGATGCGGTGGGGCGAGGAGCGCGGCCGGACGCGTGTCGTGGCCGGTGCCGACATCGCGCATCCCATTCCGCATCCCCTCGTGTTGGAGGGCGCGGTGCGGCTGCGGCTGCGGGCGGGGGCGGCGGCGGGCGACGTGGACGCGTTCCGGGATTCGGGTGCGTGGGTGCTGGGCGCTGCGCTGGAGTTGTTGTGGGCGACGCCGCTGGGCCCGGTCCTGGGCGGCGTGGGAGCGAACACGCGCGGACGCTGGCGCCTGCACGTGAACGTCGGACCCTGGTTCTGAGGGACACACCGTGCAGCCGTTCGATGAAGTCGTGCCTGGAGCCCCGTCCGAGGCGAGTGCGGCGGCGTGCGAGGACGCACTGCCGGATCCCTCCACGCTGCGACCGCTCGATCCGCGGGTGATGAAGGTGTGGCGTGCGGCCTGGCTGATCACGGCCGGGCTGCTCGCGCTCGCGGCGCTCGTGTCACTGGTGTCGGGGCGCGGAGCCGTGGGCGCCGCCCTGCTGGGGCTCACGGCGACGTGCGTGGCGGCGGCCGTGTTCCTGCCGAGCGTTCGGTACCGCGCGTGGGGCTTCCAGGTCCGGCCCGCCGGTCTGCTCGTGCGGCACGGCGTCGTGTGGCGCAGCGTGAGCGTGGTGCCGCACGCACGGATCCAGTACGTGGACACGCGACGCGGGCCGCTCGAGCGTGCGTTCGGGCTCGCGACCGTCGTCGTCCACACGGCGGGGAGCCGTGGTGCGGCCGTGCGGATCCCCGGCCTCGATGCGGTGGACGCCGAAGCGCTGCGCGACCGGCTGGCGGCGCTGGGTGACGGCGATGATGCTGTCTGAGCCGCAGCGGCTCCATCCGTACACCGTGCTGTTCGACGCGGTCGCGACGGCGCGGGCGTTCGTCGTCCCGGCGCTGTTCGGCGGTGTCTCGGCCGGCGGCGGCGAAGTGGAGAGCGTGCTCACGTGGACCCTCGCGCTGCTCTCCGTCCCGGCGATCCTTCTCGCGGTTGCACGTTACTTCTCGTTCCGTTACCGGCTCACGGGCGATGAGCTGATCATTGACTCGGGCGTCCTCAGCCGTCAGCGGCGGGTGATCCCGCTGGCGCGGATCCAGAACATCGATGTGCGCGAGTCGCCGCTCCAGCGCCTCTGCGGAGTCGTGGAGCTGCGTGTCGAGACGGCGGGGTCGGGCGAGACCGAGGCCGCGCTGCGGGTGCTGGACCGCGCGCACGCGGAATCGTTGCGCGAGGCGCTGCTGGCGGGGCGCCGTGCTGCGCTGGTGGGGGGCGGCGTCGGTGTTCAGACGGAGGAGACGGAGCCGGTTCGCGAGCTGGCGCGGCTGTCCACGCAGGACCTGATCGTCGCGGGCGCGACGGCGAGCGAGGCGGGGATCGTGGCCGCGGCGCTGGGCGGTGCGCTCCAGGTCCTGGACGACCTGCGGATCGACGTTCCCGACTTCCTCCCGGATCCAGAGCGCATCGCGGAGCTCTCCGGCGGAGACATCGTGGTGGCCGTGGCAGGCATCGTGCTCGCGGTCCTGCTGATCGGCTGGCTCTCCTCGATCCTCGGCGCACTGATCACGTACCACGGCTTCACGCTGGAGCAGACGTCCTCCGAGCTGCGCAAGCGGTACGGACTGCTGAGCCGGCGCGAGGCGGTGGTTCCGCTCGAGCGCGTGCAGGCCGTGCGCGTGGAAGAGTCGTGGATCCGCCAGCCGTTCCGCCTCGCCGCGCTGAAGGTGGAGACGGCGGGCGGGGCGCCGCAGGAGCGGCGGCGCGGCGGCGCCGAGGCGTTCCTGCCGATCGCGCGCGCGGCCGATGTGCAGCGGCTGGTGGAGGCCGTGCTGGGCGGCCTGGACTACGACGGGCTCGTGTTCCTGCCCGCGCATCCGCGGGCGCGCCGGCGCGCGTTCGTGCGCTACACGATCGTGTTCGGGCTCGCTGCGGTGGCTCTCACGTTCGTGGTGGAGCCGCGCTGGTTGCCGTTCCTGCCCGTGCTGCCGGTGGCCTGGCTCGCCGCAGGGCGGTACTACCGGAACCTCGGCTACGCGCTGGCGCCCGGGTTCGTCGTCACCCGCGCCGGCTTGCTCGACCGCATCACGTGGATCGTGCCGGACCGGCGCATTCAGACGGTGCACCTCGTCCAGTCGCCGTTCCAGCGGCGCCACGGCCTGGCCGACGTGGTGGTGGACACCGCCGCGGGCGGGCTGTTGCGGGAAGCGGCGGCGAAGGACATCGCGTACCCGGATGCGTTGGCGCTCCTGCGCGAGGTCGCCGAGCGGACCGCGTTCGCGTCTGGGGCGACTCGTGCGGCGGATCCGGGGAAGAAGCGCGGAGCGCCCGCGGAAGGTATCCGCGGGCGCTCCGGCGGCTCATCGGCGGGCGGGGGTCAGAACCGCGACTCGTAGCGGCCGCCCATGCCGTAGCGGCCGCCGCCGGGCCGGCCAGGGCCGCCCTCACGACGCGGCGCGCGGCGCGGCGGCTCCGCCGGCGGGTTCAGCCGCACGACGTTCTGCGCCTTCGGCCCCTTGGCCTCCTGGATGACGTCGAACTCCACTTCCTCGCCCTCGTAGAGCACCTTGAAGCCGGTGCCCTCGATGGCGCTGTGGTGCACGAAGACGTCGGGCCCGTTCTCGGCGGTGAGGAAACCGTAACCCTTTTCCTGCGAGAACCACTTGACGCTACCCTTGGTACGAGCCATCGCGATACTCCTGTGTGGAAAGGTTTGGCTCTGTGTGTGTCCGGGGGTTACGGTGCGATGACCCGTACCCTCTGACGCTCGCCGCGACTCAGCGCGCGCGGCCGGCGCATGCCCAAGAAGCAACAGGGAGCCCGCGTGTGTCCGCAGGCTCCCTGTTGGATTTCAACGATTCACCCGCGCAACCGAAGCCCCGTCCCTGCGTTGGGCGGGGTCACACTGAGCCACAAGGTACGCCTGCCGGGGGCGAAAGTCAAGGGTGTCGGGGTAAACCAAGGGGGAGGGCGTTGACGCGCCGCGCTGCGGCGTGTACCCTGCCCACGGCCGCGCGGTTGCGCGGTGTGATGGCCGAACCTTTCGCTGTTTCGATCGATGTCGACGAACGCTTCCATCAGCGGGGTAGCCCGTTTCCGTGTCTCTGATGTGGTTCCTGTCCCGCTCCGCGGGTACATGCTCCGTCTGCGCGTGACCGAGGGCGATCCGACGATGGCGCTCCTGCGCCCGGGCCGCTCGCTCCGCCTGATCGGGCCGGACGGCTCGGAGCGCGTGGTCCTCATCCACGGCATCGGGGCGACCAGCGGCCGCGCCCGCGCGGACCGGCTCGAGCGCCTTCGCGAGATCGACGTGGTCGTCTCGGCGGCGGACGGCGAGGCAGTCCGGATCGGCTGGACGGCGGAGCCGGCCGGCTGAGGGAGCGGGAGTCGGGACGGTTCCGCGGACACCGCGAGACGGCGTCAATGAGCGAGCACCTCCCGGACGGACGGGCGGGGGCCGAGCCCATCGCGTTCCTCACGGGCGCGACGGGGTTCATCGGCAGCCGGGTCGCGCGGCTCCTGCGTGAGCGGGGGTACCGGCTGCGGTGCCTCGTGCGCGCCTCGTCCGACACGAAGGACCTCGAGCGTGCGGGCGCGGAGCTCGTGTGCGGTGAGCTGCACGACGCTGCCGTGCTCGCACGCGGCCTGGACGGGGCGGCGCTGGCGATCCACATGGCCGGCGCCTACGAGATGGGCCTCGTGGACGTGGCGGCGCTCGAGCGCACGAACATCGAGGGCACCCGCGCCTTCATTGCCGCGGTCGAGCGGGCGGGCACGCCGCGCGCGGTCTACGTCTCGACGACCGCAGCGCTCGGGCCCGTGCCGGAGGGCGAGGGCGATGAGACGACGGAGCATCCGGGCGATCGCTACCGTTCCACGTACGAGCGGACGAAGACGGAGGCGCATCGTCTCGCCGTCGCTGCGCAGCGTCGCGGCGTGCCGCTCATCATCGTGTGTCCCGCGGTGGTGTACGGGCCGGGCGACCGCAGCCCGCACGCCCTCTTCATGATGGACCTGATCCGCGGGCGGGTGCCCGGTCTGCCGACGCGGCCGGCGTGGTGGTCGTACGTGCACGTGGATGATGTGGCGGAGGGGATCGTGGCCGCGGCGGAGCGGGGACGGCCGGGCGAGACGTACGTGCTCTCGGGCGAGCACATGCGGATGGATGAATTCGCGCGGCGCGTGGCGCGGCTCGCCGGCCGACGTCCGCCGCCGTTCCGCTTCCCCGGGCCCGTGCTGCGGATCAGCGCCACCCTGATGGACGTGATCGCGCGCGTGACCGGGCTCCGGACTTCGATCAACCGGGAGAACGTCGAGATGGTGAACGGGTGGCGTTGGCTCCACTCCCACGCCAAGGCGACCCGGGAGCTGGGCTGGGTCCCGCGGCCGCTGGCCGAAGGGTTGCCGGAAACGGTCGCGTGGCTACGGGCGCAGCTCGGCCGCTGACGTCTCCCCGCGCCCGGCGTCGCCTTCCCGCTTGAACCGCTCGAACGCCGTGTGGCAGCGGTGGCACCAGTAGGTGACCACGGAGAGCGCGGAGCCGAACGGCGAGTGCAGCTCGGTGTCGTCGCCTCCGCAGAACGGGCAGACGGCCCGGGCGGGCAGGCCGAACACCGCGGCGGTCCAGTCGGCGCGGGCGCGGGAGTCCATTGGTCAGTCCATCAAGAACACGCGGTTCTTGTCGCCGCGGATGCGGGCGAGGGTGTCCGGATCGGGGCCGCTCCGGGAGGTGCGGCGGCGAGCTTCGTCGAAGCCGGTGAAGTCCGGCTCCGTGACCGCGGCCGTGAGGCCGACCGCCTCGAACAGCGGCGCCACCCGCTCGGCGAGCCGGACGCGCAGCGCGCTGCCCTCGGCGTCCACGATGCCCGCGGGCACGAGCGACACGCTCGGCGAGTCCGGGCCGAACCAGCGGAGCACGTCGGGCAGGATCCGCTGCAGCGCGCCGGCCATCGCATCGCGTGCGCGGGCGCTGGAGCGCGCGAAGCGGCTGACCCACGCTGCCGCGTGCGCACCGTGGAAGCGCTCCTCCTCGAGGAGCTTGCCCACCCGTTGCCGGACGGGTGCGTACGCGGATTCCCGGAGCGCCTCGAGCTGGATGGTGAGGGCGGTGTCCACGAGGGCATTGAGGGCGACGAGGTCCGGCCAGCTCCCGGCGGCGCGGTCCAGCAGCTCGATGTTGTAGTACTCGTGGGCTTCACGGCCGTGCTCGATGTGGGAGACGTCTTCGCCGAAGTCGCGCAGCAGCGCATAGAGCAGCCGCGCATGGCCCCACTCGTCCTGCGCCATGGACGAGCACGCGATGGAGGCCTCGAGCTCCGGCGCGCCCAACATCCACTCCGCGTAACGCATGCCGAGCAGCCGCTTGCTGTCCGCGAGCACGAGCACCAGGTCGCGCACGCCCGTGCGGACCGCCTCCGGCAGTGGGGTCTCCATGTCCACCGTGCTCACGTCACGCCCCCTGTGTGGCGGCGGCCTCGCCCCGCTCCGCGCGCTTCTGCGCGGGAGCCGACGGCTCCGCATCGCCGCGGTTGAACACCTGGATCATGCGGTCCCGGGGGACCACCCACATGTCGAACCACTTCTCCTCGTCGTACGTGGTGTACGCGTACACCCGGGCGAGCTGGTCGTCCGGCGCGTTCACGTTGCCGATGTGGCGGAGCGGCTCGCCCCGGCTCTTGCGCGCGAAAACCTCGTAGACCATCGCGGCTCCTCCCCCGCCCGCATCAGGCGGCGACGCCGAGGCGGCGCAGCGCGGCGCGGCCCTCCTCGGTCATGCGGTCGACCGTCCACGGCGGATCCCACACCACGCGGATTTCGACCTCCTCGACGCCCGGCTCCTTCAGCAACCGGTCTCGCACGTCATCGCGAATGAAGTCCATGCAGGGGCAGGCCGTCGCGGTGAACGTGAGATCCACTTCGACGCGTGCGCCTGCGCGGCGGATGTCGTAGACGAGGCCGAGGTCCACGACGCTGATGGGGAACTCGGGGTCCCGGACGTCGCGGAGCGCCGACCAGAGGGAGGCGGTTTCGGGCGCCGCCGCGCTGGGCCCCGGCGCGGGGGCCACCGCGTCCTTCAGGCGCGCGGAACCACCGTTCACGCCGCCTCCAGCAGCCGGTTCAGGTCGCCGTGGCTCCGCCGCACCGCCTCCACGTATCGCTCGTTCATCGGGCCCCGCGCCTTCCAGCGCTTGAACACCTGCTCCCACGAGATCTCGCCCTCCTCGAAGAGCCAGCGCTTCGCCTCCGGGTCGTACTCGCACGGGAACGGGTAGTCGAGCACGTACTCGCCGCGCTGCTCATCGTAGTGAGCCGGAACCTTGATGCCGATGGACTCGCACAGCGGCACGGTCGCGGCCATCCAGGCCTGCCGGAGCTGGTCGTTGGTCATTCCCTTCAGCCGGTATTCCAGCTGGTCGCTGTGCCGCTTGAGGTGGTCGGGCAGTCCGAACCACTCGATGGTCATGGGGAACATCCAATCCACGGCGCGCTGGAGCTGCTCCCTCGCCTCGCCCCCGGCCTGCGCCAGCCGTCGCATCCACACCTCGCCGTGCCGCAGGTGGAAGGTCTCCTCGAGGTCTACCTTCACCAGCGCGCGCTTGAGCGGGCCGTAGCTGGTGTTGCGGTACACGTCGCTCAGCAGCGTGATGCCCGCGCGGTCGTAGAAGCCGTTGGCGGTGACGAGCTCGGCCCAGTTCTCGAGCGGCTGGTCGAAGCCGTACGGGTGTTTGAACTCGTGCGGCTCGCGGCCGTAGATCAGCTTCTCCTTGTCGAGTCCCAGGTCCTCGAGGAGCCGGTACGCGATGTTGGCGTGGGCGAGCTCGTCCTGGATGATGGCGACGGCCGAGACCTGTGTGTTGATGGAGGGTGCGTCCTTCGCCGCCAGCCAGTAGGCGGGCGCGCTCATGAGTTCCGTGTCGGCCTGCACCGTGAGCTGGACGATCAGCGCCTTGCGGTACCCCTCGGTCATCTCGTCGGGCGACTCGAGGATGTAGCCGTTCTGGACCTTCTGTTTGAGTTCCTCTTCGGAGAAGCGGCTCATGGGGCACCTCGGCTTTTCGAACGTTCGTTCGAGTTCGCCCATGGTAACGTGGGGCGTTGTCCGGCGCAAGCCGTCTTGCGGCGGCCCGGCCGCCGCGACGGGCGGCGTGGGCCCCGGCGCCGGTCCGGCGCGGGCCCGGGGGTACGGGGCAGGTCCTCTACCGGCCCGGTGGCCGGCTGGTTCCCGGCGGTGGCGCAAGCCGCCGGCCACGGCCCCGCTGGTGATCCGCGGCCTCACTCACCGCGGGCTGCTCCCTGCACGCTCCGTTCTCTTGATCCCGCCCGCCCCTTGGCCCGGCGGAGAAGCGGGTCGGGGCCACCGGCACGCGGGTTTCCGGGGCGGGGCGGTGTGGCCGCCACCGAAAGAGCAGGGGCCTGGCCCCGTCCTTGCCCCTCGCCGCCCGGGATGGGCCGTGCCAGGGCGAGTCCCGTGCGGCGCACGGGCGGGGTGATCCTCGGGGTGGTGGCGGTGGCGCTCGCGGTGGGCGCGGTGGCGTTGTTCACCCTCTACATGACCTGCGGATTGCGCGGCTGCCCGGACGTGCGTCTGCTCCGCGGCTACGTGCCGGACGAGGCGTCGGTGGTGCTGGACCGGGACGGCGAGGAGCTCGTGAAGCTGTACCGGGTGCAACGCGTCGTCGTGCCTCTGGACTCGCTGCCCGGGTACGTGCCTCAGGCGTTCGTCGCCATCGAGGACCGTCGCTTCTACGAGCACGACGGCGTGGACTGGACGCGCGCCCTCGGGGCGGCGTGGGCGAACCTGCGCGCGGGCGGCATCGCCGAAGGGTTCAGCACCATCACGATGCAGCTCGCGCGGAACCTGTTCCCGGACCGGTTGCCGGCGCGTGAGCGGACGCTGGGGCGCAAGCTGGGTGAGATCCGGGTCGCGCGGGCCATTGAGCAGACGTACGACAAGGAGGAGATCCTCGAGCTGTACATCAACCAGATCTACTTCGGCAGCGGCGCGTGGGGCATCGAGGCGGCGTCGCGGGTCTACTTCGGCAAGCCGGCCTCGGAGCTGACGCTGGCGGAGGCGGCGCTGCTCGCGGGGATCGTCCGTGCGCCGTCGCGGCTGAATCCGCGGGTGAACCGGACGCTGGCCGTGGCGCGGCGTCAGTCGGTGCTCCGGCGCATGGCGGCCGAGGGGTTCATCACGGGAGCGGAGGCGGCAGAGGCGATGGCGGCGCCGTTGCGGCTGGCGCGGGACAGCGGCGGGGAGGACCGGACGGCCGGCTACTTCGTGGAGCTGGCGCGGCAGATCGTGGAGCGCCGGTTCGGCGAGGCCGTGTACACGGGCGGGTTGCGGATCTACACGACGTTGGACCGCCGGGCGCAGGAGGTGGCGGAGGCGGAGCTCCGGCGTCAGCTCGCCGCCATCGAGGCCGGCGCGTACGGGCCGTACCGGCACCCGCGCTACCGTCCGCGCCGCGCGCCGGCGGACACCGCGGAGTCGGCCACGCCGTACCTCCAGGGCGCCGTGGTGGTCATGGACGTGGAGACGGGCGACGTGCTGGCGCTGGTGGGCGGCCGCGACTTCCGGGACTCGCAGTTCGACCGCGCGGTGCAGTCGCGGCGGCAGCCGGGCAGCGCGTTCAAGCCGTTCGTGTACGCGGCGGCGGTGGCGGAGGGCTACACGACGACGCACGTGCTGGACGACTCGCCGTTGCGGGTCGTGCAGGCCGGGGGGCGTACCTGGGCGCCGCGCAACTTCGGCGGCAGTTACGCGGGGCCGATCTCCATGCGGGAGGCGCTGGTGCAGTCGCGGAACGTGGCGACGGTGCGGCTGGCGCAGGAGGTCGGGATCCGGGACGTCATCGCCTTGGCGCGGCGGCTCGGCGTGGACGGCGACCTACCGGAGTACCCGTCCATCGCCATCGGCGCGGGCGGCGTCTCGCTGCTGGACATGACGGCGGCGTACGCGGCGTTCGCCGCGCTCGGCCGGCGCGTCGAGCCGCGCTTCATCCTCCGGGTCGAGGACCGTGCGGGGCGAGTGCTCTGGCGCCCGGAGGTGCGCCGCCGGCGCGTGCTCGACCCCGGCGTCGCCTTCCTGGTGCTGGACATGATGCGGGATGTCGTGGACCGCGGCACGGGGACGGCGGTGCGCGCCGTCGGCTACACCGGCCCTGCGGCGGGGAAGACGGGGACGACGAACGACGCGACGGACGTGTGGTTCATCGGCGTCACGCCGTCGCTCGCGGCCGGGGTGTGGATCGGCTTGGACCGGCCGCAGCCCATCGTGGCCGGCGCGACGGGCGGCCGGCTCGCGGCGCCGGTGTGGGGCCGGGTCATGCGGCGGCTCCCGGCCGCGGCCGGGCCGGACTGGAGGCCGCCGCCCGGGGTCGAGACCCGTCTCATCGATGCGTCGGGCGCGATCATCCAACCCGGCTGCTGGGCGAGCGGGCCCGTGCGTGCCGAGTACTTCCTGGCCGGCACGGCGCCGGCCGGCCGCTGCGGCCGCATCCTCGTCCCCAGCATGCCCGACTCGGCGCTGGAGGACTCGCTGTTGGGCGAGGAGTACGTGCCGTGGTGGCGCGCGCCCGGGGACAGCCAGCCGCAGCGGCCCTGGCCGGCCGGCACGGACGAGGCGCGACACGACGCCGGCGATGGCGTTGAAGGCGCGCGGGCCGACACCGCGACGGGCGGGCGCGGCCGGGGGCACGAGGCCGGGGATGTGGGCCGGCAGCCGGCGCAGGAAGAGCGCGAGGAGCGGGACGACGAGCCGCGGGGCGAGCGGCGGCCCCGGCTCCTCGGCCGGCCCGGGCCGCCGCTCCGGCTGCCGGAGCGGGATCGGCGCTAGCGCGGACGAGCACGAGGCGTTGACAAACACGCCCTCGGCGCCGCACTCTGCGGGCGAGCAAAACGCCTAACGCCTGTCCGTTCGTCGAACCGGGCGGCCTCACGGCGTGCACTGGGGCCGCTCTTTCTGTGGAGAGGAGACCATGCGTGCGCTGGTGCTGGGCGCGGGGCTGCAAGGGTCGGCCTGCGCATACGACCTGTTGCGGAACGACGCCGTCGAGCGCGTCGTTCTCGCGGACCTGAACGTGGACCGGCTGCCGCCGTTCCTGGAGAAGGATCGCGGCAGCCCGCGGCTCGAGCTCCTGCGGCTGGACGCCCGGGACGAGGACGCGGTCCTTGCCGCGATGGGCCGTGCGGACGCGTGCATGAACGCGCTGCCGTACTACTTCAACCTCCCGATGGCGAAGCTGGCGGTCCGGGCGGGGATCCACTACGCGGACCTCGGCGGCAACACGGGCATCGTCTTCCAGCAGCTCGAGCTCGACGAGCAGGCCCGGGAGCGCGGGGTGAGCGTCATCCCGGACTGCGGGCTCGCGCCCGGGATGGTGAACATCCTGGCTGCGGCGGGGATCGCGGAGCTGGACCGGGCCGACACGGTGAAGATCCGGGTCGGCGGCCTGCCGCAGGACCCGAAGCCGCCGCTCAATTACCAGATCGTGTATTCGCTCGAGGGCGTGCTGGACTACTACACGACGGCGTCGTGGGTGCTGCGGGACGGCGAGCCGCGGCAGGTCGAGGCGCTGACCGAGATCGAGTCGGTGGAGTTCCCCGCGCCGGTCGGCACGCTCGAGGCGTTCCACACGGCCGGCGGGCTGTCCACGCTGCCGTGGACGTACCAGGGGAAGGTGCGCAGCATGGAGTACAAGACGCTGCGCTACCCGGGCCATGCGGAGATCATGCGGGCGATCCGGGACCTGGGCCTGCTCGGCACCGACCCGGTGGAGGTGAAGGGCCAGCGGGTGGTGCCGCGGGAGTTGTTCATCGCGTGCGTGGAGCCGCGGTTGCGGCGGCCGGAGGGCCGGGACCTCGTGGCGCTGCGGGTCGAGGTGGAGGGTGAGAAGGACGGCAAGCCGCGCCGCATCGTCTACGACCTGCTCGACTACTACGACGAGCAGACCGGCATCAGCGCGATGGAGCGGACGACCGGTTTCTCGCTCGCGATCACGGGCGTGATGCAGGTGGACGGCCGGATCGCGAAGCGCGGCGTCTTCACGCCGGACCAGGGCGTGCCGGCCGAGGCGTACGTCGCCGAGCTGGACCGGCGCGGCGTGCGGATCGCCAAGCGCGTCGAGTAGCGGGCGTCTCCTTCCCCCAGGGACCGCCGTCGGCCGGTGTACGGGCCCCCGTGCGCCGCGCCGCGGCGGTCTTGCGTTCCATCCGGGGAACGCAAATTGCGACTTTGGGTTGCGGGCCGGGTCGCGGCAGCCCCGGCGCGTGGAGTCTGGGGGAAGGAGGAACGCTTCGATGGCCGACATCAACGTCGAGCGCAAGGGCCCTTCGGTCTGGCCGTGGATCATCGGTCTGCTCGTGCTCGCGCTCCTCATCTGGGCGATCGCGGAAATGGTGGACACGGATGAGACGCAGGTCGCCGAGGTCGAGGAAGTCGAGCCCGCTGGGGCGCCGGCCGCGGTCCCCGCGCCGACCGTGGAGCCGGGGGCGGCCCAAGCCGTCGAGCTGGGGACGCTGATGCCGCTGGGCACGGAAGACGCCGGGCGCACCGTCACGACCCGGGGCACGGTGGTGGGCCAGCCCATCGAGGAGGGCTACTGGATCCTCACGGATCAAGACGCCGTGCTGTTCGTCGTCACGGAGGAGAAGCGCAACTCCGGCGAGTCCGTCCACGTTACGGGCCGGCTCGCGCCGGCGACGGGCGATCGGGTCCGGACGTGGCGTGAGCGCGCCAACCTCCGTCCGGCCGCCGGCTGGACCATCCACGAGGACCTCTTCATCGCGCCCCTGGAAGGCGGGCAACAGGCCGCACCAGGCACCACCGCGCCGGGCACGACCGGGGCCCAGCAGCCGGCGGACACGGGGACGGGGGCCGCGGGGACGACGCCGATGATGGGACCGGGCAGCGGCTCGTCGGACACGACGCGACAGTCCCCGTGAGCGACCACGGGCGACCTTACCGGGGCCCCCGTTCGCGGGGGCCTTTTCTTTGCGGTGTTAACAAGCGCAGGCAGCCCCAACGGCAGTGGAGCGACGACGGCACTCCCCGCGCCCGCCGTGGACCCCGCGGTCCACGGCTCCGCGCCGGGAGGGTCGGGGACCGGCGTCGGACCGGACGGGTCCGGCCGCCCGGGGCGGTCGTGCTCCGGGGCGGCGGGCTGCGGCCGTGCTGACGCCGTCTGGCCGCCCGGGCAGACGCGCCGTGGCGGGGCTGCTACAGTTTGTCGGCGACGACGGCGGTGCGGCGCTGCGCCCCGCAAGCGCCGCGCAGCCGTCGGATGGCGCACGGCGGCGAGCCGGGTCGGGGCCGGACCCGGCGGCCGGGGCAAGACCGCGTTGTGCGATGCAGCCACCGAGGCAGGGAGCAGCTCCTGCCTCGGTGGCAGGAACCGCCCGGCCGGGGGCTCCCGATCCCGGAGCAATCCATACGAGGGAAGCTCGACCGCGATCCTGGCACGCTCACCCCGGAGGCAGCCATGAGATTCCTGCGGAAGGGCTGGACGGCCGCGCTGATGCTGGCGATCGCGACCCCGGTCGCGGCGCAGGAGCACGAGGTCGCCCGGCGCACGTTCACGTTCATCGGCAACGACCTGACGATCGAGGTGGTGGGGCAGTCGCCCGGCAGACTGCACCTCGTGCGTGGCCAGCCCGGGTTGATCGAGGTGGCCGCCCGCACGACGGACGGCATCGCCGGCTTCGGCCTCACGGGCGACGCCCGTGACCGGCTCAAGCTGACGGCGGTCGGCGCGCAGCGCGTGACGTACCTCGTCGTGGTGCCGTCCGACCTGCGCGTGCGCGTCGTACTGCCGGAACAGCCGGTGGCCGAGGTCTTCGGCTCGCTCGACCAGGCGGCGACGTATAGCTGGCGCGGCGCCGCGGAGCCGCCGGCCCCCGGGCCCTCGCCGGCTCCGCCGCCGCCCGACGGGGTCTCGCCCGCCCGCTTCGTGGACGAAGGGCTCTACGTGTCCTACGCCCGGCTCCGGGCGCCCGGCACGGTCTGGATCCCGCAGGCGGGGACGCTGCGGCGGATCGCCGTGCGCTGGGAGGGGAGGGAGTTCCGCGTCGCGGGCGACACGGGGGTCGGCGTGCTGGAGCGCGGCAGCAGCGCGCTCGAGCTCGAGGTGGCCGGCGTGAGCGAGCTCGTGCTCGACATCCCGGCGGCGACGCGAGACTTCGTGCTCCGCGTGGGCGACTCGCCCGCGCTGGTCGTGAAGGATGGACAGGCGACGGTGCTGTGCAGTCCGGTCATTGACCAGACCCTCGACGGCGGCCGCCGCCGCTGGTTCACGTTCACGCCGGAGAACGGCAGGCTCGCCTGCCGCAGCGGCAGACCTGCTGGGAGCACCATGCGCAGCGCGGACTGACCGCGGCCCGCTCGCTGCAAGCAGATGGCATCGGGGCCCCGCCGACGGCGCCGCCGTCGGCGGGGCTTTGACGACCCAACGCCTCGGGAGGTGGTCCATGAGACCGCGGGTGCGACCGCCGGAGTGGGTGCTCGAGGAGATGTACAAGACGGGTCGCCGCTGGATGGCCGCGCGCGCCCGGCAGCGGCGCGCAGGCAACTCCTTCGGCGAGGCGACGGCGGGCGACAACCCGCCGGCGTACACGGACGCGCGCGGATCCGAGCGCGCGGCAGCGGATGCGGACAGGCTGCGCCGTCGCTTCGAGGAGCTCGCCGAGGAGTTCATCGAGCGGGTCGAGCGGGAGTAGGCGCTCGGCCGATCCGCCGCGCGGCGCCGGGGCGCGGCGCGCACGCCCGCGACGGTGGCGGGTCCGGCCTGCGGCCCGTAGATTCGGCGCCGCGAGCCGACACCAGGGACCGGGACCGCCGCCAGCGGAGGCAACCAGCATGCGCGCCCGTCTCGCCCTCGCCTTCGTCCTCGTCGCAGCCGCCGCCCTGCCCCACGCGGCGCAGGCGCAGGCCCCGGCCGAGCGCGTCATCGCGATCCGCGCGGGCCGGCTCTTCGATCCCGCCACGGGGCGGGTCACCGACAACGCGATCATCCTCGTGCGTGGCGAACGCGTCGCTGCGGTGGGTACCGACGTGGACATCCCGAGCGGCGCCGAGGTGATCGACCTGGCCGGGCACACCGTGCTGCCCGGCCTCATCGACACCCACACCCACCTGGACGGCGACCCCAGCGGCGGATACCGCGACCACCGGCTGCACGAGTGGCCCGGCTACGCCGCCATCGTCGGCGTCAAGAACGCGCGCATCACGCTGCTGGCCGGCTTCACCACCGTCCGCAACGTCGGCTCCGACGAGTGGGCCGACATCGCGCTCCGCGACGCGATCGAAAACGGCCTGGTGCCAGGCCCGCGCATCGTCGCGGCCGGCTTCGCCATCGGCAGCACCGGCGGGCACTGCGACACCAACGGCTACCGCCCGGACCGCTACCCGCGCCGCGGCGTCGAGCAGGGGATCGCCAACGGCGTGGACGAGGCGATGGCCGCGGTCCGGCACCAGATCAAGTACGGCGCCGACGTCATCAAGATCTGCGCGACCGGGGGCGTGCTCTCGGCCGGCGACGCCGTCGGCGCCCAGCAGCTCACCGAGGAAGAGATGCGGGCGATCGTCCGCGCGGCCTCCATGGCGGGCCGGAAGGTCGCCGCGCACGCCCATGGCACCGAGGGGATCAAAGCCGCCGTCCGCGCCGGCGTCGACATCGCCTTCGGCACCGACGCCGGCGTCTTCCCCCACGGCGAGAACGCCGAGGAGTTCGTCCTCATGGTCCGGGGCGGGATGACCCCCGCCCAGGCGATCCGGAGCGCCACCGTGGACGCCGCCCCACTCCTGGGGCGGGAGGCCGAGCTGGGCCGCATCGCGCCGGGCCACGACGCGGACATCGTGGCGGTGCGGGGCGACCCGCTGGCGGACGTCTCGCTGCTGCGCCGGGTGGCGTTCGTGATGAAGGGCGGCGTGGTGTACAAGCGGGCTGGACACGAGGTCCAAGTTGCGTTCGTACAATAAGATACGGCGTTGAAACATCTGTTGGAAAGGCCCGAATCCGGGCGCCCGGACCCCTTGAGCCGAGAGCCCGTTTTGTGTATGTTAGGGGGCACAGGAAAAGGACCGAGCAGGGTGGTCTACGACCCTGATTCGATCATTTGGGCCGTAACTCGGCGGCCGGCGGGGGGGCTCCCGGCGCGGTTCGGGGGCCCCCGTGCCTTTCCGAAAGGAGATCAATGGCCACGACGACCGTGAAGCGGAAGCGGCGGGCGCCGCAGCACGTCGAGGTGCCGGAGCTCAAGCTGGCGGAGGCGACGGACGGCGAGCTGGTGGCTGCGCACCTGGGCGGTCACCCGGGCGCGTTCACGGAGCTGTATGACCGCTACCGTGACAAGCTGGTCCAGTTCATTGCGCGGAAGACGGGTGATCGCGATCGGGCGGAGGACCTGGTGCAGGAGGCGTTCATCCGGGTGACGCGGCACCTGCACCGGTTCGACCAGTCGAAGAAGTTCTCGACCTGGATCTACACGATCTGCTCGAACCTGGCGAAGAACGAGCTTCGGAACCGCTCGCGGAACCCGCTGGTGTTGTTCCAGAAGCTGACGACGCACTGGGAGCCTGAGCATCGGCCGCTCCAGTTCGAGGACTCCTCGTTGCGACCCGACAGTCTGTACCGGAAGCGGTACCTCCAGGAGATCGTCGAGAAGACGGTCGAGGAGCTGCCGGAGCACCACCGTCTGGTGTTCAAGCTGCGGGAGCTGGAGGGCAAGAGCTACGAGGAGATCGCGGAGATCACGGGCGTGAACCTGGGGACGGTGAAGAGCCGGTTGCACCGGGCGCGCACGAGCTTCGCCGAGCGGATCGAGCCGCTGCTGAACTGAGGGCGGTCGAGGGAGAGGCGAAACCGGGGCCGGTCCCGTGTGGGGGCCGGCTTTTTTTCTCGTTCCGGGTGGCCGCGGGCCGTGCGTTCCGGTCCCGTGCACGTCGTGAGCGTGGACGACGAGGGCGGCGCCCCCGTGTGCGGGTGTGCCGCGATTTGACGGGCGGGGCCGCCGGCCCGCATTCTCGTATGCCGTACGCGTGCTGGTGCACGTGAACGTTTCACGCGAACACCATGGGGAGGAGCGTATGCCGGTACGGTCTGCGACGGCGGAGTGGTCGGGGACGTTGAGGGAGGGGCAGGGCAAGATGCGGATGCAGAGCGGGGCGTACGAGGGGCCGTACTCGTTCGCGTCGCGCTTCGAGGAAGGGCAGGGCACGAACCCGGAGGAGCTGCTCGCGGCGGCGCACGCGGGTTGCTTCTCGATGGCGCTCTCGGCGGGGCTGTCGCGTGCCGGGCTCCAACCGGAGCGGATCGAGACGACGGCCAAGGTGCACCTGGAGAAGGCGGGGGACGGTTTCGCGATCACGCGGGTCGAGCTGGCGACGCAGGGGCGGGTTCCGGGGATCGACGAGGCGACGTTCCGCGAGTACGCCGAGGCGGCGAAGCAGAATTGTCCGGTGTCGAAGCTGTTTGCGGGGGCGGAGATCCAGCTGACGGAAGTGAGTCTGATCTCCTGACCCCGCTCTCCGGGGTGAGGGAGACGGACGTGCACGGTCGGCGTGCGCGTCCGTCTTTTTTCGTTCAGGGTGTGAGGGTCGGCCGTCCGGCGGCGTTGGCGACGTGGCGGCCCAGGGCGAGGCCGAACTCGGCGTAGCGTTGGAGGCCGGCCCAGGGGAAGTCGGGCTGCCACTCGTCGCCGGGCTGGTGGTAGCGGTCCCAGCGCTCGAAGAGCTGCTGTTCTTCTTCCGGTGAGAGCCCCTCCCAGTCGCGCCCGGGGATGATGAATGCGGCGGGGACGCCGTTCTGAAGGAACGGCCAGTGGTCGGAGTTGGGGCGCGCCCGCTCGAGTTGCGTGGTCCAGCCGCGCGCCTGTGCGATGCGCGCTGCGTCTTCGCCCAGTGAGGACTGGGCGCCGCCGGAAACGCGCCAGACGATGGGCGGGGCGGGTGGCGCGCCGCCGTCGAGGTTGATGACCGCGATGGTGCGCTCGAGGGGGACGAGCGGCGCGGAGACGTAGTGCGTGGACCCCAGCAGCCCCTGCTCCTCGCCCGTGAAGAAGAGGAAGAGGGTGGAGCGGGCGGGCGGGTCCTTCCTGACGGCGTCCGCGATCGCGAGCAGCATGGCGACGCCGGCCGCGTTGTCCGAGAAGCCGTTGAAGATCGAGTCGCCGTTCTCGTCGGGCGTGCCGATGCCGAGGTGGTCGTAGTGTGCGGTGAAGGCGACGACCTCGTGGCGGCGTGCGGGGTCGCTGCCGGGCACGAGCGCCGCGATGTTGTAGCCGACGACGTCCTCCCCGACCGGCGCCCCGGGTGGGCCGTCCGCGCTGGAGCCGTCCGTGCGCAGCACGAAGTAGGCCGCGCCGTCGTTCGTGCGTACGCGGCGCAGAGGGACGGGCTGGAGGTACTCGCCGCCGGGCCCGGCGCCTTCGATACCCATGCGCCGCAGCTCGCTGACGATGTAGAGCGCGGCGAGCCGCTCGCCGTGCGAAGCGGTGCCCCGCCCGCCGAGCAGGTCGTGGGCGAGGAAGTAGGTGTGCGCGCGCAGGGCGAGGGTGTCGATGGTCTGGCCGTGCGCGGCGGAGGCGAAGAGCAGCAGCAACGAGCCGGCCGCGAGACTCGGGCGCATCGCTCCCTCGTCCGAGAAAGGTTCGAGTGGTCGTGTGCGTCCGGTGCGGCTACCCCGGGCGCGTGGCCCGGGGTCCACGCGTCGAGGGAGAGCGGTTGCCGGCTCGGGGGCAGGCGCGTGGGGGAGCAGCAGGCCGTGTCAGCCGGAGAGGACCATGTCGGCGTAACCGTTGTTCGGGTCGCCGCCCCGCGCGAGGACGCGGTTCACGGTTCCCGGGCCGCGGTTGTAGGCGAGCAACGCGAGGCGCACGTCGCCGTCGTACTGGTCGATGAGGTCGCGCAGGTAGTTGAAGCCGAGGCGCAGGTTGATCTCGCGGTCGAAGAGGTCCTCGTTGGTGATGCCCGGCATGAGCCAGCGGGCGGTTTGCGGCATGAGCTGTGTGAGGCCGCGGGCGCCGACGTGGCTGACGGCGCGGTGGTCGAAGTTGCTCTCCGTCTTGACGAGGCCGAAGGCGATCTTGGGGTCGATGCCCGCCTCGACGGCGTGGTCGTAGATGTCCTCGGCGAGGTCGCGCGGGATGTCGTAGCGTTCCATGGCCCGTTCGACGGCGGCGTTGCGCGCCGCATCGCTCGGCACGCGCGCCGTCTCGACGCCCTCGCCCGGTTCGGCTCGGCGTCCGGCGACAGCGGCGCGCCGCTCGGGCCGGGGTTGTTTGGCCTTGGGCGCCGTGGTCGTGGCGGTCGCGAGCGGCGCGGCCGCGCCCGCAATGGTCAGGCCGATGAGCGGGTCGCGGAACCGGCGGACGAACTCGCGTGCCCGGCTGCGCCAGCCGGGGGCGGCGGCGTCGGGGGGCTGGCGGTCCGTGGCGCGGCGTCCACCGGGGAACGGCCCGCTGCGCCGGTCTTTCCCAGACCTGCGTTCGACGCCGCTCCGCCGCTCGCCGCTGGGCTCTGCGGCGTCGAAGAGTCGTGGCCAGGGCCCGCCGCTCCACGGCGCCCGGCGGTCGAACGGCAGTGCGGTGTCGCGGCGGGCGCGGACGGGGGGGCGCCCGGACGGCGAGGCCGGCTCGCCGCCGTCGTACGGCAGACGGCCCATGGCGCACCCACCCTGCGCCGCACGCAACGCCTGCGGCAGCCGCCGGTGGCTGCGCAGGCGGCGGCGGAGCTGGTGGCTGGCGAAGAACATCGGGTCGGGTACACGGGCGGGCCTGCCGTGGCGGGAGTCCATGGGCTCGCCTCCGGGATCGTGTTCCGCGGTCCCAACGGTGCACCATCTGTGCCCGCTGCTCTTCCGCGCAGGGCGCGGTTCGGGGCGGACCGGCGCCTGCGTGCGTTGCCGCGCTTCCCTGTCGCCATGGCTATGGCCGTGGCGCGGGGTCGGCGCCTGGCGGAGTCCGGCCCCCATCCTTGCCTCGGCCCGCGAGTCCGCTCATTTTGGGCGAGAGCGCTCCACCCTTTTCCGTTCCCGTGCACATCATGTCCATCGCCGCTGTTGGGCACATCGAGGGCGTTTCGCTTCGCCCCGCCTGGCCGTGGTGCGCGTGCGGCACGCCCCGGGGAGGCCGGTGATGCAACAGATCAAGGGCACCGTGTTGATCGCCCGCCTGGCGTTCGTCGAGCAGCACTTCGGCAAAGCGGCCCTGGAGCAGGTGCTGAGGAGTCTCGACGAAGAGGACCAGCGTGCGCTGCGCATGCTGCTGACCGTGCGCTGGTACCCGTTCGAGCTGGGCCGGCGCCTGGATGAAGCGATCGTGCGGGTCGTGGGCGGCGGCGACCCCGAGTTCTTCGAGCGGCTGGGCGAGGCATCGGCGGAGAAGAATCTGGCGACGCTGCACAAGTCCTTCCTGACGCCGGGGGACCCGCACGCCTTCCTGCGGAAAGCGCCGCAGATCTACGAGCTGTACTATGAGACCGGGCGGCGCGAGTACCAGCAGACGGGTGAACGGGAGGGCGTGCTCACCACGTACGACGCCGAGACGTTCAGCGAGCCCGATTGCCTCACCGTGATCGGCTGGTATCGGCGCGCGCTCGAGATGTGCGGCGCGCAGGGCGTGCAGGTGGTCGAAGAGACGTGCCGCGCCAGGGGCGGTCCGTACTGCAGGTACCGGGTCTCCTGGCAGTGATGGAGCGCCGCCCGGCCGGTGTCGGGCGGCCTCTTTGTCGTCTCGCTGGATCGAGCGCCCTCGGCGAATCAGGCGTTGTAGACGATGCCGCCGCGGTCGCGATAGAGCTCGAGTACGGCGCGGGCCTCGGCGCGGCGCACGCCACGCGTGATGGCGATGCCGCGCTCCTCCAGGTACTCGTAGGAGGCGGGGAAGACCGGCCCTTCGTCGAAGCCGATGGCGACGGCGTCTTCCCGTGCGGCGCCACACACCAGCCGCGTCACGCCGCTCCACAGCGTGGCGCCGAGGCACATGGCGCACGGGTCGCAGGAGGCCACCAGCTCGTGGGCCGGCATGCCCGGGGCGCGGAGTGTGTAGGATCCGAGTCGTTGCTGAGCCAGCATGAGGGCGACGGTCTCCGCGTGCAGCACGCTGTTGTTCAGCGCCATCACCAGGTTCACCCCCACACCGACCGGGCGGCCCGAGTCCGCCTCGAAGACCGCCGCGCCGAACGGCCCGCCGCCCTCGCGCAGGACGTTCTCGCGGGCGAGCGCGATGGCGAGGTCCATCCGTTCCTCGTCCGACGTGTAGGCGCGGTCCCAGTCCACGAGTTCCGAGGCCCAGGCCGGCACCTCGATGCGGATGCGCGGGAGCGGTGCCATTCCGCGGCTCACCTCACTCCGGTACGCGCTGGAACCGCAGGCCGAGCACGCGGCCGGCGTCCAGCACGAATCCTGTGATGTTGCGGGAGTCGTGGCGCACGAAGCGCAGCGCCACGCCATCGGCCCGGAAGCGGTCGGGACCGATGGCCTGGAGCGTGGCGGGCGGGGCGTTCCGGCCGTGGAGGACCAGGCGACCCCGCTCCACCGCGAGCGTGTAGGTGACGCGCAACTCATCGCTGTGGTACCGGCCGGCGAACTCCGCCAGCGCTGCCTCGGCCGGCGCCGGGAACGGGGAGGCGGCATCGCCGGCGCGGGGGGCCGGCCCGGACGCGCGGGTCGCCTGCGGCGGCTCGGGGAAGCGGTCTTCGAGGTAGATGTCCGCGACGCGGCGCGCGAGGCCGGCCGCGTCGATGGAGCCGAGGTTGCACAGGCAGATCACGGCGAAGCGTTCGTCCGGGAAGCGCAAATGGTGGGCCCGGAACCCCATTGAGCCGCCGCTGTGGCTCACCGTGCGGAGGCCCCGGTACTCACCGAGAACGAGACCGAACGCGTAGTCGAGCGTGTCACCGTTGTTCAGCACGCCACGCTCGAGCATCTGTTCGCGCAGCGCGGCGCCGCCGACCGTGTGGTGCTCGGCGTTCAGGTCCCAGAGCGCCAGGTCCTCGACGCTGCTCAGCAGGCCACCGGAGCCGACCTTGTCGAAGTTCGTCCACATATCGAGGCGGTAGGAGCCGTCCTCGTTCCGCGCGTACGCCATCGCTCGGTTGCGGACGACCATGGTCCGGTCGTCGTGGAAGTGGGTGCTGGTCATGCCGAGCGGGCGGAAGATGTGCTCGTCGGCGAATTCTCGCAGCGATTTGCCCGAGACGCGGCGTACGATCTCCGCCATCAGCAGGTAGCCCGTATTGCTGTAGAGGTGGCGCTCGCCGGGCGTGAAGTTGAGCGCCTCCTGGCGGGTCACCAGGTCGAGGACCTCTTCGTCCGTGTGCACATCCTCGAGTCGCATCCCGGCGAGCAGCATCAGTGTGAGGTAGTCGCGCAGCCCGCTGGTGTGGTGGATCAGGTGCCGGATCGTGATCGGCGCGCCGTAGTCGGGAAGCTCCGGGATGTAGGTGCGCACGTCGTCGTCGAGCGAGAGCGCGCCCTGCTGGGCGAGCAACACGATGCTCGCTGCGGTGAACTGCTTGGAGACGGACGCGATGTAGAAGACCGTTTTCGGCGAGATCGGGACGTCGTGATCGAGGTTGGCGTACCCGTACCCGCGGGCGTAGACGAGGCGGCCATCCTGTACGACGCCGAGGGCGCAGCCGGGCGAGCCCGGTCGGTCCCACTCGGCGAACAGGCTGTCCACGCGCGCGGCGAGATCCGCCCGTGGCTGCCCGTGCGCCTCGGCAGCGAGCGGCAGGAGCGCCGCGATCAGGGTCAGGATGCGGAGCGGGCGACGCGGGACGTCGCCGGGTGATGGAGCGAGGGGCCGCATGGTCGGCTTCACTGGACGAGGATCGGAGGAGTCCGCGTCGGTCGAACCGGAACGGAGGATAAGGGCTGCCGAAGCGGTGGGGCAAGCCGCGGCGCGCGGGTGCTTCGGCCGTGACGCAACTGCGGGTGCAGCGATGGGTTGATCGCGGATCGCATGTGGCGCTCCCGCTACAAGCTGTCGTCGTAATTCGTGACTCTGGCCGCCGGCGGTGCGCGGCTGGCTCGGCAAATCCAGCACTCGTGCGCCCTGCGTGGCTGGCACGGTCATTGACCAATGCGCGGGCCGCCGTGGCTCTCCCCGGAGCCGCAGTCAGGGTCGATGGCGGGGTGCCTGACCACCTCGTCGGCACGTGTGACCGGAGACCGCACGGGCTGGCGGGTGGCAGGCCCCCGCCGCCAGGGGGCAGGCCAGGTGGCACGACGGGGGGCACGGCGCGATGACCCGTGACGACCTGGATGGGGCTGACGCCGATATGTGCGCTCTCTTCGTGCCGGATTCGGATTCGGGCTCTGACAGCGGTGCCAAGGTCGGTGGGCGTGGCCGCGCGTGCCCCGACTGCGGATCGCGCTATACCAAGGAAGTGGATCAGCCGACGCCGCGCGCGGCGCTCTTCTCGCCCCGCATGCCGCGGCTGCGGTGGCGCCAGTGCCTGAGCTGTGGCAGTCATTTCCTCGCGGTCCTGCCCCGGCGGTACCGTCTGCCGCGGTGACCGCCGGGCGGGTTCGGCACTCAGCGTCCGCGGATCTTCCTGAACACCTCCTTCGTTTCCGCGCGGTCGTGGCGTGTCAGGTGGCTGAAGGTGCCGCCCGATGCGAGCCACCCGCCGCCGTCGATCGTGACGCACTCCCCTGTGATGTAGGGCGCCGCATCGGAGACGAGGAACGCGGCGAGGTTGGCGAGCTCGGCGGGGTCGCCGAAGCGGCCCGCGGGGATGCGCTCGCGCGCCTCGGCCTCGAGCTCCGGTGACGGCATGAGGCGGGACCACGCGCCCTCGGTGGGGAACGGGCCGGGCGCGATGGCGTTGACGCGGATGTCGTAGGCGGCCCACTCGACGGCGAGGGAGCGGGTCATGGCGAGGACGCCGGCCTTGGCCGCTGCGGAGGGCACCACGAACGCGGAGCCGGTCCACGCGTAGGTCGTGAGGATGTTGAGGATCGAGCCTCCGCCGCGCCGGATCATGTGTCGGCCGGCGGCGAGCGTCGCGTGGAAGCTGCCGTGGAGCACCGTGGCGACGACGGCGTGGAAGCCGTTCGGCGAGAGTTCTTCTGTGGCGGCGAGGAAGTTCCCCGCGGCGTTGTTGACGAGGATGTCCAGGTCGCCGAACCGTTCGACCGTGGCGTTGACCAGCGCCTCGACCTGAGCGAAGTCGCGGACGTCGGCGGTGTGTGTGAGCAGCGCATCGCCGGCGTCGAGCTCTCGCGCCGCGGCCTCGAGGCGTTGGGCGCTGCGGCCGGCGATGGCGACCCTGGCGCCGAGTTCGAGGAAGCGGCGGGCCATGGCGAGGCCGAGGCCCGAGCCGCCGCCGGTGATGAGGGCGGTGCGGCCGGCGAGGAGGTCCGGGCTGAAGACCTGGCGCGTGGGCTGGGCGGGCATAGTGGGTCTCGTCGTCGGTTTGCTGGTTTTCTCCACCTGCGCGTTCGTTCGCTGTTTCCGGGTCCGTGCGGGAGCGGGGGAGCATGAGCCAGACGCGGAGCACGAGGGGCTCACGCGGAGGCGCGCAGCACGGGGAGGCCGGGGGCTCCGGTGTCCGGCGCGCCGCGGAGTCGTCCCGGCGTCCGCGTTGATCCGTGATATGGTCGTTCTCTGCGGGCGAGTCAACGTTCGGTGGCGGTGGATCCTGCCTGGTCCCGGCGCGCTGCTCCGTGATCTCCATGGGCCCGTGTGACACGGAGCGAAGGGCGAGGGGTATCCGAGCCAGGGAGGTTGGACCCAGGACCAGGGGAAGGGCCGAGAGATGACTGGAAAGAAGACGTCGGTGCTGTTCGTGTGTCTGGGCAACATCTGCCGCTCGCCGCTGGCGGAGGCGGTGTTCCGCAAGCAGGTGAAGGAGGCGGGGCTGGAGGACCTGGTCGAGGTGGATTCGGCGGGCACGTCGTCGTATCACGAGGGCGAGGGCCCGGACCCGCGGACGGTGAGGGTGGCCCGTGCGCGGGGCGTGGAGATGACGGGGCGGGCCCGGCAGATCCGCCGTGAGGATGCGGAGCGGTTCGACTACATCATCGCGATGGACGAGATGAACCTCCGGGACGTCCAGCGGCTGGTGGCGGAGGCGGGTGTGCGCTCGCCGCGGGTCATGCGGCTACGCGAGTTCGACCCGGAGGCGCACGGGGACCTGGACGTGCCGGACCCGTACTACGGCGGCCCGCAGGGGTTCGAGAAGGTGCACGACATCGTCGAGCGCTCGTGCGCGGCGCTGCTCCGGCACATCGTGGCGGAGCGGGGGCTGGATGCGGGCGTCGGCAGGCGGGCGGAGCCTTGAAGCTGCCGGGCGGCGTGCGCGTCGCGGTCGAGCGGGCGCTCGCGCGACGCACCGGGCGGGAGGCGCACGTGAGCAGCGTGCGGGCGGTGGGCGGCGGCTGCATCAGCCCCGCGGCGCGGGTGGAGACGGACGCAGGCGACGTCTTCTTCCTCAAGTGGGGCTCGGGGGGCCGGACGCCGGCCGGGCTGTTCGACGCGGAGGCGCGGGCGCTCGCCGCCCTGGCCGCGGCGAACGCGGTGCGGGTACCGGAGGTGATCGCCGTGGGCGGGCCGGACAGCGGGGCGCCGTGGTTGCTCCTCGAGTGGCTGGAGCCCGGCTCGCCGAACGCGCGCACGTGGCCGGAGCTGGGCCGCTCGCTCGCCGCGTTGCACCGCGTTCGCGCAGAGCGTTACGGCTGGCCGGAGGACAACTTCATCGGCTCGTTGCCGCAGGCGAATGGCTGGTCGGCATCATGGGCGGCCTTCTGGCGGGAGCGACGGCTGGCGCCGCAGCTCGAGCGGGCCGTGCGCGCCGGGTACTTCGATGCGCGGGCCCGCCGCCGGTTCGACGCGCTGCTGGACCGACTCGACGCGCTCCTCGCCGAGGCGGAGGCGGACGGCGCCTCGCTCCTGCACGGCGACCTCTGGGGCGGCAACGTCCACGTGATGGCGGGCGGCCGGGCCGCACTCATTGATCCGTCCGCCTACCACGGCCACCGCGAGGTCGACCTCGCCATGAGCGAGCTGTTCGGCGGCTTCGGCAGCGGGTTCTACGAGGCGTACCGCGAGGCGTGGCCGCTGGCGCCGGGCTACGCGGAGAGACGCCGGCCGATCTACCAGCTCTACTACCTCCTCGTGCACGTCAACCTGTTCGGCGCGAGCTACGTGGGCAGCACGCTCGCGCGGCTCGACGCCGTGCCGCTCTGAAACAATGAAACCGGCCCCGCGCGTCGTCGGTCGTGCGGGGCCGGCAGGTGGTCAGGCCGTGCCGCCGGCGGAGCCCGGCGAGAGTGTGCGGGCAATACGGCGGATCCCCTCGGTCAGCATCTCCTCGCTGGCGGCGAAGGAGAGGCGGACGAAGCGGTCATCCCCGAACGCGGCGCCGGGCACGAGCGCAACACCGCCCTCCTCGATGAGCTTGCGGCAGAGCTCCACGGCGCTGTTCACGCCGTCCCGGAAGAAGCCGTCGACGCGGAAGAAGAGGTAGAACGCGCCCTCGGGGTAGACGAACTCGGTGCCGGGCAGCAGCTCCCGGAAGAGCGAGACGACGTGGTCGCGGCGGCGCCGGAACGTCTCGGCCATGGCCCGCAGCTCGGCGGCGTGCTCGCCCTCGGCGCGGTAGGCCGCGAGCGCGGCGTACTGGGACGGCGTCGCGGCCGAGGTGGTGATGTGGCTCTGGAGCGCGGCCATGTGGCGGGCGAGCTCGGCGTTCGAGTACGAGAATCCGATGCGCCAGCCGGTCATGGCGAAGGTCTTGGACGCGCCGTCCACGATGACGACGCGGTCCAGCGACGCCTCGGGCAGCTCGAGCAGGCCGGGCGCGGCATTCGCGGTGAAGCAGATGCGGGCGTAGATCTCGTCGCTGATGATCCAGATGTCGCGCTCGGCGGCCCAGCGGTAGATGGCCTCGAGCTCCTCGCGCGTGTACACCGCGCCGGTGGGGTTGCACGGGGAGTTGAGGATGAGGCCGCGGGTGCGGTCGTCGCTGGCCGCCTCGAGCAGTGCGGGCGTGACCTTGTAGCCGTTGTCGGGGTCGCCGGCGACGGGCACGGGCTCGGCGCGCGCCAGGCGCACGATGTCCGGATAACTGGTCCAGTAGGGCGCGGGGAACAGCACGCGGTCGCCGGGGCCGAAGAGGACGAAGCAGGCGTTGAAGATGGCCTGCTTGGCGCCGGCGGAGACGACGATGCCGGCGGGGTCGATGTCGCGGCCCGTGCGGCTGGCGAGGTCGCGTGCGATGGCCTCGCGCAGGGGCTGGATGCCCGGCGCGGCGGCGTAGCGGGTTGCGCCGTGCTCGATGGCGTGGATGGCGGCGCTGCGGATGAAGGCGGGTGTGTCGAAGTCGGGCTCGCCCGCGCTGAGGTCGACGATGTCGCGGCCCTGGGCCCGGAGCTCGCGCGCGAGCGCGGCGACGGCGACGGTGGCCGAGGGCTGGAGGCCGGCGATGTTGGTGCTGGTCCGCAAGGTGATCGAGCGTGCTGGAAGTCGGTCCATGATTCGAAAGTGGCCGTGAATATACGGGGTGGCCGGCGGGCCACAAGGAGAGCTTGCCCGCCCCCGGCGTGCCGGTCAGATTACGGGCTCGTCGATCCACGGCAGCGCGAGGAGGGTGGTTTGGAGGACGTGGAACGGACGTCCGCGGCGCCGGGAGCGCGTGTCGTGGTCTACTGCGACTACGTCTCGCCGTTCTGCTACCTGGCGGAGCCGGGGTTGCGGCGGCTGCGCGACGAGGCGGGTGTGTGGGTGGAGCGCAGGGCGTACGAGTTGTGGCCGGCGCCGACGGAGTTGCCGGACCCGCGGGAGGCGGAGCGCGACTGGGCCACGGTCGTGGAGCCGCTGGCGCGGGAGCTGGGGCTGGAGCTGCGGTGTCCGCGGACCCAGCCGCGCACGCGCAAGGCGCACGAAGCCGCGGTGTACGCGCGGGAGCACGGCCGCTTCGACGAGTTCCACGAGGCGCTGTACCGTGCGCACTTCGTCGAAGGGCTGGACATCGGGCGGATCGACGTGCTGGCGGAGCTGGGTGCGCGGTTGGGCCTGGATGCGCAGGACCTGCGCATCGCGCTGGGTGTGGATCGCTACACGGAGCAGGTGTTGGCGGAGGAGGCGGAGGCGCTGCGGCGGGGCGTGCGGGGCGTGCCTGCGTACGTCGTAGGCGGGCGGCTCATCACGGGCCTGCAGCGGTACGAAGACCTGCTGGAGCTGATTCAACGGAGCGCCGCCGACGCAGGCGGCTGAACGAGACGAAGGATCCGATGGCGGATTACGAGCGCATCACGGCCGTGTCGACGCGCGAGGCGCTGCGCACGGCGGAGGAGGTGCTGACGGCGCGGCTGCCGCTCACCAAGGTGAGCGAGGATCGGCACTCCATCACGTTGAAGGGTGGTGACGGCACGGTCACGATCCGTGCGCACCGTCATGGGCCGGACACGGTGGTTCACGCTTCGACGGACCAGCCTCGCACGTCGCGGCTCGACATCGAGACGCAGTACTACCTCAACCAGTTGCCCTACCAGCCGGGGGACGTGCCGAAGCGGTAGCAGCGGAGCCGTCCTCCGTGCTGCTCCGTGTCGCTGCGCCCCCTGGTCTCCGCGTGAGCCCGGGCCGAGTGCCGAGAAGGGCGCGGAGGATTCCCCTCCGCGCCCTTCTCTCACGTCGTCTCGACCTTCGCGACCGGCTCGGCGACGCGCCGCTGTTCGAGCATGGATTGGGTCTCCCTGACGACGACGCCGGAGAGCAGGATCAGTCCGATGAGGTTGGGAATCGCCATCAGGCCGTTCATGATGTCGCTGAACGTCCAGACGAGCTGGAATCCCGTGGTCTGCTGGAGCTGCAGGACGTAGGCGCCGACGAAGGTCCCGATGACGAACAGGATGCGGTACGGTGTGATGGCGCGGACGCCGAACAGGTACTCGACGGCGCGCTCGCCGTAGTAGGCCCAGCCGAGCACGGTGGAGAAGGCGAAGAAGGCGAGGCTGAGGGAGACGATGTGACCGCCCCACTGGCCGGGTAGGCCGGTCTGGAACGCGGCGGCGGTGAGCGGCGCGCCGGTGAGCGCGGCGCCGGTGGCGGGGTCGGTCTGCGTCCACGCCCCGGTCGCGATGATGGTGAAGCCCGTGATCGAGCAGACGACGATGGTGTCGATGAACGTCTGCGTCATCGAGACCAGGGCCTGGGTGGCCGGGTGGCGCGTCTGTGCGGCCGCGGCTGCGATGGCGCCGGTGCCGAGGCCGGACTCGTTGGAGAAGACGCCGCGGGCGAAGCCCCAGCGGATGGCGTCGCGCACGGTGGCGCCGAGGAAGCCGCCGATCGGCGCCGTCGGCGTGAACGCTTCGCCGAAGACGTGGACGACGATGGCGGGCAGGCTGCGCCAGTTGATGAGCAGGACGATCAGGCCGCCGGCCAGGTAGAAGACGATCATGAACGGCACGAAGAACGCCGTGACCCGGCCGATGGAGCGGATCCCGCCGAGGATGACGAGGGCGGCGCCGATCGTGAGGATCACGCCGGTCACGACGGGCGGGATGCCGAAGGAGGAGCGGAGCGCGTCGGCGACGGAGTTGGACTGGACCATGTTGCCGATGCCGAAGGCGGCGAAGGCCGCGAAGAGCGCGAAGAGGAAGCCGAGGGTCTTGCCGGCGGGGCCGCCGATGCCGCGGGAGAGGTAGTACATGGGGCCGCCGGCCATGTTGCCGCGGGCATCGACTTCGCGGTAGCGGACGCCGAGGACGGCCTCGGAGTACTTGGTGGCCATGCCGAAGAGGCCGGTCACCCACATCCAGAAGAGTGCGCCGGGCCCGCCCGAGGCGATGGCGGTGGCGACGCCGGCGATGTTGCCGACGCCGACGGTCGCGGCGAGGGCGGTCATGAGGGCCTGGAAGTGGGAGATGTCGCCCTGGGCGCCCTCCTCCTTGCGCTTGATCAGGGCGAGCCAGAGTGAGTGCTTGAGTTCCCGGAACTGGAGGCCGCGGAGGCGGATCGTGAGGAAGACCCCTGTGCCCACGAGCAGGAGGATGGTGGGCAACCCCCAGACGAAGTCGCTGATCTGGCCGAGAACGAGTTGCGCTCTTTCCATGTCGCCCCCGTCGGCGGTAGTCCGCGCTTGTCTCTCGTGAGGAACGGAAGGGAGGAAGCTAACCGCCTGGGCAGCAAGGTTGCAAGCGGATATATTGGCGGAAGTCCTTTACAACACGTGTGAGGGGAACGGGCGATGGCGGAGACGTTTGCCGATCTGGGATTGAGGCCGGAGCTGGTCGAGGCGGCGCGGGCGGCGGGGTACGAGGCGCCGACGCCGCTGCAGCGGGGAGCGGTGCCGGTGCTGCGCCGGGGCGGGAACGCGGTGCTGTATGCCTCCTCGGGCGCGGGTGTGGTCGGGGCGTACGGGCTGGGCGTGTTCGACCGGCTGGCGGGCATGGAGGGGGGCGGTCTGCGGGCGTTGGTGGTCACGGTGAGCGACGTTGCTGCGGAGCGTATCGCGCTGTCGCTCGCGCGGCTCGGGGGGCCGGCAGGCGTCTCGGTGGCGGCGGTGGGGCCGGGGTGGGCGCAGGGCACGCCGCAGGTGGTGGTCGCGTCCGCCGAGACGGCGTTGCGGGAGGTCGAGGCGTCGCGGCTGAAGCTGGAGACGTTGGAGTCGTTCGTGCTGGATTCGGCCTCGGTCGTGCTGGCGCTGTCCGGCAACGACGTGATCGAGGCGCTGACGGTCTCGCTGCCACGAGAGGCGCAGCGGGTGGTGGTGACGGCGGAGGCGACGCCGCAGGTCGAGAGCTACATCGAGCGGCACGTCCGCCGCGCGTTGTGGATTCCGGGCCGGCCCGTCGTTACCGAGGAAGTGCCTCCCCCTCGCGGCGTGTTGAGCTACGCGGTCGCGCCCGAGGGTGGCAAAGCGGAGCTGCTCGCGGGGCTGGTGGCCGGTGGGCGGGTGAACCTGCCCGCCGCGGTGCACTGCCGCGCGCCGGCGAGCGCCGCGGCGGCGCGGGAAGCGCTCGAGCTCCGGGGCTTCCGCGCGAGCGATCCGGAGCCGGGGCTTGCTCCGGGCAGCGCCGTGTTCCGGCTGGCTCTTCGCGATGGGGACGTGTCGGCGGCCGGCGGCGTGGCGACGGTCGTGAGCTACGACGTCCCGTTCGACGCCGCGTCGCTCGGCGAGCGGCACGCGGCCGGCGGCGTGGTCCTGGTGCTGGCGCGCGAGCTGCCGCACCTCCGCCAGATCGCAGCGGACGCGCAGTTCACGCTCGAAGCGGTGAGTGGGGCCGAGCCCACGACGGCGCGCAGCGAGCTGGACGCGTACCGCGCGCGGATCCGGCAGGCCGTGCGGGAGGAAGACATCGGCGCGCAACTGCTGGTGCTCGAGCCGCTGTTCGCGGAGTTCAGCGCCGCGGAGGTGGCGGCGGCGTTGAGCGCGTTGTTGAGGCAGCGCGTCCCGACGCTCGCGCCGGCGGCCGCGGCTCCGTCCCCCGGCGCCGGCGTGCGGCCGTGGGTGCGGCTGTTCGTGAGTGCGGGGCAGCGCGACAACGTGCGGCCGGGCGACCTGGTCGGCGCGATCACGGGCGAGGCCGGCATCACGGGCGAAGAGGTGGGGCGGATCGAGATCCGGGACACCTTCTCCATCGTCGAGGTCGCGGCGGACGCGGCGGAGCGGGTGATCCAGGCGCTGAACGGCGTGACACTCAAGGGCCGGAGCCTGCGCGTGGACTACGACCGCAAGCCGACGCAGCCGCCGCGGCGGGGGCGCGGCCCGGGCGGGTGAGGTGGGAGCGCGCGCCGAGCGGGACGCGGCCGTGCCAGAGAGCGCGGGTCTCGCCGGCGCGGGACGGGCGCGCCGCTCCTGCGGCGGGCCGGTACAGGAAGGGTGAGACGACGAGAGCCACGTCGCCGGGTGGGGACGTGGCTCTCGTCCTTCGAGGCAGAGTGTGATGCGCGGGCCGATCAGCGCTTGACCGCGTCCTTCAGGCCCTTGCCGGCGCGGAACGAAGGCGTCGTCGTCGCACGGATCTGGATCTCCTTGCCCGTGCGCGGGTTGCGGCCAGTGCGGGCCTTGCGCTTCTTGGTCTCGAACGTACCGAACCCGGTGATCTGGACGCGGTCGCCCTTGCGGAGCGCCGTCGCGATGATGCCGCCACTGACGCCGAAGAGCGCCTCGACCGCACGCGCCGCATCGGCCTTGGTCATCTTGGCCTTGTTGGCCAGCGTCTGGATCAACTCAGACTTGTTCATGACTTCGCTCCCCCCGATCTGGTGAGATTGTTGAGTGGGTCTCGCGCCCGCACTCGGCACGGGCGGCACCAACGGTTCCCGCCCGACACAGGGAACAGTTGAAGGGTGCCTGCCCTTGCGCAGGCCCCACCGTAATGGTCAATTCCGGGTCCGGCTCAGCGTTCGCCGACCAAAGTGGGCACGGACTGAAACGGCTGGATGAATCGCTGATACAGTAGAGACGGGTAGGAACGTCGTCAAGGGAGTTCCGGGCCCGATCGAGCACGGATGGACACGACCGGATCGGCCCTGTTCTCCGCGCGTGGACACTCGAACCCCAGGGCAATCGGTGCGTTCAGCGGACATGGGTCTCGCCGTGCCGGGTGCGGCGCTCGGGCAGCGCGAACTGGAGATCGCGCGTGAGATCGCGCACGCGTTCCTCAACGCGACGAGCGCGCTGGAGGTCTACCGGATCGCGTTGGTCCGGGTCACGCCCCTGGTGGGCGCGAGTTTCAGCTCGGTGTTCCTGCGGGATCCGGCAGAGCCGGAGCTGCTCAAGCTGGCGTGCGCGCAGAACTGGCCGCAGTCGTCGGCGCGCTTCCTGGGGCAGCTCCGGATCCGGGTGGGTCGTGGCCCGACGGGTCTTGCGGTGCTGGAGAGGCGGGCGATCGCGGCGGAAGACGTGTTCGGGGATCCGGCGTTGCGTGAGTGGTGGGAACCGGCGCGCGAGCTGGGGTTCACGTCGCTGATCGCGCTGCCGCTCCAGGTGCGCGGCGATACGGTGGGGGCGTTGAGCTTCTACTTCGAGCACCCGCACCGGTTCACCGCATCGGAGCGGGAGCTGCTGGAGCTGGTCGCGAGCCAGCTCGCGGCGGCGGCGGAGCGTGCCCAGTTGGTCGAGGATCTCAAGGCGGCGAACGCGCGGCTGGAGCGGCAGAACCGGGAGCTGGCGGAGCGGGTGGCGGAAGCGGAGCAGGCGCGTCGGCTGAAGGAGGAGTTCCTCTCGAACATGAGCCACGAGCTGCGCACGCCGCTCACGGCGATCCTCGCCTACACGTATCTGCTCGTGGAGGGTCATGCCGGCTCCCTGACGCCGCAGCAGGAGGACGCGCTGCGGAAGATCGAGCGGGCGGGGACCGCGCTGATGAGCCTGATCAACGATTTGCTGGACCTCTCCCATCTGAGGCTCGGGCGCGCGCGGGTGGATGCCGGTGTGTACGACGCCGTGGCCCTGGCGCGGCGTGCGTTGGGGCAGGTGGGCGATCCGCCGGAAGGCGTGGTGTTCCGATTGATCGAGCCGGACGCGCCCGTGCAGGTGGAGACGGACGGTGAGAAGGTCGTCAAGATCCTGGAGAACCTGCTGAGCAACGCCTTCAAGTTCACGAGCCAGGGCGAGGTGAGGTTGACCGTCCGTCAGGTGCCGTGGCCGTTGGGGGGCCGGGCGGGCGAGCCGGCCGTGGCCGGGCGGCGGGCCAGGGGCCACGAGCGCGTCGAGTGGGTGGTGGAGGACACGGGGATCGGCATCGCGGAGGAGGATCTGCCGATCATCTTCGACGAGTTCCGCCAGGTGGACGGATCGTCCACGCGGCTCTACGGCGGGACGGGTCTCGGCCTCGCCCTCTCGCTGCAGCTCGCCCGCCTGCTGGGTGGCGAGATCACCGTCCAGAGCGAGTTGGGCCGCGGCTCCACCTTCACCCTACGGCTGCCTGCGGCCCGGTCCGCGGCTGCGGAGGCGTGACGGAACCGGCACGGCCACGTCTCCGCGCCGTCGAGCCCGGCCCGCGCCGGCGGGGGTGTGACCCCGCCGGCATCGGCGTGGCTTCACCCCTGCGCCGGCTGGTGCGGGGCCGCCGCGACTTCCTCCTGGCTGTCGAAGCGACCGCGCAGCACGGGCATCGGGCGCGGTCGCGTCATCGCCTCGGGTGACAGGATCTCGTCCAGCTCCTCCCGGGTCAGCCAGCCCTTCTCCAGCACCAGCTCGTAGACTCCCCGGTCGGTCTCCAGCGCCTCGCGGGCAACGGCGCTCGCGCGGTCGTACCCGATGTACGGGACGAGCGCGGTGACGATGCCGATGCTCCGCTCGAGCAGGTGACGGATGCGCTCGCGGTTCGCCGTGATGCCGAGAACGCAGCGTTCACGCAGCACGATGCACGCCTGCTCGAGCATGTCGATGGACTGGAAGAGGTTGAAGGCGATGACCGGCTCGAACACGTTGAGCTGGAGCTGGCCCGCCTCGGCCGCGATCGTCACCGTGAGGTCGTTGCCGACCACCTGGTAGCAGACCTGGTTGACGACCTCGGGGATGACCGGGTTCACCTTGCCCGGCATGATGCTCGAGCCCGGCTGCATGGGCGGCAACGAGATCTCGCCGAGGCCGGCGCGCGGCCCGCTGGAGAGCAGGCGCAGGTCGTTGCAGATCTTGGAGAGCTTGGTCGCGACCCGCTTGAGCACGCCCGAGAGCTGGACGAACACGCCCGTGTCCGCCGTGGCCTCGACGAGGTCGGGGCTGGTGACGAGCGGCAGGCCGGTGATCTCCGCCAGGCGCTCACGGACCAGCGCCGCGTAGCGCGGGTCGGTGTTGATGCCCGTGCCGATGGCGGTGGCGCCCAGGTTGATCTCGCACAAGAGGCCGGCCGCCTCGCGCAGCCGTTCGATGTCTTCACCCAACGTGATGCCGAAGGCGTGGAACTCCTGGCCGAGCGTCATCGGCACGGCGTCCTGGAGCTGGGTCCGGCCGATCTTGACGATGTCGGCGAACTCGTCCGCCTTGAGCAGGAACGCATCGCGCAGCGCGGCGAGCGCCGCCTCCAGGTCGCGGAGCATCCAGATGAGCGCGATCTTGAGCGCGGTGGGATAGACGTCGTTGGTGGACTGGGAGAGGTTGACGTGGTTGTTGGGGTGCACGATGTGGTACTCGCCGCGGCGTCTGCCGAGGATCTCCAGCGCGCGGTTCGCGATCACCTCGTTGGCGTTCATGTTCGTCGAGGTGCCCGCGCCGCCCTGGATGACATCCACGACGAAGTGGCTGTGCAGCGCCCCGCCGCGGATCTCCTGGCACGCGGCGATGATGGCGTTCGCGATGGTCGGGTCGAGGAGGCCCAGCTCCTGATTGGCCCGGGCCGCGGCTTCCTTGACTGCGGCGAGCGCGACGATGAGGTGGGGATACTGCGCGATCGTGATGCCCGTGATGGGGAAGTTCTCGATGGCGCGCAGCGTCTGGATCCCATAGTACTCGCGGTCGGGGACCTCGCGTTCGCCGAGCAGGTCCTTCTCACGCCGCAGCTCGCCGGACAGGTAGATCTGCTCTCCGCCGGCGATGCGCGCGTTGGCGGCGCGGAGCCGCATCGCGATGATCTGGGCGGCCGCGATGGCGAGCCGCGCGTAGAGCATCGGCCGCTCTTCGGCGATGCGCATGATGGTCTCGCGCGGGAACTCGATCGCCTCGACGGGCTCCATGACGTAGGCGGAGGTCGAGTGCGGGTAGTCGTCGAGGAGCGTGCCCTCGCCGTAGGAGTCGCCGGGTCCGAGCAGGGCGAGGACCTGGTTGCGGCCGCGGTGCCGTTTGCGGATCTCGACGCGGCCGCGGACGATGATGCCGAATTCGCGGCGTGGCTGACTCTCACGGAAGATGTACGCGCCGGGCAGATAACAGATGGCGCGGGCCTGGGATGCCAGGTACTCGACATCACCAGGCTCCAGTTTCCGGCTGATGACGTGCCGGCGAAGTGTCTCGAGAATCGTGTCCAGCATGACGAATCGAGGGAGTGGAGTCCGTACGTGGCGGCCGGCGGCCGTAGGGGTCGGTGCCGCGCGGCGCCACGCGTGAACTTAACCGGGAGCGCGAAGGTGCGCCATTGACCGGGGTCAGGGCAGGCGGAGGAGGCGCCGGACGTGGTCCACGAGCTGGGCGGGGTCTCGCAGGCCCTCGATCAGGGCCTCGTTGACGTAGACGACGGGCACCCGGTCCGGCGCGAGGGCGCGGGCGGCGGCCCGGTCGCGCTGGACCTGCTCGGCGGTGGCGGGGTCGGTGAGGCAGAGGGCGAATGTGGTGGTGTCGAGGCCGAGGGCGTGGGCGTAGGTCACGAACCTCGGCTCCGGCGGCTCGCCCTGGGTCCACTCCGGGAGGCGGTCGGCGAGCATGCGGTGCATGTCCCACGGCCTGCCGGCTCGTGCGGCGCAGTGGGAGGCCGCGGCTGCGGCGGGGCCGCGGCGGTGTGCGGGGAGGGGGGCGTGGATGTGGACGTAGCGGATCAGGCCATCAGCGGCCCAGCGCCTGAGGACGACACCGGCCTCGGCGTCCAGCCGTCGGCAGGCGGGACACTGGAAGTCGGAGAAGACGCGGACGACGATGGCTGCGTCCGCGGGGCCGATGGCGACGCCGGCGTCCGCGGCCCGTTCCGCGACCGCGGCGCCGATGTGCACCGTGCGGATCGGATCGGGGCCGCGGAGGGCGGTGTGGAGGACGGCGGCCGCGCCGGCAATGGCGATGCTCACGAGCGTGACGGCGAAGGTGCGTGGCTTCATCGATCGCTCCTCGTATCGTTGCGCCCCGGCCGGGCCGGCCGCCCGCGTGGGCCGCGGCGGCCGGCCACGGCGGCTGCCGCTCAGCCGAGCGAGAACTGCTCCTGGCACGTGATCCGGATCCGCGACCCATCGGGCATCAGGTACGTGCCCACCTCGGTGGTGTGCACGATCTTGATGAAGCCCATGGTGACCAGCGGCGGCGCCACGATCGGGAAGTAGGTCTCCTGCCTCCGCTCTTCCGTCCCGATCAGGATCGCTGTGCCGTCCGTCCCGCCCAGGGCCAGCTCCTTCGCGCAATTCGCGCGCACGGCCGTGGCGATCGCGAGCAACAGGACGAGTGCGGGCACGAAGGCCCTGACGTTGAAGTTGCGCATGGGAACCTCCCGGCATGGCCCGCGGAGCGGGCGTGATGGACGCGCCTCCGGTCCGCGCCGGGCGAGTCCTCCGCGACGTCGTCGCACTCCGCCCCGTCACGGCCCGTGGCGGCCATCGGGAAGTCACGCGGCGTGCCGGGCGACCTGCTCCGGGCCACGCTGTCGTAAGTTTCGGTGATTCAGCGACCTATAGCCCAATCGTCGCGGCAGGGGGCAGGGCGGGATGGGGCGTTGGGCGGTCAACGACCGGGCAGTTCCGTCCGTTCGTGGTCGAGACGCTCCGCGCCGGGTGGAGACGCGTCCCAGGGAGAGCGCGGCGCGGAGCGTCGTAGGGAGGGGCTGGAAGGATCAGCCGGCTTGCGCCGGCTCGAGGACGAAGGCGTAGAGGCCGTCGGTGGTCACGGCGTAAAGGGTGTCGCCGTGCAGCGCGAGGCTGACGGCCCGGCGCGCCGCGTCCCATGGGCCCTCTCCGGCGGGGACGCGGATCTCGCGGGGCGAGTAGGTCGCCGGGTCCACGACGACGGCGACGACATCGCCGGAGGCGACGGCGAGGAGCAGACGGCCGTCGGAGGTGAGGGACAGGTCCTTGGCGATGGTGCCCGGGTAGACGTGCAGGCCCTGCCGGGCCAGGCTGCGGGCGAGTGCCTCGTGCCGCTTGCGGATGGGCTCGAGCAGCCAGCGTGGCAGTTGCACGGTGTGTTGCACGGCGCCGGCGGAGTCGAACCGGATGAGCACGCCTTCCCGGTTGTCCAGCACGTGGACCGCGCCGTCGGGCGTACGGAGGGCAAGGACTTCGTCCTGTTCGATGACGCGCCTGCCGTCGTCCGTGCCCGGCCGCAGCCCGGGCGGGCGGGTGCCCCAGGGCCGGCGCGTGCCGTCCGGCGCGATGACGGTGAAGAGGGCGTCGCGGCCCGAAATGGACACATGGTAGACCGATCCGTCCGGGCCCACCACGAAGCTGCGGAGCGCCTCGTCCAGTCGGATCTCGCGGACGAGCTGGCCGTCCGGGGTGAAGAAGGAGATCCGCTGGTTGGTCATGTCGCCGACGGCGATGAGGCCGTCCGCGCACACGAGCTCGAACGCTCCCTGGAGCTCGCCGGGGCCGGCGCCGCTCCTGCCGAAGACGTGGAGCAGCTCGAGGTCGCGGTCGAAGAGCGCGATGCGGTCGTCGCCGATGTCCGCCACGACGAGGGTGTCTCCGAGGAGTCGGATGCGGATCGGCGTGGTGAGCGGGAACGAGTCATCGGCGATGCTCGCGACCCGTCTGGCGATCAGCTCCCGGGCGATGAGCGGCGGGTCGGCGGCGGATCGGTGCTCGGTGTCGGAGGCGGCGCAGGCGGCGAGGAGCAGCAGGGCGGAGAGGGTTCGGGTGCGCATGGTGCCTCGCTCTGGTTGGTGGTTCCGGACGGGCGTGGCGGCCGGGCGGTCCGGCCGCCACCGAGCGGGTCCCCGGTCCTGCTCAGATGTACCTGTAGGTGCTGCAATCGACCCTGACCCGCGAGCCGTCGCTCATGAGGTACGTGCCGACCTGGTAGCTGCGTGTCGTCTCGCGGGTGATCGTCCGCTTGACCGAGCCGCCGGCGCCAGAACCGGAGCCCGAGACGACGATCTCGATGGTCTCCCGCACGACCTCGGTCCGCGTTTCGGTGCCGATGAGTGTGCCGACGCCCGGCGGGTCGTTGATGCCCGTGGAGATGTAGGGCGCGCAGTCGGCCCACGCGGCGGCGGCGAACGCGAGGACGAGCGCGAGAGCGGGCACGGAGCCCGTGATGCTGCTGTGGCGCATGGCAAACCTCCCGGTGTGTGGCCCGCGGAGCGGGCGTGGGCGATCGTGCCCGCGAGGCGCGCCGGGCGCTGCGGCGAATCGAGCGACGGCCGACGGCGGCCGGGCCGAGCAGCGTTCGGGCGCCGGCCGGGATGCATCCAGGGTTGCGGTGGCCACGCGGGTTGCGGCGACGTCGTCGATCCGCCCCGGTCGCGGCTCGTGGCGCCGGGGGATCGGTCATGCGGCGTGCCGGAGCGGGTGGAGGCGTGGCGCATGGTCGCAACGGTCCGTGGCGCAACGAATTGCCGGCGTGTCATGGTTCGTGGGGCCATAGCGGTCAGGGACACGGGGTGGTCAGCGGCCGGCCGGTTCCGCGCGCTTGTGGCCATCGAGGCCGAAGTGGCGGAGCTTGAGCCGGAGTGTGTTGCGGGCCATGCCGAGCGCTGCGGCGGCGCGCGACTTGTTGCCGCGGTAGAAGCGGAGCGCCTCCTCGATGCGGCGCCGTTCCTCCTCTTCGGAGCCGTAGAACGAGTAGCGGCCGCGGGGGAGGTGGAACGGCGGACGCGGCTCGCCGGCGCCGTCGGGCGCTGGTGGGGCGGACGCGTAGGCGGCGCTGGGCTCGTGTGCCATCGGGGCATGGGTGAGCGGCGGGGGCGTGCTGGTGACGGTGGTGGGGAGGTGGGCGACGCCGATGGTGGGGCCGTCGCAAGCGAGGACGGCGGCCTCGACGGCGTGGGCGAGCTCGCGGATGTTGCCGGGCCACGGGTAGGCCTGGAGCCGGGCGAGGGCGGCGGGTGAGAACGTGCGGGCGGGGGCCTGGTAGCGTTGGGCGAAGCGGTCCAGGAACTGGTGGGCGAGGAACTCGATATCGCCGTGGCGGTCGCGGAGCGGGGGCAGACGGCAGGAGAGGACGAGCAGGCGGTGGTAGAGGTCGCGGCGGAAGCGGCGCTCGGCGACGGCGCGCTCGAGGTCGATGCCTGCGGCGGCGATGATGCGGACGTCCACGCGGACGGTGCGTTCGCCGCCGAGGCGGCGGATCTCGCCGTCCTCGAGGGCGTTGAGGAGCTTGGCCTGGAGCGGGAGCGGCAGTTCCGCGATCTCGTCGAGGAACAGGGTGCCGCCGGCGGCCTGCTCGAAGAGGCCGCGGTGGGACTGTTGTGCGCCGGTGAAGGCGCCGCGGGTGTGGCCGAAGAACTCGCTCTCGAAGAGGGTCTCCGGGATGCCTGCGCAGTTGATGGCGACGAAGGGGCCGCGAGCCCGGCGCGATGCTTCGTGGATCGCGCGGGCGAGCACTCCCTTGCCGGTACCGGTTTCGCCGGTGAGGAGGACGGGTGCGTCGACGGCGGCGGCGCGCCGACCGAACTCCCGGAGTGCGGCGGCGGCGTCGCTCGGTCCGAGGATGCGGTCGAGGGCGTTCACGTGACGGCTCCGGGATGCGGGTGGTGGACGGTCGGGGTAGAGGATGTCCTTGCCGGCTGGACGGCGCCATAGGAGAAAGCGACACGGTGTGGGGCGGGGCTCGTGGCGGCGTTCGGGCGGCGGTCCGTCCCGTGGTCGGGTCGGTGAGATCGTCGTCAGCGGCGCTGTGTGCACCCCGTGGCGGGGGCGGCGCGGGGTGGCGAGGTGGGGTGGTTCACGTTAGGTTTGGGCGACCCCGGGGGTGAGGAATGGCATGGATCCGGCGGCCGTAAGCGCCGCCGGTCACGATAGATCCGAGGAATCGTCGTCGCGCGCCGTGCGCCGGAGAGCGGGTGCGCGCGGGGGCAGAGATCACCCTTTCCCCGGCGGCGACGCTGCCGCCGGGACGGCACGAGAACCGAGGAGACCGTCGAGATGGCGAGAGAGACGAGCTCAGGGATCGGCGCGGCGACCGCAGCGCCGAGTGAAGCGGCGGCCCCGGGCCTCCCGGGCGCCACGTTCCTTGGGCATCCCCGTGGGCTGTCCACCCTCTTCTTCACCGAGATGTGGGAGCGGTTCAGCTACTACGGGATGCGGGCGCTGCTGATCCTGTTCATGACGGCGGCGGCGACGGGCGCGAACCCGGGGCTGGGCTTCGGCGAGGCGACCGCCGGCGCGGTGTACGGGCTGTACACCTCGATGGTGTATCTGCTGGCGCTGCCGGGCGGCTGGATCGCGGACAACCTCTGGGGTCAGCGCAAGGCGGTGTTCGTTGGAGGGTGCATCATTGCGCTGGGCCACTTCACGCTGGCCGCGCCGCTGGTCGGTCTGCCGGAGGTCCCGAGCTTCTTCCTCGGTCTGCTCTTCGTGGCGGTGGGCACGGGTCTGCTGAAGCCCAACGTCTCCACGATGGTCGGCGACCTGTACCCGGAGCCGGGGCCGGGGGCGACGGAGCACGAGCGGCAGCAGTGGGCGGCGAGGCGTGACGCCGCGTTCTCGGTCTTCTACATGGGGATCAACATCGGCGCGATGCTCGGCCCCTTCATCTGCAGTACGCTCGGCGAGGGCGTGGATTGGGGCTGGCTGTCGTTCGAGGGGAGCTGGCACTGGGGTTTCTCGGCGGCCGGTTTCGGGATGGTGTTGGGGCTGATCCAGTACAGGTTGGGTGATCGGTACCTCGGCCGCGCGGGCCACCTGAAGACGAACGATCCGGAGGAAGTGCTGCGGCGTCGGAGCCGGAACTTCTACACGGCGACGGCGGTCGTGGCGGCGGTCGCGGCGCTGACGGTGTACCTGCTCGCGTCCGGCACGCTGGGGATGACGCTGTCGGATTTCGCCACGTGGGTGGGGTACGGGATCCTGCTGCTCTCGATCCTGTTCTTCGCGTACCTGATCTTCAACCGGGTCGTCGCGGCCGCGCTGTTGGCGCTGTTCGCGGTGCTGGTGGCGGCGCTCGCGCCCGGGATGGGCACGGAGGGCGGCCAGTGGGCGATCATTGTCACGCTCGGCGCGTTCGTCGTGCTGAACCTCGGGCTGCTGGTGGCGCGTGGCGCCTCGGTGTCGGTGGAGAAGAAGCGGCTGATGGTGATCTTCTGGCTGTTCCTGCTCGCGGCGATCTTCTGGTCCGGTTTCGAGCAGGCCGGCTCGTCCATGAACCTGTTCGCGCAGGACCTGACGGACCGCAGGATCTTCGGCCGGGAGATCCCTGCCGGCTACCTCCAGAACGTCAACCCGTTCTTCATCATCGTGCTGGCGCCGGTGTTCGGCACACTGTGGACGTGGCTGGCGCGGCGGGATCGGAACCCGTCCATCCCGGTGAAGTTCGCGCTGGGGCTGCTGGGCCTGGCCGCCGGTATGTTCGTGCTGGCGTGGGGCGCGTCGTATGCGTCGGCGACGAACCGCGTCTCGATGGCGTGGCTGGTGGTGACGTACTTCCTGTTCACGGTCGGCGAGCTGGCGCTCTCGCCGGTCGGCCTCTCGTCCATGACGAAGCTCGCGCCTCCGGGGCGGATGGGGCAGATGATGGGGATGTGGTTCATTGCCGCGGCGCTGGGCAACCTGTTCGCGGGGCTGGTGGCCGGGTCGCTGGAGACGATGACACCGACGGAGCTGTTCCGCAGCGTGGCGATCTTCGCGGGCGGCGTGGGGATCCTCGCCCTCGTGTTGAGCCCCGGCGTGAAGCGGTTGATGGGCGGAGTCCAGTGAGGTGAGCGGGCGGCGCGCGGCGAGCGTGGCCCGCCCACATAGGTTGAGAGCGGCCCCCGTTCCGTTGCGGTGACCCGTCGACGGGCGGGGGCGGTTTTTCCCTGTCGGCGAGGCCGCCGAGCCATGGAGACGGCCGGAGCTCTGGGGAGTCGCAGTCGAGGAGGTCTGATGCTAGCGAACGGCCAGATCAGAGCCGTGGCGCAGGAGCTGGGCCGGGCGGCGAACGAGCGGATCCGCTACACGGGGGACCAGTACGACCGGCACCGGTTGTGGGAGGCGGTGCGGTACGCTGCGCGGGCGATCGAGGCGGTCGCGGAGCTGGAAGAGTCTGGAGACCTGTCGCCTGCGGAGCGATGCCGGCGCGTGCGATACGTGGTGAGCGAGCTCGAGTGCGCGTTGGAAGCCGCGCGGAAGGCAAAGGTGGTGCTGGACTGGACGGCGCAACGGCAGGGTGAGGACTTCTAGCGGCGATGGGCCGCAGGCGACGGAGCGAGGACGACGACGTCGGTTCGCGGCCCATCCGATCGCGATCGCCGCTTGGCTCCTGTTCCTCGCCCTCCTGGTGCTGAGCAGCCGGTTGAGGCTGGAACAGGGAGCGGTCCGCGAGGCGTTCGCGAGCCTCGGCCCGGCCGCGCCGGTGGGGTTCGTGCTGGCCGAGGCGGTGCAGGTGGTGTTCTGGCCCATTCCCGGCCAGCCGCTCGAGATCCCGGGCGGTTGGCTTTTCGGTTTCACTGCGGGCACGCTGCTGGGCTCGCTCGGCGCGGTGATGGGATCGCTGATCGCGTTCGGGCTCGGGCGTCGCTACGGGCGGCCCTGGGTCGAGCGGAACACGCCGGCCGGCGTGCGGGAGCGGTTCGCGAGGCGGCTGGGGTCTGGCCGCGCCGAGTGGGTGGTGTTCTGGTTGATGATGGTGCCCGCGTTCCCGCGGGACCCGCTGTGTTACCTGGCGGCGCTGACGCGGCTGACGCCGCTCCAGTTCGGGCTCATCGCGCTGGTCGGGCGGCCAGTCGGGCTGGCGCCCTGGGTGGCGTTGGGCGGCGGGGGCGTTGAGTTCGGGCTGAAGATGCAGGCGGTTGCGCTGGCGATCCCCGCGCTGGTGTGGGCGGGGAACCGGGTCCACCGGCTCGTCAGGAGCGGGCGGGTGGTCGGCGGCGGGGTGAGTCCGTTCGATCCAACCGGAGAGGGCCATGCGTAAGCTGGCGACGCTGAAGCGACTGTTCGATGATCGCGCGCTGTACTGCCAGCTCATCGTCACGCGGCGCTGCAACCTCGCCTGCGGCTACTGCAATGAGTTCGACCAGGTGTCCAAGCCGGTGCCCTACGAGGTGCTGGTGCGTCGCATGGACCACCTGGTGGACGTGCTGGGCGTGACGATCATGGACTTCCTGGGCGGAGAGCCGCTCCTGCACCCGCGGATCACGGACCTCGTCGCATATGCGAAGCGCAAGGGCTGCTGGACGAACATCATCACCAACGGTCTGCTGCTGAGCGACAAGCTGATCGCTGCGCTGAACCGCGCCGGCCTGGACTCCATGTGCGTATCCATTGACCGCATCAACCCGACGGACTTCACGCACAAGGGGCTGAAGCCGCTCAGGCGGAAGCTGGCGGCGCTGCGGCGGAACGCGCATTTTCAGGTCGAGGTGAACACCGTCCTGTGTGAAGAGACCGTCGACGAGTTCGAGGAGCTGGTCAGTGAGCTGAAGCGCATGGGCTTCCCGGTGCGCTGCGGGGTGCGTCACTACCAGGGGCGGGTGGAGCTGAACGGGCGGATCCGCGAGCGGTTCGAGTGGTTCCACGGTCATTTCCGGCACTGGCGCATCGCGCCGATGATGGACCTGCACCGCGCGCGGATGGAAGGACGTACGCCGCAATGGAAGTGCACGGGCGGCTACAAGTTCCTCTACGTGGATGAGTTCGGCACGGTGAAGGCGTGCTCGCAGGTCCCGCTGGCGCGGCCGAAGAACGTGCTGGAGATGACGGTCGCCGACCTGAAGGCGAACGACGTCCACAAGGCGTGCGAAAAGGACTGCGGCGTGAGCTGCGTGATCCAGACGTCGCTCATCACGGTGCACCCAGTGCGCTACGCCGCTCGCTGTGTGCAGCACCTCCTGGCGACGCGGGGCAACGGGGTGGAGCTGGGCGGCTTCAAACGGGCGTCCAAGGTGGAGGCCGCCGTGTAGCGTGAGCCTCGCGCGAGACGAGCGCTGCTGCTCCTCCGGTCGCCATCATTTGGGTTCGAACGTTCGTATGCGGAACCTCGGCCTGACGTTGGTGGTGTCGTCCGCGTTCGTCGTGGCGGCGTGGCCTGCCACGGCGTTCGCGCGAGCGCAGCGGGGCGGGAACGAGCCGCCGGCGTACACCGCGGCGCTGGCGAAGCTCGCCGCGGGCGACACGCTGGGCGCGCTGGCGGATCTCCGTGAAGCGATCAAAGCGCGGCCCGACTTCGGGCCGGCGCACCTGCGGCTGGGTGCGCTTCTGAGCGCCCATGCGGGCGAGGCGTCTGCGAACTACCAGGAGCGGATCGAGGCGGAGAAGGCTCTCGCGCGGGCGACGCAGCTCATGCCGAACGACCCGGTGGCGCTGCTCGAATACGGGCTGCTGCTGAGGCGGCAGCAGATCAAGACGGACGCGAAGCGGGTGCTGGATCGGGCGTGGGCCGCGGCGGAGCGCAGCGGCGCGGCTCTCTCGCCGGAGGACAGGGCACGGCTCCATTTCGAGCTGGGCAAGGTCTACGAGGCGTGGTGGGAGGACTGGCACAACCTGGTTCAGATCCCGCCGGCGGTCCGGCAGATGATGACGTGCCCCGAGGCGACGGTCGCGGGGGGCGGGGATGGCGAGGTGCCGATGCCGTTCGCGCATCATCAGTTGGCGGTGGCGTGTCCGCGGAAGTGGGCGGAGCAGGCAGAGCACGTGGTGCCGCTCGAGGATCTGAAGTCGGAGGAGCGGGCGCGCATGATGGCCCACTTCCGTGCTGCACTGGAAGCGAATCCGGGGCACGTGGACGCGGCGGTGCATCTGCTCGGGCATCTGGCGGACGCGGAGGAATGGGAAGAGTACGGCCGCGTGGCGCAGCAGCTCGTCGAAGCAGCGCCGGGCGACCCGCGCTCGCACCTCTTCCTCGGCCTCGGCCTCCACGAGACGGGCCGGGACGCGCAGGCGGACAGCGCGTTCCGCCGGGCGTTGGCGCTGATGCCGCCGGAGGAGCGGGCGGTCTTCGAAGACATCACGCTGCTGCTGCCGCGGCGGATCCACGAGAAGTACGCGGCGCTGGACAGCGTCGGCCGGCGTGAGGCGGCGCGGATCTTCTTCACCTCCACCGACCCGCTGTTTCTGACGGAGGCGGAAGAGCGGCGGCTGGAGCACTACGCGCGGCTGGCGTGGGCGGAGCTGAAGTTCGGCGAGCCCGGTCGGCGGTTGCGGGGTTGGGAGACGGAACGTGGCCAGATCTGGGTCCGTTACGGCAGGCCGTGGAAGTGGTACCAGTGCTGTTACGGCGAGACCGTCATGGCGCCGAACGGGCTGTTCCCGCTCAACTACCGGTACACGTACTGGTCGTACGGTCCGGACGGGCCTGTTTTCGTGTTCCAGCGGCAGTTGACGTACCGGCACGCGCGGTTGGTCGATGAGGCGAAGCAGCTCGCGGACGAGCTGGCGGCGACTGCGCCGGAGCTGTACCGGCCCCGCACGGTGCCCAAGGTGTACGAGCTCCCGCACCAGGTGGTGCGGTTCCGCGGGAGCTCTCCGGAGTGGACGTGGGTGGAGATCCATGCCGAGCCGCCGCTGGACTCGCTGGGCGCCTCTCCGGGGAGTCGGCTGGACGCCGGAGTGTTCCTGTTCGGCCCGGAGTACGAGCCGCTGTGGTCGCGGCGCCACACGGTGGAGGTCGGCACGATGCCGGTGGTGCTGACGTACCGGATGGAGGTGGGGCCGGGGCGGTACCGGTACGGCGTCGAGGCGCGGGCGGCGGGGCCGGACAGCACGGCGCGGCCGGCGGCGCGGGCGCGGGAGGTGGTGGAGACGACGGGTTACGGGGAGGGGCTGACGATGTCGGACCTGCTGCTGGCGAACGCGCTGGTGCCGCTGGTGGAGGCGCCGACGTCGCGCGAGGAGCTGCGCATCGTGCCGAGCCGGACACTGGCGTTCGAGCACGGCGCGCCGGTGCACCTGTACTTCGAGGTGTACGGGCTTCAGCCCGACGACGAAGGGTACGGCCGCTACCGGGCAGAGCTGGCGGTGGAGGACAGCACGCGGCGCAACCTCGTGCAGCGGCTCGCGCGCGGCGCCCAGGAGCTGTTCCGGGGCGGTGGGGGACCCGGTGCCCGCGTGAGCTGGGAGCGGGTCACGCCGGTGCGGGATGGCGTCGCCATGGACTACCTGACCGTGGAGCTGCCGTCGCTCGATGCCGGCGAGTACGTGGTGCGGGTGCAGGTGCGGGAGCCCGCGACAGGGCGGGAGGCGACGGCGGTGCGGCGGTTCCGGGTCGTCGTCCCGCGACGGGACGATGGAGGCGGGAGTTGACGATGCGTGGTGCTGACTCGCGTGGATGCGCGTGGGCCTGCCGCGGGCTGGCTCTGGCGACGCTGTGTGTGGCGCTGCTCGGGGGCGTGCCGGCGCAGGCGGCGGCGCAGGAGACGCGGGCGGACACGGCGGCGGTGCTGCTGCGGGTGGCGGAACGGCTCGAGGCGGAGGGCCGGAGCGCGCTGGCGGGTGCGCTGCTCCAGGCGATCCTCGAGCGCTACGGCGACACCCCCGCGGCGGAGGCTGCGCGGCGCCGTGCGGCGGAGCGGAGGGCGGCTGCCGAGGTGACCGGCAGCGGGCGGGGCGAGTTGATGGTCTGGGGCACGCTGTACGGGCTCTTGCTGGGCGCCGCCGTCCCGGCCGCGGCCGGCACGGATGAACCGGAGGTGTACGGCGCTGGCCTCCTGCTGGGCGGCCCTGCCGGGTTCCTCGCCGCGCGGACGTACGCGCGGCGAGGGCTGAGCGAGGGGCAGGCGCGGGCCGTCACGTTCGGCGGGACGTGGGGCACCTGGCAGGGGGTCGGCTGGCGGGAGGTGCTGGACATCGGCGAGTCGTCGAAGTCCACGTTCCGCGCCATGGTGCTCGGCGGCCTGACAGGGATCGGGGTCGGCGCCGCGCTGGCCCGCGACCGTCCGATCACCGCGGGGACCGCGACGGCGGTCAGCTTCGGCGCGCTATGGGGCACGTGGTACGGCCTGGTGATGGCCGTCCTCGCGGATGTGGAGGACGACGACCAGCTGCTCACGGCTTCGCTGGTCGGCGGCAACCTGGGCCTGGTTGCCACGGCGCTCGTGGCGCCGGGCTGGAACGCGTCCCGGCAGCGGGTACGGCTGGTCAACGTGGCCGGGGTCGCCGGGCTGGCCGCTGGATACGGGCTGCTGCTCCTGCTCCAGCCGGACGACGACCGCGTGGCCATCCTCGTCCCGGCGGTCACGAGCGCCGCAGGCCTGTTCGCCGGCGCGGCGTGGACGCGGAACCACGACCGGGGCGCCGGCCCGGACGGCGGCGGTGGAGAGGCGCTGCTGGAGTGGAGCGGCGGACGGTGGACGGCGGGCGAGCCGCTGCCGGTGCCGGTGCTCCTCGAGGCCGGGGGCGGCCGGCGGGCGCCCGGCATCCGACTGGACCTCCTCTCACTCCGGTTCTGAGTCGCAAGGAACAATCAGCTCTGCCGTTGATTAGGATACCGCGGGCCGGCGCCGCCGCGGGGGGCCGGGCGGCGGGCGCAGACCCGGCCACGGTCTTCATGGAATCCAACCCGGAACGCGACGCGGCACGACCGGCGGCGCGAGAGCAATAGGAGCCGATGCGCTGGAAACTGCTGATGCTGGCGGGAGTCGTGGCCACGGCCGCCTGCCGTGAGGCCGACCGGCCTGGTCCACCCGTGTACGGGGCGCTGGTGGCGGTGGACTCGGACCCCCGGGGCGCCCGGATCTTCGTGGAGCGTCAACAGCGGGCGCAGGTCACGCCGGACACCTTGAGCGATGTGCCGATCGGCAGGCGCGAGATCGGCGCGCGCCTGGACAGCATGGGGGTGCCGTACGGCTTCGCCGAGCTGGTGGAGGTGCCTGAGGAGGGCATCGTGGAGGTGTTCGGCCCCCTGCTGTTCCGGTGCACCGTGGATGAGTGTTTCCGAGTCTTCACGAAGTACCGGACGGCGAACACGATCCGCTTCGCGACGAGCCCCACGGGCCACCTCTTCTACATCGATGGCACCGGCGGCGGGTTGTTCTGGCCGGCCGAGACGCAGAACAGCTACGTGGCCGGTGGCGGCGCCGCGTTCGCCGGCGTGTGGGGCACGACGTCCACCCCGGTCGCGCTCGGCCCGTACTCGTTCGGGGACCAGTTCGGGAACTGGGCCCACTACCTGGCCGGCCGGCCCGCGCCGGAGGTGAACGAATCGGAAACGGGCTTCTCGCTGCGGCAGACCACGTGGGTGCTGCCGCCGGGCATCTTCGGGCTCTACAACACGGTGCGCGGGCTCGAGATCGAGCAGGAGGTGATCGGGCGGCACGACGTCGAGGGCGTGCTGCTCGTGCGCCTGACGTACCGCAACATCTCGAGCCACCCGGCGTACCGGCAGATGGATCCTCAGCCCGCCGAGGGCGGGACGTACACGGACGCCTATATCGCGTTCGCGCTGGATGCGGACATCGGCGAGGCGGAGGATGACCTGGTGAGCTACGATCCGGACCTCGGGCTCGTCTTCATGTACGACGCGCAGTTCCGGGAGGGGGGCTTCCAGGGCGGCTGGGCGAACCGGCCGGCCCTCGTAGGCGTGCGGGTCCTCGAGGCGCCGGCGGGTTTGACGCCGATCCTGACCGCGTGGCCGCGATCGGAAGACTGGTATCCCGGAACCGTATCCGAATCGAACGGCTGGGGCTGGCTCGCCGGGCAGCAGGACCAGAGCAGGTTCCCGCGCCATCCCGACGCGAGGATCGGCTACGCGCCCACCGTGCCGGACGATTACCGGATCGTGGCCAGCGTGGGTCCGCTGCGGCTCATGCCCGGCGACGCGGCGTCGTTGACGGTCGCCGTCGTGATCGCTGAGCCGGAGCCGGGTACGTTCGTTTCCGGTCAGACCGTCCCGCCCGGCGACCCGCTCGACCCGAACCGCCAGATCCTCCGCGTGGCCGAGGGGTTGCGGCAGCGCGCGATCGCGGCGGAAGAGCTGCTGGACCTCCTCCCGGCTCGGCGCTGAACGCAGGATCGGTGGGATGGAGGCGGGGCCGGCATCCTGATGCCGGCCCCGCCTCCATCCCTTTCCTCTCGAGGCCGGTCACACACGACGGGCGCCGGGCACTATCGCCCCATCCTCTTCTTCAGCTCTCGGAGCCGCGCCTCCGCCTCACGCTCCCGCCGCTCCCGCTCGAGGCGGCGGAACTCGGCCTCGGCGGCCTCGTCCACCCCATCGCCCGTCCAGCGCGGCCCCCGGGCTCCGACAGCGTCGACGCCGTCCGGCGCGGCGCCCGCGTCCACCTCGGCCGCCCGTTCGCTGACGATGCGCTCCATCTCCGCGAGCTCGCGGCGCAGCAGGTCGCGCTCGGCTTCCAGGGCCTCGGCCTTGCGCTCCAGCACCGCGGCGCGCTCCGCGTGGCGGACGGCGAAGCGCGCGGCGATCGCGGCGGTCTCCTCGTCGCCGATGCCCCGGGCCAGCCCCTCGCGGCGGCGGCAGACCGCTTCCTCCCGGCGTTCGGCCGCGGCCTGGCTGCGCGCGTTCGCGAGCTCACGCTCGATGCGCTCCAGCTCCGAGCGGACGACGGAAATGTCCTTCTGCATGGCACGGAGCCGGTCGCGGGCGCCGCCCGTGCCCTGGTCCTCGCCGTACAGCTCTCGGCGGAAGTTCTCGACGGCTTCACGCCATGCGTTTCTCAGCTCCTGGAACATGGAGACAAGGTAACGCGCAGGCGCGCGGCGGGGTAGCGCGGCCCGATCCTTGCGCCCCGAGGCGCGCGGCCGGCGGAGGCAACGGGATCGAGGAAGGGGTCCGTATGAGCAAACCGTCCGCGGGCTTCGCGTATCCGGACCCGGGTTCGCTGACGCGCGAGGAGCTGAAGTCCATCACGCACGGCGAGTTCTGGATTCCGGAGGCCGAGCGCGTGGTCTACCAGGCGGCGCTGCGCGCGCTGAACCAGGCCGGCGTTCCGTACGTCGTGAGCGGGCTGTACGCGATCTATGCGTACACGGGGATCTACAGGCAGACGAAGGACCTGGACCTGCTCCTCGAGCCCAAGTACGTGATCCAGGCCGCCCGGGTGCTCCGCGACGCGGGGTTCCACACCCGCCTGGAGCAGGCGCACTGGATCGGGAAGGCGTTCCGTGATGAGGCGATGATCGACCTCATCTACGGGATGGGGAACGGGCTCGCGCTGATCGACTCGCAGTGGTACCGGCACTCCCGGCCGGGCATCCTGGCGGCGACGCCGGTGCGCGTGGCGCCGCCGGAGGAGCTGATCTGGCACCGGCTGTTCATCGCGGAGCGGCACCGTTCGGACGTGGCGGACGTGGTCCACCTGATCCTCGCCCGCGGCGATGAGCTGAACTGGGAGCGGTTGCTGGAGCGGGTGGGCGAGCACTGGCGGCTGTTGCTCGGGCAGATCCACTTCTTCGACTACGTCTATCCGGGCTACCGGCGGCGCGTGCCGCAGTGGGTGCGGGAGGACCTCTACGAGCGCGCGTTCGAGGAGATGAACGTGGTGGGCGATCCCAACGCGTGTCTGGGGACGCTGGTCTCGCGCTTCTCCTTCGCCATTGACGTCAACGAGTGGGGGCTGCGTGACCTGAGGGCCGAGGCGATCGCGCGGATGCGCGCGGAGCCGGTGATCCAGGAGATCCGCGAGAGCGAAGTGTGGGATGACCAGGCGACAGGGATCGAGGGTTGAGGAGCGCGGTGCGCCCCGCGAACGCGGGACCCGACGGGTCAGGATCGCGGCGGTTGGCGACCTGCACTTCGATGGGACGCAGCGGGGCGCGCTCGTGGACCTCTTCAGCGCGATCAACGCGGAGGCGGACATCCTGGCGCTGTGCGGCGACCTCACGACCCACGGGCACCCGGACCACATGCGTGCGTTCGTGAAGGAGCTGACGGGCGTCGAGGTCCCCATCGTGGCGGTCTACGGGAATCACGACCACGAGGACGACGCGACGGAGGAGCTGACGGCGATCCTCGCGGAGCGGGGCGTGCACGTGCTGGACGGGGGCCAAGTCGTGATCCAGGGGATAGGCTTCGCCGGCGCGAAGGGTTTCGCTGGCGGGTACGGGCGCGGTGCGCTGGCGCCGTTCGGCGAACGGCTGATCAAGGACTTCGTGGGCGCGGCGATCGAGGAGGCGATCAAGCTGGAAACGGCGCTCCGCACGCTGACCACCGACGTGAAAGTCGTGCTGATGCACTACTCGCCGGTGACGGACACGCTGCGCGGCGAGCCGGAGTACATCTACCCATTCCTCGGCTCCTCCCGCTTACTCGAGCCTCTGGAGACGCACGGCGCGTCGGTGATCTTCCACGGCCACGCCCACGCCGGGCAACTGGAAGGGCGGACGCCGAGTGGCGTGCCGGTGTTCAACGTGGCGCTGCCGCTGCTGAGGCAGCACGGCCTGAGCTTCAGGATATGGGAGACGCCAGCGCCGGAGCGGCGGCGCGCGGCCCAGCCGGCGGCGGGTGGCGGGGAGCGGGCGGGAGGCGCTGCGGCGTAGGGAGTGTCGCGGGCGCCGTCGCGGTCGGCGCGCAGCAGCGACCCGTCCACACCCAGATCACGAGCAGACGACCACGCGTACTCACCCGCTGTACAACCGGTGCGGAAACCACAAGAGCGCGGCGGCGAGGCGTTCGCGGAAGCGCTGCGCTCGCGAGCGGCGGGGCCATGCATCGAGGGTGATCTCGGTTGCGTTCTCGAGATCGGCGAGGAACTGCCGCTCCAGCTGCTGCGCGATGGCGCCGTCCTGGATCTCCACGTCCAGCTCGTGGCAGCCGAACAGGCTGAACGGGTTCAGGTTGCTCGAGCCGACGAGCGCCCACGTCCCATCCGCGACGACGGTCTTGGCGTGGAGCATGGGGCCGTTCCACTCGTAGATGCGCACGCCCGCCCGGAGCAGCGAGCCGTAGCGTGCTCGCGCCGCCTGGTTGACGATGGGGATGTCCGAGCGCCCGGGCGCGAGCAGCCGCACGTCAACGCCGGCGCGCGCAGCGGAGGCGAGCGCGCGGCGCAGCGGCGCGGGCGCGAGCGGGTACGCGCCGGTGATGTAGATGCTGTGCTCGGCCAGCGCCGCAATGAGCTGGTAGAGGCGGTAGGCGCGGGCCGCGGCGGGCGGGCCGTCCACGACGCGGGCGGGGATCGTTCCCGGCGTGCCGCGCTCCGCCGGCTGGAGCGGCGGGATCACGCCGCCGCCGGCGCGCTTCCAGACGCGCGCGAACGATCGGTCCAGCTCGTGGCCGATGGGGCCCTCGAGCAGCACGGCGGTATCGCGCCACGGCGGTCCGTTGCCGAGGTCGTCCCACTCGTTGCCGATGCAGAGGCCGCCGACGATGGCGACGCGCGCATCCGCGAGCACGAGCTTGCGGTGGTCGCGGCGCAGGACGCGGAATGGGTGGCGTAGCGAGGGCGGAGCGAAGCAGCGGACGTGGCAGCCGGCACGGCGCAGTTCGTCCCAGAAGGCGTGGCCGGTGCGCATGCAGCCGAGCCAGTCGTAGAGGACGAACACCTCGACGCCTGCCCGGGCGCGCTCGGCGAGCGCACGCGCGAACCGGCGCCCCACGTCGTCGTCCCGGATGATGTAGTTCTCGAAGATGACGCGGCGGCGCGCGCCCGCGATCGTCTCCAGCATCGCGGGAAAGGCGGCGGTTCCGTCTACGAGCAACGTCGCGGCGTTGCCGAACGTCAGCGGCGCTTCGGCCGTGCGGCGCAGCGCGCGCTGGAACAACGCGCCGAGCCGGGGACGCAGGCCGCCGGATGCGGAACCGTGTCGCGGCATTGGGAGCGATCGGGCAGCCGCGCCGGCGGGATCTCCACGGCGAGGCGATTCATGCAGCGGCGTCCCTGGCATTGCGAGCGGCGCCGCGGCGCGGGCGGCCAGCAGCGGTGTGGCGCTCCAGGAAGTCGATGAGCGCGGCCTCCTCGGGGTAGTACGCGTCCGGGCCCGGACCCGCGGCCGGGTCGCGCTGCCCGCCGTCCTGCATGAGCATCTGGATCGTGCGGCCGCGCCGGTACTCCTCCAGCACCGCCGGGTGGATGTACGCGCTGCGGCAGATCGCCGGCGTGTTGCCCAGCTCGTGAGCGACCAGCCGGCAGCACAAGGCGATGTTGCGCTTCGCCTCGCGCTCCGAGCGGGGCGGGCCTAGCTCCGCGAGCACGATGGCGGCGCGCACCGTGCCGCCGAACGTGCGCATGTCCTTCGATGTGCACCGCGCGCCCGCAATGCTGCGGAGGTAGCGGTTCACCGCGTGCGCGGTCACGTTGCGGATGCGATCGCCGTCGCGGTACCGGAAGAGGCGGCTCCCGGGCAGCGCGAGCAGCTCGCGCACGATGTCCACGAGCGGCGTGTCCGCGATCACCTGCCGCTGGTCCTTCCTTCGTTTGCCGGGATACGTGAAGATCAGCGTGTTGCCGCGCACCTCGACGTGGCTCTTGCGCAGCGTGCAGATGCCGAACGTGCGGTTGCGCACGGCGTAGCGCTCGCTGCCGATGCGGAAGAACCCCCGGTTCGTGAGTCGCACGACCGTTGCGAGCACTTTGAGGCGATCCAGCTCCGGCCGGGCGAGGTGCCGGTCCGTCGCGGCGCGGATGCGGGGGAGCAGCCGCGCGAACCGGAGCACGCGGCCCCACTTCCGCGCGGCGCGCCAGGCCACGTAGCGCGGGTGGTAGATGTACTGTTTGCGGCCTGCGGAATCGAACCCCCACGCCTGCACCTTGTGGTCCGGATCGGGCGAGATGTGCACGCCCGTCCAGGCCGGCGGGATGGCCAGCGAACGGATCCTCCCCTCCACCTCCTCGGCCGGCACGGGCCGGCCGTCCGCATCCACGAACCGGAAGCCCTCGGCCGGCGAGCCGACGCGGAGCCACCAGTCCTTGCCGCGCGATCGAGCCATCGTGGCGGGAGAGGTTCACGGATTGTGCCAGTCGCCGCCGTTCCGGCCCCGTGCCGGGCCGGGGCGGGGCCCGCTCCCCCCGGGCCCCGGCCCGGGCGGGAGCGAGGGAGTGGCGCTGCAGCCTGGATTCGCGGCGCCACCGGATCCGGCGCGGAGACGTCCGCCGCCCGTGCACCCTTTCGGTCGCATCGGCATCCGCGACCGCCGCGCGCGAATCGGCGGCGCGCTTGACAGCACACGCCTCGGATCCGCGATCTACTATCTCGCTAGTGGATCGCGGCCCCACGGACGGGAGGCACCCGCGATGCGAGACCTGCGCTTCGCCCTCCGCTCCCTTGCACGCCGACCCGGATTGCTCGCGACCACGGTGCTCTCGCTCGCGTTCGGGATCGGCGTCAACGTCGTGCTGTACGGCGTGGTGAACGTGATGCTGTTCCGTCCGCCGCCGCGCGTGGCGGAGCCGGAGCGGATCGTCCGGCTCGAGGTGAATGCCGGCGCGGCGCCAGGGCTGCTCGCGTCGTCGCCAGCGGCTACGGCGTCAGCGACGTACCCGCAGTTCGAGGCGGCGCGTGCGGGCACGCGGCTGTTCTCCGGCATCGCAGCGGACGCGCTGAAGGGCGCGCAGCGCTCCGTGAGCCGCAGCGGTGAGGTGCAGGGCGTGCTGGTCGCGGTGCAGATCGCGGCGTGCGGCGCACTGCTCACTGGCGGCGGGCTGTACGTGCGCAGTCTCCACAAGGCGCTCGCGATCGACCCGGGTTTCGCCGTTCTATCCGTACACGCACTACGGCTACGAGGCACGCGACGGAGACGCCCCGGACGCAGGGCGCGTGAGCGGCGTGACGGCGTTCGTCGACGCCGAGTACTTCCGCGCGTTCGGCATCGCGCTGCGTGCGGGGCGCGTCTTCGACGCGGGCGATCGCGCGGGCGGCGAGCCGGTCGCGGTGCCGAGCCTTGCCGCGGCGCCCGAGCTTTGGCGGGACGGCGACGCGCTCGGCCGCTGCATCGTCCCGTCGGTGGGGCCTTCGGCGGGCGAGTGCGTGCGCGTCGTCGGCATCGTGGATGACGTGCGCTTCCAGGACGTGACCGGGCCGAGCACGGCGGTCCTGTACCGGCCGATCACACAGCGGCCCGAGCGTATGGCGGTGTCGCTCTTCATTCGGGGCGGCGATGTGCGGCGTCGGGCGCCGCTGGTGCGCCGCGAGCTCCAGGCGCTGGATCCCGCCGCGCCGGCCGTGCACGTCGAGCCGTTGGCGGCGCGGCTGCGGCCGCGGTTCCTGGAGTGGGAGGTCGCAGGCAAGGTGTTCGGCGCGCTGGGAGGGGTGACCGCTCCGCTCGCGACGCTCGGCGTGTACGTCGCGGTGTCCGGCATGGTCGGCCGGCAGAGGCGCGAGCTGGGCGTGCGCGCGGCGTTGGGCGCGACGGCCGGCGTGATCCTGCGGCTCGTGCTGGGGCGCACGGCGCGGCTCGCCGCCGTGGGGATCCTGGCGGGCGGCGTGCCCGCGTTCGCGGCCACGGCCGTGCCGCCGACGCCGCTCTTCGGGATCGGGAGACTGGATCCGTTGGCGTACGGAATTGCCGTCGGCTTCCTGCTCGTGCTCGCGCTGGCGGCTGCGCTGGCGCCGGCGGCGAGGGCGGCGCGAGTGTCGCCCGCGGAGAGCCCGAGGGTGGAGTGAGGGCGTGGCTGCGGGCGGCCTCGTCTCCTCGAACAAACCTACAGCACTGTGCGGCCGTCTCAGCGCAGGGCGGCCATCCACGCGGACAAGGGCACGCGCGGTCCCGTCGGCCGCCGCCGGCTCGCAGATCGATCCGCGGCGCGACATGCTGGGTCCCGCGCGCCGATCCCAGCGCCTCGTACGTTTGCTATCGGAGATCCGAAATGCATCGGCTCGTCCCGCTCCTCCGTGCGATGGTCGTGGTGGCGTGTGCATCGGATGCTGGCGTGCCCGCGGAGCGATGGACAGGAACGATGGACACGCTGCCTCCCGGCGAGAGCGCGGTGCGACGCCGAGGAGACGCCGTTGGACTTTCCGCGTCGCTACGAGTACGATACGTGGGCACGGTTGTCGCGCGTTCGCGCATCGAGATGCGTGGTGCGACGCGACATAGAGCAGGAGGAATCGGCGTGGTGCGGCAGGACGGCAGGTCCTGATGGACACGGCGGTCGCACTGGTGGGCGCGTACCTGCGGCTGAACGGGTACGTCGCGATCCCGGAGGAGCCGATCCTGATCGGCGAGGGTCGCCCGTACCGGTACCGTACGGCGACGGACGTGGACATCCTCGCCGTCCGTTTCCCTCGCGCGGCGGTGGTGGTGCCGCGGGACAGCGGCCGCGCGCACGCCGGCACGGACGAAGACCTCAAGCTCGGCACCGACCCACGGCTCGACCTGCAGCCCGGGACGGTGGATGTGCTGGTCATCGAGGTCAAGGAGGGCCGGCCGCGCCTCAACCCGGCGCTCCGCGATCCGGCGGTGCTGATCGCCGCGCTGCGCCGGCTCGACCCCGGGTTCGATGAGCCACTGGAGCGCTGCGTCGATCGGTTGATCCTGAACGGCGAGGCGAAGTGCAAGGCGTCGGGTCAGCCGTGGCGGTTCCGGCTGATGGCGTTCGGGGATGGAGAGCCGCACCGGGAGGGCGGGCCGTTCACCGTGATTCCGCTGCGCCACGTCGCCCTGTTCCTGCTCAGGTCGATGGTGTCGAACCGCCAGATGTGGCGTGATGTCCAGTTCGGAGACCCGGTGCTCGATCTGCTGCACCTGCTGGACAAGCTGGGGCTGCTGGGCGAGGACGGCGCGGGAGTGGATCTGAAGGCCCCAGCGGAGACAGCGGAGGCGTGACGAACGTGGCTTGCCGGACGGCAAACGGAACGGCAACGCGGTCGCGATGGCCGCGACGGTGAAGACATCCCGAGCCACATCACCCTGGAACGCGAAGGCCTCGAGCTATCGGCATGGCTGGCAAGGGTTCGGGAATCGATTCACCGGGGCGTATGCTGGAAAGGGGAATAGCTCGCATGCGCCGCCACTCACCGCGGCTTGCGGGCATCCTCGCCGCGGCCATCTCCGCCTGCTCAGCGGAGACGAATGACGACGCAGCGACGGCGCACGCCGGCGGCAGCGGCCCGCCCCTGGCTTCCAGCGCCGCGGACACCGTCGCGGCGGTTCACGACGCGGCCGCCACTCCGGCCGGTGACACGACGCGGCCGGCTGCCTTCCCGTTTCCCCTCCCGTACATCGCGGACGCGGAGTGCGAGTACTGCTTGAACCCGGTCGTCGTCTGTGCGCCGGTGCAGTTGCGCGCCGAGGAAAGGCCAGACGCCGATGTGGTCTCTGTGCTCGAGCCGGGCGACTCGGTCGACATGGTGACGGGCAGGTGGCACGTGGAGGTGCCCGACGTGATCGTGTTCCACGATACGCTGCGGGTGCCGGAGATCCGGGATACGTACGGCTTGCCGCCGGAGATGGACTCGGTGGTGTTCCTGCCGGGCGACACCGCCTACGTGTTCATCTACGGCACCGAAGGCGGGGAAGGAGACTGGTGGTTCAGGGGTGAGCTGCTGCGGACCGACAACGTGTGGCTCTCGCCGGCCAACATCGGATGGGTCGCCGGCCGCGATCGACGCGTAGCCGGGAACCTGGAGACCCGTGTGGCACAGTGGTGGATGAAGGTCCGCACCGCGGACGGGCGTGAGGGCTGGATCCCGGACGACACGATGACCGTGCGCTACGGGAACCACTACTACCCGGAGATCCCGCCCTGCCCGGCGGCACGCAGTGCGGGGGCCGACCCTGCTGCGGTCGAGCCCCCGCACTGAACGCCGGCGCCGCGTCAGCCCTTCTTCGAATCCGCTGCCGCTCCGTCGCCCACCCGAGGCTCGACAGGCAGGCGATCGGAGCTGCCGTTCCAGTCGTCGGTGCGGCGGTCTTCGCCGACCTCCACACCTCGCCGTCGGTTCACAGCGCTACGCCGATCCTGAAGGTGGGCTTCCAGCGGTCGAACTCGACGTTCTTCATGGCCTCGACCGTGACGGCGGGCAGCGCGGGCAGCTTCTCGGCGGTTTCAGCCTCGCGATCGAGCTCGGCCTGGCGGACGCGAAGCTGGTTGCGCGCCTCGGCGATGGCGACAGCGGATCGCCTCGGCCGTGGCCTTCTCGCCGATCGCCGGGAGGTGGCCGACCTCGTCACTGACGTGCTGGATCTTCAGCACGTCGAGCTGCAGGCCGAGCTCCTTCGGGTCGAGGTCCTCCTCTTCGGAGAGGTGGCGCGCGACGCCGAGCCGGTCCTCGTTCACCTCCTCGGGCGTGAGCTCGGCCAGCACGCGGGGCAGGTTGCCGGTCGGCGTCTCCTCGGCGAGCGCCTCGATCTCGGCGGTGGTCTTGCCCAGCAGCCGCTCGATCGCGTTGTTGAAGACCGTTTCGGGCGTCGACGCGAGCTTGTGGCGTGGGTGATGGACGCCGGTTATTCTTCGAGCAGGTCGCGGTACGGCGCCACGTACGCGATGCCGTCCTTCACTTCGACGACCAGGACCGAGGTCCAGCGTTCGCTGTCGCGGGCAGCGTCGTCGAGCGGGCGGGCGGGCAGCTCGATCTCGCGGCCCGCGCGTCGCACGAGGATCTTGCCCTTGCCGTTCGTGAGGGGGAGCACCACGTCGCCGACGAGGCCGACGATGGACGGGTCGCCGGGCGTCCCGCCGGCGGTGGCCTTACGGAGGGCGTGGCACACGAGGGTGCGGGTCGCCGCGCAGAGGAGTCCGGTGGTCACTGCGATGGCGGCCGTGAGCCCGGGCGACCGGCCGGCCCCGGCCCAGCCCAGCATCACCCCCGCGACGCCGGACCCCATCAGCACGTACGTGAGGTTGCGGAACGTGAAGATCCGGAGCGCGCCGACGCCGTGGCCGGTGTCGGCACTGTTCGCATCCGTGCCGGCGTCCGCGTCGTCGCCGACGATGTCACCCGCGACGGAGAGGAGGAGCAGGCCTGCGCCGAGGACGAGCGCGGCCCAGTAGACCGTGTCCATGACGAGAAAGATACGCGGGTGCCGGGTGGTCTTGCCAGGAGAAGGGGGCCACTGATCGCCGGGTCGGTGTCGGGCGGGCGACTACGAGCGGAGGGCGGTGTGGCCCGACGCGGGTTCCGTGCTTGCCCCACAGACAACCGGCGGCGGGCGTGGCGAGATTGATGCGTGTCGAAGCGCCGTGTCGAGCGGCGCTCCCATGGATCCGTTCCCGGGGAGGTCACACATGGCCAGGCTGGAGAAGGTGGTCGCGGGCATTGATTTCAGCGACGCTTCGGTCGCGGCGGTGCGCTGGACGTCGCGGTGGTTTGCGCCGGATGCCGAGCTGATCCTGGTGCACGTGCTGGACGTGCCGAAGCCGCCTGCGTTCTTGCGGCCGTTGCTGCCCGGGGCGGAGGACGTGCTGGAGAACGCGCGGGAGGGCGCCCTGCAGCGCCTACGCGCGTTGAGCGAGTCGCTGCCGTCGGTGCGCAAGCGGCTGGAGGTGCGTGAGGGCAAGGCGACGGAGCGGATCGCCGAGGTGGCGAGCGAGATGGACGCGGACCTGGTGGTGGTGGGCGAGCACGGTCAACGGCGCGGGCTGCGGGATGTGCTGGGCAGCACGGCGGAGCAGCTCGTGCACGCCTCGCCGGTGCCGGTGCTGCTGGCGCGGGGGCAGGGGGAGGCGGCGCCGCAGCGCCTGCTGGTCCCGATCGACGAGTCTCCGATGGGAGAGCGTGTGCTGGAGTGGGCGCGGCTGCTGGGCGAGCGGTTCGGCGCGCAGGTGATGGTGTTCCACGTGCTGAACGCGCGGCTGCTCTGGCAGATGCGGCTGGTCTCGTCCGAGAGGAAGTGGCAGGAGCTGGGCGAGGAGATGCAGCGCGGCGCCGTGGACTGGCTGCGCGAGCGCGTGCGGGCGGCGGGCTTCGCGTCGGACGCGGTGGAGACGCACGTCGCGCTGGGCGAGCCGAGTCATGAGATCCTGGCCGCCGCGGCGCGACATGGCGCGGACCTGATCGTGCTGGGCAGTCATGGGGCGGGCGCGTTCGAGCGCGTGGTGATCGGCAGCGTGACGCGGGCCATGATGCGCGGCGCTTTCTCGCCCGTGCTCGTCGTGACGCCGTCGAGGGACTGAGTCCTACGGCGACGGGTACGCGCGTTGCGGGCAGGCGAGGGCGGAGGCGCGGCGCGGATCCGGCGCGCAGCGCGGCGAGGGGTGGTACCAATGGACGGACGGTTTCGGGACAGAGCGGATGCGGGGCAGCGTTTGGCGGCGCGGTTGAGCGGCAGGCCGGAGCTGGCGGACGCCGTGGTGCTGGCGCTGCCACGCGGCGGCGTGCCAGTGGGTCGTGAGATCGCCGATGCGCTGGGCGCGGACCTGGACGTGATGGTCGTGCGCAAGCTCGGCGTGCCCGGCCACGAGGAGCTGGCGATGGGCGCGATCGCGAGCGGCGGCGTGCGGATCATGAACGACGAGGTCCTCAGGATGCTGTACATCTCCGAGGCCGACATCGAGCGCGTCGCCGCGCGCGAGCGAGCGGAGCTCGAGCGGCGGGAGCGTGCGTACCGTGGTGGACGGCCGGCGCCGCGGGTACAGGGACGGGTCGTGATCCTGGTGGACGATGGTGTGGCGACGGGGTCCACGATCCGCGCCGCGATCGCCGCGCTGCGGCATCAGGAGCCCTCGCGCATCATCGTCGCGATCCCGGTTGCGCCGCCGGACGTGTGTCGGGCGCTCCAGGAGGAGGCAGACGAGGTGATCTGCCTCCTCACGCCGGAGCCGTTCGTGGCGATCAGCATCTGGTACGAGAGTTTCCCGCAACTCAGTGACGACGATGTGAGGGCGTTGTTGCAGCGGGTGAATCGGGAGCGGAAGGCGGGTTGACGGTCCAACCGTCATCGGCCGGACGTCCTCGGGTCCTCTGCGCTCTCCGCGTATCCGCGGGAGCTCCTCGTCCTTCTTTGCGCGGCTCGCCGCGAGCTCCACGCCCTACGCACCGTGAGGCCGCGCAGGGCGTGGAGTCGTGGCGCGGCGCTCACTCTCCCTCGACCTCGATGCGCTTGCCGCGCGCCTGCTTGGACTTGGGCATCTCGATCTTGAGGACGCCGTCTTCGAAGCGGGCCTTGATGCCCTGCGGATCCACGCTGCGGGGCAGGGTGAAGGAGCGCTCGAAGGCGCCGTAGCGCCGTTCCCAGAGGTGGTAGCGCTTCTCCTTCTCCTCGTGCTCCTCCTTCTTTTCCCCGCGGATCGTGAGGACGCCGTCGTCGATCGTGACCTGGATGTCTTGGCGTTTCATTCCCGGCAGTTCGACGGAGAGCAGGAGCTCGTCATCGGTCTCGGCCATCTCGACGGGCGGCGTCCACGTCATCAACTCGCTGAGCGGGGTGGGCGAGACGAACTCGCCGAACACCCAGCGGCGGAGCCGGTCCTGGAGCTCGTCGATCGCGCGCCATGGTGCGATCTCGAAGGGGCGGTTGCGGGCGCGTTCCACTGCCATGCATCCTCCTCGCGGTGTGGTGGGACAGGTGGTTCGGCCCGAGCGGTTGGGCAAGGAGCAGGCCGGATGGGCCGGAAGAGCCGACAGTCGTCGGGTGCGTTCGAGGGCTGAGTGGGGGAGAGGTTGGGTGTTGGCGGGCATGGGGCGTGCGCGTCGTGGACGGCGGACCGGGGAGGGCGGAGCGATGCTGAGACTGCGGGACATCATGACGACGGACGTGGTCACCGTGCCGCCGGGGGCGACGCTGCGCGAGGTCGCGGAGGTGCTCGCGGAGCGGCAGGTCTCGGGCGCGCCGGTGGTGGCTGAGGACGGGCGCGTCGTGGGTGTGATCACGGCCACGGACCTGGTGAGGTTCGAGTCGCCGGAGGCAGGGGCGGCCCCGCCGCGGCGGGTGGAGCGCGGCGGGCGGGAGGAGGGGCCGCCCGAGCCGCCCGCGGGCTTCCTCGTGGAGCTGTGGGCGGAGCCGGGGCCGGAAGTGCTGGAGCGTTTCCTGGCGGCGCGGTCCATGGAGGGCGACCCTCTGGACCGGCACACGGCAGAAGAGATCATGACGCGGGACGTCGTGGCCCTGCCGCCGGATGCGGAGATCCACGTCGCCGCCGAGCGCATGTTGCGCGAGCGCATCCATCGCGTACTGGTGATGGAGGGCGGCCGGCTCGTGGGCGTGGTGAGCAGCACGGACGTGCTGCGGGCGGTGGCCGAGCGGAAGATCGGCGGGTAGCGCGGCCCGAGGTGGCGGCTGGCGCGGGGATGGCCGTGTGTCGGCCCGGCCCGCCGCTCAGGGCGATGCGGTCGTGTCGTGGCGTGTCTCGCGGGCGGGGCCGGCGAGGTGGACCTCGAACCATTCGCCCGCGAGGCGCGCGACCTGTTCCAGGGCGCCGGGCTCCTCGAACAGATGAGTCGCGCCGGGCACGATCTCGAGCGCTTTCGTGCCGGGCAGCCGTTCGAGCGCTTGCCGGTTCAGCTCGAGCACGGTGGTGTCCAGTTCCCCGACGATGAGCAGGGTGGGCGCGTGGACGCGCGCGAGCGCATCGCCGGCGAGGTCGGGGCGGCCGCCGCGGGAGACGACGGCGCGGACGATCTCCGGCCGTTCCGCTGCCGCGATGAGCGCAGCGGCGGCGCCGGTGCTCGCGCCGAAGGTGCCGATCGGCAGCATGGCGGTCTCGGGCAGCTGCGTCAGCCAGTCAACGGCGGCGACGAGCCGGCGGGCGAGCAGCGGGATGTCGAAGCGGAGCTCCCGTGTCGCCGCGTCAATGCGCTCCTCTTCGGGCGTGAGCAGGTCCATGAGGAGGGTGCCGAGGCCGCCGGCCTGGAGGCGTGCGGCCACCTGGCGGTTGCGCGGACTGAAGCGGCTGCTGCCCGAGCCGTGGGCGAAGACGACGACGCCGCGCGCGGCCGCGGCCAGTGCGAGGTCGCCGTCGAGGACGGCGCCGTCGGCGGGGATGCGGACGTGCTGTTCGCCGCCACGGTCTCCGATCGGCAGGGCCATCTCAGCTCTCCCGCTTGGGGGACTTCCCCTTCGCGCGGGCGGGTCCGCGCTGCCGGCGACGGCCATGCGCGCGAACCTGCGCCTCGCGCTCCATCTCCCGCGCCCGCGCCTGCCCGGTCTCCGGCTCGGGCGCAGCCGGCGGGATGGGCTGCTCGGCCGGGACAGCACCCTCCATCACGCGGCTGTACAGCTCGTCGTGGAGATCGCCCTCGCGCGGCTCGTTGGGATAGAACTTGTAGTCCGTCGAGAGCGTCTCGTCCGGCGTGATCCGATACTGATCGGGCCGCTTGCCGCCCATCGTCCCTCCCGCTCCGCGCGTGGTGTGCCCTGGAAGCACGGGCGCCGGCCGGGGGTGGCCGGCGCCGCCAGGGAGTCGGTGCTTCAGGAACCGTACCGCCACGGCGGCACGGGACGCGTTCAGTTCCGTTTCGCCGCCGCGAGACGCTCCGCCATCTGGATCGCGGCGTAGGCGTTGACGATGCCGCCGGTGGTGGACAAGTCGCCGAACGGCACGGTGCCGTCCTGCCGGCCGGGCGGGACCACGGGCTGGTCCGCATAGCGCGTGGCCGACTCCAGGATCACGCGCCTGACCTCGGCCGCGTCGAGTTCCGGATAATACGCCATGATGAGCGCCGCGATGCCTGTGACCACCGGCGCGGCCATGCTGGTCCCCGAGAGCGTGCGGTAGCCGTTGTCCGGGACAGTCGAGCGGATCGCGACGCCGGGCGCGAACACGTCCACGCGGCCCGCGCCGTAGTTGCTGAACGAGGCGGCGAGCCGGCCCTTCCCCTCCCACGATGAGGCGCCCACCTCGATCCAGTGCCGCGCCGAGTCGCCGTCCAGGTAGTAGCGGTTCGGGAAGTTGCGAGCGGAGCGGAGGTCCTCGGCGTCGTTTCCGGCGCCGTGCACGAGCAGCACGCCGCGCTCGTCGGCGTAGCGGACCGCCGCGTCAACCGCTTCCTTGTTCGGCGACCAGGACTTGCCGAAGCTCATGTTGATGATGTGCGCGCCGTTGTCCACGGCATAGCGAATCGCGTTGGCGACGTCCTTGTCGCGCTCGTCGCCATCCGGCACCGCGCGGATGACCATGATGCGGACGTCGGGCGCGATGCCATCGATGCCGATCCCGTTGTCGCGGATGGCGGCGATGATGCCGGCCACGTGGGTGCCGTGGGTCGCGTCCGGCCCCCGCACGTCGTTGTTTCCGTAGCCGCGCTCGTTGAGGTTCAGCGTGTCATCGCCCACCAGCGGGCGGGGGTTGAACGCGGGGTTGAGCCCGTATCGCTCGAGGTCCTCGAGGCGCTGGCGCTCCTCTTCCAGCACCTCGGGCGTGATGCCGTGGCTCGCGAGTTGGAGGAAGATGGAGCGGGCCTGCTGCACGTCCTGGCGCGGCGAGGCGATGGCGGAGACGCGCTCGACGGTGAGCGAGTCGGTGCCCAGGTGCCGGCGCAGGATCGCGTTCACCTGGTCCATGGTGGCGGCGATCATGCGCACCTGCTGCAGCATCTCCTGCGTCTCCTGCCACATCTCGATGTAGGCCTGGCGGACCTCCTGATAGCGCTCGTAGTCGGCGCGTGCGGCGGGCGAGAGGGTGTCCACGCGGGCGCCGTGGAAGCGCACGCTGTCCCGGGCGTACAGCCGGGTCACCTCGTAGGTGTCCTTGTCGATGTTCCGGCCGTCCGGCCCGCCGATGAAGTTCCAGCCGTGGATGTCGTCCACGTAGCCGTTGCCGTCGTCATCCACGCCGTTGCCCGGGATCTCGCCCTCGTTGACCCAGATGTTCGCGCGCAGGTCCTCGTGTTCCGTGTCGATGCCGGAGTCGATGACGCCGACGATGACGGTGCGGCGCGGCTGCTTGCCCGCCAGCAGCTCGCGGTACGCCCGCTCCACGCTCGCGCCGATGCTGCCGTCGGTCGAGGCGTCTTTCAGCCACCAGTGGTCTGGCGCCATGGCCGGCGCGTCGGACGGAACGGGCTCGGCGGGCTCCGGGGGCGGCGCCTCGCGCGCGGGTGGTGTGTCGGCTGTCGGGGGCGCGTCCGCCGTGGGCGTGGGCCGTGGCGTCGGGTCCGCGGCCGGGGGGGTGGCGCAGGCCCCGAGCGCGATGAGGGTAGCGAGCAGCAACGACAGTGGTTTCATCCGGTTCAACCTCCGGCATGCGGCCATGGAGCCGGGTCGTCATGCAGCGGCCGTGCCCGGCGCAGACACACTTGTACAGGCCAGCGGCCCCGGGGTGCCATCGGGACTGGCCCCGGACGCGTCCCGGATGCGAGCACCTCCGGGGCCCCTCGGCTCCGGAAGGCGCACGCCGCGACCTCCGGGTCTCGCATGAGACAGCGCCGGACCGGAACGGAGCTTGCGCGTGCCCGGGGCGGCCGGTGCCCGGGCCTGGAACCGGCAGGAGCCGAGGGCGATGGTCATCGCGTTCTACGAGATCGCGGAGGAGTGGGAGCGGGAGCGGCTGCGGGACCAGCTCGCCACGCACACGCTCGTGTTCGAGTCGCGGCCGCTCGTGCCGGAGACGGCGGGCCCCGCGCGGGACGCGGAGGCGGTTTCGGTCTTCATCCGCTCACGCGTGGACCAGGCGGTGCTGGACCGGCTGCCGCGGCTGCGGTTCGTGGCGACGCGCTCCACGGGGTTCGACCACATCGACCTCGCCGCGTGCCGCGAGAGCGGCATCCAGGTCTCCAACGTCCCGCACTACGGCGAGAACACGGTGGCCGAGCACACGTTCGGCCTGATCCTGGCCCTGTCGCGGCGGATCCTCGAGGCGAACCGGCGCACGCGCGCGGGAGAGTTCACGCTGGAGGGCCTGGAGGGCATGGACCTGCGCGGCAAGCTGCTGGGCGTGATCGGCGCCGGCTCGATCGGGCTGCACGTGATCCGCATCGCCCGGGCGTTCGGCATGCACGTCGTCGCATACGACATCGCGCCGCAGCCGCTCATTGCCGAGGTGCTCGGGTTCCGCTACGTCTCGCTCATCGACCTGCTCGGCGCGGTGGAGGTCCTCACGCTGCACGCGCCGCTCACGCCGGAGACGCACCACCTGATGAACCGCGAGCGCTTCGCGGCGCTGCGCCGCGGCGCGCTGTTCGTGAACACGGCGCGGGGCGCGCTGGTGGACACCGAGGCGCTGTTGTGGGCGCTGGACGAGGGCATCGTCGCAGGCGCCGCGCTGGACGTGCTGGAAGGCGAGGAGCAGCTCGCGGAGGAGCAGAGCATGTTCCGCACGGCGGAGTCCGAGTCGCGGATGCGTCAGCTCGTGGCGGGGAGCCGGCTGCTGGAGCGTGACGACGTGATCGTCACGCCGCACATCGCGTGGTTCAGCCGCGAGGCGCGGCAACGCATTCTCGCCACCACGGTGGAGAACCTCCAGGCGTTCATCCTGGGGAGGCCGCAGAACCGGCTCGCCGCGTAGGGAACCGGGGCGGGTGTGCGGCGCCGATGACAGCCGTCCCGGCCCTGTCCTAGAGGAGCTTCTGGACCTCGGCGTGCGCCAGCACCACGGCGGGCGAGCCCTGGAGCGCTTCGAAGTACCGGCTGCCGAACGGCGAGCCGCCCTGCTCCGGCTGCTCCTCGGTGGGCGTCAACAGCGAGCGCACCTGGTGGACGAGCGCGCGGAGGTCGCCTTCCGCCGGCGGCTGCTCCTCGTCCAGGAACTCATCGATCCGCACGACGAGCTCCGAGAGCGGGTGCAACCAGGCGAACCACGGGTCGTGGATCAGGATCTGGAGCAGCTCACTGCTCGTGAGCCGGCCGTGCACGCGCTCGTACTCGATGCGCTCGAAGTCCACGAGCGCCTTGTGCAGCCGGACCAGGGCGCGGCGGAGTTCGTGCAGCCGTTCGCCCGGGTCGCGGTCCCGTTGCGGGGTAGAAGCCATCGGAACCGGGCTCCGGTTCGTTTCGTGGTCGTGGCGGGACACCGTCGTACGGCGGCCTCCGGCCGCTGGCGACGCGGGTGGTGCGCTCCCCGCCGTCCCGGCGCATTGCAACGTCGAGGCCGCGAGAGGCCGGGTGTCCCGAGGGTGTGATACTGGCTGTGATATTGGCGTGGGCCGGCTGGCGCGGCAACGCGTGGCGGGTATGTTGGAAGCAAGAACACCGCGGCGTTGCCCGAGGCCGGCGCGCCGCTCGACCTGCGAGGAGGAGATCATGGCGACGGCGACGTTGAAGATCACCGGGATGCATTGCGCCCACTGCGTGCAGGCGGTCAAGGGGGCGCTGGAGAAGCTGGACGGCGTGCGGTCTGCGGAGGTGGATCTGAGTGCGGGGCGTGCGCAGGTGGAGTACGACGAGACCCGCGTCACGCCCGGGCAGCTCGTGGGCGCCGTCATGGACGAGGGTTACACCGCAGAGGAGATCCCATGACGCAGCCGTCGCGGACCACCGAGTCCATGAACCCGGACTACGCCGCGATCCGTGACATCATGCGCCAGATCCGGGAGCGGCTGGTCGTGCCCGACCGTGCCACGCTCGCGGTCGGGCTGGTCGGGCACCTCGCCACGGTGATGAACCGGCACCAGATGGCGAAGTTGCTGGACCAGCTCCGGGAGGAAGCGGAACGCGTACAGGACATCCCGCCTCGGCGCCAGTGGCCCGGCGTTGATGAGGAGGTGGAGAAGCGGTTGTTCGGCGAGTGAGTTCCTGCGATCGCCACCCGGCTCCGCATCGGCCCTGATCCCCTGCGCCCCGATGGCATGAGCGGCCGGCGCCGTGTCGGGGGGGCGGCCCGACTCGTGCAAGGGGCCTGGCCGGACCTCACGGCAGCGACCGGAGGGCGTGTATGGGAGCGGTCCGGGGAGGGCGGAGCGGCGCGGGATGCGGGGCGAGCGGTGTGTGCGTGGCGCGACGAGGGACGTTCGGTGCAGCCAGCGCCGGAACGGGACCGACGCTGCGGCTGCTGCCGCGCATGCCGCTCATCGTCGCCGCGGTGATGGCGCTGATCGGGGCTCGTGCATACGCCCAGGAGCCCGCGCCGCCGGACACGGCGGTCCGCGGCCCGGAAGTCGAGGACGTGCGGTTCCCCGGAGCGAGGCGGCTGGACCGTCAGCTCCTCAAGGATGCGATCGTCACGCAGGAAACCGAGTGCCGGTCCGGGTGGCTGTGGCTGGTGTGCGCGGTCACGGACCTCGACTTCGCCGAGCGCAAGGCGTACCTCGACGCAGCGGAGCTGGAGCGCGACCGGGCGCGGCTGGAGGAGCTGTACCGCGCGTGGGGGTTCCCGGACGCGCGCGTGGGCGTGCGGACCGAAACGCAGCCCGACGGCGACGTCGTCGTCGAATTCCCCATTGAAGAAGGCGAGCCGATCATCGTCCGCGCCGTGGAAGTGCGCGGATTGGATTCCGTGACCCCGCCGGTCCGATTGCGCTGGCCGCTGCCGCTGCGGCCGGGCGACCCCTATGCGCAGCCGCTGATCGAGGCGTCGCAGGTGGCGATCGTGGCGGCGTTCGCCGAGCGCGGCTACCCGTTCGCGCAGGTGGAGGTCTCGGGCGACGTGGACCAGGCCGCGCGCACGGCGAGCGTCACGTTCCAGGCGTTGCCGGGCCCGCCGGGCGTGTTCGGCCCCGTGAGCATCCGGGCGACGCCGCCGCTGCGTGAGGAGGACGTGCGCGAGCGGCTCGCGTTCCGCGAGGGCGAGCGGTTCCGGCTGTCCGCGCTCGAGGAGACGCAGCGGGCGCTGCTCGAGCTCCCCGCCGTGCAGACCGCGACCGTCACGCCGGTCCAGGTGCAGTTGCCGGACACGGCCATCCCCACGGTGATCACCGTCGAGCCGCCGGACCGGGTGGAAGGCCTCGCGCTCGAGGGCAACATCTCCTCCGCCCGTTGCCTCGAGGCGGCGGTGTACTGGCGCGACCTCTACTTCCGCGGCGAGCCGCGCGTGTTCGCGATCGGCGTGGGGTTCTCCAACCTGCTGGCGAAGCAGTTGGGCGGGGACTTCCCGTGCGCGTCCGCGGGCGAGGGCGGCGAGGACTTCGATGACCCGAACTACTTCGTCGAGGCGGAGCTCGTTCAGCCGTGGCGGGACGACCCGTGGACGTGGCTCACGTTCCGCGGACTGGCTGCACGCGAGTCCGCGCCGCGGGCGTACGTGCGGCGCGGCTTCGGCGCGGAGGCCATGGTCTCACGGCGGTTGCGGCCCGGCCTCGTGGCTTCGCTCGGCTACGCGCCGCAGCGCTTCGAGCTGGAGGGCAGCCCGCTCTACTTCTGCGGTAACTTCGGCGCGTGCACGCCTGCGAGCATCGACGAATTCGGCGAGCCGACCTGGCTCGCGCCGCTGCAGGCCAGCATCCTCTGGACGCCTGCGGGGCCACCGGGGTTCATCCAGCCACCGAACCTGAGGCAGACGTTCGTCGAGCGCCGGCTCGTGCGGCCGCGCTGGCGACCATGGGCGCGCGGCACCCTGCAGGCCGCCGGCGCCGCGACGGCTTCGGAGCTCAGCTTCGCCCGTGCGCTGGTCGAGGCGGCGACGACGCGCAACCTCGGCGTCCGCTTCGAGATCGCCGGCCGGACCCGCGGCGGCCTCCTGGCCACGGGCGACGATCTCCAGCCGTACCTTCGCTTCTACAGCGGCGGCGGCAGCACGGTGCGCGGCGTTTCCCAGAACCTGCTCGGCCCCAAGTACCTCATCGCCACGCCGGCGAGGGCGGTCGCGTTCGGCTGCGAACTCGAGTTCGACGGCTGCCCCGCGGGGCTCGTGGTCGATGATGACGACGTCGCTGCGCGGCCCACCGGCGGCGACTTGCTGTTGGAGGCGAACCTGGAAGGGCGCGTCTGGATCACCGAGCGCGTTCAGCTCGCTGCGTTCGCCGACTACGGCATGCTCGCGCGGCAGTGGCTCGGCGGCCCCGGCACGCCCGGGGATGCGTCCGACAGCGAGTCGCTGATCACGCCCGGCATCGGCGTGCGCGTCCTCACGCCGCTCGGCCCCGTGCGACTCGACGCGGCGTACAACCCGCAGGGGACGAAGGTCTACCCGCTCTTCACCGAGGACCCGACGACGGGCGACGTCATCTTCCTCGGCAACGTCGCATACGATCGGTACCGTGGCGAAGGGTTCTGGGGGCGCGTGAAGCTGCACCTCGGCATCGGGCAGGTGTTCTGAGCAGCGCACGCGGGCCGGCGATCCGGACCTCCGTGGGCCGCGAGCCGCGCTCCTCAGCGGATGACGTCCAGACGGCCGCCGAAGCCGAGGAACACGTACGCGTCTGCCACGTCGCGGAGCCGGTAGCCGCGCGGCAGGATCTCGAGGTTCATCCCAGGGCCGGAGCTCGCGTAGAACGGGTCGCGCAGGAAGTCGAAGCGCTCGTCGACGTGGAGCGCGAACGGCGCAGGCACGTCGGGGAGGCGGCTGCGGAAGAAGTCGAACACGCGGGTCGCGCCGTAGGAGCGGATGTCGCCGAACGCGGCGGTGAGGGGCGAGCCGTCGAGCAGGATGGTGTAGACGTCGGCGAGGCGGCGTTCGCGGAGCCGGGTGGCGAGCCACGTCACGTTCACGGGCGGGCCGCCGCCGTAGTGCAGCGTCGCGCCGCCGGACTTGATGCCGTGGTAGCCGCCCATGAACACCAGCACGCGGGCGTGCGGGTGCCGGGCGAACACCTCCCTCTCGAGCCGGTCCGCCATGTAAGCGTCGCGCTCGGCGTAGAGCCGGACCGCCGCGTGCGGCGAGACCGGGCGCACCGGCGGCCAGTCGGGCAGGTCCGCGGCGATGATGCGGATGCGGCGGTCGGGGCCCAGCGCCCGGTTGAGACGCCAGACGCGGCGGTAGATCTCGAGGTACTCGCGTGAGGCGCCCCAGTGCTGGCGCAGCGTGCGGGGGTGCGAGAGCAGGATGCCCGGGTCCTCGGGGTCGCTGGCGAGGTACGCGTCGATGGCGGGCTGCTCGTCGGCGGCGACCTCGAGCACGACGACGTCCAGGCCGGGCCCGCGCGCGAGCTCCTCGATCAGCTCGGCGGCAATCCGCTTGGGTTGTGCCGCGGGGTGCACGTCGCCCAGGAAGAGGACGCGATGCCGCTGTGCGGCGGCGAGGGCGAGGGCGACGGGCTCGGTGCGCGCGGTGCGGGCGTATTCGAGGAGCGCCTCCGCCTCCTCCTCCCGGCCTCCCCACCGGTCGATCAGTGCGGCGGTGGCGATCGTGAGGATCAGCACGGTGCCCGCCGCGATGCCGCCGAAGCCGACCCGCTCGACCCGCTCCCGATTCCACGCCCTCCGCATGCGCCCCTCCCCGTCCCAGGCAGCGTCGTCAGCGGCCGGACGTTGCAACCCGTGGACCGGACGGCGGAGCGGACGGGTGGCGCGACGCTTGCCCGCCCTGCGCCAGCGCCGAACATTGAACGCCGACGCCCGTACCGGGCGTGCCCCCTACAGCCCTCGGAGGCCTCCATGCTCCTCGTTCGCCCGACCCGGCTCATTGCCTGCGCCCTCGCCCTGGCCCTGGCCGGCGGCCCCGGGACGGCCGTCGCCCAGACGGGGATGGAGGCGGTGAAGAGCCGCCTCGGCGCGGCCCCGCGACTGCTGCTGGAAACCGCGGACGGCGAAGTCGTGCGGGGCCGGCCGACGGGCTGGATCGACGATTGGCTCCTCCTCTCCAACGGCCGACGCGTGGCGTTCGGCGAAATCCTCCGCGCAGAGGCGCTCTACCCGCGCACCGGCGACGGCGCACGCTGGGGCGCGATCGCGGGACTGCTCGCCGGGGCGGGCGCGTACCTGGCGACCCGGGGCGAGGACGGCGGCGAGGCCGCCGTGGGCGTCGGCTACGTCAGCGGCGGCACGCTCATCGGCGCGGCGCTCGGCGCTCTGTGGGGATCGCGCCGCGACCGGAGTGAGCCGATCTACTCCGCGCCGACGGCCAACGCGGCGCCACGGACCAGGCTGATCGAGTACCGGCGGGGCGCTAGCCCGGGCCAGGTGAGGAGCAACCTGGCGGTGACGCCGTTCGTGGGCGTGAGCCGGTACAGCTACCGCACCGGCCGGACCGATGGGACGCACGAGATCGGGCTGGCAAGCTCGAGGGAGATCGGCCTCCAGCTCCAGTACGCCCTGGGACCGAGATCCGTCGTGCGGCTCGGCGCCTCCGGGATCCACGCGTCGTTTCGCGAGCGGCTGGGGCCGGCTCCCGGCACCCGGATCATGGACGAGAACGTCTGGCTGGCCCGCGCGGAGGTCGCCCTCGAGCTACGGATGCGCTCGAGCGTGCCCGGCTACGCCGTCATCGCGGCGGACGGGCTCTACAACCCGCATGGCTACGCCCAGCGGGTCGCTGGCGAAGACGACATCGACGCCGGCATCTCCCCCCGCATCGGCGCGGGCCTCGGCTTCGACTTCTTCCTCCGCGAGGACCGCCGGGTCCGCATCGAGTGGATCTACCGGCTCGGACGCTACAACGCCCCCGACGCCGCGGAGCACGGGTTCGCGACCTCGCGCACGACCCGCGACTGGTCGTTCACCCTGGGCTTCCACCTGCCGCTGGTGCGGCCGCGGCACGCCGCAGAGTGAGCGCCGGCGAAGGCGTCAGTGTTCCTGCGCGGCCGCGGCCGTGCGGCCCAGCGCGTCCAGGACCCGGGCGCGCAGTTCGTCGAGCGCGAACGGCTTCTGGAGGAAGACGGTCGTGGGCGTCACGTCGTCGTCCAGGATGTCGTCCTCGATCGCGCCCGTGATGGCCAGGAACGCGACCGGCGGCTTGAAGGTGCGGCAGAGACGGCCGAGGGTGAGCCCGGAGCCGTCGCCCAGCATGACGTCGGAGACGACGATGTGGAATTTCCGGGCGAGGAGCTGGTCGGCGGCCTCGGCGTAGGATTTCGCCTCGACCACGCCCGCGCCTTGCCGGCGCAGATACATGGCGAGGGCACGGCGGACAGCGTCCTCGTCATCGACGAGAAGTACGGCCACGCCCGAAAGCGGTCGGGATCCGGACATACTTCATCCACGACCGCCTACGGGGGCCTGGGTGCACGCAGCGTCGCGGAGCACCTTGGTTCTCCCGTCAGGAGTTGGTTGAAGGTTGGAGTCGGGTGTGTGCCGTTCGGCACATTTCTTGTCTCTTGTATACTGCTTCGTGTTCTGTGTCAAGTGCATGTGGGGAGGGCGGGGGAGGCGGGCGCGGCGGTCGGGGCGACGGGCCACAGCGGGCGGCCGACACCGTGGTGGCGGCCGGACGCAGACGGGGATTCGGACGACGTGGCCGGCGTGGGTCGGGCCAGCGGGCGGGCCGTTGGGGAGCGAATCGGCGGATCGGCGGCGGGCGGGTCTTCGTGGGCGGTGCCGGGGCCGGTCCCGGCGGATCGCCGGTCCAGGGCCCGGACCCGCCAACTGGAGGGTCTGAACGAAGAGCGGGACCGGGCCACCCGGCGCGAAACGTTTGTATTGCCGCGGCCGGTCCGGGCGGCGTTGCCGTAAAGGGCGTTCCGGTATAAATTAGAGGCCCAAGCCCACACAAAGGAGGACCGGTGGACGACAGTGTGGCAAGGGATGCCAAGCGGCTTCTGCTACGCTATGGCGCGCCCATCGCTGTGGTTGACCAGCTCTCGGACGATGAGCGCATTTCCATGGCCCGCGACGTGATCCGGACCTCGGTCAGCGACCGTCCCGCTCGGCTGCGCGAGCTGCTCAGCGAGGGCGGTTGGCTGGATGCGGGCGACCGGTGAGCCGCATGCGGCTTTCCGACCCACTTCGTCCGCCCCGGTCGCCGGGGCGGATTTTTTTGTGGGCAGGGGCGGGGGAAGGCCCGGGATTCCGATTCGAATCGGAATTCGAACGCCGGAGGCCCCGCCCCGGCCCCGTCTCACGCGAAGGCGGCCAGCACCGTGTAGAGCACCATGCTGATGCCCGCCGCCACGGTGGCGAGCGGCAGTTGGGTCGTGACGTGGTCCATCAGGTCCGCGCCGGTGGCGACGGAGCTGAGGATCGTGGTGTCCGAGATGGGCGAGCACTGGTCGCCGTAGACACTGCCGCCGATGACGGCGGAGAAGCACAGCGTCAGGAAGAACGGGTCCGGTTTGACGGCCCACGCCAGCGGCATCGCGATGGGGAGGAAGACGGCGTACGTGCCCCAGGAGGTGCCGGTGGAGAACGCGATGCCCATGGTGACGGCCATGAAGAGGGCCGGAAGGATTACCGGGTTGATGATGCCGGCGACCTGCTCGACGACGTAGGCGGCGGTGCCGAGCGAGCGGGAGACCTGGCCTAGCGTGACGGCGAGGCCGAGGATGACGGCGCCGATGGTGACGCCCTTTGCGCCGTCGATGAAGCCGTCGACCGCCTCCTGGAGGCTCATGCCTTTGAGCAGCGCGAGCACGATGGCGCTCAGCACGGACAGGCCGAACGCCTCCGCGATGGGCACGCTGATTTTCGAGGCGAACGCCTGGAGCCCGCCGCTGAACAGCGTGGGCAGGTGGGGCACGACCCCCGTCGCGGCGATCCCGATCAGCACGCCGAGCGGCAGCACGAAGTCGATCAACCCGGTAGGATAGGAGTCGGGAACGCGGAGCTGGCTCAGCTCTTCGGAGGTGAGTGGCCGGGAGCCGGGCGCGTTCAGCTCGCCGGTTTCGCGGGCGCGGCGGCGTGCCCGGCGCATCTTCTTGCCTTCCCAGGGCAACAGCTCGAGCGCGAAGAGCAGCGTGGAGAGGACGGCGAGGAGCCCGTAGAAGTTGAAAGGCACGGCCTGGAAGAAGAAGCCGATGGCCTCCTGCTCGGTCGCGAACAGCGGCGTGGTGCCGACGATGAGCCCGCCCACGTAAATCGGCCACGCGTTGAGCGGGATGACGGTGGCGACGGGTGACGCCGTCGAGTCCACGATGTAGGAGACCTCCTCGTGGCTGACGCGCTCCGCGTCGGTGACGGGACGCACGGTAGTGCCGGCGAGGATGGTCGAGATGGTGCCCCCCTGGTGGAACACCAGGCCCATGAGCCAGGCGAAGAACTTGGCGCTTCGCGGCCCGTGGACGATGTGCCGGCCGGCCCAGGCGGCGAAGTGCTGCGCGCCGCCGGTACGAGTCCACAGGCCGATGAGCCCGCCCAGGCACCACAGGTAGACGAGCAGGATCACGGCGTAGGACTCGCTGCCGATGGCGGGCAGGAGGTACGCGTCGACGATGTTGTAGTTGGCGCTGACCAGCCCGCCGACGACGATGCCGAGGAACAGGGAGCTCACGACCTCGCGCGTGACGAAGACGAGGACGAGCGTGACCAGCGGCGGCAGGAGGGAGGCGAAGCCGTAGTGCTCGGCGCCCTCGGGCCGCTCGCCGCCGAGGCCGTAGGCGATGGCGAGGCCCGCGGCGGCGATCAGTGCGGCGATGACCAATCGGCGGGCTCTGGAGATGAGCGGCGGCGGTGCGGGTTCGCCCTCGATCCCCAGCGCTTCAGGCGGCGTCGTCGGTGGTAGCGTCTTCGACATCGATCTCCAGACTCCGTTCGTGATCCAGCACGATCTGGACGGGAACGAGGAGCCGCTCGCCGAAGGGGCGCGCGTCGAGCTTCGCGTCCTGGCCGTCCACGCGGGCGGCGGCGAGGCGGCGTGCGGGCAGCACGGGCTCGAGCACGAGCCGGAGCGGCACCGGGCCGGTCGTCTGCTCCACGACGAACGTGTGGCGCGCGCCGTCGCGTCGGTATCGGAGCGCGACCTCTGCGTCCCCGACGCGCAGGCGCTCCACCACGAACCGATCCCAGGCCGTAGGCGGTTGCGGCCGCAGCCGCAGCCGGTGGCGTAGGGCGTCCGGCTCGGCGCCGAGCAGGCCGTACACGAGCGGGGCCACGACCATGCCGGCGGCCGACGCGTGGTCCGTGTGGGCGTCCGTGCCGGGCTGCCGCGCGCCTTGCGGGTCCCCGCCGCGCGCGCCCTCCCCGCGCTCGACGGCCCGCTCGACGATCCGCCACCAGTGGCGGAACGCTGCGTCAGACCGGCCGGCCGCGTACCCGGCCCAGCTCGCCCAGCCGGCGTGCAGCGGTTGCCATGCGCCGCTGTCGTCCCCGGCCGGGGCGTCCGGCCCGCCAGCCGCGATCATACGCACATCACGGTGAGCGGGAAACCCGTCCGCGGCCGCGAGGTCCACCCAGGCGTGCAGCCGCTCCGCCGGGACGGCGCCCAGCAGCAGCGGCACGGCGTACCCGGCCGTCTGCATCCAGTCCGCCGCGCCCGCGGTGCCCCCGCCCGAGTGCAGTGCACCGGTGCGTCGCGCGGCGTCGTGGAAGCGCCGCTCGACGGCGTCCCGGGCGCGGGCGGCGCGCTCACGCAGCTCCGCCGCGAGGGCCGGATCGCCCATGGCCTCGGCCACGGCCACGAGCTCGGCGAGGGCTGCGGCCCGGAGGGCGGCCACGTGGAGCGCGGCGCGGTCGTCGTGCCCGCTCCCGGCGGCCCCGCCGCGGCCGCGGCCGCCGGCCGGGTCGCCCGTCGGGCCGTCGGCAGCCGCGTCCGCACCGAGGCAGAACCGGAACGCCGCGAGAATGCACGTCCACTGCTCGCGGAGCAAGCCCAGGTCGCCGGTCCACGCCCCGTAGCGCGCCGCGAGCAGCAGGTAGAGGGGGGTGGAGTCTGCCGCGCCGTAGTGTGCGACGCCGCGGGCGGTGCACGCGTGCGGGATCGCGCCGGAGGGGGCCTGGTGCCGGCCGAGGAAGCGGAGCACCTCGGCGGCGGCATCGAACTGTCCGGCCGCGAGCGAGGCCAGGGCGGTCCACACCGCGTCGCGGGTGGAGTAGCGCGGGTGCCCGGCCTCGCCGTCGTCGGCACCGGAGCGTGGCCTCCCGTAGCCTGCCACCAGGGAGCGGCCCACGCCGGGCGTCTCGGCGCGGTACGCGTCCAGCCGCGCTTTCGCCCAGTCCAGCGCCTCGGCGGCGAGGGGATCCGGCGCCGAGAACGAGATCGTGCTCGCGGCCAGCCGCGCCAGCGCGCCGGCGCGTGCGCGGACCAGCGCGGGCACGGAGCGGAGCGCCGCGAGGGTGGCGGCCAGCGCGTCGTCGCCCTCCGTGGTGGAAAGCGCGGCCAGCCGCACGCTCTCGCCCGGTCCGAGGCGCAGCGTGAGGCGAACGCGGATCGCAGGACCGGCGGCCGCCGCGTCGGCGCCGACCTCGAACGCGTCGGGCTCGCGGGAGAAGCCGAACAGGACGGCTTCGGCCGGCGCGTCGGCGCGCGCGATGAGGGCACGGCCGTGCCGCCGCCAGCGCAGCGCGGCGGGCGCGTCCGCGGAGTCGGGTGAAGCGGGCCATGGAGCCGTGGTCCATTCGACCCGGAGCTCCGCGCCATCCGGCGCGCTCCATTCGAACACCGCGGCCGGCAGGTCCAGCGGGATGAACAACTTCTCGACGACGGCGCGGCCGCCCGCATCGAGCTTCCGTTCGACGCTCGCCGGGGTGACGATCGCCTCCCGGAAGGTCGCGTGCGTGTGGAGCGACCGGATCACGCACAGCGGGTGCAGCCACACCTCCATCGCCGCGCCGTCCAGGGTGCCGGCGATGAACCCCCGGCGGCCAGCCAGGGCGAACGGCACCCGGCCGTCCGCGTGGGTCGCCGTGGGCCTGGCGTGGATCGGAGGGAGCGGCTCGGCGAGCGTCGGAAGCGCCGGCACCTGCATGGACGCGTCCTCTCGCACAGCCCCCGCACGCATGCGTCGCCAGCCCGACCTCACCACGCTACACGCCCCCCGTGTCCATCCTGCGGAGGAAGGCAGCGAGCTGGACGCGGCCGAACGGCTTGGCAAGGGCGGGCCGGCCGGTGGTCTCGAGGAAGTGGCGGATGTCGTCGGAGATCGTGTCGCCGGTCATGAAGGCGAGGCGCATGGCGGCGGCGGGCGCTTCGCGCTGGAGCCGGTCGTAGATCTCCCGGCCGTCGAGCCCGGGCATGTGGATGTCGCAGAGGATGATGTCGAACGCGCCGGTGCGCGCGAGGGCGAAGCCCTGCTCGCCGCTGGACGACGTCGTCACCTCGCAGCCGAGGTGTTCGAGGACCCTGCGGAGCGCGCGCTGCAGGCCGGGTTCGTCGTCGATCACCAGGACGCGCACCGTGCGGCGCTGCTCCGCGCCGGACGCGGCGTGCGGCCCGGCCGCGGGCGCTGCAGCCGGCGTGTCGCGCTCTCCGCTCCCCGGCCCCTCGGTGGTGCGTGAGGAAAACGGGTCGTCGGCCGGTGGTTGCTGCGGTGCACCCGAGGTTCCGCTCGCGACGGGGAGGGCGAGCCGGAAGACGGCTCCGCCTCCGGGCGCGTTTTCCGCGTGGACCTCGCCGCCGATGGCATCCACGAACTCCTTCACGATGGCGAGGCCCATCCCGGTGCCTTCTCCCGCAGGCTTGGTGGTGAAGAACGGCTCGAAGATGTGGGGCAGGGCATCCGGCCGGATGCCGGGGCCGGTGTCCGCGATGGTGAGGACCACGCGGTCGCGGGCGGTGCCGGAGGGATCGGGCTGATCCTCCGCGCGCGGCTCGGTCGTGGGAGCGGGTTCGAGCCAGGCACGGATCGTGATGCGCCGGTTCGGCTGCTCGCTCTTCGCCATCGCCTGGACGGCGTTCAAGACCAGGTTGGAGAGCGCGTGGTGCAGCCCGCGGCGGTCCGCGTAGACGGGTGGCAGGTCGGCAGGGAGGTCCAGGGCCACCCCCACGTCGGCGCTGCTGAGGTCGCGGGCGTGGTCGCCGAGGGCCTCACGGACCACGGACGCGAGCGGCACAGCCGTGAATTCGCGGTCGCGTTTTCGCGCGAGCAGGAGGAGGTCCGCGACGATGGCGGCGGCGCGCTCCGTCTCACGCGCAATGGCGCGGACGTGCGAGAGGATGTTCGACGGCGGGTTGTCCGCCTCGAGCATCTCCAGGAGCAGGCGCGTGGCGGTGAGCGGCTTGTTGAGCTCGTGGGCGACGCGCGCGATGAGGCGGCCGAGCGCGGAGAGCTTCTCGGACTGCTGGAGCTGCTCGCTGGAGCGGCGCGCCTCGCCCCGGAGCTGCGCGGTCCGCACCGCGACCGCCATGTGATCGGCGAGTGCGGTGATCAGCGCCGGGGCGAGCGGCCAGCGTTGCGGCAGCTCGCGGTACGCGATGCTCATGGCGCCGATCAACTCGTTCTCCACCCTGAGGGGCACGATCACCGCGTCACGCACCACGGTCTGGCGGCGGATCTCGTCGGGGACGAGCGGCGAGGCCTGCACGCCGCGGATGACCAGGGGAGTCCGCCGGCGCTCGAGGAGCTCGAGGACCTGGGGCTGGACGGGGAACCGGTATCCCGGCCGGAGGCGCGGGCCGCCGACGCTGCGCTCGTGCACGACGAGCTCGGCTTCGCCGTCGCGGCGCAGGAGCACGCTCACGGAGTCCGCGGCGCTGAGCGTGAGGACGGTGGACGCGATGCGGCGGAGCACCTCGGGCAGCTCGAGGGACTCGGCGAGGACGCTCGCGATGTCCGCGAACGCGCCGATCGCATCCTGCGCGCGCCTGTTCCCGGTCACGGGCCGGCCTCCCGAACGGGCCCAGCCGGTCGTGATGCGGGCGCCGGTCCCGCTGCCAAGCGGAGCCTGGTTCGGGCCGCCGAGAGCGGCCGGACCAGGCCGGGCGGTGCGCCGCGGCCGCAATTCACGCGTGGGAGGTGCAGCCCCAGGACGCGTTCGAACGCCATCCGACGCGCGCCGTGCCCCCGCGCGCCGACCGACAAACGGCGCACCTTCCGCGGAGCAATTGCGGGGCGGCGGGTTCGTGCCATTCCTGGATCCGCGTCTGGGCGGGAAAGCCGGTGCCGGGGTGGCCGGCGGGGACGGCGCGGCTGGCCGTGGCGTCGAACGGAAGTTACGCGGCGAGCAGTACTCTGTCCAGGAGATCGTGTGACTTTCGTGAGACAAAATGTTGCATTTCGTTCGATCGGGGCGCAAGAACGCTTGACATGCGCGGCGGCGCCAGGGTATCGTGGCGCGGCGCGTTCGCAGGGCGATCCTTCCCTTCGTCTCTCCCAACGCGACCATTCGCAGGTGCCGTGCAGTGACGAGGTCGGGTGGAGGGCTGGGCGGCCCGGGGTGAGTCCATCCAGGCCGGTGGGGTGTGGGGCCGCGTTCGGGAGTGTCAGGTGGCTCCGGCGGACGCGGATCGTCTGGCATGCCGAATGCCTCGCGACGCCCTGCCGGTGAACAGCCCCGGGAGCGAGTATGAGCCTCAGCAGTCCTCCGACGTCGGCGCGGATCGTCGTTGCAGTGCTGCTCGCCCTCCTGGGCGCCGCGCCGGTCGTGGCGCAGGTGGACGGGAGCGAAGGCGTGGCGGCGCCCGATGCCGCGGTCGCCGGTACCGGCGCGCTCACGCAGCCACGGATCTTCTTCCCCAGCGTCCACTACTTCGAGAGCCCCATCGCGGACCTGCGGGAGCCGCGCATGGCGGGCGCGCTGATCGGAACCGATCTGTTCGCGAGCGCTTCCGCGCGGGAGCGGCCGATCTTCGAGTTCCCCCGGGGCGATGATCCGAGCCTCGATGTGCAGGGCCTGGTCGTCCTCGGAACCAACCTCCCGGTCTGGCGGCCGGTCGCCACGCCCCGGGGCGGTGTGCTGTTGGGTTTCCAGGTCGGCGTGCACGCGCGCTTCCGCCTGGAGCGGCCGAGCCGCGACATGGTCGGCTCGGACTGGGTCGTTGCGTTGCCGATCGAGGTCGCCTACAACCGCTGGAGCGCCCGCGTGCGGCTGCTGCACCGCAGCGCCCACCTGGGCGACGAGCTGGCCGAGTGGACGGGGGCCCGGCGCATCGAGTACAGCCATGAAGCGGTGGACGCTCTGGCCGCCTACCGCATCGGCGGGGCGGTGCGGGTGTACGGCGGGGGCGCGTACGTCTTCCGCTCGGTCACCGAGGAGGAGCGGTTGATCGCGGTGCGCGGGTTGCGCGATGCGGCTTCGATCCAGGCCGGCTTCGAAGCCGTCGTGCGGGTGCCGGCCGAGGGCCGGCTCGCGCCGCTGGTCGCGGTGGATTGGCAGCGTGCGCAGCGCACCGGGTGGGACGACGAGGTCTCTGCGGCCGTCGGCGTGACCACGCGCGTCGGTGTCCGCAGGTTCAGTCTGCTGCTCCGGTACTTCAGCGGCCCCTCGACCATGGGCGAGTTCTTCCTCACGCCCGAGTCGTTCTGGGGCCTCGAGTTCACGGGGGACCTGTGATCTTCGACACGGAACCCGCCGCCGAGCGCGCGCCCGAGGTCTTCCGGCGCGCGTTCGGTACCGAGCCGCACGTGCTGGCCCTCGCACCCGGCCGCGTCAATCTGATCGGCGAGCACGTGGACTACAACGGCGGCATCGTGCTGCCCGTCGCGATCGACCGCTACGTCGCCGTCGCCGCGCGCTGGCGCAAGGCGATCCGCATCCGCATGCTCGCGGTGGACCGCGCCACGGATGACGAGTTCCGCATTGACACCGCGCCGGCGCGCGGCGAGGGCTGGGCGCGCTACGCGCGGGGGATCGCGACCCTGCTCGTGCGTGCCGGATACCCGATCCCCGGCGCCGACATCGCGTTCGCCGGCGACGTGCCCATCGAGGTCGGTCTCGCATCGTCCGCCGCGCTCGTCGTGGCGACCGCGAAGGCGCTGCTCGCGCTCGCCGGGGTCGAGGTCGAGCCCGCGACGCTCGCAGAGATCTGCCGCCGCGCCGAGGCCGAGTGGGTGGGCGTGCGGTGCGGCATCATGGACCCGTTCATCGCCCTACATGGCCGCGCGGGCCACGCGCTGCTGCTCGACTGCCGCACGCTCGACCACTACCACCTGCGCCTGCCGGACCACGTGCGGCTGGTCGCCACCGACAGCGGCGTTCCGCGCGCGTTGCGGAACTCCGAGTACAACCAGCGGCGCACCGAGTGTCGGCTCGCGGCCATCCGGCTCGGCGTCCCCGACCTGCGGGACATCTCGCTCGAGGATCTCGAGCGTCGCGGCCACACGCTGGCCGAGCCGCTCTTCCGTCGCGCGCGCCACGTCGTCCGGGAGATCGAACGCGCACGCCTCGCCGCTGCCGCGCTCGAGGTCGGGGACGTGCACGCCCTGGGGAGACTGATGAACGAGTCGCACGTGTCGCTGCGCGATGACCTCGATGTCTCGACGCCGGAGCTCGACACGCTCGTCCGTCTCGCGAACGAGGTCCCCGGCGTGTACGGCAGCCGGCTGTGCGGCGCCGGTTTCGGCGGGTGCACGGTCTCGCTGGTCGATGCGGACGCGGTGAAGGACTTCGCTCGCCACGTGACCCGGTGCTACCGGAGGGCAACCGGCGGCGAAGCGACCGTGTACGTGCTCTCGGCGGGAGACGGCGCGCGGTGGGAGAAGCTGGCGGAGTGGAAGAGCGGGGGGGCGTAGTCCGGGCACGCTCGTCGTCTACTCTCCCATCAACGCTGCGACGAACAGCCCCACCACCAGCGCCCACACCGCCGCGTAGAGCGGCACGAAGCGCTTGCGCCACCCGAGCATTCCAGGGAACAGCACCGGCTTCCCCGCGAACTTTCCGCGCGGCTCGTTCGGGAAGAAGAACGTCTTGTAGGTCTCGATCGTCATGATCGTGTAGCCGAGCGCGGGCAGCGCGATGAGCAGGTAGTTGCCCGCGAAGCGGGAGATCACGAGCGCCCAGCCGAGGGCGATGCCGGGGCTGCGGAAGAACTTGAACCAGTCGAAGCCCTCGATGGGCGCGTCCTTCCACGCGCCGCCGAACGCGGAGAACCAGCCGCCCGCGCTGCCGGCCGCGGCAAGCACGAGCCAGCGCGCGGGCGGGGACTCCGGCTGCGGGAGCCGCCACACGGCGGCGGCGAGGGCGAGAGCGAGGGCCGCGACCGCGGCGCCGACCGTGTACCGCGCGCGTCGGCTCTCGACCACCCGGCCGAACACGGCGAACTGCATCGGGATCGTGTACTTCGACTGGTCCTGCTCGCGCAGGAACGTCTTGTAGAACTCGACGAGCCCGCGCTCGCACGCGTAGGTCAGGCCGAACAGCACCACGGCTCCGGCGGCGTGTGTGGGGTCCAGCCCGAGCGCCAGGTGCAGCGCGGGCGCGATCGCGCCGCTCAGCAGGATGCTGCGCGCGTAGCGCCGCCAGGTGAATCCCTCGTGCGGCGCGTCCTTGTACATCCCCCACGTCGCCGTGTGCGCTCCCGCCGCGAGGCCGAGGCCGAGCGCGAGCGGCAGCGTGCTCACGCCTCCTCCAGGGATCGGTAGACCTGCTCGACGAGCTCGACGTCGCGCCGTGCACGCTCGAGCGTTACCCGCCCCTCGCGCCCCTCGCGCAGCGCATCGAGCAGGTCGCGGAACATGGCGCGGTAGCCCGCGGGATCCGTGAGCGCGGGCAGGTGCAGCGCGTGCTTCGAGCCGTGCACCGCGATGACCAGTCCGTTGGACTCGAACGCGATGCCGCCGCGGGTGCCGTAGATGCGCGAGAGCCGGAGCCCGTGGAGCGGCGAGTGCACCTCCCACGAGTACGCGAGGGTGCCCACCGCGCCCTCGCGGTAGCGCAGCGTGACGAGCACGCTCTTTTCGTTGCCGTGGGCCGTGCCGGGGCGCGCTCCGCTCGCGGACTCGATGGTCAGCCCGAGCGCGCCCATGAAGTGGATCCAGTGCACGCCGCCCTCGAGCAGCGCGCCGCCGCCGGCCAGGGCCGGATCATCCCGCCAGTCGCCCGTGCGCTGGTGTTTGAGCGCGTTGACGTGGAGGAACAGGATGTCGCCGAGCGCGCCGCTCTCGATGATCTCGCGCAGCCGGGCGAGCGCTGGCTTGTACGCGTAGTTCTCGGCGACGAGGACCTGTCGGCCCGCGCGCGCTGCCGCCTCGGCCGCGCGGTCGAAGTCCGCGGTGCGCGGGAACGCGGGCTTCTCCACGATCACGTGCTTGCCCGCTGCCAGCGCGCGCTCGGTCCACTCGAGGTGGAGCGCGGGCGGCGTGAGGACGAGCGCGGCGTCGATGCGCGGGTCGGCGAGCGCGGCCTCGTACGAGTCGAACGCGCCGGCGCCGCCGTAGCGGCGCGCGTGTTCCCACGCGACGCCCGGCCGTCGGCTCGCGAAGTAGCACAGCGCTTCGCCTCTGAAGCGCCGCAGCGTGCGCGCGTGCATCCGTGCGGCGAGGCCGCAGCCGAGGAAAGCGAGGCGGAGGGGCGGGCGGGTATCCATCTGCGTCAATCGTCCCCTTGCGCGGTTTGCCGGGTCGGCTCTGCGGGCTGCGCGGGCGCGGCGCCGTGTCGTGGCGCGTCTGCGCGCGCCGGCCGCCGCCACGTCACGCGTGGGCGTTCCGCCGCGCGAGGCGCGTGTGGCGCTCCCGCCTTCAGCACCTGCGCCACGTGCTCGCCGCACCGCAGCCCGTGTGCGGCGATGGTGAGGCTGGGGTTCACCGCGCCGGACGTGGGCATGAAGCTGGCGTCCGCGACGTAGAGGTTCTCGAGCCCGCGGAACCGGCCCCATTCATCGAGCGGCGAGGTCGTGGGGTCGAGGCCGATGCGCAGGGTGCCGGCGGCGTGGGAGAACGTGCGGATGCGGTGCACGTAGAACCAGCGTGCGCCTGCGCGCCAGAGGATGCGCCGGGCAACGCGGATCAGTGCGCGGCGTGCGGCGAGATCCCGTTCCGTGTAGCGGTGCGTGATAACGAGGCGTGGCAGCCCGAGGCGGTCGCGGTCGTCCGGGTCGATGGTGACGCGGTTCTCCGGGCGTGGCTGGTCGGCGGCGATCACGAGCAGCCCGGTCAGGTGCTCGACCATGGGCGCGATCAGCTTGCCGAGGCCGGCGGGCGCGCGTTCCCGCACGAGGGCGAGCGGCGGCGTCGAGAGCTGCTGGATCGCGCCCAGCGGGCCCTGCGGCTCCGCGATGGACGGGTGTCCGAAGTAGTAGTCGTGGATGCCGAGCTGCTTGTGGAACACGCGCTCCGGGTTCGGTCGCCGCGGGAAGACGCCGTAGACGATGGCGTTGCAGTGGCGCATGAGGTAGCGGCCCACGGCATCGCGCGCGGGGTTGAAGCGCTCCAACCCGGACGCGAGCACCAGGTGTGGCGATGCGAGCGCACCGGCGGCGAGGATGACGGCGCGGGCGCGGTGGACGACGCGCTCGCCCGACGGCTCGCGCACGCACTCGACGCCCGTGATGCGGCCGTGCTCGGCGATGAGCCGGACGGCCGCGGTGTGCGTCTCGAGCACGAGACCGCGAGCGAGGAGTGGGGGGAGGACCGCGGTCGCGATGTCGTTCTTGGCGCCGATGGCGCAGGCGAAGCCATCGCAGGTCGTGCACGCCACGCAGGGTGCGCGGCCGCCGTCGTCGCCGTAATGGATGGCGAGGGGCAGGCGGAACGGCGTGAGGCCGAGGGAGCGCGCGGCGTGTTCGATGCGGCGGGACGCCGGAGCGAGCGGCGCAGGCCGCTGCACGTACCCGGTGCTGCGGAACGGCTCCGTCGGGTCCACGCCCGCCTCGCCCGCCACGCCGAGGATCTGCTCCGCGCGCGCGTAGTACGGCTCGAGGTCGGCGTAGCGGTAGGGCCATGCAGCGCGCGAGTCGCCGACGATGACCGGGTCGGGATCGAGGTCGCGCTCGCGCAGCCGGAGCGAGACGCCGCCGTAGAAGACGGAGAGCCCGCCCACGCAGTGGCACGGCCGGACCAGCTCGCCGTCGCCGCCGGCGAGCACGCGGTAGGGCGGCGCGGAGGCGACGTACGGCGTGAGCTCCCACACGCCTTCCGGCTCCCAATTGGTTGGCCCACGTTCGACCCAGCCGCCGCGTTCGACCATGAGCACGCGCAGGCCTGCCGAGACGACCGCGTGCGCGGCCATGGCGCCGCCGAAGCCGCTGCCGATCACCAGCACGTCCCAGTCCTCGCGCGTGGATGTCTCGCCTCCGCCCATCCACCGCACTCCCACCGCCCTGGTGTCCGCGCGCGCCCACCCTGCGGCCGCGGGCGCCTGGCTCACGCGCTGGAGGGAGCAAGTCGCGGGCCGGAGGCGTGTGGAAGGGCGGAGCGAGAGGCGGAGCGGCGGTCGCTGCTCGGGCGAGCGGCACGGCGGAAGGTTCCGCCGTGAGTGGGGCGCCGCGTGGAAGCGCTACGGGCGGCCGCAGCGGCCGAGCGCCGTGCAGCCGGATTCGCTGTGCAGCCGGAAGCGCGGACGAGGATCGAGAGAAGAGGTGGACCCCGGCGTCGAACCGTGTGCGGATCGCGGCATCCGCGGACGTGACCGGCGCCACGCCGCCGTGCAGCCCGAAGGCGCCTCGCCCTGCGGCGCACCGAGGAGGCTCGCGCCGGCCCGGGTCAGGAACCGGATGGGGCCGGATACGTAGCCGCACGCGATCCCGACTTCGCTCTTGGAGATGCTCCTGCGAGGGCCCGCAAGCACCCGGCTTCGCTGCCTTGACGCGCGGTCCCGGCTGGCCGCTGGAGACGCTACTCCGGTGGCCGAGCGATTGCGGGCGTGGGACTCGGACCTCACGAGCGGCGCGCGCGACCCGCAGGCCGGAACCGGGCGACGACCCGAAGGGGTACTCCCGGCGACGAGCGGGCGCCGCCCCTCGTCGTCCACCAACGTGACGCGGCAAGGATCGTCCCGATGAACGAACCGGGCAAGCCGAAGACCGAAACCGCCACGCTGGCCGGCGGATGCTTCTGGTGTCTCGAGGCGGTGTTCCTCGAGCTACGCGGCGTGCTGGGCGTGCAGTCCGGCTACGCCGGCGGCCACGTGCCGAACCCCACGTACGAGCAGGTCTGCACCGGCACGACCGGCCATGCGGAGGTCGTGCAGGTCGAGTTCGATCCGGAAGAGATCTCGTACCGCGACCTGCTGCAGGTCTTCTTCGCCATCCACGACCCCACCACCCCGAACCGTCAGGGGCCGGACGTCGGCCCGCAGTACCGCTCCGCGATCTTCTATCACTCGGAGGAGCAGAAGCGGATCGCGGAGGAGGTGATCGCGGAGCTGGAGGCGGAGAAGATCTGGGACGCGCCGATCGTGACCGAGGTCGCGCCGCTGAACGCGTTCTACCCTGCCGAGGAGTACCACCGCAACTACTACCGGCTGCACCCGGAGCAGGCGTACTGCCGCATGGTGATCGGGCCGAAGCTGGCGAAGTTCAGGAAGCAGTTCACGGATCGGTTGAAGCGGTGATGCCGCCTCGAGTGGAGGGGCGGAGCCTGCCGCGGGGGACCCTCCCCGCTCGTGCGCCCGGCGCTCGGCGCTCGTGTACCGGTGGGGGCGCCTGGCTGGGAGGACCCGACCGGGGACGGCCCCGGGCGCGAGGGGCCGCGCGGATTCGTGGGGTGGGACCGTCCGCGCGGATCAGGTTCTGGATCGCGAGAGGAGGGCGCCGCGCGCGCCTGGCGTGTGACGAACCGGGGCGCCGGCTGCCGGCGTGAAGGTCAGCGGGCCGCGCGCGTGGCGCGGGAGAAAGCTCGTCCGTTGGGTGCTGCACATAGCGAGGGGGGCCACGCATGGGGCGGGAGGCCTCGCCTTCCCTGGCCTCCGCGTTGAAGAGGCGGGCGCGCGCGTGGCGCCGGAACCACCCTCTATGAGGCAGCGGTGCGGGCGAGGGGCTCCCTCGCGGGCGGCGCGGGAACGAGCGTTTCCGGGAGCGCGCCACGGACGCTGAGCCCCCGCGTCGACGTCAAGGCGTCGAGGTCTGCGCGGCAGCGCACCCCGGACGCCAGGCCCCCGCGTCGCGGTGCGGCAAACTTCCGTACTCGTGCAGCCGGTCCGCCGGTGTATGGGGACTTGACCGTCCTGACGGCGGCCGAGGCCCATGCATCCGGTGTACCCGCCTCGTGCCCGGTGAACTTTGCCGTGCCCCACGCGGCCAACGTCCGCGGCGCCGCGCCGCGCGGGGGTCGTGTGCGGGACTTTGCCGCGCCTGCTCGGGTCGCCCATGCGCCGCCTCCCCGCGCGTTGCTCGCCGCGACCGCGCTTGCCGCGGCGGCGCGTGCCGTGGAGATTGGGCGGCGCGACGCGTGGCGGCCCGCCGCACGGTGCGGGCGGCCCGCTGCGCGGCGTGGCCGGCCCGCCGGACGACGCGCCTGGCCTGCCGCGTACGAGTATGGACTCCGGCCCGAGGCGAAGCATGCGCTCGGAACCCCGATACAGGACCGTCCTCTTCGATTGCGACTCGACGCTCTCGACCCTCGAGGGTGTGGACGAACTCGCGCGGAACCATCCCGAGGTCCATGCGCTGACCGAGGCCGCGATGCGGGGCGAGGTGCCGCTGGAGGAGGTGTACGGCCGGCGGCTCGGGATCGTGCGGCCGTCCCGCGCGGCGGTGGAGGCGCTCGGGCAGCGCTACGTCGAGACGATGGTGCCGGGCGCGCGGGAGACCGTGCGCGCGTTGCTGGACGCGGGCGTGCGGGTGCGGGTGATCAGCGGCGGGCTTCGCCCGGCGGTCGTGGTGCTGGCGCGGGAGTTGGGGATCGCGGACGACGACGTCGCCGCCGTAGACGTGTACTTCTCCGCCGATGGCGCGTACGCCGGCTATGACGCCTCCTCCCCGCTGGCGCGTTCCGGCGGCAAGCGTGCGGTGGTGGAGGGGTGGCTGCCGGAGCTGCCGCGGCCGATTCTCATGGTCGGGGACGGCGCGACGGACCTCGAGGTGAAGGACGTGGTGGACCGGTTCGTCGCGTTCGCGGGCGTGGTGGCGCGCCCCGCGGTGGTCGCGGCGGCGGACGAGGTCATTCGGGAGTTCTCGTTGCTGCCGCTGCTCGAGCTGGTGTTCGGGCGGAGGGAGTGAGGGGCGGGCGAGGGCGGTCGCGCCGCCCCGGCCTCGCCCCGGAAGCCCGGGTGGGTGGCCCGCCGCCCGCATTTCGATTGTCACGGGGGTGGCACGTCCCGCCGCGCAGCGGGTACCACCCCTCCTGGCGCCGCCCGAGGGTGGGGCGGGGCCCTTTTCTTCGTCTCAGCCAATGACCGGAGCGACGATGCCAGAGACCGCTACAGCCCCGAAAGTCGAGCTCCCGCCGTTCGGCCGGTTCTTCCTGCCCGGGCCGACGGAGGTGCTGCCAGAGGTGCTCGAGGCGCAGGTCGGCCCGATGATCGGCCACCGTGGCCCGGACCTCCAGAAGCTGATGGCCCGCATCCAGCCGGGCCTCCAGGATGTCTTCCGGACCCGCCGCCCCGTCTACGTCTCCGCCTCTTCCGCGACCGGCCTGATGGAAGCCGCGATCCGGAACGGCGTGCGCCGCAAGGTGCTGTGCCTGGTGAACGGCGCCTTCAGCGAGCGGTTCTTCAAGATCGCCCGCGCCTGCGGCCTGGAGGCGGACGCCCTGGAGGTGCCGTGGGGCGAGGCGCACACGCCCGACATGCTCGAGGACGCGCTGCGCGGCAAGGACTATGACGCGGTCACCGTGGTGCACTGCGAGACCTCGACGGGCGTGCTGAACCCGATCGCGGACCTGGCGCGGGTGGCGCACGCCGCGGGCGATGTCGCCATCCTCGTGGACTGCGTGAGCAGCCTCGCGGGCGCGCCGGTGCTCGCGGACGAGTGGGGCCTGGACTTCGCACTGGCGGGCTCGCAGAAGTGCCTGGCCATTCCGCCGGGGCTGGCGGTCGGCGTCGCGCAGGAGCACATGCTGGAGCGCGCGGCGGCGAAGAAGGACCGCGGCGTCTACTTCGACTTCCTCGAGTTCGAGCGCAACCTCGAGAAGGGTGAGACGCCCAACACGCCGGCGGTGTCGCTGCTCTACGCGTTGGCGGTGCAGCTCGACCGGATCCGCGCCGAGACCATGGAGGCGCGCTGGGCGCGGCACGAAGCAATGGCGCGCCGGACCTGGCAATGGGTGGACGAGATGCGCGACCGCGGCATCGAGCTGAGCATCCTCGCCCGTGAGGGCTACCGCTCGCCGACGGTCACGACGATCCGCCCGCCCGCGGGCTGGACCGGGCCGAAGCTGGCCGCGGCGCTGCGCGAACGCGGCTACACCATCGCGACGGGCTACGGAAAGATGAAGGAGGAGACGTTCCGCATCGGCCACATGGGCGATCACACCGTGGCCGAGCTGGAGGAGCTGTTGGGTGTGATCGAGGAGGTGCTGGCCCGGTGACTCCGGAGACGGCGACCGCCACGGACACGGCGGCTCGGGACGAGGCCCGGGCCGGCACGGAACCGGAGCAGGGCCCGGTGTTCCGTGTTCTCATCGCGGATGCGATCTCGGCCGAAGGCCTCGCGCCGCTCCACGCGGACGGCCGCTTCGAGCTCGTCCAGCGCACCGGCCTCAAGGGCGAGGAGCTGGCCGCGGCGCTGGAGGACTGCGATGCGGTCATCGTGCGCAGCTCGACGCGCATCACCGCGGAAGCGCTGTCCCGCGCCAAGCGGCTGAAGGTGATCGGCCGCGCCGGCGTGGGTGTGGACAACATCGATGTCGCCGCCGCGACGGAGCGCGGCATCGCGGTGCTGAACGCGCCGTCCGGCAACACGATCTCCGCCGCGGAGCTGACGTTCGCCCTGCTGCTTGCCGCGGTCCGGCGCGTCCCGGCCGCGGACCGCAGCATGCGCGCCGGCGAGTGGGACCGGAAGTCGTTCAACGGCATCGAGCTCTACGGCAAGACGCTCGGGCTCATCGGCGCTGGCCGCATCGGCGGCGAGGTGGCGCGGCGGGCGCGGGCGTTCGGCATGCGCGTCATCGCCTACGACCCGTACATCAACGAGGAGCGCGCCCGGGCGCTGGACCTCGAACTGTTGCCGCTGGACGAGGTGCTGGGGCGCGCCGACATCGTCTCGCTCCACGTGCCGCTCACGGAGACGACCGCCGGGCTGATCGGCAAGCGCGAGCTCGCGCTGCTCCGGCCCGGCGCGTTCCTGGTGAACGCGGCGCGGGGCGGCGTGGTGGACGAGCAGGCGCTGTACGAGGCGCTGGTCGAGGGCCGGCTCGCGGGCGCGGCGCTCGACGTGTACGAGCAGGAGCCGCTGCCGCCGGACCATCCGCTGCGCAAGCTGGACAACGTGGTGCTGACGCCGCACCTCGGCGCGGCGACGCGCGAGGCGCAGCAGAACGTGGCGATCGAGATCGCGGAGGCGGTACGCGCGGCGCTGGTCGAGGGCGACCTCTCGCATGCGCTCAACGCGCCCGCCATCGGCGGCGAGGAGATGCGCCGGCTGCGGCCGCTGCTGGACCTGGCCACTCGGCTGGGCCGGCTCGCGGCGGCGCTGGTGGACGGCCCCATCCAGCGCGTCGAGGTGCGGTACGGCGGCTGGGCCGAGAAGCCGCTCCAGCCGCTCAGCGCGTCCGCGCTGGTGGGCGTGCTGGCGGACGCGGTCGGTCCGGGCGCGGTCAACTTCGTCAACGCGCTGCACCTGGCCGCCGCGCGCGGCATCCCGGTCAAGCAGATCCGCCTCGGCTCCTACGGGCCGTATTCCGAGTACGTGGATCTCCGGCTCGAGGGCGCAGGCGGCGAGACGCGGGTCGCGGGCGCGCTGCTCGCCCCGGACTACCCGCGTGTGGTCCGGATCGGCGACTACCACGTGGACATCGTGCCGCGCGGCTCGCTGGTCGTGCTGCGCAACCGCGACGTGCCCGGCGTGATCGGCCGTGTGGGCACCGTGCTCGGCAACGCGGGCATCAACATCGCCGAGTACCACCAGTCGCGTCTCGAAGCCGGCGGCACCGCACTCGCCGCGATCGGCGTGGACGGCAAGCTCAGCGTGGAGGTGATGGAGGCGCTGCGCGCGCTGCCGGAGGTGTACGACGTTCGGCAGGTGCAACTGGGGGAGTAGCCGTCGAGCGACACGACATCCCGCGCAGGCCGGTGTTCGGCCGGCCGTTCCTCGATACACGATCCAAGCTCGGCGCCGGACGGCCAATGCTGGCCGTCCGGCGCTGCTTTTTTCGGGCGTCAGCCTCACGAGTCGCGGGGGACGGGAGTCGCGGCTCGGGATCGCCGCAACTCTCTTGACAGACCCGCAGGGGATCATCGAATTCTGCGATTCGGGCGAACCGTACAGGGCCCCGCAGAACGTCGGGGACCGGCGTCGATACCTCGTGGAACCGGAGGCGTCTCGTGGCGGACGGTGCGCATCTCCGGTCCGGTCGGCGTTTCCCGCACCGCTCGGCGATCGGCGTACTCCTCGGCGTCGTTCTCGGCTCGGTCCAGGCGTGTGAGGCGCCGGAGCTCAGCGCGTAGCGTGCTCGATCGGCGGTGGCGCCGCGACCTGCGTCGGTCAGGCTGGTCCGGACGGTGGGCGGCGCAGCGGAGGAGGGCAGAGTCGTGCTGACCAGCGCTTGGCGTGCTGCGGCGTCGCCGTCGGGGAAGCTCGCCGTCGTGGATCGGAGCGAGGGGAGCGGGGTTCTCCTCGGTCCCGAAGGCCGGTTGATCGCGACGGTGGGCTCGAGGGGCGGCGGGTCCAGGACGGTTCCGCGATCCGTGGGAGGTCGGATTTCTGGGCGATTCGCTCCTCTGGGTAGCGGACGGCGCTTCTGGCCGGATCTCGTTCTTCGACGCCGAGGGCCGGTTCGTCAGGCGTCTGCACAGGCCGTGGCAGCAGATCCCGGGCGGCCCGTGGTCGGCCAGAGGGAACTGGGTGGTCGGCGGCCACGCGGTCGTCGGGTTCGCGTTGCGGCCTGAGGCGCGTGAGCGGGAGCCGGATCCTCCAATGCCGGTGGTGTTTCCGGGACAGCGCCGGGACGCTGCGGGTCCTGGATCGGCTCGAGGTGGCCGGCCCGACCGGCATGCGGATGACCTCGAGCACCGGCCTGTACACGACCACGACGCAGCCGATCGAGGCCTGACCGATCATCGGTGTGGAGGCCGGGGGCGAGTGGCTCTACGGGGTGGACCGCAGGCCGGCGACGACGGAAGCCGGGACGATCGGGATCGTCCGCTACGACGCGTCTGGAGGCGTGTTGGGGCGCATTGCCATTCCGTACAAGTCCGTGCCTGTGAACCGGGCCGCGTTGCGGCGGTTTGCCGAAGCGTACGCATCGGCGGTCACAGAGAACGCTCCACCGTGGTACGGGACGATCTCGACCGACGCGGTCATGAGGGCCCTCTCGATACCGCGCAAACCCCGCCGGTCAGCCATGCTTCGGCGGACGCGGACGGGTTCTGGCTGGCAAGGGAGTACGCTCCGGTCCCTGGAGCGGACAGCCGGCGTCGACGGGAGCGCTACGATCTCCAGGGGAACCTGGTCGCGAGCGTCGAGCTCCCTCCCGGAGTCGCGCCGCTCGCCGCCGTGCGGCAGACGCTGTTCGGCTCGCGCGTCGACTCGCTCACCGTGCCGGAGCTGCAGAGGTACGACGTCGTCCTGAGTGGCAGCGATCGCAGGGGCCGCACATTGAAGTGAACACGGTCCGTCGCCGCCGCTGCCAGAGTCGCTGAAGGCCACATCCCGGAACGAGAGCGTGCGGCTTCGCGATGGTCGGTATCGAGACGCGACGTACCGCTGGAGAAGCTGTCGGGCTGGTGCTCCTGCTGTGCGCGTCGGGCGTGGGCGCACAGGAGCCGGCGGTCCTGCCCCTCGAGACAGAGCAGGTCGTCCACGCCCGCGAGTTCGGCAGGCCGTGGGCGCTCGAGGTCGGGCCGGACGGCCGGCTGTACGCGACGTACCCGGCCCGACGGATCATCCGGATCGTGGACCCGGCCACCGGCTCGATGGAGACGGTACCGCTCGCAGCGGTTGCGCTGGACACCTTCCCCGCGGGAATCGGGTGGACGGAAGGCCGGCTCTGGGCAACGGATCTGGGGAGTACGACGGACGTGGTCTTCGGGCCGGGCTGGAGCGTCGCCCGCTCCTTGCCCGTCGTGCAGACCGGGCGTTCAGGTGAGATCCTCGGTCGTGACGTCCTGCGCCTGCTCCCGGGCGACCGGCTCGTGGTCGCGACGACCGCGTCGGCCATGGCGATGGCGGCGGCGAATCACGAGTTCGATCGGATCGCGGACCTGGTTCCCGGTCCGCTCGCCCCTTCGGAGCCGGTCCCGTTCCTCCCCATCTGGGTAACCGCGCCCGACGGCACGGTCCTGGCCACACCCCTGCGCCTGTCCACGCGTCACCATCTCACGGTGCTCTTCCGGATGACCGGCGAGCCGCCGGGAGTCAGGGGCGTCACGTTCGCGGTGCAGCCGTTCGCCGACCACGACCTGTTCGACATTGACCATTGACGCGACCGGCACGAACGCGGTCGTCGTCGACCGGTCCATCCCGGGTCCGGGCTCTCCGCCGGCGTTCACGGTCCACTGGGTCACCATGCAGGGAGACACGGTGCGCTCGTGAGCGTACGACCACGACCCGATTCCGTTGCGCGAGGAGTGGATCGAGGATGCGTCGCGGGAGCAGGAAGAAGCCACACGCTCGCTCGACGGCGTCCGGGTCGACAGGGAAGCCTTTTTTCCTGTCGCCGTGGCTCCCGCCGGTGACGGACGTGCACGTCGGAACCGACGGCTCGGCGTGGCTGCGCCGGGAGGACGTTCCGGGGACGAGCGTCGTTCGATGGGAGATCCTCGGGCCAGACGGCGAGCGGGTGGGAGTGGTCGACGTTCGCCGCACCCTCTCGCTGCGCGCGGTCCGGGGGGCTGGAGGCCTGGGCGACCGAAGAATCGGAGGGAAGGGCGCAGCACCTGTGGCGGCTGCGGGTCCCGGCGCCCCGACCGTGGATCGGCGAGCCCTCCCTGACCGGGGGGCGGTGAACCTTCCCCGACCGTGGGCCGGTGATCCCTACCGCCGATCCGGGAACCCGAACCCCGCGCGCACGAGCGGCTTCCGGCGTCGCATCGGCTGCCAGCCGGCGCGCACCTGCCGCGGTTCTTCCACGGTCACGAACGCCTGCGGGTCCCAGCGGTCCACCTCTTCCAGCACCTCGGGGATCTGGCGCCGGCGGAGAACCGTGTAGACGACCTCGACCGGCCCCTGCTTGCCGTGGCCCGCGAACTCGGTCACGCCGAACCCCCGCTCCCGCAGCGCCTCCGCCAGCTCCACGCCGCCGTGGGTCGAGATGATCCGCACGGTCGCGAGGCCGAACGCGAGTTTCTCCTCGATCCACAGGCCGACGTAGGTGCCGGTCGCGAATCCGCTGGCGTAGCCCAGCACGTGCCACACGCTGTCGAGGTTCCGGATCGCGCTGCCCACCGCGACGATCCAGACCGTCACCTCGAAGAAGCCGAGCACGGGCACGATCATGCGGTGGTTGCGCACGGCCAGCAGCACGCGGAGCGTCGAGATGGAGACGTCCACGATGCGCAGGCAGAAAATGAGCACCGGCCCCCAGGGACCGGCGAATATGGGATCCAGGCCTTCCATCGATCGTTGGCGTGATTCGTGATCCCGGCCCGCGGGCGCGCGGCGCTGCCCTGGCCGCGTGCAGGCGGGCGATCCGACCAAGAAGATAACCTGCGTTCACGCACGGGCGAAGGGGCACGCGTCCGGCCCGGTGCGGCCCGTTCTCGCCCGTCTGGGCCGGCGCGAGACACCTGGCGTACATTAGGGGGAGGCGGATGCGGCGCCACGGAGGCCGGCACGGCCCGCGACGCGGTCTGCCCCGCGACGTCGCCCGACGGAGAGCACACGACCCGCAGCATGGAAACCGAGAACGCCCACGACGCAGCGAACGCCGCCCGGCGCCCCGGCGAGCTCGCCATCGCACTCACCGGCGGCGGCGCCCGCGCCGCCTACCAGGTGGGGTTGCTGGTCTGGCTCGCACGTCGGTTCCCCGACCTGGAGGTGCCGATCCTCACGGGCGTCTCCGCGGGCGCGGTCAACGCCGCCCACCTCGCCGCCCACCCCGGCAACTTCCGCGCGGCCGTCTCGGAGTTGGCCCGGATGTGGAGCGACCTCACGCCCGAGGACGTCTTCCGCGTGGACACCCGGTCCCTCGCCGGTCAGATCGGCCGCTGGGCCGCACGCCTCACCGTGGGCGGGTTCACCCGCACGCCCGCCGTGCGCGGGCTCGTGGATACGACGCCGCTCCGCCGCCTGCTCACGGACGTGCTCGCTGCCGGGGAGAACGGCGAGATCGTCGGCATCGCGGACAACCTGCGCCGCGGCCGGCTCAAGGCGATCGCGGTCAGCACCACCAGCTACGGGACGGGCCGTTCCGTCGCGTGGGCACAGGGCCGCGAGATCCAGGGCTGGGAGCGCCCCGACCGGGCGGGCATCCAGACCGCGCTGACGGTGGACCACATCATGGCGTCCGCCGCACTCCCGATCTTCTTTCCCGCGGTCCGCCTGGGCGATGACTGGCACGGCGACGGCGGCATCCGTCTCTCCGCGCCGCTCTCGCCCGCGCTGCACCTGGGCGCCAGCCGCATCATCGCCATCTCGACCCGCCACTCGCCCTCGCTCATCGAAGCCGCGACGCCGGTGACCGTCGGCTACCCGCCGCCCGCCCAGGTGCTGGGCGTGCTCATGAGCGCGATCTTCCTGGATGTCCTCGACCAGGACGCGCTCCGCCTGGAACGGCTGAACCGCCTGCTCCGGCGCCTGCCGGAGGACCAGCGGGACGGGCTCCGGATCGTGGACCTGCTCGTGCTCCGGCCGTCCCGCGACCTGGGCCGCCTCGCCCGGGACTACGAGCCCCGCCTGCCGGGTGCGTTCCGCCTCCTCACCCGCTCGCTCGGCACCCGGCAGACCCTCAGCCCCGACGCGCTCAGCATGGTCATGTTCCAGTCCGACTACCTGCGCCGCCTGATCGAGATGGGCGAGGCGGATGCGGAGGCGCGGGCGGAGGAGATCGAACGGTTCGTGAAGGGGGAGTGAGGCCGACGCGGGCCGCTCACCTCCCCGGCGGCAGGGTCCGGTCCCAGCCCAGCGCGTTGTACTTGCGGAGCACCTCCAGCACCCGGTCCAGCGGCAGCGCCTCGACCGTGCCGTGATGGCCCTCGGTCGTCGTCGCCTTGAAGAGCGAGTTGTAGATCGCCTCCTCAGTGGCCTCGGCGACCGCCTGGAACAGCGGGGACATGGCGTCGTTCGGCAGGTCCTGGACCGTGCGGGGCGCCTCGCCCTCGCGCCGGCGCACCGACTCGGCGGTGGAGAACGCCAGCACGTAGTCGCCGGAGCCGTTGCTCATGGTGGCGCCGGTGCGGGCCAGGCCGACGAGGGCGCGGGCGGCCAGGCGCTCGAGGTTGCGGGAGTCGAGCGGCGCGTCCGTCGCGACGACGATCATGATGCTGCCATCGGCCGATTCGTCGAGCGCGCCGTCGTCGCCGCGGGAGAGCTGCCGCTGGAAGGAGAAGCGTCCCAGCTCGCGGCCGACCGGCGCGCCGTTGATGGTGAGCACGCCGCCGTAGTTGCTCTGGACCAGGACGCCGACGGTCCAGCCGCCGAGGGAGGCGGGCAGCCGCCGGGAGCTGGTGCCGATGCCGCCCTTCCAGCCGAACGCGACGGTGCCGGTGCCGGCGCCGACGGCGCCCTCCTCCACGGGCCCGGCGGACGCGGACTCCAGCGCGCGGCGAACGTGCTCGGGCCGGATCGGGCGGGCGCGGATGTCGTTCAGTGTGCCGTCGTTGGTCTCGCCGACGACGGGGTTGATGGACCGCACGTTCTCCATGCCCGGCTGCTCCAGGAGCCACTGGACCATGGCGTCTGCGGCACGCCACACGCACAGCGTGCAGGTCAGCAGGATCGGCGTCTCCAGCTCGCCCAATTCGCGGACCTGCGTCACGCCCTGCAGCTTGCCGAACCCGTTGCCGACGTACACCGCGGCGGGCACGCGCTCGCGGAACGGGTTGCCGCCGTGCGGCAGGATCGCGGTCACGCCGGTGCGGATGCGGTCGCCCTCGCGCACCGTGACCTGCCCCACGCGCACGCCCGGAACGTCCGTGATCGCGTTGAGCGGGCCCGGCTCCATGATGCCCACGACGACGCCCGCCTCGCGGGCGCGCGGGCGCTGCGTTTCCGGGGTCTGACCCATGGCGCTCGTGATCGGGAAGAACAGCACCGTGGCAAGGGCGAACAGCGTTCGTCGCATCGGGGTCCAGCTCCTGTCCTGCCGCCGGAACGTGGCGTGGCGGCGTTGGGTCGCGCGGCTGCGCCCGCCGTCCCTCGCGGCTGGAACGTCGCGCCGCGGCCCGGTGGTCGTGGTTCGAACTGCGAGCGTGGGGCTCTGTGGATCACGCCCGCTCCGCGGCTAACCGGTGGACCATCGCGGCGAGGGTCGGGATCGGCACGCCGGTCGGACAGACCGCGGCGCATTCGCCGCAACGAGTGCACGCGCCCGCGCTGGCGTTCGCGAGCGCAGCGCGGTCGATGGAGCGGGATGGGCCTACCACGAACGTCCACGCCTCGGCCCAGGCGCTGGCCGGCGCCTCGCGGAGCGCCGGGCAGGCGAGCGAGCACAGGCCGCAGCCGATGCAGACCATGAAGGCCGGGTAGGCCTCGCGCTCTGCAGGCTCGAGCGGGACGTGGCCCTCGGGCAGCACGGCGCCGAGGAAGCGCTCGGCGTCCCTCCCGCCGCGGAGCGCGCGCACCGGCAGCGCCAGCACGTGCAGCGCGAAGCGGTAGGCCAGGTTCAGCCAGGCGAAGGCGCGGCCCCTCACCGCGCGCGCTCCGCTCGCCGGGTCGCGAGCGCGTGCGCTCGACGCATCCGCTCCATGCGGAGAGAATAGCCCGGCTACGCCTGCGCCGCCATGTCCGCCGCCGCTCCGCCCATCGCCCAGCCGTCCACGGCCGCTTCCCCCAGACCCAGACGGGCGGTTTCGACGCCTGCGCGGATCGAGCCCGCCACCCGCACGTTGGTGTAGACGACGTCGCCCCGCCGGTCCACCGGCCTGCCGCTGCCGTCGTCCCGGACGCCGGCGCCGAGCAGCGGCTGCGGCGCCTCGCGCTCCGGCCGCGTGAGCGCGAGCGGCTCCGGCGCGTCGAACGCGGAGCCGAGGTGCTCGACCCAGACCGGGCAGCCGAGGGCCGGCTCACGGAGCCGCGCGTCCGCGACGATGCCGCCGCCCACGAACTTGCCGGTCGCGAGGACGACCGCCCGTGCGGCGAGGCGCAGCTCCGCGCCGTCGTCGGCTCGCACCCGCACCGCCACGATCCGGCGGCCCGCCACCTCGGGGGCGCCCGCTCGGCCGGCGACGACCTCGACACCGTGCGCCTCCGCGGCCGCGAGCAGCGCCCGGTCCAGGCGCCAGCCCGGCACGGACGGTGGGACGCCCAGCATCTCGCCGACCGGCACGCCGGCCGCCGCGGCCAGCGTCCCCCGCACCGCCTCGCCCTGCTCCAGCCCGAGGACCGGGGGCAGGATCGCCCGTGTGGCGCCGGTCTCGCGCACCGCGCGGGCAAGGGCGTCTGCCAGTGGGCCGGGCTCGCGCTCGAGGGTGGCTGCCAGTGCGATCGGCGACCACCCCGCTGGAGGAGTCAACGGGCCGGCGTCCAGCGTCGCGACGGCGAGTCGGACCCGGGCGGCGTCGCCCCACAGCCGGGCCAGGGCGGGCGCCGTGAAGCCGGGCAGGCCGAGGATGCCGCACACGAGCGCGCCGTCCTCGAGCACGGCCGCGGCCTGGGCCGGGGCGGCGAGGTCGTGGCGGCGGAGGTCGCCGTGGGGGTGCGGCAGCGGCCCGGCGGGCGGCTCGTGCGGGAGCCCTGCGGCCTCGAGGGCGCGGCCCAACCCGGCAGGCATCGGGCCGCGCCAGCCGCCGGCCGCCAGCGCCGTCGCCCCCGGGCCCGCGCGGACCAGCGCCACGCGCCGGCCCCGGGCCGCGGCGGCCAGTGCCGCAGCCACGCCCGCGGCGCCGCCGCCGATCACCAGGACATCGAAGGAGCGTGTCACGGCGGGGAGAATAGGGAGCCGGGCGGGGGGAGGCGAGTGGCGCGCGGCCTGCGGCCGGGCGGCGCGGCCCGGCCCCCTGGCGCGCGGGGCGCGGGCGGACAATATTACAAGCCACACACCGACTTGGGTTTGCGACGATGACGACGGGGCGCGCCGCGGCGCGGCCCCTGTGACCCGGAACCACGACCGATGCCCATAGACACCGTCGCGCGCGCGGCGCCACCCTCGCCGGCGGGAGCTCCGCCCGCGGACCCCGATCTCCGCAGCTTCAGGCGCCTCGCCGTAATCACAGCCATCTACATCTATCTGCTGATCGTCTTCGGCGGCACCGTGCGCATCACCGGCTCCGGCATGGGCTGCGGCGACGACTGGCCGCTCTGCAACGGCCAGCTCATCCCGACCATGAGCCTGGAGACGTTCATCGAGTGGATGCACCGGCTGCTGGCCGCGGGGCTCGTCTTCCCCTTCATCGCGCTGGCGGTGCATGTGCTCCGGCGCCGCGGCAGGCCCGGCTACGCGGGCCCCGGCGGCGTCGCCCGGCCCCTGGCGCTCGCGATCGCGCTCCTCGGCGTGCAGGTCATGCTCGGCGCCATCACCGTGTGGCTGGAGCTGTCCGCCACGGTCACGGCGCTGCACTTCGTGACCGCCGCCACGATGCTCGCGTGCGTGGTCGTCGCCGCGATCCGCGCCGGTGCCCCGGGCAGCGGGCACGTCGCGGCGGGAGACGCCGAGCAGACGGCCACGCGTTCGCGCTCCGCCGCCGCGGCCCTCTTCGCGGCTGCGCTGGGGTTCCTGGTGATCGGAATGGGCGCGATCACGGCCAACACCGGCGCCGCGCCGCTGTGCCAGGGGTTCCCCCTGTGCAACGGCCAGGTCGTGCCGGTGGGCGGGCCGCTGGTCCACGTCCACTGGACGCACCGGCTGCTGGCGTACCTGCTGGCGCTCCACGTGGTCGGCTCGGCGATCCGGGCCCGGGTCGCACCGCCGGCGGTCCGCAAGGCCGTGTTCGTGGCCGTTGCGGCCGTCGCGCTGCAGATCGCGGTGGCCGCCGCGCTGGTGCTCGCCCACCTGCCGCGCTGGCTGCAGGCGCTGCACCTGGCCGTGGGCGCCGCGGTCTGGGTCTCGCTGGTCGCGTGGGCCACGATCGCCAGGCGGCACGACCGCGCGGCGCGCGTGGCTTGACCGCGGTTGTCGCGAGTGATAATCTGTCGCGCTGCAATCGGTCCAAAACCATTCACCCGCCGCCCTTCGGGCAGGATGATAGAGAAGGAAGGGATGCCCCTGCGCACGGAAAGAGTCCGCCCGCTGGCCGCACTCCTGCCGATCGTCGCTGTTTCTCTGCTGGCCGCCTGTTCGGGTGAGTACCCGCAGACGACGTTCCGGCCCGTCACGGAGTTCGGCGCGGCGATCAACGACCTGTTCACCGGCGTCTTCCGCTGGACGATGCTGGTGCTCGCGGTCGTGTGGGTGGTCCTGCTGTACGTGGTGCTGCGCTTCCGCCGCAGGCCCGGCCAGACGCCGCCGCCGCGGACGCACGGCAACGCGATGGCCGAGATCCTCTGGACGCTCGGTCCTGCGGTGATCGTGGCCCTCATCGCGGTGCCGACGATCCGGACGGTGTTCTTCACGTACCGGGAGCCGAGCCCCGACGCGCTGGTGGTGGAGGCGATCGGGCACCAGTGGTGGTGGGAGTTCCGCTACCCGGACCTCGGCGTGGTCACGGCGAATCAGTTCGTGCTGCCGGTCGGCCGTGAGGTCCACATCCGGCTCAGCTCGGCCGATGTGCTGCACAACTTCTGGATTCCGCGGATCGGCGGGAAGCGTTACAACTACCCGGTGCAGCCCCAGACCGAGGTGCCGCCCTCGAAGGTGAACTCGCTCACCTTCACGATCTCGGAGCCGGGCGAGTACTCCGGTCAGTGCGCGGAGTTCTGTGGCATCGCGCACGCGATCATGCGCAAGCGCCTGCTGGCCGTGAGCCCGGAGGAGTTCGACGCCTGGGTCGAGCGGATGCGCGGGCCGGCGCAGGAGGTCGCGGCGGCGCCCGCTGCCGAGCAGGTGGCCGGAGCCGGTGAGACCGGCGAGGCCGGTGGGCAGGAGGAGGCCGCTGCGTCGCAGCAGGCCGTGGCGACGTCGGCGCCCGCGTCGGCCGCCGAGCCGGCGCCCGGCTCGCTCGAAGCGCAGGGGCGCGACATCTTCCTGCGGAGCACCTGCGTCGCGTGCCACGCCATTGCGGGAACACCCGCGCGCGGCGCCCTCGGGCCGAACCTGACGGGCTTCGGCTCGCGCTGGGCCGTGGGCGCGGGGGCCCGGCCGAACACGCTCGAGAACGTGATCGCGTGGATCAAGGACCCGCAGGCGATCAAGCCCGGCGCGCTGATGCCCGGCACGCAGAAGGCTGCGCCGAACGGCTTCCCGGCGACCGGGCTGTCTGACGAGGATGTCCGCGCCGTCGCGGCGTATCTGCTCAGCCTGAAGTGATGTCCACCGGCCGCGGCAGGAGGGCTGCCCGGCCCGCCACGCTCGCAGCGCGACGGGTCGGGGCCTCGCCCCGCGGCCGGTAACACTGAAACGAGAGACCCGCTACCATGGCGACAGCTGAGACCACGGCGCTCCGGACCGCCCCCGCTCATCGCAGCGGATTGTGGAGCTGGATCACGACAGTCGACCACAAGCGCATCGGCATCCTGTACGGCGCCACCTCGCTCTTCTTCTTGCTGGTCGGCGGACTCGAGGCGTTGCTCATCCGCCTCCAGCTCGCCGTCCCCGACAACGACCTGATCGGGCCGGAGCTGTACAACCAGCTCTTCACGATGCACGGCACGACCATGGTCTTCCTGGTCGGGATGCCGATCGCCGTCGCTTTCTTCAACTACATCGTCCCGCTCCAGATCGGCGCGCGCGACGTCGCGTTCCCGCGACTCAACGCGCTGTCGTACTGGATCTTCCTGTTCGGCGCGCTGCTCATGAACTCGAGCTTCCTGTTCGGCGCAGCGCCCAACGCGGGATGGTTCGGCTACGCGCCGCTGACCGGTGAGCAGTACTCGCCCGGCCTGAACATCGACTTCTGGGTCCTCGGGCTCCAGGTGCTGGGCGTCGCCTCCATCATGGGTGGGATCAACTTCATCACCACCATCATCAACCTGCGCGCGCCGGGCATGCGGCTCATGCGCATGCCGCTGTTCACCTGGATGGCGCTCGTGGTCAGCTTCCTGCTGATCACGGCGCTGCCCGTGTTCGCCGTCGCGCTGTTCTTCCTCACGTTCGACCGGTTCTGGGGCACGAAGTTCTTCGTCACGAGCGCCGGCGGCGACCCGATCCTGTGGCAGCACTTGTTCTGGCTGTTCGGGCACCCCGAGGTCTACATCCTGATCCTGCCGGCGTTCGGGATCATCTCCGACGTGCTCCCGGCCTTCACCCGTAAGCCGCTCTTCGGCTACGCCATCATGGTCTACTCCGGGATCCTGATCGGCTTCATCGGGTGGGGCGTTTGGGCGCACCACATGTTCGCCACGGGACTCGGCCCGGTCGCGGACGCGTTCTTCGCTGCCGCCACGATGATCATCGCGATCCCGACGGGCGTGAAGATCTTCAACTGGCTGGCCACGATGTGGGGTGGCTCGCTGCGGTTCGACACGCCGATGCTCTTCTGCATCGCGCTGGTCGGGATGTTCACGATCGGCGGCATCTCCGGCGTGCACCACGCCACGGCGCCGGCCAACCTCCAGCAGACGGACACGTACTACGTCGTCGCGCACTTCCACTACGTGCTCGTCGGCGGGCTGATCATGGGCGTCTTCGCCGGCCTGTACTTCTGGCTGCCGAAGGTGACCGGCCGGATGCTGGACGAGCGGCTCGGCAAGTTGCACTTCTGGCTGACCGTGATCGGGGTGAACCTCACGTTCTTCCCGATGCACTTCGCCGGCCTGCTGGGCATGCCGCGGCGCATCTTCACCTACTCGAGCGAGTTGAACCTCGGCTCGATCAACATGGTGATCACGATCGGCGGCATCATCACGGCCATCGCCACGATGATCTTCGTGTACAACCTGTGGCGGAGTCTGCGCCACGGCGCCCCGGCGGGCGACAACCCCTGGAACGCGCACACGCTGGAGTGGGCCACCACGTCGCCGCCGCCGGAGTACAACTTCGGCCGGATCCCGGAGATCCGCAGCCGTGAGCCGATGTGGGACCACCCCGAGGAGATGATCGCGGCGGCGCAGCACGTGCCCGAGAAGCCGATCCACATGCCGTCGCCGTCCTACTGGCCGATCTTCACGGCGTTCGGCATCACGCTGACGGCCGCGCTGTTCCTGACCAAGATCTGGTGGACGCCGCTCCTGGGTCTGCTGTGGACGGCGGTGGGTGTCGTCAACTGGGCGTTCGAACCACTGGAGCGCTGAACCGTGGAGCACGCAGCCACGCACGAGACCGCGACCGGGCTGCCGACCTGGAAGCTCGGATTCTGGACGTTCATCGGATCCGAGACGCTGTTCTTTGGCTCGCTCATCTCGACCTACATGGTCTACAAGGGGGCGAGCGTCGTCGGCCCGTATCCGCATGAGATCCTGAACATCCCGCTCACCACGATCAGCACCTTCGTGCTGCTGATGAGCAGCTTCGCCATGGTGCTGGCGCTGGCGGGCGTGCAGCAGGGCAACCGCAAGCAGGCGCTGATCTGGCTCGCGATGACCGCCGGGCTCGGCGCCACGTTCCTGGCATTCCAGGCCTACGAGTTCACCGAGTTCTACCGTCACGGGCTGACGCTCTCGACGAACCTGTTCGGCTCGACGTTCTTCATCCTGACCGGGTTCCACGGAGCGCACGTCACGGTGGGCGTGATCTGGCTGACGATCCTCTGGGTCATGGCCCTGCGCGGCCGGCTCGGCCCGGGTGACGCGCTCAAGGTCGAGGTCGCGGGCCTGTACTGGCACTTCGTGGACGTGGTCTGGATTGCGATCTTCACGCTCGTTTACCTGCTCCAATAGGGGATGGACGCTATGCGAGCAGACGCGGAGGGCTCCGTGGGACAGGAGATCGAGCGCGGCACCCACAGCCACCCGACCTGGAAGACGTACACGATGGTCGCGATCGTGCTCGCGATCATCACGGCTGCCGAGGTCGCGGTCTTCTACGTCCCGTCGCTGGAGGGGGCGCTGGTGCCGATCCTGCTGGCGCTCTCGGCCGCCAAGTTCTCCCTGGTCGTGATGTTCTACATGCACCTGAAGTTCGACAGCAGGATCTTCAGCGGGGTGTTCCTGGCGCCGATGAGTCTGGCCATGGTGGTCATCATCGGGCTGATCCTGCTGTTCAAGGTGCTGCCGCTGTACCGTTGAGGGACACGACCGCCGCGCCTGCGCCCTGCTTGCAGGACGACGGCGCGCCTGCTGGGGGAGCCCGATCTCCACGCCAGCGTGAATGAACGGTACCGAGCCCGGTGGGGTGGCACCCCACCGGGCTCGGTTGTCCTGGGCCGCGCCGCTCTGTCAGGTCCGGGCCGGCCGCGCCGGGTGCGCGGCTCTGGCCGGTGCGGCGAACGTCCATGCGTGCCGGGTGCGCGGCTCTGGTCGGCGCGGCGAACGTCCATGCGCGCCGGGCGCGCGGCTCTGGCCGGCGCGGCGAACGTCCATACTCGCGAGGTCCTACGGCAACGCTCTGGAGCTTCGCTGCCTCCGACGCGGCCAACTTCCAAAGCGCGGAACGGGGCGGCGTTGCGTTGGAACCTTGCCGCGCCCAGCGCAGCAAACTTCCAAGGCGCCGGGGCGAGCGGCGTCGAGTGTGGGACCTTGCCGCGGCCCCGCGGCGAGGGCATGCTGGGTTGCCCGGAGAAGGGCGCGCTGCACGCCCGCGCCCCGGCCGGGGCAGCGATCACTGTTGCAGGAGGCCGCGCCCGTGCCAACAAACCGCGCTGCGCTGCGCGGGCCGCAGCGGCGCCTGCCGCTCCCCCTCGCCCGGGCGGCGTCGAGCGCCGGACCGGGGCGACAACAGCAGCTAGACCGGCCGCTCCAGCGGGTGCTTCCGGTCGCTCAGCAGGCGCCGGAGCGCCGGATGCTCGCGCCACAGGTAGATGCCGACCGCCACGGCGGCGAGGATGTTGGCAGCCGCGATCGCCCACCACGCGATCGCGTCCAGCAGCCACGAGGCGATGAGCGCGATCAGCCCGATGAACAGGGTCTCGAAAGTGACAAAGAGCAGGACGAACGCGAGCAGCAGCGGCGGGTGCTGCTCGGCCTCGACTGCGAGCGCGGCCGCGATCATCCCCGCGACCAGGAATGCGGTTACGTGCAAGAAGGTGTAGCCCAGGATGGTGATGGCGTCGATGCGCACCTGCGCGGCGTGGTTCGCGCCGTAGAACAGCGCCGACCCCAGCGCGGCGGGGGTGAAGAACAAGCGTCCAGCCACTGCGTCGATGATGAAGAACCAGACGGCGACGGTGGCAGCGCCGATGAGACCGGCAATGACGCCCTCGCGGATGATGCGGTGGCTCGCCAGCTTTTCCATCCAGGACTCGCCGGGCGCGGCGTGCAGCAGGCGCAGGCCGGCCATGAGCACCACGCCAGCGATGACATCGCCCGCCAGCACCTGCGGCCAGCCTAGCGCGTCCACCACGTCCACGCCTGTGATGAGCACGCCCGCGTAGAACGCGACGTCGAAGAGCAGGAACCCCAGCACCGCGCCGAGCAGGATGTTCGGCGCAAACCGAATGCGCGGCAGCAGCTCCGCCATCACGATGCCCAGGAGCGTGAAGGCGATGTAGTGCAAGAGTGTGTAGAGCACGACCATCCCGGCGCCGACCCGCACCTGCTCGACGTCGAGCACGACGCTGGCGAGGAAGGCCGGTGTGTGGAAGGGGCGGCCCTGGAGTGTGTCCACGATCAGGAACCACAACGCCAGGGCCGTCGCCGCCAGGATCCCCGCCAGCCCGCCGCGAACCACGGTGCTGCGTGGACGTCGCATGGCTGCCTCCATCTCTCTGGAGGTTCGCGCCTGGGGCCGGGCCCAGTTCCCGGCCCGCCCGGCCGGCCCCGAACCGGGCCGGTCGAGTCAACCGTCGAGCGGGGCGGGGTCGCAGGACGGCCCCGAGAGCGCCGGCAGGGCCGCGAGCGGCGCCCGCCCCGGAACGTGCCTTCGTGCGTCCGTCCTCTCCGGCTCACCCCAGCCGATAGAGGAGCACGTACACCGCGACGCCGGTGACCGACACGTACAGCCACACGGGGAGCGCCCAGCGCGCCACCGTGCGGTGCCGGTCGTACTGGCGTCGCAGCGCGCGCCGCAACGTCACCAGGACCAGCGGGAGCACCAGCGCGGCGAGCACCGCGTGGGAGGCCAGGATCGCGAAATACAGGGTGCGAGCCCAGCCCTGGCCCTGGTACGGTACTGATCCAACCTGCACATGGTAGACCAGATAGGAGACCAGGAACAGCACGGAGACGGCCGCGGCGGTCAGCATGCAGGCGCGGTGTGCGCGGCGTCGTCCCCGCCGGATGGCGATCCAGCCGGCGACCAGCGCGATCGTGCTGGTCGCGTTGAGCGCAGCGTTGAGGTGGGGCAGGTTCGGTACCGCCGAATGGATCAGATCGACCATCTTCATCCAGGCCCGGGGCCGCTCCAGCGGCCCCGCTGGGTCCGCTCGGGGCCCCGCCGGGCGCCGTGGGCGTCGCCACTGCGGGCAGGTGCATACACCGGTACCCGCGCGGCGGGACTCCGGTCCTCGCCCGACGCGTGGCCAAGGGCGGCGACGGGCCGTGTCCCAACGTCTCATCTCGGACAACGCATCGTGGGGGCCGGCACAGCGCCGCCTACGTCGGGATAAAGGTACGGCCGGTCCAGCCGGGGTGTCACCACGGGGTCGCCCGCCGGCTCCCGGCGCCTTGCTTGCGGACGGTGACGCCCCCCCCCAAGTTCGCCCGGCGAAGAAGACCGCCGTACCCCGGCTTCGGGAATACCTGGGGAAGCACGAGCCGGTTAGGCGCGAGTACGACGAGCTCGAATTCAGGTGCGCATGCGGGTTCGACGAGGCGACGGCCGAGGACCGCGAGGCGTATGCGCAGGCGAATGGCGAGTCCATTCGCCGCATCATCGACCTCGCCCTCGGGGCCGGTGATCGTCGGGACCTGTGAGGCGCGCGTCGCCCGGCGGCCACGGCACGAACGCGATCCGGCTCGCGGCCAGCGAGCCCCGGAACCCCTGACGTGCGCCGGCCACGAATGGGCGGCGCGTAGCCCACGACAACAACCGGGGGATGTCAATGCCCGAGAAGACCTCGCCGGCAGTCGCTGCGATCGAGAACGAGCTCCGCGGGCTCGGCGATCCGGAGGTGGCCGCCTTCCTGGCGCGCTTCTTCAAGACCGGGCCGGGCGAGTACGGCGAGGGGGATCGCTTCCTCGGGATCCGGGTGCCGGTCCTGCGCAAGCTCGCGCGGAAGCACCAATCGCTCGATCTCTCCGATTGCCATGAGCTGCTGGTCTCGCCCTATCACGAGGCGCGGCTGCTCGCGCTGTTGATCCTCGTCCTCGCCTACGACCGCGGGGACGAGGAGCGGCGCGCGGCGATCTACCGGCTCTACCTGGATCACCTGGCCTACGTCAACAACTGGGACCTGGTGGATTGCTCCGCCGAGCACATTGTCGGCCGGCACCTGGAGAACGCGGACAAGACGATCCTCTCCGAGCTGGCGCGCTCGAGGTCGGTGTGGGAGAGGCGGATCGCGATCATGGCCACGTTCCGCTACGTGAAGGCCGGATCCTTCGAGGAGACGCTGCGCATCGCGGACATGCTGCTCCAGGACCCGCACGACCTCATCCACAAGGCCGTGGGCTGGATGCTGCGGGAGGTGGGCAAGCGGGATCGAGCGGCGGCGGAGGCGTTCCTGCGGCCGCGCTACCGCCGGATGCCGCGCACCATGCTGCGCTACGCGATCGAGAGGTATCCCGAGGAACTGCGCCAGCGATACCTGCGCGGCGAAGTGGAGTCTGGGAGCGAGGCGGCCGCGGGGGCGAGCTCCTGAGCGTCAAAGGCTCTCTTCGCCCGGCATTTGTTGGCCTGCGCGAGTTGCGTCGTCGCCGAATGGGGCGCAATGTCGCCGGTCCAGCACGTCGGCGCATGAGCGAACCACGAGGCGGTCGATGCCGGATTGGGAATCGAAAAGGGTGACCGACGAGGAGGCACGCGAGCTGTGGCGCCGGGCTGCCGAGCTGCATGCGGCGGATCACTCCCGGGAGCGCCAGCGGGCGCTCGTGCGGGCTGGCGAGCGCGGCCTCACGCTCGAGGACGTCTCGGCAGCGGCGGAGGGGGCGGGCATCGGTGCGGACTACGTGCGCCTGGCCCTGGCCGAGCGCCAGTTGCCGGACGGGGATGCGATCCGGCGCGACCGCTGGACGGCGCGGTGGCTGCGGCGCGTCGTGGGCGACAGGGACGCGATCCATGTCTCGCGGGTCGTGGACGCGGAGCCGGCGCGCGTGCTCGAAGTGTTTCGCGCCATCGCGGAGCGCCCGCCGTACGACCTGCGGCTCGAGGATGGGATCGGTGAGGACCCGTTGCGCGACGGCGTCCTGATCTACCGCCGGGGTGCGCAAACCGCGTCTGAGTTCGACGGTGCGCTGGAGCTGGCGGATGCCAGGGTGGTCTTCGTCACGGTCCGCGCGGAGGACAGAGGCGCGCGCGTGCGGCTCCACGTGCCGCTCTTCCGCCGCGGCTTGAACCTCGCGGTGGGCGGCGTATCCGCCGGCGTACTCGGGGCCGGCGCGTCCTGGTGCGGCTGGGCGCTGGGCGGGGCGGTAGCCGCGGGGCTCGGTGTGGCGTCGCTGGCTGCGCTGGCGGTGCCCGCGGGCGTCGGCGCCCTTGCGGGCGGTGCCCTCGGGCTCGGCGGCTTCCGCCGGCTCTACCACGGCCTCGTGCGCAGGGCGGAGGTTGCGCTGGGCGGTCTACTCGGCGCCGTGGCGGTCGAGGCGGAGGGCAGGGCGCCGGGTGTACTCCGGGCGCTCGAGCTGGGTGGCGCCGCCGGCCGGCAGCGGTCTGGCGAGGCCGAAGGCCGCGAGTGATGGCATCTCGGCCCTGGTAACAGGACCGGCCTGTGCGCGAATCGCGCGCACAGACCGGCGTCACGCTTTCTCGGCAAGACCCCCCGTTCCCCGGTGACCGGGCGGTGCGGGGACGACGCAGGCCTCAGAGCTTCACCAGCTCCACGCGCCGGTTGGCCTGGCGACCCTCCGGGGTGTCGTTGTCGCCCACCGGCTTCGTGTCGCCGAAGCCCTGGGTCTCCAGGCGGCCGGCGTCGATCCCGTGCTTCGTCGCCAGGTAGTCCTTGACCGCGGCGGCCCGCTTCTCCGAGAGGACCAGGTTGGACTGCGGGTTGCCGGTGCTGTCCGTGTGGCCCTCGATGCGGATCCGGAGGTCGGGGTGCGCCTTCAGCATGTCGGCGATCTCCTCGAGCGTCGGCGTGCTCTCCGGCCGCAGGCGGTCCGAGCCCGTGTCGAAGTAGATCCCCTGCGTGGCGACGCGGCCGTCCGCCACCAGCGCGTCGTACAGCGTCTGGCCGCCCGCCATGATGCGCAGGTCTGCGATCATGCGCGGACTCTCGGCGCTCCATCCGTTCATGACGACGCGGATGCGGTTCGAGCGGCCCATCTTGAGGTTGGGCGCGTTGAGCGCGCGGTGCTCGTCGGCGTAGAGCTTCAGGTAGTCGCCATCCACGGCGATCCGGATGCGCGCCGGCCGCTCCTCGGTGTTGACCTTGAACCCGCCCCGGGGCTCGACTCCGCCCGCGCGGGCCCAGGCCGACGATTCGTCGATGTAGAGGACGCCTTCGCCGTTCTCGCCCCAGCTCATCTCCAGCGGGTTCCCGCTGCCGACGACGTCGAACTCGATGGTGAAGCGCTCGGGGAGCACCTCGGGGAGCTCGATGTAGAACTCGCCATCGCCCGCGTCGCTCAGCCAGCGTCGGCCCTGCCACTCGACGACCTGCATGCTCCCGGCGCGGAACTCGAGGCGGCGGGGGAAGTTGCCGACGCGGTCGTTGGCGAAGTCGTCCACGAAGAGGACGCGGTCCCCGGGGACGAAGTCGAAGTTCGCCCAGGCGCCCTCGCCCGGCTTGAGCGCCGCGGCGGCGCCGTGCCCCACGACGTTGCCCTGCGCATCCGTCACGACGACGGGCTTGCCGGCCTGTTCGGCCTCCTCGATGCACGCGGCGTCGGTCACCGCACACGTGGCGGCGTTCTCCGCCTTGTCGAGCGCTCTCTCCACGGCCTGCTCGGCCCGCTGCTCGACACGCTGTTCGACTTTCTCCTTGACGCGCCGCTTGAGCCGGTCGCCCAGGCCTTGCGCGCCCGCCGGGCTCGCGACCCCGGCCAGGAGGATGACCACCAGGCCCAGGGTGAGCCTGCGGGACGTTCGTTTCATGGTTCGCTCCTCGTCGTGGATGTGACGTTCGGTCGGGCCGGGAGTTCATCCCCGTGCTCCGACCTCGGATCACAGGTGTCGCGGCGTCCCCGGCCGCGTGGGGCTGCCCGCGCGGCCCTGCGAGCGGCCGCACGGTCGGGGGGCGACCCCTGCCGCATGGTCTCCCCGTGAACTCTCGTTTGCGACGCGTTCCCTCAGCGTTCGCCGGCCGTTGGGCGGCGCGCGGTGGCTGGAGGGCGAAGGGGCCGGTGCAGTGACTCTCCCTTTACATCGTCGCGGAACGGTCAGCGCGCATCACGCGCACCGCGCAGCATGCGATTCGGCGCGGAGGTCTCGTCGAGCGGGTCGAGTGCGGGGCGGGTGAACGGGTCGGCCGTGGCCTCGGCGCGCGAGCGGCGCGATCCCGACACTTCCCGGCACCACGGCCTCGCCCCGGGCGGTCGAGTCGCTCTCGCCGTGGGGGTCTCGGGCGACGTCGTGTGCCTCCTCGATCCCGGGCGAGGCGAGCGCCTCGGAGAGCGCTGCCGCAGGCACGGGAATCCATTGTGTCGAGCACGCCAACGCGGCGGGTGGCCGCGCCGGCAGGCCAGTGCTCGCGCAGCCGGCCGATCCTGTAAGGATAGGGGAGTACCAGGCGTCCGGCAACTCCGATCGCCGACCCACTGCAGCCGTCCGGCGACGTTCAGGACCGGTGCGCCTACCGGGAGCGTGTCCGGCGAGAGGTCCACCGGCGGCCCGCCGTCCGCCGGCGAGAAGAGCGCGACGCGGAACCTCAGCGCGTAGGACGCGGACGTGTCCGAACCCGGAGGGGTCATCGAGGGTGATGCGAAGACGTGGAGAACTTGCCCGCCCGGCCGGGATCGGGGTAGCTTACCCGCACTCGTTGTCGAAACATCACCGGAGTTGCTCCCCTGCTGGACCTTTCCTCGCGAGACCCGAGGACCCCGAGCACGCCCCGACCCGGGCCCGTCCGCCTCGGCGCGGACCGGCTCGTCGAGGATCCTCGGCTGCTCGCGGGCGCCGAGCGGCTGGGGCTCGTCACCAACGACGCCGCACGGACCGCGGCGGACGTGGAGCGTCTGTCGCGCACCGCGCTGCTCGAGGCCGGCATCCCGATCGTGCGGCTGTTCTCGCCCGAGCACGGGCTGAATGCGACGGCGCCGGACGGCGCCGCTGTGCCCGGCGGCACGGATCCCGTGACCGGGCTGCCCGTCGTGAGTCTGTACGGCGAGCGCATGCGTCCGGCGCCGGAGTCGCTGGAGGGGCTGGACGGCGTGATCGTCGATCTGCCCGACGTCGGCACGCGCTGCTACACGTACGGGTGGACGATGACGCACGTGATCGACGTGTGCGCCGAGAAGGGCCTGCCCGTGTGGATCCTGGACCGCCCCAACCCGTTGAGCGGCGCGCTCGCGGCCGTCGAAGGGCCGATCCTCGAGCCGGCGCACCGATCGTTCATCGGGCGGCACACCATCCCGCTCCGACACGGCCTCACGCTCGGCGAGCTGGCGCGCCTCTGGCAACGGGAGTGCCGTCCCACCGCGCACGTCCACGTCATCGCGTGCGAGGGCTGGCGCCGCGACCAGCTCTGGCCGGAGACGGGCTTGCCGTTCGTGCCCACGTCGCCCGCGATCCGCCGGTTCGAAGCCGCGCTCCTCTACCCGGGCCTGTGCCTCTTCGAGGCCACGAACCTCAGCGTCGGCCGTGGAACCGAGACGCCCTTCGAGGCGGTGGGCGCGCCGTGGCTGGACGCGGACGCGGTGGCGGAGCGCCTCGTCGCGCGGCGGTTGCCCGGCGTCGTCGTCACCACCGACGCGTTCACGCCGGAGGCAGATCCGTACGCCGGACAGCGCTGCGCGGCCGTACGCTTCACAGTGCAGGATCCCACGCTGGTCCGCCCCGTGGCTCTGGGGCTCGCGTTGCTCGCCGACATCGCCGCGCTCCACCCCGGCGCGTTCGCCTGGATGCGGTACCCGACGGCCGCGAACCCGACCGGCGCCGGCCATCTGGAGCGGCTCACGGGCACCGCCACGATCCGCGACGTGATCAGCACCGTGCCCGAGAGCGTGGATGCGGCGACGATCGCCGCGTGGACCGCGGCGGACGGCTGGGCCGAGCGCGCGGGAGCGGTGCTCCTCTACACCTGATCTGGCCCGGCGCCGCCGTGCGCGCTCACGACCGGGCGGGCCGCCACTCGATCAGCGGCGCATCCAGCACCGCGGCCTGCACCGCATCCGCGACCGCACGGCGCAGCGGCTCGTGCCGCATGTTCTGACGCGTGGGGTTCACCCGATTCGTCAGCAGAATGACGAACAGCCCGCGCTCCGGGTCGATCCAGATGCTCGTGCCCGTGAAGCCGGTGTGCCCGAAGGAGCGCGGCGAGAAGTAGCGCCCCGCGCTGGAGCCGGGACTCGGCGTGTCCCAACCCAGCGCGCGGCTGGAGCGCGGACCCTGTCGTGCCGTCCACCGCGCGATCGTCTCCGGCGAGAGCAGCCGCACGCCGCCGTACTCGCCGCCGTTCAGCATCATCTGGGCGAAGATCGCCAGGTCGCGCGCGGACGAGAACAGCCCCGCATGGCCCGCCACGCCGCCCATCGCGCACGCGTTCTCGTCGTGCACGATGCCGTGCACGTGCATGTTGCGGTAGACCGTGTCCACCTCCGTGGGCGCGACGCGCGCGAGCAGCGGATGATCCGGATCGTACGTCGCGGTGCAGTCCTCGCCCGGTCCCGGCGGCGCCGAGGCGAGCGGGTTGAAGCCCGTGTCGTGCATGCCGAGCGGCCCCCACACGCGCTCCTGGAGGAACGCGTCCAGCGTCTCGCCGGTCAGCCGCTCGATGATCAGCCCGGTGAGGATCAGGTCCCAGTCGCTGTAGACCGTCGTGTCGCCCGGCGTGTAGGCGAGCGGCCCTTCGTTGATCGCGGCGAGGTACTGCTCCCGGCCGCGCAGCTCCCGCCACAGCGGGCCGAACGCGGCGAACCCTGCGTTGTGGACGAGCAGCATCCGCACGGTGATCCCCGCCTTGTCCGGCGCATCCAGCTCGGGCAGGTACTCCCGCACCGGCCGGTCCAGGTCCAGCAGCCCCTCCTCCTCGAGGATCATCGCCGCCGTCGTCGTCGCCACGACCTTGGTGAGCGACGCCATGTCGAAGATCGTCGAGTCCGTCATCGGCGGCGCTCCGGCCGCGGTGTCCATCGCGCCGTAGGCGCGCAGGTGCACCAGCCGGCCCCAACGGCCCACGGCCAGCACGGCGCCGGGTGCGGCGCCCTCGGCCAGCGCCGTCGTCACGATGGAGTCCAGACGCGCGTTCAGGTCGGCGCTCATGCCGACGCTCGCCGGGGCCGCCGGGATCAACGTCGTGGTCCGGTCGATCCGGTCCGCGGGCCGTGGCGCGCCGGCGCAGGCGGCGAGGAGCAGCGAGCACGCGCATGCGAGCGCTGCGGCGATCGCGGGAAACGCCCTCATTGGCAGGCTCCGTGGCTGGGGTGGGTGCATACGGGTTTGCATTCTAGCGTCCGGGGCATATGTTGTCACCCCTCGGTCCCGACACCCGTCCCACCTTCCAACGGAGTCCGCACCATGATGCGCCGCCTCGCGAGCGTGGTCTTCATCGCCGCGTGCATCCCCGTGGCCTGTGTGGCCGCCGACGATCGCGCCGGTGATCCGGCCGGGCGTGCCGACCCCGGCGTCGTGCGGCCCGGCGTCGAGCTCTTCGTGGAGAACCCGCCCGCGGTCGTACGGGGCAAGCGCGTGGGCCTCATCACCAACCATTCGGGCATGGACCGGCAGGGGCGGGCGACCATTGACCTGCTGCGGGCGATGCCGGAGCTGGAGTTGGTCGCGTTGTTCTCGCCGGAGCACGGGATCCGGGGCACGGCGGAGTCGCGGGTCGAGTCCAGCGTGGACGAGGCGACGGGCTTGCCGATCCACTCGCTGTACAGCGACACGCGCAAGCCGACGCCGGAGATGCTGGAGGGCATCGAAGCGCTGGTCTATGACATCTTCGATGTGGGCGTCCGGCAGTACACCTACGAGTCGACGCTGGCGCTGGCGATGCAGGCCGCGGCGGAGAAGGGGATCCCGTTCGTGGTGCTGGACCGGCCGAACCCGGTGACCGGCACGATCGTGGAGGGCAACATCCTGGAGCCCGGGTTCGAGTCGTTCGTGGGGATCTACCCGGTGCTCTCGCGGCACGGGATGACAGTGGGCGAGCTCGCGCGGATGTACAACGCGGAGCACGGCATCGGCGCGGACCTGACGGTCGTCCCGGCGGAGGGCTGGCGGCGCGACATGTGGTTCGACGAGACCGGGCTGCCGTGGGTGAACCCGTCGCCGAACCTGCGGCGGCTGGAAGCGGTGATCCACTATCCGGGCACGGTCTTCTTCGAAGCGATCAACGTCTCGGAGGGCCGCGGCTCGGATGCGCCGTTCGAGCAGATCGGCGCGCCGTGGCTGAAGAACGAGGAGGTCGCGGCGCAGATGAACGCGTTGAACCTGCCGGGCGTGCGGTTCGAGCCCGTGGAGTTCGACATCGCAGAGGGCGCGAGGAAGTACGCGGGCCAGCGCGTGAAGGGCGTCCGGTTCGTGATCACGGATCGCGACGCCTACCGTCCGATCGAGGCGTCGTTGTTGATGATCGAGCTGATCCGAACGCTCCATCCGGACGAGTTCGAGTGGCGGGGCGCGAGGGAGGCGCAGCCGGGCGCGATGCTCACCATCGAGCGGCACGGCGGCACGGCGCGGCTCCGGCAGGCCATCGAGGCCGGTACGGTGCGCGAGCTCCTGCGCGAGTGGGAGCGGGATCAGGCCGTGTTCCTGGAGAAGCGGGCACCGTATCTGCTGTACGAGGAGCGGTCGTGAGCCGGGCGGGGAGACCGCTGACGGCGTCCCACACCGGCGGTTCCGGGTGCGGGCGCCGGTAGGGTTTCCCGCCGCCGGCCTTGCAGGCCGCCGTCGGAGCCCCTACATTCGGTCCCACGCGAGGCAACCTGCTCTCACATACCGGAACGACGGCCCTGCCAGGGATGGCGCGGCCGACGCGCCGTCGTCCTCTCCCCGTCACAACGAAGGCGGCGATGGGATCTCCCCGGCTGACGCCCGGGAGAGGAGGCCTCATTGGTCTCCTGGTCCTGGGAGGCGTTCTGCTCGCGGCGCCGCGCCCGGCGGCTCCGCAGTCCGCTGACACGGTCTGGCTCGCGAGTTCGGCGATTCGCCTGGGTTTCTCGGCGGGCGACGGCGGGCTCTTGGACCTGACGGATCTTGGAACCGAAGTCTCGTTCGTGGGGCGCGGCGCCGCGGCGGGCGGACTCTGGCAACTCGACCTGATGGGAGAGGGCGAGGAGCCGGCGGGCGCGATCGTGCCGGCCATGGCGCGCCGGTTCACGTGGCGGCGGCTCGACGGCGCGGAGCCGGGACTCGCGCTGGTGTGGACGGACTTCGGCCTGGAGGCCGCGCCTGGCCTCACGGTCACCGCACTGGTGCGGCTGGAGCAGGACGCGCCGATGAGCGAGTGGCGGATCCAGGTGGACTCGCCGGGCAGCATCGCCATCGAGCAGGTCCGCTTCCCACGGATTACGGGCATGGCACCGCTGGGGCCCGGCGAGGAGCTGGCGGTGCCGCGTTGGATGGGCGCGCTCGCGCGCGACCCCGCAACGCTGCTCGCGGGCGAGGACGGCAGGGGGCAGCGGCTGGAGTGGGCGTACCCCGGCGCGCTGTCCATGCAGATGCTGGCGCTCTACCGGCGCGACGGCCCCGGCTTCTACGCAGCGACGGATGACACCCTCGCCTACCGGAAGGAGTTCGCTCTCTGGGCGGATGCGGATGGGCGGAGGGGCTTCGAGGTGGTGCATCCGGTGAGCGACCCGGCCAGCCGGCGCTCACGGTGGGCGCCGGCTTACGCGATACGGCTCGGCACGTTCCGAGGTGACTGGCTGACGGCAGCGGAACGTTATAGAGAGTGGGGCACCCGCCAGGTGTGGGCGCGCGAGAGCCGACTGCGGCGGGGGCTCGTGCCGGAGTGGTTGCTGAACACCGGCATGTGGGTCTGGAACCGTGGCCGCTCTGCCGGCGTGGTTCCGCCCGCGCTCGCGCTGCGCGAAAAGCTCGGGCTGCCCGTGAGCATCTTCTGGCACTGGTGGCACCACGGCCCCTACGACACGAGCTTCCCCGACTACCTCCCGCCCCGCGAGGGCGTCGACTCCTTCCGCTCCGCCATCGAGCGCGCCCACGCCGCGGATGTCCACGCGATCGTCTACATGAACCAGCGCCTGTGGTGCATCGGCACCCCGAGCTGGAACGCCGAGGGCGCCGAACGCTGGGCGGTCAAGGAGAAGGACGGCCGCGTCCGTCTGGAGACCTACAACATCTTCGATCCGCAGCCGTGTGCGACCATGGACGTGACCACGCGGTTCTGGCGGGACAAGTACGCGGGCATCGCGGACACGGTCCTGGATGACTACGGCGTGGACGGGATCTACATGGACCAGGCGGTGCTGTCGCTGGTCTGTTGGGACCCCACGCACGGTCATCCGGTGGGTGGCGGGAACTACTGGATGGCCGGCTTCAACGCGTTGGCCGCACAGATCCGGGACGGCGCATCACGGCAGGTCCTGCTCGCGGGCGAGGGCGCCGGCGAGGCGTGGCTTCCTGCGCTGGACCTCATGCTCACGCTGCAGGTCAGTTGGGAGCGGTACTCGGCACCCGGCAGCGGGTGGGAGCCGATCCCGCTGTTCCAGGCGGTCTACCATGCCTACGGCATCACGTACGGCAGCTACTCGTCGCTCGTGATGCCGCCGTACGACGAGCTGTGGCCGAAGGAGTTCGCCCCGAGGGAGCCGCTCGCCCTGCTGGACCGTCGGTTCCAGCGCCAGTTCTACCTCGAGCAGGCGCGCTCGTTCGTGTGGGGCATCCAGCCGACGATCGCGAACTTCCGGGCGTCGCTCTTCGAGGAGCGTCCCGAGGAGACCGCATACATGATGCGCCTGGCGCGGATCCGCGCCAGGGCGACGGACTACCTGCTCCACGGCACCTTCCTGCGCCCGCCAGCGCTCGAGGCGGACACGGTCGACGTCGACCTGTCTCGCGTCTCGATCTACGCCGCGCAACGGGGCGGCCGGCGGTCTCCACGTCGCGGTACCCGGCCGCGATCGCGGGCGCGTGGCGCGCCGAGGACGGCAGCGTCGCGATCGCCATCGCGAGCATCCTGACCGAGCCCATGACCGTCGCATTCGAGTTCGATCCACGCGCCTACGGCCTGGACGGCGCCGGGCAGATCGTGCGGATCGATGAGGATGGGCCGCGCCCGTTCGGAAGGTTCGCGGCGCGACCCGAGCGCATTGCCTTGGAGCTGCCGGGCGGCGGCGCCGCAGTGCTGGTGTTCAGGCGGGATGGCGCCTAGAACGTCATTGCGCCTGCCGCGGGTCCCGAGCGATGGGGCCCGCTCCCACAACGAGGGCGGTAGGTCCGCCCGATCCCCAGAAGGAGTTTCCTTATGGTGTTTACACCGACCCGCAGCCTGATGCGCCGGCTTCGGCCGACGAACCCGCGGCGAGCAAGCACGGCCTTCCTCTCTCTGGTCCTGCTGCTGGCCAGCACCACAGGATTGATCGCGCAGAACACGGTGACCCTCAGCGGCCGCGTCACCTCGGCCGACGGCACGCCGTTGGGCGGTGTGCATATCACGGTGCTGAACACCGAGACCGGGCAGGAGCGTGCAGCCCTGACGACCGCGACCGGGGCCTACGCCATCGTCGGCCTGCCGCCGGGCACCTACCGCGTGACCGCGGCGATGCTCGGCTATGCGACACAGGAGCGCACGATCCGACTCCTGGTCGGCCAGCGGACCTCCGTGAGCTTCGAATTGCAGGAGACCGCCCTCGCCATTGAAGGCATCCAGGTCGAGACCGAACGTGAGCCCGTCGTGGAGGTGCAGCGCACCGACGTCTCGACCCCGGTCATCACCACCGAGATCGTCAACCTCCCGCTCAACACCCGGAACACCATCAACCTCGCGGCGATCGTGCCCGGCATGAAGACGTACGCCCCCACCGCCGGCCGCTCGCTGCCTTCTTCCGGCTCCCTGCCGGACCTCCGTTTCTGGAACTTCTACCTCGATGGCGCCGAGTGGAAGAGCTTCTTCAACGGCAACCTGGTCGGCATCCCGCAGACCGGTTCGCCGCTGCCGCAGGAGGCGATGCGGGAGTTCCGCGTTCACCTCAACCCGTACAGCGCGGAGTACACGCGCGGCGCGTCCTACGTGATCAGCGCGGTGACGCAGCGCGGGACCAACGAGTTCCACGGCTCGGTGTTCGCCTACGGCCAGAACAACGCGCTCAACGCCCTGACCAAGCTCGAGCGGGACGCCAAGAAGGCCGATCCGGAAGGCTTTTCGCGGCCCGACTACAGCCGCGGTCAATTCGGCTTCAACCTGCGCGGCCCCATCCAGCGCGACAAACTGTTCTTCTCGCTCAGCTACGAGGGGCACTACACCGACAACGCCATCGAGGTCGTTCCCGGTCGGCCGGAGTACAACCCGGAGATCTGGAGCGCTTACGCCGGCAGCATTGCGGCGCCGACCCAGAACCACACGGGCGTGCTCCGGCTGACCCGTCCCGTGAACGAGAAGCACACGCTGGACGCGGTGTGGGCCGCCCGGTTCTACGACAGTGAAACGAACTTCGGCGGCACCGTCTCCCGCAGTGGCGGCATCAACGCGCGTTACTGGGTGCACAGCGCGCAGCTCCGTGACACGTACACGCCGAACTCGTCGTTCGTGAACGAGCTGTCGCTCAACCTGCTGTACTGGAGCCACAGCGAGGCGCCGCTCGAGCCTGGACCCACGCGGCAGTACCCGGGCATCCGGTTCGGCACGGCGGACTTCCCGCTCGAGCTGAAGGAGACGCACCTCCGGCTGGTCAACCGAGCGACGTACTTCACGAGGGACGGCCGGCACACGGTGAAGGGCGGCGTGGAGCTGGCGCGGGTGCGTACGAACAGCTGGCTGCCCAGCAACCGGGACGGATACTTCCGGTTCGACACGGACACCAGCTCGCTGCCCTCGCTGGCCCGGATCGGCGTCGGCTTCTTCGACCCGAACTCGGCCGAGGATGCGCGGGCCATCACCAACGGCTGGAGCGTGGGCGCCTACATCCAGGACGAGTGGCAGGCGACCCGCAACCTCCAGCTCACCCTCGGGCTCCGCTACGACGCGGAGATCAACACGCTCAACAACGACTTCTCGGTGCCGTGGGCGGAGGATCCCGAGCTCCAGAACATCCCCGAGCTCCGTGGGTTCCTGAACACCGGGAACCGGAAGAACGACCTGAACAACATCGGGCCGCGGCTCGCCTTCTCGTACGACGTGTTTGGCAACGGGCGCACGTTCCTGCGCGGCGGCGCGGGCATCATGTACGACCGCATCACCACGTTCATGGCCTTCTACGAGAAGCAGTCCTCGGGCTGGCGCACGTACGAATTCCAGAACCCGGGGACGACGGATCCGGAGGTGTTGCGCCAGCGCGTGATCTCCGGTGAGGGCCAGGCCGTGGCGCCGAACATGAACCTGCTCAAGACCGACATGAAGACACCCGAGAACCGGCAGTTCTCCATCGGCGTCGGGCATCTGATCGGCGACCGGATCGGCCTCAACCTGGACTACATCCACCAGGACGCGCGCAACCTGTACGTCCAGATCCAGCCGAACTGGATCGACCCGGAGACGGGCCGGCGGAACCTCACGGACAAGTACGGCACGATCACGCTGTACGATGACGTCGGGAGGGCGAAGGTGGATGCGCTCGTCGGCAGCGTCACGTACGATCGGCCGGGCCTGCGGCTGAACGGCGCGCTGACGGTGGGCTGGGCCAAGTCTCAGTTCGAGGCGCTCGGCGGCTACGCCGACCGCTCGTTCCTGATCATGCAGCCGACGACGGCGGACGAGCGGTGGCGTTTCGTGCTGTCCGGCATTGCCGACCTGCCGTTCGACTTCACGTTCTCGACGGTGGCGATCTTCGCGGCACCGCGGCCGTACGTCGGCACCACCGGCACCGACGACAACAAGAACAACAACTTCAACGACGACTTCATCGGCGGGCCGGGCAACCGGATCATCCGGCCGAACGCGTCCTGGGAGAACATGTACCGGACCGTCGACGTGCGGCTCGCCCGCCACTTCCAGCTCGGCACCGGCCAGAAGTTCAGCCTGAGCCTGGAGGCGTTCAACGTCTTCAACTGGGACAACATCTCGAGCTGGGGCGGCCGGAGGGCCGACGCGGCGGGTAACCCGATCGCGAACTTCGGCCAGCCCACGGGCTACTACGCGCCGCGGCAGGCGCAGCTCGGCATCCGCTACGAGTTCTGAGCACCGCAGCGAGCCGAGGCAGCCCGGAGGTATCCTGGCCGCCGGCAGCGAAGAGGGGGCGCCTCCGGGCGCCCCCTCCACGTTCACGGGCGGTTCGATCGGCAGCGTTCGCCTATCGCGCGTCGCTGCCAGCCGGCCCGCGCCGTACCACGAACAGCGAGATCCCCACGGCGCGTTCGCCCTCGGGGTCCGTCGGCGTGTTGACGACGCGATCGCGGACGAGCAGCGTCGTCGAGCCGCCGCCGTCTAGGTTCAGCGCCTGGAACGCGCCGAGCGAGATCAACAGGTCGGCGAACTCGACGAGCGTCATGCCGACGCTCGGTCCGCTATCAGCGCCGCGCGGCACACCATCCACCGCGACGAGGAGGAGCGTCGCGGTGTCACGGGTGACGGCCACGGCAGAGCGCGCGTAGCGCCGCGCCGAGAACTGCGGGAAGGTGCCCTCGAGGCTGTCCGCCGCGGCCGCGACGCTGCGTCCATCCGCGACGAGGCGCGGCCAGCCTCCCACGACCAGGTCGAGTGGTCCGCGGTCCGGGACCAGGCCGTATCGCACGTCGACCGCCCCGCTGCCGGCCATCAGCGAATCGAGCCGCCCTGTCGCCTCGCGGCCGTACGCCGCGAGCACGGCGGTGCCGGGTGTGATGGGCTCCGTACCGATCGGCCTGCTCTCGCCCGCCCCCCGGTAGCGCGGCCCTGTGCCGTTGGCCGTTTGCAGGCGCACGAGCGGGACCTCGATGCCGTCGGCGAGCGTGTCACGGCGTGGCGCCGCGCCGCGCTCTTCGGTGAACAGCACGAGCCCGACCCCGTCGCGCGGGATGCCATTCAGGCCATCGAGCTCGACATCGATGACGTTGCCGTCGGGACCCGCGCGCCGGACCCTGCCCGTGAAGCGGAAGCGCTCGAAGTAAGGGCGGCCGTCCTTGCCCACGGCGAACTGCGTGTGCGCGTTGCGGAACGTGTCCCAGGGCGAGTCCGTGACGCGCACGCCCTTGAGGAACCGGCCCGCCACCACCTGGTTGTTCTCGTTCTCGCCGGTGTCGAGGTCGAAAAAGTCTCCGTTGATCCCGGCGAGGACGTGGAGGCTGTCGGCCAGGCGCGCGGCCATGGCGCTGACGCGTTCGCGGCCGAAGAGGCCGTCGTTCGGGCGCACTGCGGTGAGCGCGATGTCCTCACGGCGCAGGTCGACCTGCACGACGTGGACGCGCCACGGTCCTTCCTGACGCACGTACTCCAGGTAGATGACGCCGGGCGCGACGGTATCGACGGTCGTCGGCCGCTGGGCACCGACGGCGCCGGGAAAGCAGAGCGCGAGGCCGAGTACGAGCGCGTGGAAGGCGATCATCGATTGCGGCTGCATGGCGTGTTGCGGGTGGTAGGGGGATATCTAGCGCGGGGCGACGGGGTCTGCGTTCCGATGCGGGGCCGATGCCACCGGGGTGCGCTGGACGCCTGCGGTCACGCCTGCGCCGGCTCGATGAAGTACCGGGTGACGCAGCGGATCGCGGTGGAGGCGGCGTGGCCGAGGCCGCAGAGCGAGGCGTCGGCCAGGTCGCGTGAGACGTCGCCCAGCAGCCCGAGGTCCCAGCGCTCGGCCTCCATTGCCCCTGCCGCCTTCGCCGTGCCGCTCCGACAGGGCGGGCACTTGCCGCACGACTCGTGAGCGAAGAAGCGCATGAGGTTGAGCGCCGCGCGGGATGCGCTGTCCCGGTGCGAGAGGATCACCACGGCCGCCGAGCCGATGGAGGAGCCGTACGGCTCGAGCGCACCGAAGTCCAGCGGCAGGTCCGCCATGCTCGCCGGCAGGATGCCGCCGGACGCGCCGCCCGGCAGGTAGGCGTAGAACTCGTGGCCGTCCTGCATGCCGCCGGCGTAATCGAACACCAGCTCACGCGCGGTCACGCCCGCGGGGGCGAGGTACACACCGGGCTTCTTCACCCTCCCGCTCACGGAGAACGCGCGGAGGCCCCTGTGCCCGCGTCGGCCGAACGCCGTGAAGCGGTCGGGGCCCTTCTGCAGGATGTCCCGGAGCCAGTACACGGTCTCGACGTTGTGCACCAGCGTCGGGCGGCCGAACAGGCCGACCTGGGCGGGGAAGGGAGGTCTCGGGCGGGGCTCGCCGCGTTTGCCCTCCAGCGACTCGATCAGCGCCGTCTCTTCGCCGCAGATGTAGGCACCCGCGCCGCGCCGCAGGTGCAGCCGCGGCAGCGGGCACGGCGGATCCGCTTCGAGCGCCGCGAGCTCTCGCTTCAGGATCTCGTAGCAGGCGGTGTACTCGTCGCGTAGGTAGATGTAGACGTCCTCCGCTTCGACGACCCACGCCGCGACGAGCAGACCCTCGATCACGCGGTGCGGGTCCGTCTCGAGGAAGTGGCGGTCCTTGAACGTGCCGGGCTCGCCCTCGTCCGCGTTCAGCACAGCGAGCCGCGGCTTCGGCTCGGCGCGGACGGCGCGCCACTTGCGCGCCGCGGGGAAGCCGGCGCCGCCGAGTCCCCGCAGGCCTGCGGCTTCCACGAGGCGGATGACATCCCCCACCGCGCGGATCCCGCGCACGCACGCCATCAGCAACTGGTAGCCGCCGGTGCTCCGGTAGGCGCGGTAGTCGATGTAGGACGGCAGCTCCGGCTCCGTCCGGCCCGCGCGGATGGCCTCCTCGACCGCGGCCGCGGTCGCGTGGCCGACGGGGTTCCGGCCCACGACGGCGACCGGTGCCTCGGCGCAGCGCCCCACGCATGGCGCGCCGATGACGCGCACGTCCGGGCCTGCGCGGTCCGCGAGCTCCCGCAGCAGCGTTTGTGCGCCGGCGAGCTCGCACGGGAGCGACTCGCACACCCGCACCGTCAGCAGCGGCGGCGGGGCCGCGCCTTCTTCGACGACATCGAATCGACGGTAGAACGTCGCGACCTCGTGGACCTCGGCGGGCGCCAGCCGCATCTCGTGGGCGAGCGCGGCGAGGTGCCGGGCCGATAGGTGGCCGAACGCGTCCTGGATGCGGTGCAGGTGCTCGATCAGCAGGTCGCGGCGACGCGGCGCGTCGCCCAGCACGCGCCGCACCTCCTCCAGCGCGGCCTCGTCCGGCCGCTGGGCCTCGGGGGGTGGGCGCAGGTCGGTTGACCCGCTGCGCCCGTTCCGCTCGCCTCCGGACATGGTGCTCTCTACCCGAGCGCCTCCAGGCACTCGTCGATGCTCTTCGCGATGCACGTGAACGCCGGCGTGTCCCGGACCGTGTACTGGCTGGCCTCGGTGAGCCGGAGCGCCATGAGCAGATCCAGGAAGCGGCCGAGGTAGTCGCCCTCGAACGCGACCACGAACTCCTGATCGTCGAGCCCGTACGAGTAGGTGGTGTTGAGCTTCACATCGGGCCACTCGTGGCCGACGCGGATGTGCTCATCCATCATGCGCTGCCGCTCCTCGTGGGGCAACGCGTACCACTCGCGGCTCTTCACGAACGGGTAGACGAACAAGAACTTGGAGCCCTGCGGGTTGATGGCGATGCGTGCCGTGTCGAGCACCTCCGCGCCGCCGTACTTCCGGAGGTATTCCTCCTCGTAGCGGTTGAGGTAGATCGACCGGCGGGTCATGGCGAAGTAGGAGTAGGGCATGCGCAGCCAGGCGCCGAGGCCCGAGCGGTTGACGGCGGCGGCGAAGTCGTGGAGGTGGTCGGCGTTCTTCGTCGCCTGCCAGAGCATGAAGTCCGCATCGCCGCGCGTGCCCACGAGCGAGTAGGAGTAGATCATGAACTTCTTCCCCCACTCGCGGACCAGCTCGACGAACTCCCGGCGGTGCGCGGCCTTGACCTCCGGGTCCAGCCGGCGCCACGCGGGGTCCACCTGGTAGAACGCGAAGCGGACGAGCTCGCGCTCCAGGGTCTTCTCCTGCTCTTGGCGGATCTTCTCCCAAGCGTCTTCCTCGAGGGCCGGGCGCTTGGGCAGCCCGGGCCGCATGCCGCGCGGCACGTTCTCGGTCACCACGCCGCGGGGATCCTCTACCGCCGAAGGCCGCTCGCCGGCGGGAGCGGCGCCCGTCTTCGCATCCGTCGACATCTCCCAACCTTCTCGTTGTCAAGGGGTGGTGTGGAGCGCCAGCCCAGCCGGGGGAGCCACGGCCGCGCGGCGCACCCGCCATCTTGCCGTCCGTGCGCGGAAGTTGCCACGACCGGCGGGGCACCGCAAGTTCCGGGGCGCGCTCCCACGCGTGCGGGGCTGGATGCTTCCGGCCGTGGCCGCGCGGGCGCCCGTCAACGCGTTCCCACGCGTGCGGGACTGGATCGAACTCTGAGAGGGAAGAGCCAACGTCATGCGCGTGAGAATCCTGTTGGCCGGGCTGGCCCTGCTCGTCGGCGCGTGCGGCCGCGTCCCCGCGCCGGCGGCGCCGACGCCCACTCCCGTGGCGGAGCCGGACACGGCGCGCCGCCACATCCGTTGGGCCGCGCGGCCCGTGCCGGTGCCGCCGTCGTTCCAGCGTGCCGTGCAGGAGGGCACCCGTACGCTGGACGGCCGGCCGGGCCCGGCGTACTGGCAGCAGCGCGTCGCGTACCGGATCGACGCCGAGCTGGATCCGAGCACGGCTCGACTCCAGGCGGAGGAGCGAGTGACGTACCACAACCGCTCGCCGGACACGCTCCACGTCGTCGTCTTCAACCTCTACCAGAACCTGTTCCGAGCGGGCGCGCCGCGGAACGAACCCGTGCCGGTGACCGACGGGCTGGTGCTCGAACGGTTCGTCATCGCGGGCGAGGAGGCGCACGCCATCGACCTCTACGCCGATCCGCCGCCGGGCCGCGCCACGTACCACCTGGACGGCACGCTCCTGGTGGCGCACCTGCCGCGGCCACTGGCGCCGGGCGACAGCGTCGAGTTCCAGGTGGCGTGGCACTTCACCGTCCCGCCCGGCGATGCGCCGCGCACCGGCCACAGCGACCACGCGGTCTACCAGGTCGCGCAGTGGTACCCGCAGATCGCGGTCTACGACGACCTCCGCGGCTGGAACGCGGACCCCTACCTCGGCACGGGGGAGTTCTACCTCGAGTACGGCGACTTCGACGTGGCGATCACCGTGCCGGAGGGCTGGCTCGTCGCAGCGACGGGCACGCTCGACAACCCGGACGAGGTGCTGACGGACCTGGCCCGGGAGCGGCTGGACCTCGCGCTGCGCACCGACACGGTCATCCACGTGATCACGCTGGACGACCGCGATGCCGGCAACGCCACGCAGCGCGCGCCCGGCGGCCAGCTCACCTGGCGGTTCCAGGCGCGCAACGTCCGCGACTTCGCGTTCGCCGCGTCCGACCGCTACGTCTGGGACGCGACGCACGCCGTGATCACGAACGGCGCGACCGGCGAGCGGGACACCGTCGCGGTCCACGCGTTCTACCGGCCCGAAGCGGGCGCGTGGCGCGATGCCGCGCGCTTCACCCGCCACGCGCTCACGTACATGTCAAGGATCGGGCACCCCTACATCTATCCGCAGATCACGGCGACGGAGGGGCCGGTCTTCGGCATGGAGTACCCGATGGTCGTGTTCGTGGCGGACATCGAGGACCGGGGCCTGCTCTACACGGTGATCGCCCACGAGGTCGCGCACATGTGGTACCCGATGATGGTCGGGTCGGACGAGAAGCGGCACGCGTGGCAGGACGAGGGCCCGGCCAGCTACCTCGAGAACCTCGCGCTCGCGGACATCTCCCGCGACAGCGCTGTCTGGAGCGACGAGCTCGCGAGCTACATGCAGATCGCCGGCACCGAGCTCGAGAAGCCGATGATGCGGGAGGCCGACCTGTACGGCCCCGGCCCGGCCTACGGGGTCGCGTCCTACAGCAAGCCCGCCCTGCTGCTGCGCGCGCTCGCTCGCATCATCGGGGAGGAGACGCTGCACACGGCGCTGCGCGAGTACTCGCGCCGCTGGCTGCTCAAGCACCCCACGCCGCTGGACTTCTTCAACACGGTCGAGGACGTGGCCGGCCGCGACCTGGACTGGTTCTGGCACCCGTGGTGGTACGAGACCGCGGTGCTCGACCAGGCGATCGCGGACGTGGAGATCTCGCCGGCGGCGGGCGGCGAACGCGTCGTCATCACCGTCGAGGACCGCGGCGACGCGCCGATGCCCGTGTTGCTCGCGGTCACCCTCGAGGGCGGCGAGACCCGGCGTGTGACGGTGCCGGTGGACGTGTGGCTCGCGGGCGCGCGCAGGCACCGCATCGAGCTCGAGGTTCCGGGCCGCGTCACCCGGGTCGAAATCGACCCGGAGGACGTGCTGCTGGACGTGGACCGGACCAACGACGTTTGGGTGAGAGGCGCCGAGTCGCGGTGAGGGCGCAGCGCCCGGCGGCTGGCGCGGGGGCGCGAGCGCGCGGGAAGCCGCGCAGCCGACGGGCGTATCGAGATGGCGCGATCGCGCCCGCGCGTCCGTCCGGGTGCGGGCGTGCAGCGCATCGCCGCGTCCTGGCGGCTGCGCGGCAAACGTCCACACTCGTCTGGGTGCCGCCCTGCAGCCGTGGAAGTCGGCCGCGCCGGGCGCGGCGAAGTCCCACAACCAGGCGGCGGGCGAAGCGCCTGCATGGGACTCGACCGCTCCCGGCGCGGTCGAGTTCCCACCCGGCCGCTGGCCGGGGACACGAGTACGGAAGTTTGCCGCGCAGCCCCGCATGAGCGCCCGCTGCTCTCCGTCAGCCCCCGCCGCTCCGCGTGGGCCCCTGCTGCTCCGCGTGAGCGCCCGCTGCTCCGTGTGAGCCCCCGCACCCCCCTGGGCCCCCCGCAGCTCCGCGCCGCGAGACATGATGCGCGGCTCGAGACATGACCCTGCGCGGGGGACCTCGCCGAGACGCTGGGAGATGAGGGGGAGATCAGGCCGCTTCCCGTGCCTCGCCCGCGCCTTTCAGGTACCGGTCCAGGAACCGCCGGATCGCCTCGTAGCCCCGGAGCTGGTTCTCCTTCTTCGTGAAGCCGTGGCCCTCGTCGTCGAAGACGATGTACTCCACGGGAACGCCGTTGGCGCGCACCGCCTCCACGATCTCGTCGGACTCGACCTTGAGCACACGCGGATCGTTGGCGCCCTGGAGCACGAGCAGCGGCTTCACGATATTGGACGCGTGGAACAGCGGCGAGATGCGCATGAGCCGCTCGCGGTCCGTGGCGGGATCCCCCATCTCCGTGTACAGCGCCTCGCGGAACGACTCCCACCACGGCGGGATGCTCTCCAGCGTACGGATCCAGTTGGCGACGCCGAAGATGTCCACGCCGACATCGAACTCCTCCGGGTGGAACGCCAGCGCCGCCAGCACCATGTAGCCGCCGTAGCTGCCGCCGATGATGCCGATGCGCTCCGGATCGACCCAGCCGGTCTCGATCAGCATCCGCTTGCTCGCCACCACGTCGCCCAGGTCCGCCTCGCCGTGGCGGCGGTCGTCCATCTTGAAGAACGCCTTGCCGTAGCCCGAGCTGCCCCGGTTGTTGATGGCGTAGACGGCGTAGCCGTGGTTCACGAGATACTGGATCAGCGGGCTGTAGCCGAGGCGTGACTGGCCGCCGGGCCCGCCGTGTACCCAGACCAGGGCGGGGACCGGCGTGGCCCTGGACGCCTGGTGCGGCCGATAGAGGATGCCGGGGATCTCGAGGCCGTCGTACGACGCGAAGCGGACGACCTCGCCCTCCACCAGGTCATCCGGGTCGATCGCGGGGTTCAGCGACGACGTGAGCCGGCGCGGCGCGCCGCCGCCCATGTCCTGGACGAACAGGTCGCCCGGCATGCGGCTGCTGCTGACGTAGTAGGCGATGCGCCGCTCATCGGGCGAGAACACGACGGACGTGATGTCCCCGGCCGGCGGGCGCGGGAGCGTCACGGGACGCATGTCGCGGTCGAAGATGCGGATCTCGGTGCGCGCGTCGTCGTTGATGGCGACGACGAGGAAGTTCCCCCGCTTCGAGTACCCGGCGTACATCACGTCCCAGTCGGTCTTCACCAGCGTGTCACGGCGGGCGGTGGCGAGGTCCAGGCGCACGAGGTAGGAGAACTCGCTGCCCTCGTCTGTGATGAGCAGCAGCCCCGTGCCGTCCGGGGTGAACGCCGCGGCGACGTTGGAGACCTCGCCCTCGTGCGGCGTGAGGTTCCGCAGCTCGCGGGTCTCGCGGTCGTAGAGGTAGACGTCGCTGTCCGTGGTGGTGCGGGACTTGACCAGCGCGAGGTAGCGCTTGTCGGGCGAGATCGCTGCGAAGTCGTAGCCCTCGTCGTTCTGGTAGATGAGCGTCCTCTCGTAGCCGTCCGTCGTCACCTCGTAGAGGTCGAAGAACCGGGGATCGCGCTCGTTCGTGCCGATGAAGAACGACGCGTCGTCCTTGGCCCAGCCCAGGAATGCCGCCTTCAGGTTCTCCCCGGGCGTGAGGTCCTGGACGCTGCCGTCCGGCGCCTGGACGTACACGTGCGTGAGCTCGTTGCCGCCCTGGTCGCTGAGATAGAGGAAGCGCTCGTCGTTCGGGAAGTAGGAGACGGCGTAGATGCCATCGGTCGTGGCGTTCGTGAGCTGCACCGGCGGGCCGCCGTCCACGGGCACGGCGAACGCGTTGAACACGCCGGTCTCGTCGGTGCTGACGAGGATCTTGCCCCCGTCGGGCGAGAACGACGCACCCAGGACCGTCGTGGTGCCGAGGAACTCCTCGATCGTGTACTGCCGGACGTCGCGCGGGCGGTCATCCGGCGCACCGGCGCAGGCGGCGAGGAGGGCGAATGAGGCGGGGAGCGCGGCGATGCAGGTACGGGTTCTCATCTGGACCTCCCGAGTCGGCATGGATCCGGCTGCGCTCGAACGGCGCTGACGTACGGCAGCAGGTCGGATTTCGAGCTCGACGTTCCACGGAGCCGCCGGCCGCGAGGCCCTGCAGATGGGGAGACGCGGGGGTTCACCTCACGCGTCTCCGCGTGAGCCGCCGCTGGTCCGTGACCGAGCGTGAGTCGTGCCCCGCCGTTCAGTGCACTGCAGCACGATCAGCGGCCCTCGGCGGCGGCCACGGAGGCGGTCTCCTTCCATCCCGTCCACCCCGGACCGCGCACCACGCGCCCGGGCTTGGCGCCAGTGTGCTCGCCGTCCTTCAGCACCTGCACGCCGTTGACGAAGACGTGGATCACGCCGGTGGCGAGCTGGTGTGGGTTCTCGTACGTCGCGTGGTCCGTGATCGTGGCCGGGTCGAAGACGACGACATCGGCGTAGTAGCCGGGGCGCAGCGCGCCGCGACGGCGGAGCTTCAGGTTCTCGGCGGGCAGCGACGTCAGCCTGCGGATCGCCTCTTCCAGCGGGATGATCCGTTCCTCCCGCACGTACTTGCCGAGCAGCCGCGCGACGTTGCCGTAGGCGCGGGGGTGCGGGTTGGACTTCAGGAACACGCCCTCCGGCGCGAGCGAGCCCGCGTCCGAGCCGAAGCTCATCCACGGCAACGCGATCTGCTTCTTCACGTTGTCCTCGGACATGAGGAAGTAGACCGTGCCGACGCGCGAGTCGTCCTGGACGACGAGGTCCATGGCGGTCTCCTCGGGGCTCTTGCCCCTCATGCGCGCGACCTCCGCCAGTGACTTGCCCGTGAGGTACTTCAGGGAGTCCTGCCTGAAACCGACCAGGATCACCTGCTCCGGCGATCCGGCGAGCAGGTAGAGGCTCTCCCACTCGTCCGTGGGCGTGGTCATCTCCCGGCGCAGCCGTGCGCGGATCTGCGGATCCTGGAGCCGCGCCCTCCACTGCTGGAGCCCGCCCTCCTGCACCCACGGCGGCATTGCGGCGTCGAGCCCGGTCGCGCCGGCGGTGTAGGTGTACATGTTGGCGGTGATGCGCAGCCCTTCCGCGCGCGCCGCCTCGATCTTCGCGATCGCCTCGTCGAGTTTCGGCCAGTTCTCCACTCCCGCGGCCTTCAGGTGGTAGATCTCGGCAGGGATGTTCGCCTCGCGGGCGATGGTGATCAGCTCGTCGATCGCCTCGAGCAACTGGTTGCCCTCGCTCCGGATGTGCGAGATGTACATGCCACCGTACTCCGCGGCGACGCGCGCGAGCTCGATCAGCTCGCCCGTCTTCGCGTAGAACGCAGGCGCGTAGATCAGCGAGGAGCCGACGCCGAGCGCACCCTCCTCCATGGCCTGTCGCACCAGCGCGCGCATGCGCTCCAGCTCATCGGGCGTGGGCGGCCGGTCCTCGTAGCCGATCTCGTGGATACGCACCGTCGTCGCGCCGACGAACGACGCGACGTTCGTCGAGACCCCACGCTCGACCAGGTACTCGAGGTACTCGCCCAGCGTGGTCCATGGGATGTCGTACTTGATGTCACCCTGCTGCTCGAGCATCTCCTGCTTCAGGGCCTCGTTCAGCGGACCCATGGACGAGCCCTCGCCGAAGATCTCGAGCGTGACGCCCTGCTTGATGCCGCTGAGCGAGCGGCCGTCCTCGATCAGGGACTCGGTCGCCCAGCTCAGCATGTTGATGAACCCCGGCGCGACGGCGAGGCCGGTGACGTCGATCTCCGTGGCGGCGGTGGCGCGGCCGACGTCGCCCACGGCCACGATGCTGTCCCCGCGGATCGCGACATCGCCGACGAACGGCGGGCCGCCGCTGCCGTCGTAGATCGTGCCGCCGCGGAGGATCACGTCGTACTGCTCACCGGGCGAGAACGAGCATGCGGCGAAGAGGGAGAGGCACACGAGTCCCAGGGTCGCGATGCGTGATGCGGCCATGATGGGATCTCCTCCGGATGCGTAGGGCCGGCGCACCCCCGCGCCGGTACACGATGCGGTTCAGTGCTCGGCTCGTGGCGTGTCGGATCGTGGATCCGAACTACGGGCATGCCGCGCGGGCCGGCAACCGCCCACGCCGCGGGCCAGGCGCGCCGAACGCGGCGCGGGTCATTCCAGGCCGTCGCGAGTCGCCGCCGATCGCCTCACCGCCGCTTCGCCAGCCATTTCTCGAGCCGCGTCAGCGGCATCGCGTTCAGCACGTTCCGCTTCTCGAGCCAGGCCCGCCGCGCCTGCGACACGCCGTAAGCCATGTGACGCAGGTCGCCCACGCTGTGCGCGTCCGTGTCGATGGCGATCAGGACGCCCAGCTCGCGCGCGCGCATGGCGTGCACGTCGTTCACGTCCAGGCGGTCGGGCTGCGCGTTGATCTCGACGGCGACGCCGAGCTCCGCCGCGGCTTCCAGCACCGCGTCCATGTCGAGCCGCACGGGCTCCCGGCGGTTGATGATCCGGCCGGTGGGGTGCGCGAGGATGTGCACGCCCGGGTGCGAGATGCCCTTGATCACGCGGTCCGTCATCTTCGTCTGCGGCATGCCCATCCGCGAGTGGACGGCGACCACCACGATGTCCAGCCGCTCGAGCCACTCGTCCGGCAGGTCCAGCGAGCCGTCCGCCAGGATGTCCACCTCCATGCCCTTGAGCACCGCGATGCCCTTCACCTTGCGCGCGACGCGGTCGATCTCCTTCCACTGCCTCGCGAGGTCCCGCGGCCTCAACCCTCCCGCCACCGCCACGGCCGGGCTGTGGTCGGTGATGGCGATGTACTCGTAGCCGCGCTCCTTCGCCGCGCGCACCATCGCCTCGATGGTGTCACGGCCGTCGCTCCACGTGCTGTGCACCTGGAGGTCGCCACGGATGTCTTCGAGCGTGACGAGGCGCGGTAGCTCGTGCCGTAGCGCCGCTTCCACCTCGCCCCGGTCCTCGCGCATCTCCGGCGGGACGAAGTCCATGCCCACGGCGCGGAAGACGTCTTCTTCCCTGGCCCCGCCCAGCCGCACCGGGCCGGGGTGCGGGCGAGGGCGGGGGAGTGTCGGGCCCGCTTTGTGGCGGGTGGCGGGCTTCCGGGCGGCGGCCCTGCCCGCGGTCCGCTGCGCTGCGGACCTTCGCGCGGTGGCGGACTTCCGTGCGGCGGCAGACCCCCGCGTGCTACCCCCTTTGCCGCGCGCCGCCGTACCTCGCGCCGCGCCGCCGTCCCGCGCCGTTTCCCGGAAGATGCCGTACTCGTTGATCTTCAGCCCGCGCTGGATCCCGAGCCAGCGGACCTTGATGTTGTGGGCCTTGGAGCCGGTGAAGTAGTGCAGCGCAGCGCCCCAGGACACCGGCTTCACCACGCGCAGGTCCACGTGCATGCCGTTGTGCAGCACGATCGTCGCGCGGGTGGGGCCGGCGCTCTCCACGCGCGTCGCGCCGGGGTAGGCGGCGAAGTGCTCGATCACGGGGCCGGGCTTGCGCGCGGCGGCGAGGAGGTCCACATCGCCGATGGTCTCGACGCGGCGGCGGTAACTGCCCGCGACCTCCAGCTCCTCGATGCCGGGCGCGTTGCGCATGTGGGCCAGGATCGGCTGCACGAGCTGGTCCGCCTCCGAGAGCTTGAAGCGGGTGCCGTGGCGGCGGTAGTCGCGGATCGCCTGGAGCATTCGGGCGGCGGAGCGGCGGCCGAAGCCGCGCAGCGTCTCCACCTCGCCTGCGCGGATCGCCTTCTCGAGGTCGGCGACGGTGCTGACGCCGAGTTCCTCGTGCAGCCGCATTGCCTTCTTCGGCCCCACACCCTCGAGATGCATCAGCTCGGCGAGGCCTTGCGGCACCCGCTGCTCGAGCTCCTCCAGCCGCTTCAGCCGGCCGGTCCGGACGAGCTCGGTGATGTACGCGGCCATGTCCTTGCCGATGGCGGGCAGTTCCTCCAGGTCCTCGCCCGCCTCGACCATCTCCGCGACGCGGCGGGACAGGCCCTCCACGGTCCGCGCGGCGTTGCGGTACGCGCGCACCTTGAACGGGTTCTCGTTCCTCAGCTCGAGGAGGTCGGCCACCTGGTTCAGGGCGCGCGCGATCTCGACGTTCTCCATTGTCCACCTCCCCGCAGCCTACACGTCCGCGCCCGCACGCCTGAGCAGGCGAAGGAACGCCGCCTCATCCAGCACGCGCACGCCCTTCTCCCGCGCTTGGTCGAGCTTGCTGCCCGGATCCCGGCCCGCGACGACGTAGTCCGTCTGCTCGCTCACCGAGCCGTGCGCCTCGCCGCCCAGCGACTCGACCAGCGACTCCGCCTCGCTTCGCGTGAACCGTTCCAGCTTGCCGGTGAAGACGAAGCGCTTGCCCCGCAGCCCGCGCCCCTTCGGCGCCTTGGGCGGCACGGGCTCGACGCCGTGGGCGAGCAGCGCGTCGATCGCATGCTGGTTGCGCGGCTCGCTGAAGAACGCGTGGATGCCCTCGGCCAGCGCAGGACCGATGCCCTTGACCTGGCGGAGCTCGTCCAGGCTCGCGCGGCGGATCTTCTCGAGCGAGCGGAAGTGCAGGGCGAGGTCGCGGCAGGCGGACTCGCCGGCACCGGGGATGCCCAACGCGAAGAGGAAGCGGCGCAGCTCGACCTTCTTCGAGTCCTGGATCGCCCGCACGAGCTTGCTCGCGGAGCGGATCGTGAAGTGCGGGAGCTGCGCGACGTCCTCGGGGCGGAGCTCATAGAGATCGGCCAGCTCGTGGACGAGCCCGCTGTCCACGAGCGCCTCTGCCGTCACCTGGCCGATCCCGCCGATGTCCATCGCATCCCGCGAGGCGTAGTGGCGGATCCGCTCGCGGAGCTGGGCGGGGCAGCCGAAGCGGTTGGGGCAGCGGGTGAGCGGGCCCTGCCTCTGGAGCTCCGTGCCACACGACGGGCAGTGGTCGGGGAAGCGGTACGGCTCTCCCCGCTTGCGCCCGGGCTCCGGGATCCGCTCCACGACCTCGGGGATCACATCACCAGCGCGCTGGATGCGCACGAGGTCGCCGGGGCGGATGTCCCGCCGCCGGAGCTCCTCACGGTTGTGCAGCGTTGCACGCGCGACGACGACACCGCCGACCTGTACCGGCTCGAGCTGCGCGACGGGCGTGATCAGCCCCGTGCGGCCGACCTGCACGATGATGGCAGTGACGCGCGTGACCTCGACCCGCGGCTCGAACTTGTAGGCGAGCGCCCAGCGCGGGTGCCTCGCCGTCGCGCTCAACTTCCGGCGTAGGTCGTGCCGGTCCACCTTGATGACGATGCCGTCGATCTCGAAGCCGAGCGTGGCGCGGCGCTCCCCGAGCTCGGCGTGGTAGGCGTCGATATCGTCCACGTCATCGGCGAACCGGACCGGCTCCACCACGCGCAGCCCCCAGTCGCGCAGCGCGCGGAGCACCTCCTCGTCGGTCTCGAAGGACGCGCCCCGCACCTCCAGGATCTCGTAGGCGATGAAGTCCAGGGAGCGCTGGGCGGTGATGCGTGGATCGAGCTGCCGCAGCGAGCCCGCCGCGGCGTTGCGCGGGTTCGCGAACGGCTCCTTGCCGTTCTCGAGGAGCCGGCGGTTCAGTTGCTCGAACGCACGCACGGTCATCATCACCTCGCCCCGCACCGCGAGCAGGCGCGGTGGGCGACGGCCGTCCATGCTACGCAGCCGGAGCGGCACGGACGGGATCGTTCGCGCGTTCGCCGTGACGTCCTCGCCCCTCACCCCGTCCCCGCGGGTGACCGCGCGGGTGAGCACGCCGTTCTCGTAGACCAGCTCGATCCCGGCGCCGTCCAGCTTGGGCTCGAGGATGAAGCGCACATTGCGCGTGGCCTCTCGGCGCACGCGGGCGACGAAGCGCGCCACGGCGTCGCGCTCCCGCGTCGCCTCCAGACTGGTCATGGGCGCCGTGTGCTCGACCGTCTTGAACTGCGGCGCCGGCTCGCCGGCCACGCGCTGCGTGGGCGAGTCGGGCGTGACCAGATCGGGGAACTGCTCCTCGATGCGCTTCAGCGCGTCGAAGAGGCGGTCGTACTCCTCGTCCGAGATCTCCGGCCGGTCGAGCACGTAGTAGAGGTAGTCGTGGCGGCGGATCTCCTCGCGCAACCGCTCGACGAGGCGGCGGGCTTCCGGCCGGGAGAGCGACCGGATCTCGGCCTCGGTCGGCACGGCGAGCTGCCTGGCACGTCGGGTTGCCATGTGCCATCCTGTCGGGAGTGTGGGCCGGACGCCGCGGAGCCCGCCGGCGGGCACGGGTCCTGCGCGGCGGTCGGCAACCGGGGTCGCGGCGCGGCCGGATTGCGCGTGCTGCGCAGGAACGGTACCACGATCGGAGCCGCCGGAACAGACCCATGCTCGAGCTGACGGAGAACGCGCGTCGCGTCCTCGAAGCCCGTTACCTGCGCCGCGACGCCGAGCGGCGCATCATCGAGACGCCGGAACAGCTCTTCGAGCGCGTCGCCCGCGCCGTCGCCCACGCGGAGCTGCTGCTCGGCAACGCCGCGCAGGCCGCGCACTGGGAGGCGGAGTTCCATGCCCTGATGACCCGCCTCGAGTTCCTGCCCAACACGCCCACGCTGATGAACGCGGGCACGCCGCTGGGCCAGCTCGCCGCGTGCTTCGTGCTCCCCGTCGGCGACAGCATGGAGGAGATCTTCGAGGCGCTCAAGCAGATGGCGCTGATCCAGCGCACCGGCGGCGGGACGGGCTTCTCCTTCTCACGGCTCCGGCCCCGCGGAGCCACGCTGCTCTCCACCGGCGGGACCACGCCGGGCCCCATCGCGTTCATGAAGGTCTTCGACTGCGCCACGGAGAACGTGAAGCTGGGCGGCCGGCGCCGCGGCGCCAACATGGGCATCCTGCGCGTGGACCACCCGGACATCCTCGAGTTCATCGGCGCCAAGCTGGGCGGCCGCGCGCTGCGCAACTTCAACATCTCCGTCGGCGCGACGGACGCCTTCATGGAGGCGGCGCTCTCCGGCCGGACGTACGAGCTGCGCGACCCGCGCACCGGCGCCGCGACGGGAACGCTGGATGCCGGCGAGGTCTTCGAGCGCATCGTGGATGCGGCGTGGCGCACGGGTGACCCCGGGCTCGTCTTCCTCGATGCGATGAACCGCGCGAACCCGACGCCGCACGTGGGCGAGATCGAGGCGACGAACCCGTGCGGCGAGATCCCGCTGCTGCCCTACGAGTCGTGCAACCTCGGCTCGATCAACCTCGGACGCATGGTGCGCGAGCGGAACGGCCGCGTGGAGCTGGACAGGGAGAAGCTGCGGGCCACGGTGCACACCGCCGTCCGCTTCCTGGACGACGTCATCGAGGTCGGCCGCTTCCCGGTGCCCGAGACCGAGGCGATCACGCGCGCCAACCGCAAGATCGGGCTCGGTGTCATGGGCTTCGCCGACCTGCTGATCCGACTCGGCATCTCTTACGACTCCGATGATGCCGTGCGGGTCGCGGACGACGTCATGGGCCTGATCGCCGAGGAGGCGCGGGAGGCGTCCGCCGCGCTGGCGGCGGAGCGCGGCGTGTTCCCCAACTGGAAGGGGAGCGTCCACGAGCGCGAGGGGCGGCCGCTCCGCAACGCCACGCAGACCGCGATCGCGCCCACCGGCACGATCAGCATCATCGCGGGAGCGAGCGCCAGCATCGAGCCGCTCTTCGCCCTCGCCTACCGGCGCAGCCACGTGCTCGAGGACGAGACGCTGCACGAGGTCAACCCGCTGTTCCTGCGCGCCATCGAAGAGCTCGGCCTGGACGCGGACGCACTGGTCCCCGCGGTGCTCGAGACCGGCAACCTGCGGGACGCGCCTGGCGTGCCGGAGGAGTTGAAGCGCATCTTCGTCACGGCGCTGGAGATCCCGCCGGACCGGCACCTGGACATCCAGGTGGCGTTCCAGCGGCACGTGGACAACTCGGTGTCGAAGACCGTGAACCTGCCCGAACGCGCGACGCCGGACGACGTCGCCCGGATCTACCGCCGCGCGTGGGAAGAGGGGCTCAAGGGCATCACGATCTACCGCTACGGGAGCAAGGGCACGCAGGTTCTGGAGCTGGGCCGCGGCGAACGGCCGGCGCAGTACGACCACGGCGCGCCCTGCGATCCCGGCGAGTCTCGCATCTGATGGCCACGACGAACGCAGCGTTGACGACGACGCGACCCGCGCCGCACGCACGCGGCGCGGGCTCCGGGGCGTTGCGCCGCGTGCGCCGGGGGCGACGTCGTCGCCTCTCCTTGCTCGCGTGCGTCCTGCTCCCGCTCGGGTGCAGCATCCCCCGCTGGCCGGCGCACGGCCCCATCACCTCGCCGTTCGGCCTGCGGTTCGATGGGATCCGGCCGGAGATCCATCGCGGCGTGGACATCGCGCTTCCCGAGGGCACGCCGGTCATGGCGATGAAGCGCGGCCGCGTGCGGCACGCCGGGCCGTTGGGCGGGTACGGGCTGACCGTCATCATCGAGCACGGGCCCACGCTGGTCACGTTGTACGCGCATCTGTCCGAGGTGCGCGTGCGCGCGGGCGAGGAGGTGCAGGGGAAGCAGGTGATCGGGCTGTCCGGCCGTACCGGCAACGCCACCGGCCCACACCTCCACTTCGAGGTGCGGCGATGGGGGCGGTACGAGGATCCGGTTCCGTTGCTGGGGGGGCCGCCGTAGGAGGAATCGGCGACCGCATCGGGTGTCGCGGTACGGGCTGGCGCCATGAGCGTTGGCCGCGCCGGGTCGCGGCAAAGTCCCACACTCGATGCCGCTCGCCCCGGCGCCATGGAAGTTGGCCGCACCGGGCGCGGCAAAGCTCCAACGCAGCGCCGCCCGGTTCTACGCCATGGAAGTTGGCCGCGCCCGGTGCGGCGAAGTTCCGACGCAACTCCGCGCGGCTACGTGAGCCCGGAAGTTCGCCGCGCCGGGCAGCGCGAGGTCCGCTCCCGAGGCAGCCAGCCAGGTGCATGGCCTTGACGCAGCGGCGGCCCCGCGGAGTCTCCGCGAGGCCGCCGCGCGGCTCGGATGAGCGCGCTGCTCTCACCGGAACCGCACCAGTTGCGCCTCGTTGCGGCCAAGGTAGCGGATTTCCACGCGCACCCGGTCGCCGCGGCGCAGGCGGTCGAACCGGCGTGCGTCATCGCGGGACAGCCGGCTCGGCACCACGACCCGGATGTTGCCCGAGCGGCCCGGGTCCAGCACGAAGTAGCCGCGGCGCGCGTCCACCTGCCGCACGACGCCCGAGACGCGCTCGACGCGACCGACCACCGCCGGGGTGCGACGGGCGTAGTCCCGGATCACCTCCACGCGCTCCGCCCGCGGTGCGCCGTACCGGTCGTACCGCAGCTCCATCCGCACCCGGTCTCCGCGGTCCAGGACCGAGACCGAGGAGCGCATCGGGCCGTAGATCACCTGCGTGCGGCTGTCGTACCGGGCCACCACGTTGCTGCCCCGCTGGTCCCGGACCTGGATCAGGTTGCGGCGCGTGTCCACCGACCGGACCTCGCCCACCACGACCCGCCTCGATGCCGTCGGCCACGGCGCCGACGACGCACGCGCCGTCGAGCACGCGCTCGCCGCCCCGGCCAGCAGCGTGAGGACCAGCAACGTCGCTTGGGTCTTACGAGCGTTCAGAACCATAGGCACCCCCGGGTCACGGAAACGACGGTCCCCGACCCAGGGGCAACCCGGGTGCCAATCCTAAGTGACGGAATCAGGCCGATTTACGGTTCGTGCTGCCCCCTGGGGGAAACGGATGAGTGTGGCCGGGAGTGGACACTCTGGCCGGGTGGCCGGTCGGCTGGCCAAGCCGGCGCCACGCGCCGGGGACGCGCTGCCTCCGCCGAAACCGCGCCCCGCAGGCCGGGGCGCGGCGCGGGGCGCAGAGGGCGCGCTGATCCGGCCGCCGTTCCCGCGCATGCGTGGCGGCTGCGTCGTCGCTGTCGTAGGGCGGTGCGTAGTCCGGGCCGTTCCCGCGCATGCGTGGCGGCTGCCGTGTGTGCGGGGGACGGCCATTCGCGCAGAGGACGTGGCCGTCGCGGACGAGCGGCCGCCACACCGCCGCCGGCGCCCGTCACGCCGCCGCGGACACGGTCCAGCGCGGCACGGTCAGGGTGTCCTGGTCCGCGAGGATCCGGAGCGGGTTCTCGGACAGGAGCAGGCGGGCCTGCTCCGCCGCGCCCCGGGCCACGAGGCGCTGCCCGACCTGGGCGGGGGAGACGGGGCGCGCGTCCGCGTGGTGGTCGGTGGAGATGAGGTCGATCAACCCCTCCCGGAGGAGCTGCCAGGCGAGCTCCTCGATCGCCTCGCCGTAGCCGCCCAGGACGCTGCCGCCGTTGAGCTGGAGCAGGGCGCCGGCCTCCTTCCACGCGCGGATCTCTGCGATGTCCACCGGGCTGCCGTTGCGGCGGTAGCGCTCGGGGTGCGCGACGATGGGGAGCCGGCCGGCGGCGCGCACGGCGCGGACGACGCCGGGTGGGTCGTCGCCCAGGTCGAAGCCGAACTCGATCAGCGCGTAGCGCGTACCGGCGATGCCGAGGTTCGCGGCGGCGAAGGAGGCTTCGGCGGTGGCGGGGTCCGGCACGAGGATCTCCTGGCCGAACTGGAGCCGGGGCACGTCCGTGCGGCCCGCGCAGGCGGTCACCAGTTCGTGGTAGGCGTTCTGGAGCCGCTCCAGCCGCTCGCGGAGGGCGCCGGGTTCGTGGACGAGCCGGGCGTCCAGGTGGGGGCTGACGGCGAGTCGGCGGACGCCGTCGCGGGCGAGGGCGCGGAGGTGGCTGACCGATTCCTGGATGCTGCGTGCCCCGTCGTCCACGGCGGGCAGCAGGTGGTTGTGCAGGTCTGCGAGGTCCGAGGCGTTGAATTCAGGCATCGTGTGAGTTCCGGCTGGTCGGTCGCCGGCGCATTCTCCGGCCGGCGCTGCGGGAAATATACCGAGTGGGCGGCCGTCCTGTGGTGGCCGTGTTCCGGGTCGAGTCCGTCTCCGGGCACCGGCTCATGCACGTGCTCGTCGAGTGCCGACGACGCCGCGCAGCACCTCCTCCTGGGCGAGGTCGGCGCCGGCCAGCACGGGTCGGCGCTGGGTCCAGCGGGCCTCCAGGAAGGCGGCGATCTCGGCGCGGGTGCGATCCGGCGGCCAGTCCAGCAGCTCGGCCATGAGGTGGGCCGCCGGCGCGGCGCAGTCGAGGCCGTCGCACGTGCCGGCGCCGAGGTGGGTGTGGCGGCGTAGGTCCTCGAGGGTGCGGCAGCCCTCCTCGCGCACGGCGTGGCGGACCTCGGCGGCGGTGACGGCTTCGGAGCGGCAGATCGGGGCGAGCTCGGCGGGCGAGGCGGCGCCGAGCACGTCGGCGGCGCGGCTGCCGAGTCGGCGCCAGACCCGCTCGATCGCCGCGGGCGGCAAGGGGATCCTTCGCGCCAGGGCCTGGAAGTCCGGCGGCTCTTCGGCGCCGGGCAACGGGCGTGTCCCGGTCACGCAGGGCCTCGGCGCGTGGCCTAGTTTTTTCAGCACGACGTCCGTCGCCTCCTCGGCGAAGAGGCGGTAGGAGGCGAGTTTGCCGCCGGCCATCGAGAGCAGGCCGGGCACGCCGTCGCGCGCCTCGTGGTCGATGACCTCGTGACGGCGCGACAGCGCGTCCGCAGCCACGCCCCACTCGAAGAGGGTGTTGCGGACGCCGGCCCACGCGCGCAGCGGGCGCCAGCGCCGCGCCTGGGGAAGGGCGCGGGCGGCGGCTTCGATCACGTACTCGACCTCGTCGCGCGTGACCTCTGCGTCCACGCGTGCCGGGTCGCCGTAGTAGTCGTCATCGGTGGTTCCGACGATCGTCTCGGCGCCGTGCGGGACCAGGAAGAGGGTGCGGCCGTCGATGCCTTCCAGGATCAGCCCGAAGTTCCCGATCCGGCGCTCGAAGGTGACGTGAATCCCCTTACCCGGCCGGAGCGGCACGCTGGCGCCCGCGAGCGCAGCGACGCGCGCGGCCCACGGCCCCGCGGCGTTGAGCACCAGTCGCGCCTCCACGCCCCACGCCCGGCCGTCCAGCCGGTCCCGCACGCGCACGCCGCGCACGGTGCGGCCGGAGAACAGCACCTCCTCGACCTCCGTGTGCGGGAACACGTCGGCGCCCGCGGCGCGCGCGTCCAGCGCGTTGAGCGCCGCGAGGCGGAAGACGTCGACGCCCCACTCGTCGAGCGTCAGGGCGCCGGTCACGTCCGGCGCGAGGCCGGGTTCGATGCGGCGCGCTTCCTCCGCGGACAGGCGCGCGTGCCGCAGCCCGCCCTTGGCGCGGGCGTGCGGGTCGTAGGCGGAGAGGAACGCCTCCATCGCCTCGGCGCGGAGGCGGGAACCGCCGAAGAGCGGCCAGAGGAACGGGATGCGGAACATCAGGTGGGGCGCGATGCGACGCACGCGGCCCGCGTCCTCGGACGACGTCCGCGTCGTCGGCACGTCGTAGAGCAGGTAGCGGATGCCGCCGTGCACCATTCGGGTGGACGCGCCCGTGGTGCCCGCGCCCCAGTCCTCCCGCTCGAAGAGCGCGACGCGCAGCCCGCGGAGCGCCGCGTCCCGCGCCACGCCGGCGCCGTTGATCCCCCCGCCGATGATGACCAGGTCGTACATGCGGTGCTGACTCCGCGCGCGCTGGCCCGCGCCGTCGGATGCCGCAGCCCCTGCGCAGCCGCTGGGCGCCGGCCTTCGGCCCGGGCGCCGCACGCCCTCGGCGCGTCTGGCGCGTCTTCGGTTCCGGACCGGGCTCCGCGGGCGCTCTGCGCCCGCCGGACTCCGGGCTCGGCGTCCAGCGGCACGCTGCCCGCAAGCAGGGGCGCTCCCGCTCTGCTCCGGGGGTGCGCCCCTGGCTCCGCGGCGCCCAGTGCGCGCCGCGCAGCGCGCGCGGAACCCCGGGCGGCCGCCGGGCCGTCGGCACCCCAGGATAGCCCCTCCGAGGTCTTTCCGTCCATGGAGGTAACCGTTATGTTGGACACGGGCCCACCCCCTCACCGAGCCCGCGCCATGCCCCGGACACTCCTATTGACCGGCCTCTTCCTGGCCCTGGCCGGAAGCATCACCGAAACGGCCGGCCAGTCGGCGACCGCGGAAGCGGAGCTCCGCCGCGGGATCGACGCATACGTGCAGGGCGACACCGCGGCCGCGCTCCGGCTGTTCGACCGCGCCATCGAGCTGGACCCCCACCTCGCCGAGGCGCACTTCCATCGCGGCCTCGTCCTGGCCAGCCGCGCGGACGCCCGCGCCACCAACTACCGCGACCGCCTGGAAGCCCAGGCGTCCCTCGAGACCGCGCTCCGCTACGACCCCAACAACCCGATGTACCTGCTCGAGCTGGGCAAGCTGATGCTGAAGCAGCAGATCCGGCTCGACGCGGAGCGGATCTTCAATCGGGCGCTGGACGCGGCGGCGCGGGCGGACGCGGCCACGCTGGCCGAGGTCCACTACCAGCTCGGGCTGATGCGCGAGACGCAGTGGCTCCGCTTCAGCATCCGCCACAACCTGCCGTTCAACGTCTCGCACCTCGATGCCAACGCCGCATTCCGCGACTCGCGCTACGTGTGGGACCTGCTCGAGGCATCGATGAAGCCCGGCGGCGGCGAAGAAGATCGGGAACGGATGCTCGAGCACTTCCGCGCCGCGATCCGCGCAAACCCCGCCCACATCGGCGCGAACACCCACCTCCTCGCCTACCTGTACGACGAGGGGATGACCGACGAGTACCTCGCGGTCGCCCGCCAGTTCGTGCGCGCCGCGCCGTCCAGCCCCGAGGCGTACCTGGCGCTCGGCCTCGGGCTGCACCGCGCCGCCCAAGTGGACGAGGCGGCGGGCGCGTTCGAGGTCGCGCTGACGCTCATGGACCCGGCGCTCCGCGAGGACTTCGAGAACATCGCCCGTATCCTGTCCGTGGAAGCGGAGAAGACGTACTCGAGCCTCACGCCCGCCCAGCGCCGCGAGTACGAGCGCCGCTTCTGGGCGCAGGCCGACCCGCTCTTCCTGACCGCGGCCAACGAGTTCCGGCTCGAGTACATGGCGCGCATGGCGTACGCCGACATGCGGTTCGGCATCCCGGAGTACGGCCTGCGCGGCTGGGAGACCGACCGCGGCTTGATCTACGTCCGGTACGGCGAGCCCGTGCGCAAGGCGACGTTCGCGCCACCCACGACCCGCACCACCGACATGGACGCGCTGGGCAAGGTCACGACGGTGTGGGCTTACGGCCGCGACGGCCCGGTCTTCGTGTTCCGGCAGAACCCGGGGTACCGACGCGCCGTGTTCGCCGGAGACTTCGAGTTCTACGCCGAGGATTACCGTAGCCGGCGGCCGGCGGTGTTCACCACGCCGTCCATCCCGGAGCAGTTCGATCTGCCCGTGCAGGTCGTCCGGTTCCGCGGGCCGAACGGCGCGCTCGACATCGAGGTGCATTCGCTGTTGCCGCTCGCCCGCCTCGGCTCCGACGCCGCCGTCGCCGAAGGCGAGATCGAGTTCGGGCTGTTCATCCAGGACGAGAAGGCGAAGGAGCTGCAGCGCGACACGCGGACCGAGGTCGTCGCGTTCCGCGGCGACAGCGCCGAGGCGAACCGCATCGAGAGCTGGCGCATCACGCTGTCGCCGGCGCCCCAGTACCTCGTGGGCGTCGAGGCACGGGATCCGTTGACCTGGCGCTCCGCCGCCGGCAGGGTCGTCGTCCCCGCGACGACGTTCTCCGCCGGCACCCTCGGTGTCTCCGACCTGCTGCTCGCCCACGACGTCGAGCCGCTCACGGCGGAGCCGGTCCAGAGGCACGACTTCCGCGTCGTGCCCAACCCGGCGATGCGCTACCGGGCGGACGAGCCGGTCTCGATGTACTTCGAGATCTACAACCTGCTCCCCGACGCCGACCAGTTCGCGTCGTACGAGCTCGAGCTCACGGTCACCATCGAGGAGATCGAACGGAAGGGGCCGGCCATTGCGAAGCTCCTGGGCGAGCTGGCGGACAAGTGGGGGCTGACGGCGGAAGGGAGCGACGTCGTGCAGCTCCGCTTCCGCAAGGAGGCGCACGTCCGGGCGCGGGACATGATCCCCGAGTTCTTCAAGATCCAGCTCCCCGGCGCGCCTGAGGGCCGCTACCGCTTGAAGCTGACGGTGCGCGACCGCAACGCGGGCCGGACCGTCGTCACGGAGCGGGAGTTCCGGATCGGCAACGACGATGGAGAGGAGCCGCGATGACAGCGAGGGTGAACGGTCTCATCGTGCCGCTGGTGCTCGCCGCGCTCCTGTCTTCGAGCGTGCTGCCCGCCTTCGCGCAGGCAGGGCCGGCCGACGATCCCGCCGCTCCGTCCGGGCGCAAGGGCCTCGCCGGCCACCGCAGGTACATCCTGGGCGCGGTCGGCCTGGCGATCGGCGCGGTCCCGGCGCTGTTCGTCCCGTCCCAGAGCAGCGACCGTCGCGGCACGTGCGCGACCCGCGGCTGTGTCACCTTCCTCGCCGGCACGATGGGCGCCGTTGCCGGCTACCTCATGGGGCGGGACATGGACCGGGCCGCGGCCGCCCGCGCCGCGCGTGGACCGGAGCTCCGGCTGCCGACGCAGCGCGTGGAGCTGGAGCTCGTGCCGGAGACGGTCGATGCCTTCGAGTCGGGCGCCATCGTCGTCGGCAGCGAGGGGATCGTGATGGTGGACGGGGACAGGACGACGCGGCGCGGCGGCACCATCCGCGGCGTCCGGGCGGTGGCCGCGCTGCCGGCCCACAACGCCATGCTCGCCGCGACGACCAGCGGCATCTACTCGTTCGCGCTGAGCGGCTCCGAAGGCGATGGGCGCCTGGTCCTGCGGGGGGATGGCGTGGCGCTGGAGCCCGTGGCCGCTGACCAGGTGGTGCTGAGCAGCTCGAACCTGCTCCGCCGGCTCCGGCTTTCTGGCCACGGCGCGCTGCTCGAGCTGACCGAGGAGGCGCGCCTCGAGAGCGACGGCCTCTCGACCGCGTTCGCCTACGCCCCCCAGACCGGCATCCTGTGGGCGGTGAGCGGCGACCGCGTCGTCGCCAGAACGACCCAGCTGGAGGAGATCGGGAGTGTCGCCCTGCCTGCGATCGGCCGCACGATCTCGCTCAGCGGCGGCCGGGCGCTGGTCGCGGCCGGCACCGCCGGCCTCTTCTTGCTGGACGTCCAGCAGCCGAGCGCGCCGCGGGTGCTGGCGCAGGTCCGGGGGATCGGATTCGCGTTCGACGCGGTACTGGATGGGGACACGGCCTACGTCGCTGGTGGCCGGGCGGGGCTCCTCGTCCTGGATGTGACCGACCCGACGGCGCCGCGGGTTGTAGGAGCGGCGTCCAACCTGGGGTTCGTGAGCAGCGTGGCCCTGGCCCCGGACGGCCAGGTCTATGTCACGGACCGCGAAGGCGCGCGACTGTTCGTCGTGCAGCCGAGGGCGAGCGGGCAGGCCGCGCGCGAGCGCTGAGCCCGCGACGGCCAAGGATCCCGATGGACGGCGAGCGGTTCACCCTACGGGCACACGAGCACTGGCACAGGTACCGGCGCATCTTCCGGCGTGCGTTGCTCGCGTCGGTGCTGTTCCACCTGCTGGTGTTCCTCGTCTTCGGCGGCAGGCTCCGCACGCCGCCCTCGCCTTTCGCGGCCGCGGGGCCGCGCGCCGGCGACGACCGGGCCGCGGCGGCCGGCGGCGGCATGCAGGCCGTGGCGCTGGTGCTGCCGCCGGAGCGCGAGCCGATCCCGCGGCCGCCCATGCCCGTGATCGCCCCGGACATCGTCATCGAGGTCGAGGACGTGACGAAGACGGAGACCCGGATCCCGGCCGTCGACTTCAGCGAGACCCCCGGTCTCGGCGGCAACGAGAAGGGGCCGGACACGGGGCCGGGTCTCGAGGGCGGCACGGGCCGGGGCGACGGCGGCACCGCCGCCACCGGGCGCTTCCGGGTCATCCCTCCCTCGCCGCGCGGGATGATCCTCCCGCCCAGCGATCGGCCCAGCAACGTCAAGGGCAAGGAGATCGCGATCTGGGTCTTCGTGAACGAGATGGGCCGCGTCGTCCCGGACTCCACGCGTCTCCAGCCCTCCACCGGCAACCCCAGCTTCGACGAGCGGCTGCGCCGCCAGGCCGCCCAGTGGATCTTCGAGCCCGCCCGCCGCGGCGGCCGGCCGGTGGCGGAGTGGTTCCAGTACGTGATCAGCCTGTAGCGGTCGGCGGCGACGGGCGAGCCGCGCCATCCTCCGCGCTCGATCCCTCGTCGTCCACGCCCATGCCTCCGCGCCCGGTGCAACGGTGCGCATCCGCACGCCGGACCTTGCCCTGCGCGCGCGCCTGGCCGATCTTTGCGCTTCGAAGCCGACACGGGATCAGCGGAGGCGCGATGATCGTACGCCGGTACGGCACGACGGTGCAGAGCGTGGCGCCGAACTTCGATTCGCGGGCGATGACGGAGATCGGCTTCCAGCGGACCAACGACCTGGTGATGCCGGCCGAGGAGTTCCTGGAGCGGCACGAGCGGGTCGGGAGCCGGGAGCTGACCGCGAGCGCCGAAGGCGACGTGAAGGACGAGGCGGAGCAGGCGCTGCTGAAGTCGCTCCTGGAGCAGCTCCGGGCGCTGGAAGCCGAAGTGGGCGAGGGGCACGTGCTCATGGTGGAGAACCAGCCGGGGCAGGACTACCCCAAGACGCGGGACCGCACGACGAACGTCGTGGTCGCGGGTCAGAACCGGCTGTACTTCCACTGGACCATTGACCCGCCGCTGAAGCTGGGGATCTACCGCGCGAAGGCAGGTTGAGGGGGATTGCCGTGGCGGGGCGCGGCGCCGGACTGCGCGGCACCCCGTGGGGGGCTCCTGCCCGGCACGGAGCGGCGGGCATCATCGCAACGCAGGGCGGGCGCGACATGGGCACTGGGCTGCCGGCCCCGTACGCCGTGGCGACGCACGGGAAGACCATCCTCGTCGCGCGCCGCGAAGCGCTGGACTGGGCGCAGAGCGCGCTCGAACGGGCGGGCACGCTGTACGCGTACGCCGCCGGCCGTGAGGGCGCGCGGGTGTTGCAGGGCCGCGGGCCGGCGTACTGCATTGACGGGCCCACAGGCGCGTGCGTGGTGCGGCACTACCGGCGCGGCGGCGAGGTCGCGCGCTGGCTGGGTGACCGCTACCTCCACGCGGGCGAGCCGCGTCCGCTACGCGAGCTCCGGGCCAGCGAGGAGGTGCGCCGTCGCGGCATTGACACCCCCGTCGTGCTCGCGCTCGCCATCTATCCTGCGGGCGCGTTCTACCGCGCCGACATCGCGACCGCGTTCGTGCCTGGCGCGCATGACATGGCCGCGGCGCTGTTCGGCCCGAGGTCGCTGGAGGGGGCGGACCGACTGGCGGCCTGGGCGGCGGCCGGCTCGCTGCTGCGCGCCCTGGGCGAACGCGGCGTCGCGCACGCCGACCTGAACCTCAAGAACGTCCTCCTGGACACCTCCGAGCGGCCGTTCCGGGTGATGCTCCTGGACCTGGACCGCTGCCGCGTGGCGCCGCGGCTCACGGCGCTCGCGCGCCTCGGCATGCTGCGGCGGTTCCGCCGCTCGGCGGCGAAGTGGGCGAAGATGGCAGGCCGAACCATCACGGACGAGGAGCGCCGCGCCTTCGAGCGCGCGTATCGGGGAGGGACGCTTGGCTAGCGCGGCGCCGGCGCGTGCGCCACGCTTGTCCCTGGTCGAACCGCCGCGCGAGATCGGGATCATCATGCTCAGCGCGCTGGGCGATGCCGTCCACGTGCTGCCCGTCGCCAACGCGCTGAAGCGGGCGTGGCCCGAGTCCCGCATTACCTGGGTGATCCAGCCCGTGCCGTACCGGCTGGTCCACAACCATCCCGCCGTTGACGACTTCATCCTCTTCCACCGGCAGCGGGGCACGCGCGCGCTCCAGTCGTACATGGAGATCCGGGAGCTGTTCGCGCACCGTCACTTCGACCTGTTGCTCGGCCTGCAGGTCTACTTCAAGGCGGGGCTGCTGACGGCGCTCGCCCGGGCGACGGTGAAGCTCGGCTTCGACCGTCGCCGCGCCCGGGACTTCAACTGGCTCTTCACCACGCACCGCATCCCGGCGCGGCCGCCGGCCCATGTGCAGGACCAGTACTTCGAGTTCCTGGAGTACCTGGGCGTGGACCCGCATCCGGTGGAGTGGGGGATCACCCTGACCGACGTGGAGCGGGAGCGGCAGCGCGAGTTCTTCGAGCGGCTCCGCCGGCCGGTGTGTGGCGTTGTCGTCGGGACGAGCAACGTGCGGAAGAACTGGGCGCCCGAGCGGTACGTCCGCCTGGTCCAGGCGCTCGAGGCCGACTGGGGGTTCACCACCGTGCTGATCGGGGGGCCGTCCGCCGAGGAGCGCCGCACCGCCGACATCATCCTGGCGTCGGGCACGCGCGCCATCGATGCCCTGGGCGATGACGTCCGCCGTCTGGTCTACCTGCTGGATGGCTGCGACCTCGTGGTGAGCCCGGACACCGGGCCGCTGCACATCGCCCGGGCGCTGGACGTGCCCGTGATCGGCCTCTACGGCAACACGAACCCCAAGCGTCACGGGCCGTACCGCAAGTACGAGGACCTGGTGGTGGACGGCTACGCGCGCTGGCCGGGCGAGGACTACCCGATCAGCATGGAGCGGCGGAAGGACGGGATGGAGCGCGTCACGGTGGACGCGGTCCTCGAGAAGGTGCAGCTCGCGGTGGAGCGTTACCTCGGGAAGTAGGGTGGGGGCCGGGGCGTGAGGGCGTGGGCGCGAGGCGGTGCGCTGCCCCCCACGCCCCCGGCGCCTCGGTCAGAACTCCACGTCGAATTCCCCTGCCGTGATCACGCGCGTGCCGGTCGCGCTGGCGTTGGCCAGGTACGCCGTGAACTCGAACGTGCCGGCGACCCGTTCCGCGGTGAGCGTCGTCACCGCGATCGCCCCGGTCCCCTCGCTGCTGCCGCCGACGTACCGTTGCCGGTCGGCGACGGTCAGGAGCGCGTTGGTCGGCGCTCCGGTCTCGATCCGGTAGGTTCCGGTCCCGTCATCGAAGAACGCGAAGGCGATGGTCCGCTGGGAGCGGTCGGAGCCGGAGACCGTGATCACGCCTTGTTCGGTGCGCATCGCCGTGGTGATCGACGCGGTCCACGCCTCGCCATCGATGCGCGCGGTCATCTGGCCGCCGTCGGGTGTCGGCTCCGCCGCGTCGCTGCCGCATGCGGCGAGGGTGAGGACGACGGCCCTCGCCGTCGTCCTCCATCGTGGGGGCGAGCGCATTGGGCTGTCTCCTCGGTCTGGTGCCCGGGGCGCCAGGGTGGCCTCGCGCCGGTCGCGCCACCCGTGGCGCGGCGGGTCGGGCGGGCCGCCAGTATCGCACCGGACACCGGCGTCGCACAAGGACGGCGGTGGAACCGGCCGGCGGAGGGCGGCCGGGGCAGGCCCCCGCGGCCGTGGGATGGCGGCGCCTGCCCGAATTGACCCCGCCCGAAGCCCGGCGCTAACTTTGCGTGTATGCAGGGCGTAGCAAAGCGGATCCTGTGGGTGGATGACGAGGTGGAGCTGTTCGAGCCCCACCTCCTTTTTCTCCGGCAGCGCGGCTACCACGTAGACACGGCGTCCAACGGCGACGACGCGCTGGCCATCGTCCGCCAGCAGGCGTACGACCTCGTGCTGCTGGATGAGCAGATGCCCGGGCGCCGGGGGCTGGACGTGCTGGTCGAGTTGCGCCGCACGGAGCCCGAGGCGCGCGTGGTCATGATCACGAAGTCCGAGGAGGACCGCACGCTGATGGAGGCGATCGGCCGCCAGGTGGACGACTACCTGGTGAAGCCGGCCACGCCGCGGCAGGTCCTCTCGGTCGCGGCACGGCTGCTCGAGGGGCCGCAGCTCCGGCAGCAGCAGGCGGCGCAGGACTTCGCGGCGCAATTCGGCGCGCTCACGCGGCGCCGCACCGAGGCCGCGAGCTGGCAGGACTACGTCGCCCTGTACCACGAGCTGGTGAATTGGGACCTGCGGCTGCACGAGGCGGGTGAAACCGCGCTCGCCGACTCGGTCGCGGCGCTGATGGCGGACCTGCGGCGGGAGTTCGGCGCGCTGGTGGTGCGGGAGTACGCGGACTGGGCCGCCGCGGCGGGCGGCAGTGCGGGCCGCCCGGGCCGCGCCCCGGAGGCGGCGGACCGCCCGCCGCTCTCGACGGACGTGGTCGAACGCTACGTCCTGCCGCACGTGGGCAAGGGCCCGCTCCTGTTCGTGATCATCGATTGCCTGCGCCTGGACCAGTGGCGCGTGCTGCGCCCGCTGCTGGCCGGCGAGTTCGACATCACAGAGGAGCTGTACCTCAGCATCCTCCCCACGGCGACGCCGTACGCGCGCAACGCGATCTTCAGCGGCCGGTTCCCGGATTGGATCGCCCGCGAGCGGCCGGGGTGGTGGGGCATGGAGGAAGGCAGCCTGAACGCCTTCGAGGACGAGCTGTTCCGCGAGCAGCTCCGCCGCCTCACGGGCCGGGACGTGCCGGTCCACTACGAGAAGGTCTTCACAGATGCGGAGGCGGACGGGCTGCTCAAGCGCGTGCGCGGCGCGCTGCGGGGGGACACCGTCGTCACCGCGGTCTTCAACTTCATCGACCTGCTGACGCACGGCCGCAGCGAGTCGGCGATCCTGATGGAGGTGGCGCGCGACGTGCCGGCGTTGCGTGCGTTGACGCGCCAGTGGTTCGAGCGGTCCGCGGCCTACCGGCTGCTGCGGGACGCCGCGGCCCGCGGCATCACCGCCGTCGTGACCACCGACCACGGCTCCATCATGTGCGAGCGGCCGGTCACGGTCTACGCGCGGCGGGACGCGACCGCGAACCTCCGCTACAAGTTCGGCGCCGACCTGCGCGCGGAGTCGCCATCGGCGGTGTTCGCCATCAACGATGCCCGCGTGCTCCGCTTCCCGCGCGGGCGCCTGGCCACCAACTACCTGCTCGCTCTCGAGGACTGCTTCTTCGTCTATCCCACCAAGCTGCGCGAGTACCAGGCGCGCTACCGTGGGTCGTTCCTGCATGGCGGTGTGAGCCCGGAGGAGATGATCCTCCCTGTTGCGGTGCTGACGCCGCGCACGGAGGCGCGGTGAAGAAGGACCTTGCCCTCTACGGACGTGTCCTGGGGTACCTCAGGCCCTACGGCGGCTTGATCGTGGCCGCGGTGGTCGCGACCGTCGGCTTCGCGATCACGGACGCGTTCAGCCTCGTCATGCTGATCCCGTTCCTGAACGCGCTGTTCGGGGACGCACCGCTGAACGTGGGCGGCAGCCACGATGCGCTCGAGTGGGTGCTGAACCACACCGTGGGCTACTGGATCGCGCCGGACGCGGAGCCGCAGCGGGTCCTGCTCAGCGTGATCCTCTTCATCCTGGCGGTGGTCCTGCTGAAGAACGTCTTCGACTTCTTCCAGACCTACCTCGTGGTTCGGCTGGAGCAGGCGGTCACGCGGGACCTGCGCAACCAGGTCTACAGCCACCTGCTGGACCTGGACATGCGGTTCTTCGGCCGCACCCGCTCGGGGCAGATCATCTCCCGCCTCACCAGCGATGCGGATCAGCTCCGCTCGCTGGTGACGCGCAACATCGCCAAGCTGGCCACGTCGGTGTTCCAGGTCATTGCCACGCTGGCGGCGCTGGTCGCGATCTCGATCGAGCTGACGCTGGTCGCGATCGTCGTGCTGCCCGCCATGTTCGGGATCTGGGGCCGGCTGGTGCGGCGGCTGCGGCGTGCGGACCGTGGCGTGTTGAACCTGGCGGGCGAGGTCGCCGCGCACATCCAGGAGACGCTGGGCGGGATCCGGCTGGTCAAGGCGTCTGCGGCCGAGGACTTCGAGCGGGACCGGTTCCGCGCGCTGACCCGGGCATACTACAAGCAGTTCGTGCGGGCCGAGCGGCTGCGCGCGCTGGCGGGGCCGTTGACCGAGACGATGGCCGCGCTGGGCACCGTGGTGCTGCTCTGGTACGGCAGCCGCATGGTGCTGGTCGAGCAGGCGCTCGAGGGCGCCGCGTTCATGGGCTTCCTCGTCCTCAGCCTGCGGCTCTACTCGCCCGTGAAGTGGCTCTCCAGGTTCCCGTCGACGGTGCAGCCGGGTCTCGCCGCGGCGGAGCGACTGTTCGAGTTCCTGGACACGCCCATCGAGATGCGGGATCCGCCGGGCGCGCGGGAGTTCACCGGCTTCCGCGAGCGCATCCGCTTCGAGGGCGTCGGCTTCGCCTACGTCCCGGGCAAGCCGGTGCTGGAGGACATCTCGTTCGAGGTCAAGCCGGGCGAGGTGGTGGCGCTGGTGGGGCCCAGCGGTGCGGGGAAGACCACGCTCGTCGACCTGATCGCCCGGTTCTACGACCCCACGGTCGGGCGCATCACGGTGGACGGCGTGGACCTGCGGGAGTTCAGCCTCCGCTCCCTCCGCTCACACCTCGGCATCGTGACGCAGGACACGGTGCTGTTCCACGACACGGTGCGCGCCAACATCGCGTACGGGCTGGGCGATGTGCCTCAAGAGGCCATCGAGCGGGCAGCCCGCGCCGCGCGCGCGCACGACTTCATCATGCAGCTCCCCGAAGGCTACGACACGGTGGTCGGCGAGCGTGGCACGCGACTCTCGGGCGGGCAGCGGCAGCGCCTCGCGATCGCGCGGGCGATCCTGAGGGATCCGCCCATCCTGATCTTCGACGAGGCGACGTCCGCGCTCGACTCGGAGTCCGAGTTGCTCGTGCAGCAGGCGATCGAGCAGTTGCTCGCCGGGCGGACCGTGTTCGTCATCGCGCACCGGCTCTCCACCATCCGGCGCGCGGATCAGATCCTGGTCATGGAGGCCGGCCGCATCGTCGAGCGCGGCACACACGAAGAGCTGCTCTCGCGCGACGGCCTTTACCGCCACCTGTACCGGCTACAGGTCGCGGAAGATGACGAGGCGGCTCTCCGGGCAGCGGCGCCGGCCTGACGACGGAGCCCGGAGCCCGAACGTGACGCGGGGGAGCGTGAGCGATGAAGCTTACGACGCGGTGGATCCGCCTGCGGCTGGCGTGGCTGGCCGCGCCGGTGTACCTGTTGTTCGCGAAGCCGACACCGACCACCATCGCCGTGGGCGCGGGCCTCGCCTTTGCGGGCGCCGCGCTGCGGGCCTGGGCGGCTGGCACGATCGTCAAGAACGCCGTGCTGACGACGACAGGTCCGTACGCCTACACGCGTAACCCGCTCTACCTCGGCAGCTTCCTGATCGGCCTGGGCCTCGCCGTGGCCGGCGCGCGGATCAGCATCCTGATCGCCTTCCTCATCGCCTACGGGCTGGTCTACGGCCGCGCGATGCAGCTCGAGGCCGCCCGGCTCGAGCGGGACTTCGGCGAGGCGTACCGCATCTACGCGCGCCACGTGCCCGCCTTCATCCCGCGCCTGCGGCCGTACCGGCCCGATGACCGCGCGCATTCCCACTTCTTCATCGAACGCTACCTCGCCCACCGCGAGTATCAGGCGGTGCTCGGCGTCGCGCTCGGGTTCGCCGGCCTCGCCGTGAAGATGCTGCTGGACTGAGGAGGGGAGCGTCCTCACGCCATGAAGCCGTCCCTCACGCACCGGGCCGAGTACCTGCTGTTCGCGGGCGCGACGGGCATCGGCACCCGGCTCGGCCCCGCGGCGGCGGACCGGCTCGGCGGGTGGCTGGGCAGCGTCGCCTATCACCTGGTGCGGATCCGACGCGACGTCGTCGAGGACCAGCTCCGGCTCGCCTTCCCGGAACGGGACGCGGCATGGGTCCGGGCGACGGCGGCCGCGGTCTACCGCCACCTGGGCCGCGAAGCGCTCGCGACGCTCCGGCTCGCCGGCGCGACGGCGGAGGAGATCGCGGCGCGCACGGTCACCGAGGGGCTCGAGGACGTACGACGCGTCCTCAGCCGGGGCCGCGGCGCTGTCATCGTGACGGGACACCTCGGCAACTGGGAGATCGGCGCGGCGAGCCTGGCCGCCCAGGGCATCCCCCTCGACGGGTTCGCCCAGATGCTGGGCAACCCGCTGGTCAACCGGGCGGTGGCGGACGCGCGTGCGCGGCTGGGCATGCGCGTGTTCGACCGGCGCGGCGCCGTCGCCCGGGCGTTGCGCGCCGTGCGCGAGGGCCGCGCCGCCGGCTTCGTGGCGGACCAGGACGCGCGCCGGGCGGGCGTCTTCGTGCCGTTCTTCGGCCGCCCGGCCTCCACCTACCGTGGCCCCGCCCTGGTCGCGATCCGGGCCGGCGTTCCGCTGTTCCTGGGCATCGCGCTCCGGCGGCCGGACGGCCGTTACGACGTGCGGATCGAGGAGATCGAGACCGACCGGAGCGGCCCGACGGACGCCGCGGTCCTGCGGCTCACGGCCGCCTTCACGGCCCGGCTCGAGGCGGCGATCCGCGTGGCGCCGGACCAGTATTTCTGGCTCCACCGGCGCTGGAAGACCCGCCCTCCGGAGGAACTGGCGGCGACGGGGCACAGTATAACCTGACCTGACGCGGCGGAATTTGGCCCGGAAAGGCCGGAATCCGCGGGCGATAGGGTAGGCGCGATCGCGTGGAAGAGTGTGTCTCGCTGGTCCGGGACGGGCGCGCTGCACGGCGCCGCACTGACTCGGGGAGGGCGAGACGGGTCTCGCTGGTGCGTGACGGGCCCGCCTGCAGCAGCGGCGGGCCTGTGCGGGAAGGGCGAGACGGGGGGCGAGACGACGGTGATCTACATCTGCATACCGTCATACAACGAAGCGCGGACGGTCGGCGTGCTGCTGTGGAAGATCCGCCAGGTGATGGTGATGGCTTAATCTGTCTGTAAAAAGCGAGTGGTCTGGACTACCATCGGTGGTAGGAGAAAAAACCGAAAGGGACACACCGAGGAGGCCCAGACCTATGACAAGGATACCACCTGCCGAGCAGCT
>Ga0207768_100042_pt1 | contig 183366 bp, 204 predicted proteins | sample CeladaPassaB1F01_FD_187478 | JGI IMG/M metagenome (GOLD analysis project Ga0207768, IMG submission 187478) | Cellulose-adapted microbial communities from the Joint BioEnergy Institute, USA - Passage B1F01 (SPAdes) (version 2) | ecosystem: Engineered > Bioreactor > Continuous culture >...
GTTGCCCACGTGTTACTCACCCGTCCGCCGCTGACCGAACCAGAGCAAGCTCCGGTTCAGTCCGCTCGACTTGCATGTATTAGGCACGCCGCCAGCGTTCGTCCTGAGCCAGGATCAAACTCTCCAATGAAAGTTGATTGGCTTTTGCTTTGGCCGTAGCACCAAAGGCGCCAAGCGGCCTCAGCTTTTCGTCCTGTCTAGCTTCAGCCGCTATCGGCTCGCGACGCTTCGCGGCCCGCTGCGGCGGCGACAGCCTCCTCGCGGGTCTCTCAGCGCGTTTCGCCGATAGGCAAGCGGCCTCAGCTTTTCGTTGCGCTTCGTTTCGTTCAGTTTTCAAGGAACGACAGTTATTATTATAAACAATCTTTCAAAAATGTCAACTACTGATTCTCTTCTAATTATTACCGCGTTCATTTCGTCGCGGCAATTATTCATTATACGCAGTGTTAACTATTTGTCAATAGTTTTTTATTTCATGATTGTTCGATCGTTGCACTCCGACATTCCGTCGAAGCGGCGAATTTTATTTTATACACTATCTCACCTTATGTCAACTACTTTTTTTAGGTTGAACGCTCTCCCACCTACGCTAACGCTTAGAGGTGGGAAATTCTTGGGAACATCCGCCCCACGGCAGGCTGTCAACCAAGCCATCCCGTGCGTCCCACGGTTCGACTGCCTTACAACGACAGCAAACGAAACCAGCCCCCACTATCTACATTCGACTTGGCCTCCCGAATCGCTTCGACTGCTGTATGATATAATTTCTTAAAAAGAATATGTTGCAAGGAGCAGACCTCGAGGATCGCTATGCATATTTTTTAAGGAGGGAAACAGCCGTGACCTATCCATTTTCTGCACTGCTTGACGGCTACCGCCGCCTTTGGCCGAATCGTTCGATCACAACGGAGACGCTTGATGAACAGAAAAGCAAAGCCTTTTTATATGAGACGATCAGGCAGGAGCTCAGCGATGAGTGGACACATCCGCGCGTGCGGCAGACGCCTGAAGTGAAATTTTATTACGCTGTTAAGCGAGTGACTGCCTCGGATTTGCCCAATGACATGAAAATCGCGCTCATTCAAGTGTATTTGACAACGTTGGAACAATTGCAAACCAACCATACATAAACGTGGAGAATACGGCTCACACTATTGAACGGAAAACATTGATGTCAAGGAGGAAAGCAGTTATGGCATTAATTCCGTATGACCCGTTCCGGCACTTGGAGTCGATTCGCCGGGATATGAACCGCTTTTTCACGAGCGATTTTCCGTCGTTGTTTGCCCATATGGATGAACAGCACTGGATGCCGCGCATCGACATGCATGAAACGGCCAACGAATACGTTGTTTCGTGCGACTTGCCGGGTCTCGAGCGGAAAGAGGATGTGCACATTGACGTACAGAACAACATGCTGACGATCAGCGGCACAATTCAGCGACACCACGATGTCAAAGAGGAACAAATGCACCGGCGCGAGCGCTTTTTCGGCCGCTTCCAGCGCTCGATCGCACTGCCAGTCGATGCGGCAACGGAAAACATTCGCGCGGCCTACAAAAACGGCGTGCTCGACATTCATATTCCGAAAACAACGACAGGAACGAAAAAACGCGTTGATATCGAGTTCCATTAATGCGGAAAGGGAGCGGTGGATCAACCGCTCCCCTTTTTATTGCCCTCGCTGCTGGCGCGGATGACAAGCTCTGTCGGCACAACGACTTTCTTGCAGATGGTTCGGTTTGTCGTCAAGCGTTCAACGAGCATCTCTACCGCTGTTTCACCCATAAATTCTGTATATACTTTCACCGTCGAAAGCGGCGGGTGAAGAAAGGCGGCGGTCGGAAGGTCATTGAACCCTACAACGGCCACTTCTTCCGGAACGGCGATGTCCGCTTCGTGCAACGCGCGCAAAGCGCCGATGGCCATCGAATCGCTGGCAATGAAAAACGCTGTCGGCAAGTCCTCTTTGGCAATTGCCTCTTTCATCAACCGATAGCCATCTTCAGCCGTGAAGGCGCCGATCCATACATAGCGGGAATCATACAGACCTTTGACATACAAATATTCGTAAAACGCCGCTTCACGCTCGTCGCGGATCGCCGTTTCCCCGTCGACATATTCACGACCGCCGATATATCCGATCTTCGTATGCCCCAACCGAAGCAAATAATCAAGCACCGTCACCGTCGCTTGACGCAAATCGATGACGACTGAATCAAACCGATGCTCATCAGGCGAACAGTCGACAAACACAATTTGTTTGGCTCCAGCGGCAAACGCCTCGACTTCCTTCGGCCCGAATTTTCCGACGGCGATGATGCCATCGAGCGCCTCCATCCGCTCAATCGGGTAAGCGCCGTTCTGTTTAAACAATTTGACGAGTTCGATGCCGCGGTCAAAACACTCTTTTTCCACTCCAAGGCGGATCGCCATATAATACGGGTCGTCCATTTCTTGGCGCTCCGAATACCAGTGAATGAGCCCGAAGCGAAATGATTCACGCGCTTGTTGGCTCCGTTCCCGCAATGTTTTGTAGTTCAGCTCTTGGGCGACTTCAAAAATGCGTTTTCTCGTCTCGTCGGAGACGGATAGCGTTGTGTCGTAGTTGAGCACGCGCGACACGGTGGCAACGGAGACGCCGACTTTTTCGGCAATTTCTTTTAACGTGGCCATAGTCTGTTTGTGTTCCCTTCCTTCTGTTTCATATGAAACGCGCTTTTCCGACGCATTTAAACAAGAGACGACATGTACTCCACAGCGTACTGCATAAAGCGGCGAAACGCGTCCTTCCCTCGCTTGTCCCGCTTAAACACCCCCGCATGTTCCAACACGGTCACGAACCGTCGTCCGACTTCACGCCGCAAAATGTCATGGACATTTTCTTTCGTGATGTCCGAGCAGGCCGAGCGAATGGCTTCGCACCAATCCCAATGTTTAAGCATTGGCTCATCCCAGTCTTCTTTTTTCGTCCGATGCACAAGGTAGTCGGCCAACGCTTCCAGTTCCGAGGCCAGCCGCCCCGGCAGCACGGCCAACCCCATCACTTCGATCAAGCCGATGTTTTCTTTTTTAATATGGTGCAGTTCCTTATGCGGATGAAAAATGCCGTACGGATGCTCTGCCGATGTCCGGTTGTTGCGCAAAACAATGTCCAGCTCAAACAAATCACCGCGCCTCCGGGCGATCGGGGTGATCGTATTATGCGGGACATCGCCGCTGTAGGCGATAATCTCGACACTTGGATCGCTGTACGCCCGCCACACCTCATACAGGCGCACCGCCGCCTCTAGCACGTCCTCTTTTGGCCCGGTTAAGCGGATCACCGACATCGGCCAGCGGACGATCCCCGCCGTCAGTGACGGAAACGAAGGGAGAGAAATGTATTCCTCGATCTCCGCTTTTTCCATCGCAAATGGATAACGCCCGCCTTGAAAATGATCGTGTGTTAAAATCGAGCCGCCGACAATCGGCAAGTCCGCGTTCGAGCCGATAAAATAATGCGGGAACTGTTCCACAAAATCAAGCAACCGTTCCAGCGTTTTCCGCTCCATTTTCATCGGCACGTGTTCGGCGGAAAAGACGATGCAATGTTCGTTATAATACACGTAGGGGGAATATTGGAAATACCACTGTTCATCCGACAACGTGATCGGGATGACCCGATGATTGGAACGGGCTGGGTGGCTCCATGTTCCTTCATACCCTTCATTTTCTTTGCACAACACACATTTCGGGTACGAGGATGATGGCGCTTCTTTCATTTTGGCGATTTCCTTCGGGTCTTTTTCTGGCTTCGCCAAGTTAATGGTGATATCCAATTCTCCATAGATGGTTGACACTTTCCAATGCTGATTGTTGGCGATGCGTGCCGTTTGAATGTAATTGGACGATTGGCTCAACGAATAAAACCAATCGGTCGCTTCCTGCGGGTCGCGGCGGTATCGCTCGTAAAAGGCGCGGATCACTTCCGACGGCCGCGGCATGACGCAATCCATCAGTTTCGCATCCCATCTGTCGCGCTCGGTCATTGTATTCGTTTCCAACAACCCTTGTTCGTACGCCCAATCGATGATGACATCCAGCACTGGAGCCGGCGAGGCCAAAGGAGTATCCTTGACCTCGACAGGCTGCCATTCGGTGAGTCGGAGCGTAGCCAGCAGACGGTTGCGCGCGTACACCGCATCTTCTTGCGCTAAAAGGCCGCGCTGCTTGGCATAACGGATCAGTTGTTCAATTGCGGCGAAAATCACAGGCATGGTTACACACCCCGATAGCCGTTTGGCCGCGCTTTGTGCCATTCCCATGCCGATGCGACAATGTCCGTAATGGACGGGTATTTCGGCTCCCAGCCAAGCTCGCGTTTTGCTTTTTCTGATGACGCGACAAGTCTCGCGGGGTCGCCCGGGCGCCGCGCCGCGACGCGGGCAGGAATCGGATGTCCAGTCACTTGCCGCGCCGCTTCGATCACTTCTTTGACGCTGAAACCGTTGCCGTTGCCTAAATTGTACACGTCGCTGGACGCTCCGTTCCGCAGTTTGTGAAGCGCCAAAACGTGGGCATCGACGAGATCAAGCACATGAATGTAGTCGCGGATGCACGTGCCGTCAGGCGTATCGTAGTCATCACCGTAAATGGAAATGTCTTCGCGCTGGCCGAGCGGCACTTTTAAGATCAATGGAATGAGATGTGTCTCCGGATTGTGATCCTCGCCGATCGTCGCGCCATACGCCCCGGCGACATTGAAATAGCGGAGCGAAATCGAGCGGATACCATAGGCGCGGTCCGCCCATTTCATCATTTTTTCCATCGCGAGCTTTGTTTCTCCATACGCGTTCGTCGGTTCCGTCGAATCGGTTTCAACGATCGGGACTTGTTTTGGCTCTCCATACACTGCGGCGGTGGAAGAAAAGACGATTTGCTTGACGCCGCATTCCTTCATCACTTCAAGCAGCACTTGTGTGCCGTACACATTGTTGTCGTAATAATTCAACGGCTCCTCCATGCTTTCACCGACCAATGAGTTCGCCGCAAAATGAATGACCGCCTCAACGTCGTGCTGGCGAAACACACCGTGCAAAAAATCGCGGTCGCGAATATCCCCTTGGCAAAACCGTGCATCCGGATGCACCGCTTCTTTGTGCCCCGTCTGCAAGTTATCGACAACGACGACTTCTTCCCCTTTTTCGAGCAGGCGGTATACCGCATGGCTGCCGATATACCCTGCCCCTCCGCAAACTAAAATCATCGGCACATCTCCTTCACTGTGAGTTCTTTCGCCCCGTCACCAACATCAACGACATAAAAGCTGGCTTCATAGCCGATTTTTTCGGCATACGCGTTTCCGACTCGTTCAATAAAGTCTTGCACATAGTCTTTTTTAACAATGTTCACCGTGCAGCCGCCGAATCCAGCTCCGGTCATGCGCGCCCCGACCGTTCCTTCATGCGCCCATGCCGCCTCAACGAGCGTATCGAGCTCAATCCCTGTCACTTCATAGTCGTCGCGCAGTGACATGTGCGACTGCTTCATCAGCTCGCCAAAACGGACAAGATCTCCATCCTCAAGCGCCGCGGCCGCCGCAAGCGTCCGCTCGTTTTCCGTGACCGCATGGCGGGCCCGTTTTTGCTCGAGCGGGGAAAGAAGGTGAGCATATTGATCCAGCTCCGCGCTCGTCAGCTCGGCGAGCGAGGCGATGTTGCGCACATTTTGCAGCTTCGCGAGCGCCGCTTCGCACGCCGACCGCCGCTCGTTGTACGCCGAGTCCGCCAAGCCGCGCTTTTTGTTCGTATTGGCGATGACGATGGCACAATCGTCAAGCATCAATGGCAAATAGCGGTACTCAAGCGTCTGGCAGTTTAGTAGGATGGCGCAGTTTTGTTTCCCCATGCCGACGGCAAACTGATCCATAATGCCGCAATGGACGCCAACGTAATTATTTTCTACGTTCTGGCTCATTTTCACAAGTTCCAGCTGGTCGAGCCCGCACCCGAACAATTCGTTGAGCATCACCGCGGTCACAAGTTCAATCGACGCCGATGACGACAGTCCGGCGCCGTTCGGGATCGTGCCATCATACAAAATGTCCAATCCGGTCTCAAGCGGACTTAGCGCTTGAAACGCAGCAATGATCCCTTTCGGGTAATTCGCCCAGCCATGCTCGCTCCGGTATGACAAGTTATCATAAGAGACAGTGATGACCCCCGTTTCCGGGAAGTTTTTCGAATAAAAGCGGACACGCGGCTCATCCGTCTGTCGCACAAGCGCATACGTGCCCATCGTAAGCGCGCACGGCAGCACATGTCCGCCGTTGTAATCGATGTGCTCGCCGATCAAATTGACACGGCCGGGGGCGAAGAAGATACGGATGTCTTCTCCTAGTCCTCCGAAAAGCTTGGTAAATTGCTGTTTTAAAGTAGAGATCATGAAAGGGGCCTCCTTAAAAAGCAAATTGAGTCATCATCTCTTTTTAAAAAATTTTAGTAAAAATTTTATTCAAAGTCAATCGTGAACCATGATCTTTATTTGATACGTATAATCATTCGAGTATTTATTCACCTTATTATAAAAAGGAGGCGGAACGGAATGGAAGCTCGACAAACGCTGAAACAAGAACTTGACGCCATCACCGCTTGGGAACACTCCCAAAAAGACCTCTGGTTTTGGGAAAAACTCGGCCGCTTGCCGTTTCAAGTGCTTGATAAGCTGACGCCAAAAGTCATCCATCGAAAACTCGGACAGCTGCTCGATGAGTTGGGCAGCTATATCCAAAGCGGCGGGCAATATTTAGTGAATGAAGAGAAAATATTCACTCGTCTCGGGGTATCGTCACTTGCCGAAGTGCCGCACTTGCCGCTTGAGGCGATGGACCGCGTTTGCGACGAGTTGATCGAGGCGCGCGTCACGTTCGCACAGCTACAAGGAGCAGCGACTGGGGTTGGCGGAGCGCTGACGCTGACCGTGGACCTCCCCGCTCTGCTCGGGCTGGCGCTGAAAACGCTGCAGGAGATCGCCATCGTGTACGGATATGACCCGAAGGAAAAAGAGGAGCGTGTGTTTGTCGTCAAATGCCTGCAGTTTGCCGCGGCGGACATCGTCGGGAAAAAGGCGATTTTAGAGGAGCTAGCTTCATTGACTGGACAGCGTGAGCGGGTATTTTCCGAGCTGCAAGGCTGGCGGGAAGTGATGATGACATTCCGCGACCAATACGGATGGAAAAAGCTATTCCAAGCCGTGCCGATCATCGGCGTCATTTTCGGTTCGCTGTTTAACAAATCATTTATAGAAGACATCGCTGAAACCGGGAAGATGCTTTATCGAAAGCGGCGCATCGTCGAGAAGCTCAAACAATTTGAACCCGGCATCTAAGACACCGGGTTCCATTCGTTTATGACTGGTGCATAGGCTCGAGCGACAGCATCCCTTCTTATCATTGAACAGCTTTCAACCGCCACATCGTGCTGATAAAATCACCCGAACGATGCGGCACGGCGAGTCCGGCATACATCAGCTCGTCGCCGCCGTAAACGCCAAGTCCCTCAATTTCGTAGTCTTGATTCGGGTCAAGTCCCTTAAGGCGCAAGTATGACAGCGGCGCGTTCGCTTCGGCCAGAACGCGAAAGTAGGCGACGAGCGCTTCCGAGCAATCCGCAGAGACGAACATCCATGCGGCTTCATTGCCCGCAAATGGGCTTAACAGCCGATAAAACGTGCCGAACTGGACGAGGTGGCGCACGTCTTTGTAAAATGCCACTTGTTCTTTAATGGTTGCCTTTTCTTTTGCCGTCAACTTCGTCATATCAAGCTCATAGCCAAAGTTGCCCGACATCGCGACATGGCCGCGCATATCAAGCGACGCCACCCGCCCGACTTGGTGATTCGGCACCGCGGAGACGTGGGCGCCCATGGCGCTCACCGGGTAAACAAGGCTCGTGCCGTATTGAATTTTCAGGCGCGAGACGGCGTCGGTATTATCGCTCGTCCACGTTTGCGGCATATAGTAAAGAATCCCCGGATCAAACCGCCCTCCGCCTCCTGAGCAGCTTTCAAACAAAATGTGCGGAAAGCGTGAAGTAAGCTCGTCCATAACGCGATACAGTCCCAGTATATAGCGATGCGCTGTTTCGCGTTGGCGCTCAGGCGGGAGGGCAGCTGAGCCGATTTCCGTCATATGGCGGTTCATATCCCATTTCACATACGTAATTGGGGCGCTCGCCAACACGCTCGAGATCGTTGCGATTATATAATCGCATACATCTTGGCGGGAGTAATCGAGCACAAGCTGGTTCCGCCCTTCAGAGCGCGGACGGTTCGGCACATGGAGACACCAATCCGGATGCTTCCGGTACAGTTCGCTGTTTGGCGACACCATTTCCGGCTCAATTAATTTTACTTAATTTTTACGAAAAAATCTATAAAAAGCGCCCGCGTTTGGGCGCTAGTTGATTTGAAGCGCCTCTTTAGCTGGCGCCTGTCCCCTCCCCTTCTTCTATTTATTCACGCTCCTCCGGTCATCATCTTCTGCTGCCAACACTGCTTGGCGCAGCGCTTGTTCCAGTTCTTTCGTGTACGTTGCCTTCTGTTCCCCCGTCCACCCCAAATATCGCGCCATAAACGCCACCACTCCCTCTTTCTCCCGCCGGACCGAATCGATGTTAAATAACAGCGCCCCAGTGCGGCGGATGAAGTAATCCACGGGTTTGGCCGCCATTTCTTCCTCCATGGCGTAGACGAGGCGGATGAACGTTTCTCGCGTTAAACCAGATGAGCGGTCGTATTGCTTGCTTAACGCAAACAGCCGCCCAACGTTCGCGCCGTATTGTTTCGCCAGCTGCGCCCCTGCTTCTTTCGTTAATCCATAGTGCACTGCTTCTTCCGCTTTTTTGGCGATGAATGTCTTCAATTGGTGTGAACCGCCCACATCGCCACCGGAGATCAGCAGCTGTTTCGTCTGGCATGGCCGGAACGCTTTTCCCTCTTCTCTTTCCAATTGCTTGGCGACAAGATTAACGACGGTCTCCGCCATTTTCCGGTAGCCGGTCAGCTTGCCGCCGGCGATCGTAATGAGGCCGGACGGCGATGTCCAAATCTCGTCTTTGCGGGAAATTTCCGATGGGTCTTTCCCTTCTTCATAGATGAGCGGGCGGACGCCGGCCCAGCTCGACTCGACATCGGCGGCAGTAATGCCGACCGACGGGAACATATACTCGATGGCTTTCAATAAGTAATCGCGGTCTTCTTCCGTCATCGTCGGATGGGCGGGGTCATCGTCATAAAATGTATCGGTCGTTCCGACATACGTTTTCCCGTCGCGGGGAATGGCAAATACCATCCGGCCGTCCGGAGTGTCAAAATAAACCGCTTGCTTAAGCGGAAAACGCTTTTGGTCGATCACAATGTGGACGCCTTTTGTAAGCTGAAGCCGCTTATTCGTTTTCGAACCATCTTTGTCGCGCAACGTGTCGACCCATGGACCGGCAGCGTTGACGACGATTTTGGCGCGGATGTCGTACGCCCGCCCGCTTAAAATGTCACGGCAGCGGGCGCCGATGATGCGGCCGCGGTCATCGTATAAAAACTGTTCCGCCTTCGTATAGTTGACGGCGTCGGCGCCAAGCTCGACCGCCTTTTTGATCACTTCGATCGTCAAGCGGGCATCGTCAGTCCGATATTCGACATAATAACCGCCGCCAAGGAGCCCGTCGCGTTTTAAGAGCGGCTCTTTTTCCAACGTCTGTTTCGCGTTAAGCATCGTCCGCCGCTCGCTCTTCTTCACGCCGGCTAGCCGGTCATACAGCCATAAGCCGACAGAGGTGCTCCATTTTCCGAACGTCCCGCCGCGGTAAATCGGCAGCAGCATCCACTCTGGTGTCGTGACGTGCGGGCCGTTTTCGTAAACGACTGCTCGTTCGCGTCCGACTTCAGCAACCATTTTTACTTCAAACTGTTTTAAATAACGCAATCCTCCGTGAACGAGCTTCGTCGAGCGGCTCGACGTCCCAGCGGCGAAATCTTGCATTTCGATAAGCGCGGTTTGCATGCCGCGTGAAACGGCATCAAGAGCGATGCCGCTGCCAGTGATTCCCCCGCCGATGACAAGTACATCGTACGTTTTTTCACCCATGGCTTTCAACCACTCGCTCCGTCGTCTGCTTGAAAACATCATTGAGGACTCCCTCCTGTGTGAAAAAAGACAAAAAGAGACCACAACAAACACGATAAGCATTCTGCCTACCATGTATGCATGGTCTCTCCATGTCTCCTGACTGATGATTAACTTGTTGATTTTATTATAACAGATTACCGCTCGTTTGGCTAGCTCGACACATCAACGATTTTCACTGTTCTACTCATCACGGCGCCGGTCGTAGTGGCGCCAGAGCGCTTCGTTTGACGTCGTCACCGCCGTTGCGCCAGCTTCTAGCGCCCGCTTGACATCATCTGGAGTGCGGATGAGTCCGCCGGCGTAAATCGGTTTGCCGGTTCGCTCCTTTACCTCGCGGATGATGTGCGGCATCGCGCCCGGGATGACTTCAATGTAGTCAGGATTTGTTTTGGCGATGAGCTGGTAGCTTTTCTCTAAAGCGTGCGAATCAAGCAAAAAGATGCGCTGCACGGCAAGGACGTGTTTTTGCCGCGCCTTCATAATGACGCCCGCCTTCGTCGAGATGAGGCCGTGCGGGCGAAACTGTTGGCAAAGGTATTCCGCCGCATGTTCGTCATGGCTCAACCCTTGCACTAAATCGGCATGGACGATGAGCCGCTTGCCCTGCCGACGCGCATAATCAAAAATGCTTTGGAGCTGGGCGATATGTACTTCGAGCAGCACTCCGATTTCGTAGCCGCTCGCCAAAAAGGCATCAAACTGCTTCATCGTTTTCATAGCCGGCACAATTGGTTGTCTCGTTTCCATTGCGTTCTCTCCGGTCTATCCTCTCATTTTATCGATCTCGTCTAAGCACGACAGCGACATCCTTGTCCGCGGTTTGCATGTCGCAATTTTCACTCCGCGCTTGCGGAATTTTTCGACGACATGATGAATCGCTTTCTTGCCTGCCGCCTCTTCTTCGTGAAGATGCCCCATTGTCTCAACTCCTCTCCTATTCCGCTTTCGGAATGGCGAGCTCCACCGTTGTTCCTCGGCCGACTTCGCTTTCCATCGCAATTTGCCCGCCGTATTTATCGATCATTTCCTTGGCGATCGAAAGACCGAGTCCGGCGCCGCCTTGTTCGCGGCTGCGCGCCTTGTCAACGCGATAAAAACGCAAAAAGACGTTTTTCAGCTCTTCCTGTGGAATGCCGATGCCGTAATCGCGGATGGCCACTGTGACAAACGATCCTTCCTCGCGCAACGAAAGGACGATTTTTTTGACCCGTTGAGAATATTTTACCGCATTGTCAAGCAAAATGAACAGCAATTGTTCAAAATGATGTTTTGCAATCGCCACGCGCGCCAACGGTTTTTCCGGTTGATCGACAATAAATTGAAAATCCGGATGCAAGACGCGGAAATTTTTTACGATTTGCCCGATGGCTGCACTGGCATCAATGGGCACGATCTCTTTTGGCACTTCCATCGCCTCGGCGCGCGACAAGTCAAGCAGCTCGAAAACGAGGCGCTTCAACCGTTCCGCCTCTTTCACCGCCGCCTCAAGCGATTCTTCCAAAATCTCTGGATTGTGCTTGCCCCATCGCTGCAACAACGAAAGATGGCCTTGCAAAATGGCAAGCGGCGTGCGCAATTCATGGGACGCATCCCCGACAAATTGCCGCTGCAAGGCAAATGAACGTTCAATTTCGTCCATCATGCTGTTGAACATGAGCATGAGCTCGGCGATCTCGTCGCGCGCCGAAGGCACATCGATGCGCTGCTTCAACCCGTTGTTTTTGATGTCGGCCATCGTTTCCGCCAACGTTTTCAACGGCCGAATGAAACTTTGCGCCACCAGCCGTCCGGCGAACGCGCTCGCTGCCATGGCTGCAAAGCCGATCACCGTCATGATGACAAACAGCGTGTTTGTCACTTGTTGGAATTTCGTCAACCGACGGGCGATTTCAATCGTCCCGGACAAGTTTTCGACATGGAGCGGTTGGCGGAGCAACAAAAACCGCTCGTTGTTGATGAAATGCTTGTCTATTTTCCGCTTGTCAGGCACGCCGCCCGGCGACAGTGACACCGCAGCGCCGTTGGAAACCGAGACGATGACGTTGCCATCGCGGTCAGTGACGCGAATAAGCTGGTAGCGTTCGTTCAGTTTTTCGAGAAACGAACGGCTGCGGCGAATATCTTCCCATGATACATTACGTTTTTCGGCGTAATAAGTTTCAATTTCCATCACAGTTTGTTCCATCGTTTTTTCTTCTTCATTGAGCAGCCATTGCCTCACAATATGGTATTGTAAAAACGTAAAAACGAAATAGGTGATAAAAATCGCCCCAGCGGATAAAACGGTCAGCTTCCCTTTCAACGACAGACGATGGAGGCGAAACCGTTTCATGGCCGCATCACATATCCTGCGCCGCGCACTGTTTGGATATACCGCTCTTTATCGCGTTCGTCAAGCTTTTGCCGCAAATAGCGGACATAAACGTCGACGACGTTCGTCTCCACCTCAGTGTCAAACCCCCATACTTTCTCAAGCAGCACGTCGCGCGTCAACACGACATTGATATTTTGCATAAAGGCGACGAGCAAATCGTATTCACGTTTCGTCAACTCAATAAACACATCGTCTTTTTTGACCGTACGCGCCTGTACATCAACGACCAAGTCTTTAAACGTCAACACTTGTCCATCCGGTTCGGGATGAACGCGGCGAAACAAAGCGCGGATGCGGGCGAGCAGCTCTTCAATGGCAAACGGCTTGACAATATAGTCATCCGCTCCGTTATCCAATCCCATGACGCGGTCAAATACGCTGTCGCGCGCCGTGATCATGATGATCGGCGCCGATTTCGCCGCCCGAATGCGGCGGCAAACTTCCATACCGTTTAAGCTCGGCAACATGACATCAAGCAAAATGAGATCCCACGGTTCCGAAAGGGCAAGCTCCAGCCCTTCGCGCCCGTCGCCGCACACACGCACATCGAATCCTTCATGTGTCAAGTCAAGTTCCAAAAAACGAGCCAATCCTGCTTCATCTTCTATTAATAAAATTCGTCCGCCCATAGGTCGTTCCTCCTCTCCTGTATCTATTTCTTTTCCCTGTGTCAACCTCACATTCATTTTACTACAAAAAGCCAATCACCGGCGGCAATTGGCCGTTTGAAATGAAACAGGCGGCTGTGTTGGCCGCCTCGCTTCAGGCAGATTCTAAAACAGCCGCCCGCCTTTGCTTGCCTTCCGCCATGCTGAGCCGAGCGCACGCCTTCACCGCTTGTTCACGTTCACATGAAAACTCCTGCTACGAATGGCGGTCAACCAACCAGTCGACGATGGCTTGAACGATTTCGAACGCTTGATAGGAAAGAAGCGACACAGCAGTTCCGGAGAAAAACAATGTCACAAGCCAATGAATCCAATGCATGGCACTGCTCCCTCCCTCATCAACAGTGAAATCATTATATCCGGCGCAAATGAAATTCACATGAAAACTGGCTAAAAAATAAGCGGAGTGACCTTTTCGCTCTCCGCACATACATTAAAAGTGAATCACATTGCCGAATCAATGGCCGCCAACTGTTAGGATGGCATAGCGAAGCAGAGCCGCCCGGATGCAGCAGGTCGGCCACTTCAAATAAAGGAAAGAGAGGGGAAGAGCGATGAATGAACCGTTTCAGCCGCCGGCCGGCGGGGGAGGGGATCACCCGTTCCACCATTTGCGGAAAATGGTGAATCAATGGTTTGATGAACGGCCGCTGCATAAATTGCTTGAAACGCTTGATGACTATTTCGCGCAAACATTTGCTGAAGCGTACATCCCGATCGAGGTGAAAGAAACGAAACGCGATTACCAAATCATCGTCCGGCTGCCCGGGATCAAGCGGGAGCAAATCAGCTTGCAATGGCACGAAGACGGACTGCAACTTGTCATCGATTATCACGAAACAGTTGAATCGGCCGACGACAACGGTCGTGTATACGAGCGGCGGCAAGCGCGGCGGCGCGTGACAAGGGAAATTCCGTTCCCGTATCCGGTTGCCGAACATGAAGTAAAAGCTTCATTCCAAGGCGGCACGCTCATCATTCGACTGCCGCAAAAGCGGAAATACATTGACATTGAGTGAAGTCTTGAACATCGCGAAACTAACGCGTTTAGCCGAAAAAATGAACGAAGAACCGATCAAGACGTCCGAGCTGGCCAAACGCCTCCTATCCCCGCACTTCGCGGCGCTTCACACGCGGCCTTTGTCAGCCTAGAGGGTTGATGATTTCGTGCAAAACACTGCCGATCCCAGCCGTGTTTCAATTCGGGAAACCTTGCGGAAGCAGCTTTCTTTTTGGCAAAACGCCGCTGATTGGCGTGTGGCCGCCGTTTTTTCACCAGCCTTCTAGACGAACCGTAAAAAAGCCGTCCCCGCTACGGGTCGGCCTTTTTGTATTCGGTTTCTATTGTTTATGCGACGGGCTTCCATACCGGTTGTTGTTCTCCGGTGTCGGATCTTTTTGGATGTCCCATTCTTTCGCGGTTTCTTCGCGATGGGCTGGGTATTTACTTTTCCGTTTTCGATTGTCATTGCGGTTCGTCACCGTCTGTTCACCCCCTTGCCGTTTGCCATTAGCTTGCGCGTTTTTCCGCGGCATAAACGAGACATACATACTTTCGTCGTCGGCAAGCTACGCTATTTGGTAGGAGGTGCAAAACGAATGGCGAAGCTGCCTGATTTTAAACAGCTGAGCGACCGGCTCATCAATGATCCGTCCGATGAACCGATGCTGGTGATTAAAACGAACCTTGATCCGGATCGCGTCACGGAAAAAAATCCATATGCGGAAGGCAAAACGAACGTCAGTCGAACGTTTGCTTCTTTTTTTGAAGGGGGCGAACCATGATGGAACAAACGCTCGCCTATTTGCGGGAAATTTTGTCTAACTACTTGGATACCCACGATGACACGCCAAAACGCATTTACCAAAAGCTGATCAGCAAATCGTACCGAGGCGAAGGGGAGTTTGTCCGCGACTTGACGCAAAAGGAGAGCGCTTTTTTGGATCGCATTTTGCCACATGAAATCCGCTACGCGATGGATGAGCGCGATTATGAGCGGGTCTATCAGCTGAATGAAGTGTACGAACTGCTTATTTAACGGCTGGAACAACGTGAAAGCCCCCCCGACTGTGCAGGGGGGAGCGGCTTTCTCATTTTTTAAACGTACTGAGCAGCCCTTTTAACATGCCGTTCACTTGGTTGACCGTATTGATCATCTGCCCCATCGTATTCATCATTTTGTTAATATCGTACGTCCCGTCGTTGTTTTTAAACTGGGCAAGAAAAGACGGACGCGGCGGCGGCAGCAACGGCCCCGGCTTCGGATATGGCATCGGGTGCGAAGGCATAGAAGCATGAAATAGCGAAGCGTGAGGCCAATGAACCGACGCTGGCGGAAGGTGAGAAGCCCCATAGTGGTAATAAGGCCATTGACTGCCTATGTTGTACGGCCCATGAACGGGCGGCGGCGAAACCGGGCGCGGATAGCGGTGCATGTTCGTTCTCCCCCATTTTTGATCGTCGATTCCCCCGCTCAGGCAAAGGGGTAGGCTGCCACTAGTATATGTGCCAGTGCCCAGCGGCGTGCACGTGGACATGTCATCTCTTGTCGGAAGTTTTAATTTTCGGAAATCGACTCCCCCTCCTATTTTCATGGTACGATGTAAAAAAGGGGAAGGGGGAAAAGCATCAATGAGCATTGCTGAGTTGAAACAGAAATTCATGGCGGTCAAACATTGCGAACCGACTGAGGCGAACGAACTGCTCGATTTTGCCCGCCGTCTTTATTTGCGCGGGGAGATTTCGCTCGCCGAGTACCGCGACTTAGTGCGTGAGTTGGAAAAAGCCGGCGCCTGTCAACCGGATGAAGCAGAAGAATACGCCGGGATCTAGAACCTCGAGGGAGCTTTTCCCTTCTTTTTTTTGCATATTTTCCACCCAAACGCCCCATCGTAATATCAAGGGGGTGTTGTGCAATGGGCCGAGGTGTGCATTTCAACCATAAACGAAAAGGCCACGACCACGAAAAACCGAAACACGGAAAACAAGCGCCGCCAAAACATACTGAACGAGTCGAATATGAGATCAACACCGTCGCTACCACGGAGGGGGGGCCAGTTTCGATCACAACAGGCAAAGACACATAAGACAAAAAGCTGTCTCCCTCAGCAAAGGGGACAGCTTTTCTGCGATCAGGCAAAACGCCGCTCTTTTTTTGGCCTAGTCGGCTTCGCCAAGCCGCTTCTTGACAAGGCCGAACGTGTAAGCAGCCGCCTGGCTGTACTGCTTAATGCGACGCTCGGGAACCGATGGATAAAATGCCTCTACGCTTAGTTTTGCCATATGATCGACCGCCGCTTCAATTTGCCGCTCGTGAACGTATTTCGGATGCGCTTGGCGAATCCAGCGGAAAGCGGCCTCTTTCCACCGTTCGGCAACCGCCTGCACTTCCTCGGCAAACGGTTTGACCTCGGTCAAAAAGTCCGGCTCTCGGTTTCGCTCGCGGGCGCGCCGGGCGATCGCCAACAGCCGTTCCGTGTACTCGTGAAGCTGTTCCGTCAACGCTTTCAGCTCTTCCTCCATGACGACCTCCCTTGCCTATAGCGATAAGCTTCGTATCATGCAGGCGCATCGGGAACGTCCTGAGCCGCTTGACACGGTTTGTATATGTTTCATCATATCATAACCGGCATCCTACACCAAATACAGTTTCGATGAAAGCCGAAGCTCGGCTTTCCCCTTCCTCCCATCAAGCTGTTGTTCTACACCGGTGATTCGCCCTTCAAGATGCCCGAGTTGTTCTTTGTTTTGGAGATACCGTTCTTCAATCACATCAGCGATGACTTTTTCCATTTTGGCATCCACTTGCTCAATGAGCGCGGCAATTTCCTCAAGCTGCCTTTCAATTTCTTCTTTTTTGACCAGCCGTTTTTCCATTCCTTCTCCCCCATTTCTGGCATGATGATATTCCATTCGCTCCGGAAAGAACAACTCCCTGCCGCGGCGACAAAAGTAGAACAAATTCGGCAAAGAAAGCGCAAAGCGTCCGCCATTCGACAACGACGGCAACGGAGCGTCCCATTGAAAAAGAAAAAGAGCACATATGGCTCAACGGTATGGTATAATAAAAACCATTCAAAGGAGATGAACGCAATGGCACTCAAATACCCGGGCGGCAAAGAGTATCGCAAAGATACACCAAAGGGAGCGCGCCGGCCGATGGCAGCCGATTACGCCAACCGCGGCATGACGCTCGAAGAAGACTTAAACGCAACGAATGAGTATTACCGAGAGCGCGGCATCGCTGTCGTCCATAAAAAACCGACCCCGGTGCAAATCGTCCGCGTCGACTATCCGAAGCGGAGCGCTGCCGTCATTAAAGAGGCGTATTTCCGACAGGCGTCCACGACCGACTACAACGGCGTCTACCGCGGCAAATACATCGACTTTGAAGCGAAGGAAACGAGAAACAAAACGGCGTTTCCGCTGAAAAATTTCCATGCCCACCAAATCCGCCATATGGAGCAAGTGATGGCCCATGGCGGCATTTGCTTTGCCATTTTGCGCTTTTCTGTACTGAATGAAACGTACTTGCTTGACGCCTCCCATTTAATTGCTTGCTGGAATGAACAAGAAGCCGGCGGGCGTAAGTCGATTCCAAAACGGGTAATCGAGCGACGCGGGCATTACATCCCGCTTGGCTACCAACCGAGAATTGATTATATTAGTGTAGTAGAAAATGTGTACTTCACCGCTTGAGGTGAAAACTTGTAAGAAAGGCAGGATTTGCTTATGTCTGGTGAATATCGTTCTCGCGTGGAACGAAAGCAGGCAGCGAAACAGACGAAACAACAGAAGGCGAAAAAGAAAAAAGGAGCATCGTGGTTGAAAACAATCGCCATCGCCATATTGCTTATGATTGTCATCGGAGCAGCGAGCGGTGTGGCGGCGTTCGCTTACTTCGTCAAGGATGCTCCTCCGCTCGACGAGGCGAAGATTAAAGACCCGCTTTCCTCAACTGTATACGATATGAACGGAAAAAAAGTCGCCGAACTTGGCGGCTACAAGCGGACGTACATTTCGTATAAAGACGTGCCGAAAGTGCTGGAGGACGCCGTGTTGGCAACCGAGGACGCCCGCTTTTACGAACATCACGGCATTGACATCGTCCGCTTGGCCGGCGCCGTCGTCGCCAATATTCAAGAAGGATTTGGAGCGGAAGGCGGCAGCACGATCACCCAACAAGTGGTGAAAATGACGTTCTTGTCATCGAAAAAAACATTGGAACGGAAAGCGCAAGAAGCGTGGCTTGCCCTGCAGCTTGAACAAAAATATTCGAAGCATGAAATTTTAGAAATGTACTTGAACAAAATTTATTATTCGGACGGCATTTACGGCGTTGCTCGGGCGGCGGAATATTACTTCGGCAAAACCAACTTAAAAGAGTTGACGCTTCCAGAAGCAGCGCTCTTAGCTGGCATGCCGCAAAGCCCGAACCGATACAATCCGTACGACCATCCGGAAGCAGCGACAAAACGGCGCGACACCGTTTTGTCGCTCATGGTGAAACACGGCTTCATCAGCCAAGAAGAAGCAGAAAAAGCGAAACAAGTGCCGATCCAATCGATGCTTGTTGAGCGAAAAAAACCGCAAAGCTCCGTGCCGTATGACGCCTTTATTGACGAAGTGATCAAAGAAGTGACCGACAAAGCGAACGTCAACGTCTTTGAAGACGGGCTGAAAATTTACACCACGCTTGATCAAGAGGCGCAGTCGTACGCTGAAAAACTGCTAAACTCAAAGCAGTACTTTACCAATAAAAAAGACTTGCAGTCGGCCATCGCCCTCGTCGATACAAAAACAGGCGCCATTCGCGCTTTAGGCGGCGGGCGCAACCGCGACGACATCGAATTCGGCTTCAACTACGCCATTCAGCCAGTCGGGCAGCCCGGTTCGGCGATTAAACCGATTTTAGACTATGGACCGGCCATTGAATATTTAAAATGGTCAACTGCACACATTATCGTTGACGAGCCGTATACGTATTCGGACGGCACGCCGATCCGCAACGCCTCCCGGGATTACAAAGGACCGGTGACGATGCGCTACGCGCTCACTTGGTCGCGCAACATCCCAGCCTTAAAAACATTCCAAGCGGTCGGCAAGGAACGAGCGCAAGAGTTTGCCAACCGGCTTGGCATGGGCTTTGATAGCGTAGAGGAGGCATACTCGATCGGTGGGATCGCCCGCTATGTATCGCCGCTGCAAATGGCCGGCGCCTACAGCGCCTTCGGCAACAATGGTGTGTACACGAAGCCTTATGCGGTGACGAAAATCGTCTTCCCGGACGGCACGGAAATGGATTTAAAGCCGAAGCCGAAGCGAGTCATGCAAGACTACACAGCCTATATGATCACCGATATGTTGAAATCGGTCGTCCGCTCCGGCACAGGACAAAGCGCCAACGTTCCGGGAGTTGAGGTGGCGGGCAAAACGGGAACGACAAACTACGGCTCATCCGGCGCTAAGTTTGATTTGCCAGAAAATGCCGTGCCGGACAGCTGGTTCGTCGGCTATACGCCAAACTATACCGCCGCCGTTTGGACCGGTTTTAGCAAACGAAGCAGCACCGCAGATCTCAGCAAGGAAGAACAAAAAATTTCGCGCTCGCTCTTTAAAGCGCTCATCTCGCACATTGACGACGGCAGCGGAGAGTTTAAACAGCCCGACAGCGTCGTCAGACTGCCGATCAAAAAAGGCACGAACCCGCCGAAACTGGCAAGCCAATATACGCCAGCAAACGAAATTACGTATGAGCTGTTCGTGCGCGGCACTCAACCGACAGAAGTAGCCAAAGACGAACCGAAAGATCTGCCATCGGTCAAAGGCTTAACCGCCTCGTATGACCAAGCTGCCAATGCGATTTCTGTCACTTGGTCGTACGATGAACAAACCGACAATACGCTCTTTGAAGTGCGCATCAAAGACAGTCAAGGCCGGACGGAAACGGTGACAACGAAAGACTTGGGTGTAATGATCGCGAACCCGACGCCGGGCGCTTCATATACAATTGCCGTCTACGCGAAAGATGGCGAGCGGATGAGCAAACCAGCCACCGCGAGCGTCCGCATCCCTGGGGATGGGCAAGGTGATGAAACGAACCCATCAACACCGGACGGAACAGGCAATGGCGAAGACGGCGGCTCCTCTGGCGACAACAACGGCAATAACGGGAACGGTGGCAATAACGGGAACGGTGGCAATAGCGGGAACAATGGCAACAATAACGGAAGCAATGGCGGCAATGGCGACCACGGTGGAGATGCGGGCAATGATGATGGGAGCGGCAACCAAGGAAGCGGCAACCAAGGAAGCGGCAACCATAATGACGGAGCCACCGCGCCAACGACGCCGCCCTCACCAACGAAAAACGGAAACGGCCTCGGCACGAAAATCGAAAGCCAACAATAATCATCAAACCTCGCATAAAAAACGGATGGCCCATTTATCGGGTCATCCGTTTTTTCATCGCCATTTGTTTGCCAGCGGGCTTGTCAAGACTGGCCGTACGGGAAAAAGAGCGGATGGGCGAACTCAATCGGCACGCGCACGTTCCTTCTCTCTCTTTCGCATTCGTTTTTTTCCCTCACGGCATAAATGAAGGAGCGGACAGGCCGGACATTGTGGCGCCTGCGCCTTGCAATGGTAGCGGCCAAAAAAAATCATCCGATGGTGGGTAATCGACCATTCCTCTTTTGGGATTTTTTTCATCAACGTTTGTTCGACTTCAAGGACCGAATCATTCCAGCGGCAAAAACCGAGCCGTTTGCTGACGCGCTCGACGTGCGTATCAACGGCAATGGCCGGCACGCCAAATGCCACAGAGACAACGACGTTCGCCGTCTTCCGCCCGACGCCGGGCAGTTTCATCAATTCGCCGCGGTCGCGCGGCACTTCGCCGTTGTATTCCTCAATTAACATCGCACACAGCTTTTGAATGTTTTTTGCTTTATTCCGGTATAAACCGATCGAACGGATGTCTTGCTCCAGCTCCTCAAGCGGCACGGCGATGTAGTCGTAGGGCGTCCGGTATTTTTCAAACAGGCGTTTCGTCACTTTATTGACAAGCGCATCGGTGCATTGCGCTGATAAGACGACGGCGATCAACAGTTCAAATGGGTTGCGGTGCACAAGCTCGCAATGGGCATTGGGAAACATGTTGGCCATCGCATCCAAACAACAGCGGATTTGCTGCTTCGTCAACACCGGCCTCCTCCTCCTTTCGCTATGTTCGGTCAGCCTGCCATGTCGGCCAAACAAAAACGAGAGACAACGCCTCTCGTCTATGAGTCAAGCCAGTTAAAAAACGGAATCGTTTGCTTAAATTCTCCTGTTCCCTGTTTCGCCGGGCGGGTGGACGGTTTCGGCTTACGAAATTTTTTGCCGTAATCGTGCGCCTGCTCGATCGTCCGGATGCCGTTCTTTTTCCACTCGAACAAAATGCGGTCGATATAGCGGAAGTTCAATTTCCCTGACAGCACCGCCTCGCGCAGCGCCGCTTTAATGATGGCCGGCTCATGACCGTCTTGGTCAATCCACATCGAAAGCGTTTCGCACTCAAATGGAGAAAGCGGGCGGCCAAATTCTTGTTCAAATATCGTATACAAGCTTTCCTCTTCTTCCGACTGGCCGATCTGTCCATCCTTGGCGGCCTGTGCGTACAAATGGTGCACCAACTGCTCCCAGAGCGGCTCAAGTGTATATTTTTCACCGCGAACACCGCGGTCGTCCGTATGCTCCTCGATGCTGACCATCCCTTTTTGCAACAGCCGGCGCACCATCTCCATACATTCCGCCGCCGGAACGGTCATTTTCTCAGCCAGCTCGGCCGGTGTCGGAAAGACGACGCCTTCTTCCAAAAACGATTGCACGTGCAAAAGCAAGACGAGCTCCCCTTCGCTCAAACCGAGCCGCTTGTAATGGTTCAGCAACAGTTTTGGAACGACAACGCTTCCTTGCGCCAGCCATTCGGCCACCTTTTTCTTTTCCATGCCGATGCACCTCAACTATAGTATAACATGACACTGGCGAAAAAACCCCCTTTTTTGCCGGGGGTTCTTACGGGTATAGACGGTTGAGCAGCCGTGGGAACGGGATCGTTTCGCGCACATGCTCGACGCCGCAAATCCAAGCGACAGTTCGCTCGAGGCCGAGCCCGAATCCAGAGTGCGGCACGGAACCATATTTGCGCAAATCTAAATACCATTTATAGGCTTCCAACGGCAAGTGATGTTCCTCGAGGCGCTGCTTTAGCAGCTCATAATCGTGAATGCGTTCGGAGCCGCCGATAATTTCCCCGTATCCTTCCGGAGCGATTAAATCAGCGCACAGCACGACGTCCGAGCGGTTCGGATCCGGCTGCATATAAAACGGCTTTAACGACGTTGGATAGTGAGTGATAAACACCGGCTTGTCAAAGCTGTCGGCAATGGCCGTCTCGTGCGGCGCACCGAAGTCATCGCCCCATTGGATATCGGTAAACCCTTTATCATGCAGCAGCTTGATCGCCTCGTCGTACGTCAGGCGCGGAAACGGCGGCTTGACAAGCTCAAGCTTGGCGGTGTCGCGTTCAAGGCGGCCCAGCTCAAGCCGGCAGCGGCTAAGCACCGACTGGACGAGATAAGAGACATACTCTTCCTGCAGACGCAAATTGTCTTCAAATTCATAAAACGCCATTTCGGGCTCGATCATCCAAAATTCGATCAAGTGGCGGCGCGTTTTCGATTTTTCGGCGCGGAACGTTGGACCGAATGAAAATACTTTGCCGAGCGCCATGGCTGCTGCTTCCATATATAGCTGACCGCTTTGCGACAAATACGCATCCTCATCAAAATATTTCGTATGGAACAGCTCGGTCGTTCCTTCCGGTGCGCTGCCGGTTAAAATCGGCGCATCGACTTTGACAAAGCCGCGGTCGTTAAAAAACTCGTACGTCGCCCGAATCAGCTCGTTGCGGATTTTCATGATCGCATGCTGGCGCCGCGAACGAAGCCAAAGATGACGATGGTCCATTAAAAATTCGACGCCGTGCTCTTTGGGCGTAATCGGATAATCGACCGCTTCATCGATAACCTGTAAGTTCGTAACGGACAGCTCATAACCGAACGGCGAACGCTCGTCGACGCGCACCGTGCCGGTCACATAAAGCGATGTTTCTTGCGTCAACGTTTTCGCACGTTGAAACACTTCTTCGGAAACGTTCGCCTTTTCGACTACACCTTGAATAAAGCCCGTCCCATCGCGCAGCTGCAAAAAGGCGATTTTTCCGCTCGAGCGCTTGTTCGCCAGCCAAGCGCCGATCGTCACTTCTTGACCTACATAGCGGTTCACTTCAGCAATCGTCGTTTTCACGTACACATTCCCTCCAATAATCGACACATCCATCATTCGCTATTATACCGTTCTGCTGAAACAGCGGCAACGGCCATACCCCTCCCAACCGATTGGTCCCCACTATCGAAAACGGTGCGCGGCAGCCGCCGGTGAAACCCGCTCTTCGGTTTGTCTTCACGAAATCATCGCCATAGCGGACGCAGAAAAAGCGGCTTTGCTTGAGGCAAAGCCGTTCTGTTAAGCGCGCGCCTCCATAAACCGGTGGATGCGTTCGACCGCGGTTTCGAGCGCATCGAGCGATGTCGCGTATGACAAGCGGACGTTATCCGGCGCCCCAAACCCAGAGCCGGGCACAAGCGCGACTTTCGCTTCTTCGAGCAAGGCGGCGACGAACTCATCAACCGTGCGGCAGCCGGCCATCGCGGCCGCTTCGCGGGCGTTCGGAAACAGGTAAAACGCCCCTTGCGGCTTGACGCACGTGAATCCTGGAATTTGCACGAGCTTGTCGTAAATGATATTGAGCCGCTGTTCAAACGCCTGGCGCATTTGTTCGACCGGCTCCTGCGGCCCACTGTAAGCGGCAATGGCCGCGTATTGGGCGATCGACGTCGGGTTGGACGTGCTATGGCTCGCCAAATCGGTCATCGCCTTAATGATGTCTTTTGGCCCCGCTGCATAGCCGATGCGCCAACCTGTCATCGAATGCGACTTTGACACGCCGTTAATGATTACCGTCTGCGCCTTCAGTTCTGGCGACAACTCGGCGATCGACACATGCTTCGCTCCGCCGTAAATCAATTTTTCATAAATCTCGTCCGAAACGATCAACACGCCATGCGTCAAGCACACCTCACCAAGCGCCTTCAACTCTTCGGCCGTGTAAATCATGCCAGTCGGGTTGCTCGGCGAGTTGATGATGACCGCCTTCGTCCGCGGCGTGATCGCCTGTTTCAGCTGCTCGGGCGTAATTTTAAAATCGTTTTGTTCAAGTCCGTCGATGTAAACCGGAACGCCGCCCGCCAGCTTCACTTGTTCCGGATAGCTCACCCAATACGGCGTCGGAATAATCACTTCATCGCCTTCATCAAGCAGCACTTGAAACAGCGTGTAAAGAGCATGCTTCGCCCCGACGCATACAATCACCTCAGCCGGCTCATAATCCAAGCCTTGGTCGCGGGCGAATTTTTTTATAATTTCCGTCTTCAACGCCGGCAAGCCGCCTGATGGCGTATATTTCGTATGTCCTTCGTTCATCGCCTTGATGGCGGCCTCAAGAATATGCTGCGGCGTATTGAAATCCGGTTCACCGGCTCCGAGGCCGATCACGTCATGCCCGGCCGCTTTCAGTTCTTTTGCTTTGGCTGTAATGGCCAGTGTCGCCGATGGCGTCAGCGACGCCACCCGTTTTGCCAATTTCATCGTTTCTTCCCCCTCATATGCTCAACGTTGAAAACTGTACCTCTTCAGAAACGCACCGTCTGCAAAATGGAGGTAATAAAACGAATACCTTCCTTCCGCATCAATATATGTCAACTCCCAAAGAGGCACGCCTTTTTCCATGCCAAGCGTCGCGTCAATCACTTGTTGCGGGTGTCGATCGCGTTGCAAAATGGCGCGCGCTTCCGCTTCGCTAATGCCGCCGTCCGCTCTCTTGACGACAATGTCCCCCGCTTTTTCCGGCACCCAAACGACGATGTCCGTTCCCCCTTGCTTCGTTCGGCCGATGAATACGGTGCACGCTTCCTCCCCATAATATGTATAGATTTTCTTCACGTCGATGAGCCCGGCCGCTTCCTTCGCCCGCGCGAACGCTTTTTCCACCATGGACCGTTTTGGCGCCATCGCCTCACCGTAAATCGACCATGCCTGCCAAATGAGGAAACTAAAAACAATGAAAGCGAGCCATCCCCACTTTTTCATAGCGATCACGTCCGATAAATTGTAAAGACCGCCTGTTGCTTGTCGTCTTCATCCAAAGCAAGGCCAAACATCAAATTGTCGCGCTTCAGCGTCCGATTCAAGCAGTCGACAATTTTGTACAAATCGTCGGAGTGCTGGATTTTGACGGTGGCGAGCACTTCGATTTTGCTTTCCATTTTCGTTGCTTCCTCCTGTGCGGCGCAAATTTTGTTACTTATACACCCCGGCAGCTCCGGCAACAATACAAATACAGAAAGGTTATGATCACAGTTGCGCTTCTTCACGCCTCTGCGGCCGAGCCGGCGAAACCAAACAGCGAGGCCGCAAGCTGCCATCGCAGTTGTGCTTCTTCCCTATTATAGCAGGTTTGTTCGACCATTTCATAACAAATTTGCCCGCCTACACCGTCAACGCAAATTTGCCTCTTTACTTGCCCCGCCGCGCGGGGCGTTTTTTTTTGCCGGCTGCCATCTTTAGATTGCACCGTTTCATTTCACTTTATGAGGGCAAAACCGCTGCTTGGTGAAAGCGAACTTCCCTTTGTTCAGCCATCCACCCTGCCCGTTTCTGAAAACGAAGCCGGCGGCTTAGCCCTCCGCCTTGCTTGTGTAATCAAAGCGAAACTCCCGTCATCGAGCACCGCCTTTTCGCCTTCCGAAAACTAGCCCGCCGTTCACCCAGCTTATCTCATAAAAGCCAGTCGCTTGCTTTATCAAGCAGCTCAAAAAGCGGCCCCTCATATACCGGCAGCGGCGGCAGTGAAGCGAGAAAATCGGCCCCATACGAAGCAGCGGTCAGCCGGCGATCAAGCACAAATACGGCCCCTTTGTCGCGCTCGGTGCGAATGAGGCGGCCAAATCCTTGCTTCAAGCGAAGCACGGCCTCGGGAAGCGACAACTCGTAAAATGGGTCGCCGCCGGCGGCGCGAATCCGCTCACTTTTTGCCTCCATCACCGGATCATCCGGAGGCGCAAACGGCAAGCGAGTGATAATGAGCGCATCAAGCGCCGAACCCGGCAAATCAATCCCTTCCCAAAAGCCGCTCGTCCCAAACAACACAGCGTGATCAAACTGCAAAAATGTCCGCAAAAGCTTTGCCGGACTGCCGCTTTGCACTCCTTGGGCAATCAACACGAACGGTTCGTCCGCTTCTTCCATTTTCAGCGCCTCAGCCGTCATTTTCAACAGCTCATACGACGGGAACAACACCAGCATCTTCCGGCCGACACGCCGGGCGATCGAACGCACGGCCGCAGCCGCCGCTCCGGCGTATGTCTCAAGCGGCACAGCGGAAACGAGCGGTAAATCTGTCGGCACAAAGAGCGCAGCTTGCTCCTCATAGTGAAATGGCGCCGGAAACGAGCGGCAGAGCGGGTAAAAATCGTCCAGACCGAGGCGCGCCGCCATATAGGCGAACCGGCCGCGAACGGCGAGCGTCGCTGATGTCAAAATCACGCTCCGTTTTTTCATGAACAGCCGCTCGGCGAAAAAATGAGCGAGATTGACAGGCTGCGAATACAGCCGGACCGCGTTCGCCGCTCCTTTTTCGTCGGCTTCGATCCAGCGGACCGTTTCCTGCTCCGCTTCAGTCAGCAACCGAACGAGGGCACCCATTTGCCGGTTTAGCGCCACAAGGTCGGCGGCGAGCAAGGCCGGCGGCGTTCCATCGCCGGTTATAACAGATGGCAAAAGCGATTTTGCCTCCACAATCAGCTCCGCCGCCAAATCACGCAGACGCCAACATAGCTCAACGGCCGCCTGCCATGTCCGTCCGCTCTCGTCCGCCGGCGAAAAACGGCAGCGGCAGCGCCCGGCCCGCGCCGGCTTTTTTCCTAGCGCATAGCGGCGCAACAAGCGGAATAGCTCGTCCCCTTCAAATTGCAGCCCTTCAAGATGCCGCTGGCAACGGATGAGGACACCTCTCGCTTCGCCTTGCTCCGCTTCCAGCCATTTCGCGATCGTTTGCGCCATTTTAGCGGTTAACAGCCGAAATGACACATAGTCAATTCGCTCGCCAAAATAGCGGGCGGCGATTTCCTCAAGCCGATGCGCCTCATCAATGACAAGATAACGAAACGGCGGCAAAAACGGCGTTGGGGCAGTCAAATCATGAAGCAAAAACGCATGGTTCGTCACGACGATATCGGCCTGTTCAGCACGCCGTTTCGCCTGCGCGAAAAAATGATGCCGTCCGCCGTCCTCCTCCTCGCCAATGGCGAGTGCTGGCAGCGAGAGACGAGCGCCGGATGATACGTTCAATTCATCCAAATCGCCGCTGTCTGTCTCAAGCAGCCAGACAAGCAGCTGGCATTTCAAGAGCACCGCATCGTACGTGTCGCTCGGCTCAAGCAAAAACGAAGCAAGTTTGTCAAGGGAAAGGTAGTTTTGCTTCCCTTTCAAGACGGCGACGCGGAACGAAGCCGGCACAACTTGCCGCAACACCGGCCAATCGCGGCGGATGAGCTGTTCTTGCAGCTGGAGTGTATGCGTGCTGATGACAACCCGTTCTTGCCGCTCGCAAGCAAAAAAGGCAGCCGGGATGAAATAGGCGAGCGATTTGCCAAGCCCGGTTCCCGCCTCAATAAGCGCATGCTGGGACGTGGATAACGCCTCATAGACAAGCTGCATCATTTCCCATTGCCCTTCACGCCGCTTGTAGCCGGGAAGCGGGAGGGGCGGCGCTTGTTCGTAAAAAGCGGCAAACGAAACCGAAGCGGGGCGCTCTTTGCCATCATCCAACTCTGGCTTCCCGTCGCCTGTTTTTTTTAGTGCGATGCCGCGGTAGAGGGCGACCTTATTGTCCGTTGGCGCTTCTTTCTGTTTTTCGGCGATGATGATATCAAGAAGCGAGTAAATATCGCTTTTCAAATGACGGGCAAGGCGCCGCAGCTGTTCAAGCGTCACAAGCGGCAAGCGGCCAAGCCGCTCAAGCAAAGCGATGAATAGCTTGGCGGTCACTTCCGCATCGCTGTCCGCCTGATGCGGGCGGTCATGGGGAAGATTGAGCTGTTTCGCCAAATCGCCGAGCTTATAGCTTTCCGCCGTCGGCAGCACGATGCGGGCAAGCTCGACCGTATCGATCACTGGACCAACAAACGGCGGCCACCCGGCCCGTTCGAGTTCGGCTTGCAAAAACGGCAAATCAAAATCAACGTTATGGGCGACAAAATATGCGCCTTCCATCATCGCCGCGATCTCGCCGGCCTTGTCGGCAAACAGCGGCGCTTCCTCAACGGTCTGCTCGTCGATGTTCGTCAGCTGTTGAATGAACAGCGGAATCGGTTGTTCCGGGTTAAAAAAGCTGGAAAATTGCTCGACGATCGAGCCTTCCTCAACGACCGCCATGCCAAGCTGAATGATTCGGTCGCCTTTTTTCGGCCCGTTTCCTGTTGTCTCTAAGTCGATAATGACAAAGCGCATTGCCATAAACGATCACCTCAAAAGGAAAAGGGGCGGAAAGCCCCTTTTTGCCCCATTATAAAATCGTGTGCGCCGGCTCTTCAGCGATGAGCTGCGCGATGCGATTGTTTTCATCCATAATGGCGATTTTCGGCCGGTGCGCGGCGATTTTTTCTTCCGGAACAAGCGCATACGAAATGACGATAATGACGTCCCCCTTTTGCACGAGGCGTGCGGCGGCGCCGTTTAAGCAAACAACGCCGCTGCCGCGCTCGCCGGGGATGATGTACGTTTCAAAGCGGGCTCCGTTATTATTGTTGACGACTTGCACTTTTTCATTAGCCACCATGCCAACCGCATCTAAAATATCTTCGTCGATCGTAATGCTGCCGACGTAATCTAAATTGGCTTCTGTTACACGAGCGCGATGAATTTTCGCGTTCATGAGCGTGCGAAACATGGGCGATCCCCCCTTACTCCTCTTGTGTAGGCGCCTTGGGCAGCTCAAGGATGATATTGTCGATCAAGCGGGCGCTCGCGAACCGGACAGCAACCGCGATGAGCACCGTTCCACGAAGCGTTTCAAGCGGCGTCAAATCCGGGTACGAGCACACTTCGACATAATCGATCTCGGCACGCGTGTGCGCTTCAATATGCTCTTTGACGAGACGGCGAATGGCCTCAGCGCTCCGCTCCCCGCCGTCGACGGCCGCCGCTGCCGCCCGCAGCGCCTGATAGAGCGCCGGCGCCTCCTTCCGTTCTTGCGGCGATAAATAGACGTTGCGCGAACTTTTCGCCAGTCCGTCGGTCTCGCGGACCGTCGGCACCGGCACGAGCTCAATCGGGAAATTGAAATCGCGAATTAAGCCGTCAACCACAGCCACTTGCTGGGCGTCTTTCATGCCGAAATAGGCACGGTCAGGCATAACGATGTTAAACAGCTTAATGAGCACCGTCGCTACGCCGTCAAAATGGCCGGGACGGGATCTTCCGCAGAGCACATCCGTGCGCGCTTTCACGACGGCTTGCACCGCAAGCGGATCCGGATACATCTCGCCCGCCTCCGGATGAAACAATACGTCGACTCCATGCTGTTCGGCGATGTGCCGGTCGCGGGCGAAATCGCGCGGATAGCGGGCAAAATCTTCGTTCGGCCCAAACTGAAGCGGATTGACAAAAACACTCACGACGACAATATCATTCTCTTCGCGCGCCCGGTCGATGAGGGCAGCATGCCCTTCGTGCAAATACCCCATCGTCGGGACGAACCCGATCGTTTTTCCTTCGCGGCGGTGTCGGCACATGAGCGCCTGCATTGCCGCAATTCGATCGACGACGATCATTATTGTCCTCCTCCATATAAGGCCACCCATTCCTCTTCCTTCATCGTAAACGTGTGCACCGGCTCCGGAAACTGGCGCATTTTGACATCAGCGACATAGTTGGCGAGCGCCGCAACGATCGTCTCTTGAATGGCGGCATATGGTTTGACAAACTTCGGCACGCGGCTGACGCCGTAGCCAAGCAAATCATGGTAGACAAGCACTTGGCCGTCAACTTCCGCTCCAGCGCCGATGCCGATGACAGGAATGGCGAGTTCCCGGGCCATAGCTGCCCCGAGCTGTTTTGGTACGCATTCCAAGACGAGGGCAATCGCTCCCGCCTGCTCGCACTGTTTTGCATCATCAAGCAACTTTTTGGCGCTTTCTGCATCTTTGCCTTGGACTTTATAGCCGCCAAGAACGCCGACAGACTGCGGCGTCAGCCCAAGATGGGCGACGACCGGCACCCCCGCTTTCGTGAGCGCCGCGATGACCTCAACGACTTCATCCGCCCCCTCGACTTTGACGGCGTTCGCTCCTGACTGTTGCATGATGCGCCGGGCGTTTTGCAACGCCTCTTGCTTGGACGCGTGGTACGACATAAACGGCATGTCCGTAACGATAAACGTACTCGGCGCACCGCGGCGGACCGCCTTCGTATGATGGATCATGTCGTCGACCGTCACCGGGATCGTCGAGTCGTAGCCGAGCACGACCATGCCGAGCGAATCACCAACTAAAATCATATCCACTCCAGCCTGTTCCGCAAGCTTCGCCGACGGAAAGTCGTAGGCGGTCACCATCACGATCGGCTCGTCCGCCTGCTTCATGCGAAAAAAATCGGCTTTCGTCTTCACCCTTGTTCCCTCCTCTTTCATTGCAGAGGAGATGACGCGACCGAAACAAAACGTCCCTCTTTCCCGCCTTGAGAAAGAAGGACGCCATGAACCGCCGTCGGTTTCGTTCACCCCTCTGTCCCAGTCCTTCTGCAAGGATCAAGGCAGACCATCTTTATGGATTCGTGTTGCCGGCTCGGTGCAGTTCTTTTCGACAAAGATACTGCCCTTTTCCTCGTCTTGTATTTTAACAAAATTGTCACAATTTTTCTAGTGGGAATTTACAGTTGAATATCGGCCGAATGAATATAATGGAGTTGGCTTTGCTCATCCTCTAGGATCAGCTGCCCGTCATCGGTAATGCCGCGGGCAATGCCGCGAATCGTTCCGCCTAGCGTCCTTGCGGTCACCGGTTTGCCGATCGAAACCGCATATCCTTCCCAAAGGAGCTTTATTGGACGGAAGCCGTGCTCCAAATATTGCTTATATAACCGCTCGATCTGGACTAAAATTTCTTGGATGAGCGGCGCGCGCTTGATGCGCTCCCCTTTTTCGATGGCGAGCGATGTGGCGATGCCGCGAATGTCTTCAGGAAATTGCGAGCTCGTCTGGTTCACGTTCATGCCGATGCCAACAATGACCGAGCGGACGCGGTCAGGGTCGGCCTGCAGCTCGGTTAAAATGCCGACGCATTTTTTTCCGTAAAGCAAAATGTCATTCGGCCATTTAATGTCCGGGACAAGCCCGGTTGCTTCTTGAATGGCTTGGCTGACCGCCACGGCTACAAGCAGCGTCAACTGCGGTGCCTGCTGCGGCGGGATGGGCGGCCGCAAAATCAAGCTCATCCAAATGCCGGTTCCTTTCGGCGAAAACCATTTCCGATCCAGCCGCCCGCGCCCCGCTTTCTGCTCTTCAGCGACGACAAGCGTCCCTTCCGGCGCCCCTTCATACGCCAGCTTCGCCGCAATGCGCTGCGTCGAATCAATTTCCTCAAAAAAATGAATCATATGGCCGAGCGTTTCGGTTTTCAAGCCCAGCTGGATTTCGTTTGCCGTCACTTTATCCGGCGTATTCACGATCCGATAGCCGAGGCGGCGAACGGCCTCGAGTTCAAACCCTTCTTTGCGGAGCTCCTCGATATGTTTCCATACGGCAGCCCGTGAACAGCCGAGCTGCTCGCTGATCTTTTGTCCGGACAGAAACTCGCCGTTGGCCTCGGCAAACAGTTCTAACAGTTTTTTTCTTGTATCCGACTGCGCTCCATGAGCCATGCGTAAATCCGCTCCTTCTCGTTTTCAACTTCACCGTTGACAACCGCCCGCCATATGGCGTCGAGCGTCTCTTTCACCCACGGGCCGGCCGGTTTCCCGATCCACTCTATAACTTCTCTTCCGCTGACCGCGAGCTCGCCTTTCGTTTTGATCGGCAAGGCGGCGAAACGGCGGCGAAGCTCATCATGATGCGGCGCGGGCGGCTTTCCAGTCAACGCGGCACGCACCGACTCGACTGAGAGCGCCCGTTTGAGGCCAGCCAAAAACAGCTGCTCATCCGCCCACGCAGCTGGTTCGGGGACGGCGGCGAGCGCCGCCAATATGGCGCCGGCTTCATCGATCACTTTGTTCGGCAGCTTCCATGCGCGCAAAAACGGCCGGCTTTCCTTGATGCCAAGCGCTTGGCACAAAAGCGCCCATCGCTCTTCGCGCGATGTGAGCCACGGCCAGCGGCACACGGCCGCCCGGCGCAATAGCTCGTCTTTTCCAGTCATTTCCGGCAAATAAGCGGACAGCCCTGTTTCAGCCAAAAGAGGCAATGCTTCGGCAGCAAACGAACCGGCGAGCAACTTTTCCATCTCCATCGTCATCCGCTCAACTGAAATATGAGCGAGAAGCGGAGCGTTGGCAATAATCGCCCGCTTCGTATCAATAGCGAGCGAGAAGCCAAGCTGGCTGACGAAACGGACAGCCCGCATCATCCGGAGCGCATCTTCGCGAAACCGCTCACTTGCCTCCCCGACGGTGCAAATAAGCCGCTTCACAATCGCCTCTTGCCCGCCAAACGGATCAATGATCGTCCCGTGCTCGTCCATGGCGATCGCATTCATCGTAAAATCGCGCCGCTTCAAGTCTTCCTCAAGCGAGCGGACGAACGTCACCGACTCCGGACGGCGGTGGTCTTCATAGTCTCCATCCGTGCGGAACGTCGTCACTTCATACGCCGCTCCTTCATGCACGACAACGACTGTGCCGTGTTTCGAACCGACATCAACTGTTTTGGGGAACATCGCCATCACTTCGTTCGGCAAGGCGCTCGTCGCGATGTCGACGTCGCCGATTGGGCGCCCGATCAACAAGTCGCGCACCGCGCCGCCAACGAAATACGCTTCATAGCCATGCTGCTTCAGCTGTCGGATGATGCCAAGCGCCTGTTGGAACGGCGGTCTCATCCTCTCACCTTCCTTGCCGCAAGTGAAGCATACAGCTGCTCATACTGTCCGACGATATCGGACGAACGGAACCTTTGTTCGACAGTTTGCACCGCCTTTTTTGCCATTTCGTCATGCAAGCGGCGATCAGTGAGCAGCGTGAGCGTTTTTCGCGCCGCCTCCTCGACATCGCCAAGCGCACATAAAAAGCCGCTTTTCCCATCTTCAATCACTTCCGGGATGCCGCCAATCGCCGTGCCGATGCACGGAACGCCGCACGCCATCGCCTCGAGCAAAACGAGTCCGAAACTTTCTTTTTCCGACAGAAGCATCATCACATCGCTGATCGAATACAGCTCTTCAAGCTTATCTTGTTTTCCTAAAAATCGAACATCGCCGCTGAGTCCAAGTTCTTTGACGAGCCGACAGACAACGGTCATTTCCGGACCGTCGCCGACAAGCAGGAGCTTGGCCGGCACGCACCGACGCACGATGGCAAACGCGCGCACCACATCAGGCACGCGCTTCACTTTCCGGAAATTAGAGACGTGAATAATGACGTTCTCAGTGTCGCCGATGCCGTACTCCCGACGCAAATGGCTTGCCTCCCGGCGGCGGTAGACGCGTTCGTCGACAAAATTGTAAACCGTGTGGATCGGCTTTTGCACCTCAAGAAGCTCGTACGTCTGCTGAACGAGAGCGTTAGACACCGCTGTGACGATGTCAGACTGCTCGATGCCGAACTTGATCATATCAGAAAGCGACGGATCGTAGCCCAACACGGTGATGTCCGTGCCGTGCAGCGTCGTAACAATCGGCAGTTCTCCGACCATTTGCCGCGCCAGCACGGCACAGACAGCGTGCGGGACAGCGTAATGGGCATGAAGCACATCAAGCTGCTCGCGCTTCGCCACCTCGGCGATCTTGCTTGCCAGCGCCAAATCGTACGGCGGATATTGAAAGACGGAATACTGATTGACGCTCACTTCATGATAGTAAATATTGCCGTACACCTTGTTCAAACGAAACGGCACACTTGATGAAATAAAGTGGATTTCATGTCCTTTTTCGGCAAGCAGCTTGCCGAGCTCCGTGGCGACAACCCCTGAGCCTCCGACCGTCGGATAACAGACAATTCCTATTTTCAGCTTCATCGCGCTCCCTCAAATAAGTCGAAAAGATGAATCGGTGTTTTTGTCAAAAACCCCTCGGCGTGCGCCGCGCCGATTTGCTGGCCGAACCAGCGTTCGCGGCTTTCGATCATCTCGATGTAATTGTTTGTCAGCGGCGTGTCAACCGCGCCAGGCCGCTTTTCAAACTGGCTTTCATAAGCGCGCAAGCTTGCCAGCTTGTCTTGCACTGTTTCGCTAATATCAACAAGGAAATGTGGACGGCAAAACGCATTGATCATGTAATAATACACTGAACGAACGCGGTGCGCTTCACCGAGTTCCCCGGCGCCGTAACGGCGGATGCCGGCAGAAAAAACCGCTTCCTCAACAAGGCGGGCGCATTGCCCGTGATCCGGATGGCGGTCCTCCCAATATGGCGCAAAGACAAGCCGCGGCCGATAGCGGCGGATAACTGCGACGATGCGGCGAATCGCCTCTTGTTCGACGGAAAGGCCGCGGTCAGGAAGCTCGAGATTCAGCCGCTCCGACACGCCGAGTCGACGGGCCGCTTCAGCCGCTTCTTCCTGCCGTTCATCGACCGTTCCGTTGGACGACAGCTCCGCCTTCGTTAAATCACAGATGACAGCGCGGTATCCGCGCCGCGCGTATTTGGCGATCGTCCCGCCCATGCCGATTTCGACATCGTCCGGGTGGGCCCCGAATGCCAACAAGTCACACGTCCTCATCATGGCCGTCACCTTTCTGTTTCATCCCCGTTTACGCGTTTCGCTTGGCCGCGGACGATGTTGCGCCATGCCAAATCGCCGCGTTCCAATCCGCGAATTAATAATTCCGCTGTTCCGATGTTCGTCGCCAGCGGCACAGCATAGACGTCGCATAGGCGCATCAACGCGCTAATATCCGGCTCATGCGGCTGGGCGGTGAGCGGATCGCGGAAAAAAATGACGAGATCCATCTCGTTGCGGGCGATCATCGCCCCAATTTCTTGGTCGCCCCCGTATGGCCCGGACTGGAAGCGATGAATCGAAAGGCCGGTTGCTTCCTGAATGCGCAGTCCGGTCGTGCCGGTGGCGTACAGTTCATGTTGTGCCAAAACCGGCGCATAGGCGGTCGCAAAGGCCACCATCTCTGCCTTTTTTTCGTCATGGGCAATTAACGCTATTCTCATCGTTTTCCTCTCCCTCGTCAGCGCTGTTCACGCTATTCCAAAATATGTTCAAGCCCGTAGACGAGCGTATGTAAATGCATGACTGTTTCCACCGCCAATTTCACCCCGGACATAAATGAGCCGCGATGAAGGGAGTCATGGCGGATCGTCAGCGTCTGGCCATCACCGCCGAAAATGACTTCCTGATGGGCGACAAACCCCGGCAGGCGGACACTATGGATTGGAATGCCGTCATATGCCGCACCGCGGGCACCAGCAAGCGTTTCTTTTTCGTCTGGATGGCCTTGTTTTTTTGACGGGCGCACCTCAGCGATGAGCTGCGCCGTTTTCAGTGCCGTCCCCGATGGGGCGTCAAGCTTTTGGTCATGATGCAGTTCGATAATTTCCACATCGGTGAAATATTTTGCCGCCATGCGGGCAAACTTCATCATCAACACTGCACCGACAGCAAAGTTTGGGGCAATGATGGCACCGGTTTCTTTCATCTCCGCAAGCTCCGTCAGCCGCTCGATCTCTTCCGGTGTAAATCCGGTCGTGCCGACAACGGGACGAACGCCATAGCGCAGCGCCAGCTCTGTATGCCGTTTTCCGACTTCCGGTGTCGTTAAATCGATGAGCACATCCGGCTTCACCTCGGCAAAACAGCGGGCAGCATCAGTATAAATCGGGGCGTTGACACCAAAAAACCCATCGATGTCTGCCAAATTTTGTCCGTCATAGCGGCGATCAATGACCGCAGCCAGTTCAAAATGATCCGTTTTTTGCACAAGTGCCACCGCTTCACGGCCCATGCGGCCGCGCGGTCCGGCAATGACGATGCGGATCGTCATTCAGCCTCCTCCTTCCTTGTCCAGCGGTCACGGTCGCGGGTTCGGAACTTGTCCATCACCCGGTCGTGCGCTGTCTGCAAATCAATGCCAAGCGAATTGGCGAAACAAAGGAGCACAAACAGTAGGTCACCCAGCTCTTCTTCCACTGTGTTTTCTTTTTCGGTCGCCTTTTTCGGCTTTTCTCCGTAATAATGATTCACTTCACGAGCCAGTTCGCCGAGCTCCTCAGTCAGCCGTGCGAGCATAGCGAGCGGGCTGAAGTAGCCTTCTTTAAACTGCCCGATATATTCATCCACTTCTTGTTGCATTTGCTTCATCGTTTTCTCCTGCATGGCCATCACCTCGCCTGTTTCCATGTTAGCGAAAAGCGGCGCATTTGACAAATGTTTTCGTCGCTCGCCCATTCCACCCGCTTTCGTCTATCATTGCCTGCAGAGACAAGTTCCTCTATAATGAAGACGCCGACTATTTTTGCGGACGGAGGGACGATATGATTTTCGGCTTAAAGGTGAAAAATAGTTTATTTATTTTGCTTGGCGCTGCCATTTTTGCCTTCGGGCTCGTTCATTTCAATATGCAAAACAATTTGGCGGAAGGCGGTTTTACCGGCATTACGCTCCTTCTTTACTTTTTGTTTGGGTTCGATCCCGCCATCACCAACCTGGCGCTCAACATTCCGCTCTTTTTTATCGGCTGGAAGCTGCTCGGCCGTCAGACGTTTCTTTATACTGTGCTCGGCACGGTCGCTGTTTCGATGTTTTTATCCATTTTTCAACGCTATATGATTCATATGCCGCTGCAGCATGATATGACGCTCGCAGCGCTGTTCGCCGGTGTTTTCATCGGCGTCGGCCTCGGCATCATTTTCCGCTACGGCGGCACGACCGGAGGCGTCGACATTATCGCCCGCCTCGTCTATAAATATAAAAGCATCAGTATGGGCAAAACGATGTTTGCCTTTGACGCCGTGGTCATTACATTGTCACTTCTTCTTTACCTTTCGTACCGCGAGGCGATGTATACGTTAGTCGCCGTCTTTATCGCCGCCCGAGTCATTGATTTTATGCAAGAAGGCGGCTATGCGGCGAAAGGGGCGATGATCATCTCCGAACAAAGCGAGGAAATCGCCAGCCGCATTTTGACGGAAATGGAACGCGGCGTCACTGTGTTAAAAGGACGCGGTTCGTATACAAAGCGCGACCGCGACGTCTTATATTGCGTGGTTGCTAAAAACGAGCTTCCGCGCTTAAAAACCGTCATCATGTCCGTCGACCCGCACGCCTTTGTCGCGGTTACCGATGTACACGATGTGCTTGGCGAAGGATTTACGCTCGATGAACAAAAGCGTCCGCTTGAGCCATAGGAGCCGAAACGGCGCATGCCCCAGCTCGTCAGGAGAGGCCCTTCAAACAGAAAATGAAAAGGAGGGGGAAACTGTTTGCCCCCTCCGAAGGCGAGACGCCGCCTATTCTTCCGGCTGCCGCGCCCGCTTTTCCTCTTTTTCTCCTTTGTATTTCCGCCAACCGACGTACGTCAGCGTCAGCACGATCACTCCGCCGGTTGAAATCATCACCCAAATGAGCGACGGATCGGCTTCATCTTTTTTTACCTCGTCAAACAGCGCTTCGATATCGCGGCGCGTGGCGGCGAGCTGCTTTCTTTGTTCGCTTTTGGCCAGCTGCCAAAACGAGGCGGCCTGCAGCGCTTCAAGATGGCGGTCGACCTTTTTCGCCGCTTTTGGCGGCACATCGATTTTCACACTCGGTTCAATTAATGTGTAACGGTCGATGAATTGGTCCAAAGCGGCGTCATATGCCTCTTTCTCCCCGCGCTCCACCGCCTTTTCCAATGCAGCGAACGCCTCCATGACAGCAGGCTCCATCTCCGACCAAAGCGGTTGGTGCGTCGACTGGACGGCGTCAACGACAAGACGGAATTGCGTGAGAGCGGCGACTTTGTCTTTCGCCGGAATCGACGCGGTCATAGCCTTGACCGCCTGTTCGTGCGTCACCGTCACCGCCCTCAGCTCGTCAGCCGATTTCAGCCGTTCTCTCGCTCCAAGGGAAAAAAATCGCTCAGAAAAATAAAGGAGCACTTCTTTCGCTTCAGCAAAACGCTCGTTTTTCGCCAATTGCAGCGCTTCGTCGGAAATGTCGCCAAGCTGTTTCCAACCATCCGTTTGTCCGGCCGCGCCAACGAGCGCTGGCCATAAAAAGGCGAGCGATAACAACATGGCCAGCCCGATTTGTTTCATCATCGTCCCTCCCTCATTCACTATTACAATGTATGAAAGAGTGGACAAGAGTAGACCAAGCAACAGCCATGCAGCGACCGCCCAAAATCTCCGCTCTTTGCGCCTGTTTTCACCGCTATACGGAAGGAGGAGAAAACGGCTGCCGCCGTGCGCGAATGCCAAGCCAATATGCACCAGCAATAGAGGCCATGCTCAGCCAAAACGTGAAATAACCAATTTGGTCAGCATAAGCGGCCAGCATATGATAGCGCGGCATCATGCCAAACACATAGTCGATGACATCGTTATGCAGCGTCCAAATCGCTGCCAAGGCGAGATGTGAGGGGCGAAACCGGTAAAGTGGTGCATACAGCATGCCTTCGATCGCCATCGCCCCGTGTGAAACGACGAGCATCCATCCTGTCCAATCGAGCGTCCCGGTGACGCGCCAAACGAGCACGTTCATGACTACCGCCCAAATCCCGTATTTGACGAGCGTCACAAGGGCGAGCGCCTCAAACAGCGGCGCCTGCCGCCCGAGCAGCCAAGCGCCGAGAACGATGAGAAAAAAAAGGCTTGCCGTCGGACTGTCGGGGACAAACGGCAAAAACAAGGGCGGCGTTTCCGCAAGTTGATAGCGATACCAATAATAGCCGTAAACGGTGCCGGCGGCATTGACAAACAAGAGCAGCCAAACCACCGGACGGGAGGCGAATATCGCATAAAGCCATGCCATCGTTTGCACCTCGTCTCGATTCAATATGGACACGAAAAAAGCTGACTAACGCAAGTCAGCTTTTCCGTGCCGAACCAATTATTCCGCTTTTAAGCCGGCGATGAATTCCGCCATTTTTTTCAGCTCTTCATCCGTGCCTTTAAAAATGCCAGCCGGCATGCCGCCTCGTCCTTCTTTGGCGATCTTCGCGATCTCTTCCGGGGTCAAACCGGTGCCGATCAGCGACGGGCCGGCGCCGCCGGACAAGTTTTGTCCATGGCACGACGTACACGTATTCGCTTGCGCGATTTTGTACCCTTCAGCGTTCGTGTCAATTTCCACTTCCGCACGAATTTTCCCTTGTTCCGCTGCCTTTTTCCAGTCATGCGTGACGACTGATTCCCATGTCAAATAAATCATCGATGCAAGCGCCAAGAGCATCATCCCTGTCGCCACCGGGCGCTTCCACGGACGGCGCTCCGGACCGCGATCCAAAAACGGCGCCAGCAGCAAAGCGGCAAACGCCAGCCCCGGCATGACGATCGCGCCGACGACCGTGTACGGACCGGACGCATATGAATATTTGAGCAATTGGTATAAGAACAAGAAATACCAGTCAGGCAGCGGCACATACGTCGTGTCCGTCGGGTCGGCGATCCGCTCAAGCGGCGACGGGTGGGCGACCGTCAAGCATAAAAAACCGACGAGAAAGACCGAGCCGACAAGCCATTCCTTCAACAGGAAGTTCGGCCAAAACACTTCCGTTTTCCCGGGATACTCTGAATAGTCCTTCGGAATATTCGGCTTTCGTACCGCGGGAACACGGGAATCGCCGACAAATTTCATTCCTTTTCCGCGATGCATTGCGTGATTCCCTCCTTTTTTTATCGCCTCAGAACGTTCAGCCGACCGATCATAGCGGACCGGAAATGCCTTGTCTGCGAATCATTAAAAAGTGTGCTGCCATTAAGCCGAGCAAAGCCGCCGGCAAGAAGAAGACGTGAATGGCGAAAAAGCGCGTCAACGTTTGGGCGCCGACAATTTCCGGATCCCCGGCCAACAGCGTTTTGATCGCCGGACCGATGAGCGGCGTCGCTTCCGCAATTTGCAGACCCACTTTTGTCGCAAACAGCGCTTTCATATCCCAAGGCAATAAATATCCGGTAAAGCCAAGCCCCATCATGACCATGAAGATCAACACGCCGACAATCCAGTTCATCTCGCGCGGCTTTTTATACGCCCCTTGGAAAAAGACGCGCAGCGTATGTAAAAACATCATGACGATGACCAAGCTGGCCCCCCAGTGGTGCATGCCGCGCACGATTTGGCCGAACGCCACTTCGTTTTGCAAGTAATAAACCGATTCCCACGCATTTTTAATGTCCGGAACGTAGTACATCGTTAAAAACATGCCTGACAAAATTTGAATGACCGTGACAAAAAACGTCAGCCCGCCGAAACAATAGACAAAGGCGGAAAAATGGTGAGCCGGGTTGACGTGCTCCGGAACTTCGTGATCGGCGATATCCCGCCACAAAGGCGTAATATCTAAGCGTTCATCAACCCAGTCATACAGCTTGTTTAACACGCATTACGCCTCCCCTCGTGGTTTCGCCTTGCCTAAATAAAGCTTGCCGTCTTTCACTTCAAATTCGTAGCGGTCAAGCGGAGCTTGCGGCGGCGTCCCCGGAACGTTCACGCCGTCTTTCGTATAGCGCCCATAGTGGCATGGACAGAAAAACTGGTTCGGATGCTCCTTGTCCGTATTCCAGTCGACCGTACAGCCAAGGTGTTTGCAAATCGGCGACAGGGCGATAATGTCCCCCTTTTCATCCTTATACACCCAAGCTGATTTCGGTTCTTCCGACTCGTACCAGGCGTCTTTCACTTTCACTTTAAAGTCGAAGCGCTTCGGTTCAGTCGTGATTTCTTTGACGTCCGCCACCGCGACCATTTCCGTTCCCGCCTCGTCCTTTAAGATCGGGTCAAAGGCAAATCGGAGCATCGGCATGAGCATCCCTGCCGCCATAAAGCCGCCAACGCCGGTCAACGTGTAGTTTAAAAATTGACGTCTCGTTACGCGATGTTTGTTGTCGCTCATCGTCTTCCCCCCTCTATGCAAAGTCAAGTCCACACCGGACAGTTGTATGTATAACACATATGGAAAACTAGGACATTCTAATGATAGCTCAATTGCTGGACAAGGTCAATATCACAAAACGGCAAAACGCAGGACTTTGCCGCGCCTATCCTTTCGTCCAACGGCTGACGAAAAAGCGGATCAACTCGGCGGCCTGCTCGCGAACGAGTTCACGCTTATACGCTTCCTCCATATTCTCGAGCGGAACAGCCGGAACGAGCCAAATGCCGCCGCTCTCCATCCCCTCTTGCCATGCGCGATCGCACGTCACATAAAACACATGATCCATCCCTTCCTGCCTGAGCTGGTTTGTCCAACTCGCCAACCTTTCTAACAGCTGATTCCGCTCTTCGTCCGGAAAATAAACAAATGGCGGCAGCAAAAACAAGCGGCCCCTCAGCTGCCGCTCGACCTCGGCGGCCACGAGCCCGACAAGCTCTCCGCCGGAAGCGAGCCGCCTTGCCCCTTGGCCGATGGCCACCGGCAAAAGCGGAATAAGCGCCGTATCAATGTAGTCGCGCTCTTTTTCATAGGTGGCGACGTCCCCGCTTGTCCATTTCATCGTTACTCTCCTTTGCCATAAAGTTTGTTCGTTATCAACATACCATATTTTTCAGCAAAAGAAAAACCTTGCCCACGGCAAGGTGTTACAATTTATTGAGTTCATCGGTCAGCCGGCGGAACGCCTCTTCATCGTGGCGGTCTAGCGCCTCATCGATCAGTTTCATGAGCCGCCCGCGCCGGAACTCGTAAATGGACCGTTCTAAAAATTGCTCGGCAAGGCGCTGGTCGTTTTCGCTCACTGGCGCCTGTTTCGGTGCGTATGGGTTTTCCTCAAGCACAGCAACATATTGCGGCGAGTGAAAAGAAGCGCGGAAATTGAGCTGAATGTAAATATCTTCGTCGCGGTTCAGCCGGATATCATGAAACGATTTCTCTGCATCGGTCGTCATCACATTCCCTTTGTAAAAGCGAAACGGCACATCATCCACGCAGTGGGTCGACATGACGATGCCGCGCGGGCAATATTGGGCGTTCTCAACAAAGTGCACCTTTTGCATCAGCTGGTCATGGCTCATCAAATAGTTTAAAATCCACACACATTCGCGCCGCTTCAACTGATAATGGCTTAAAAACCAACGGATGAACTCTTTTTTTTCATTGACGGATACGTGCGTCATTATGCGCTTCCCCCTCGATCGGTTTCCAAGAAAGAGGTTCAGTCACCGCTTCTCCCCTACTCCTCGAGCTCAAGCAGCATCTCAGCCGCCTCCGTGTGGCTCGGGTCCAGATCGACGATTTGTTGAAATATTTCTCTCGCTGCCTCCCGATTTCCTTCCTCGATGAGAAAATATCCGTACTCTTCGAGAAAATCGATGTTATTCTTAAAGAAATTATATGCCTCAGCGTAATGTTTTAATGCATCACCGTACATCTCAAGCTGATGTTTGGCGCGCCCTAAATCCCATTCAAACTGCGGGTCGTATTCACCGTCAGCCATCGCCTGCTCCAAAAGCGCCGTCACATCCTCATAGCGTTGCTCGTGAAGCCAAAGCGCTGATAAAACCGTAAGCGCTTCAATATAGCCGCCATCAATCTCGAGCGCCTTTTTTAGCTGCTCTTCCGCTTCAGCCGGTTTATTCAGCTTTAATGCCAATTTGCCGGCATAAAGGCGGAGCTCTTTGTTCCACTCATCGATTTGCATCCCTTCGAGCGCCGTCTCATAGCTTTTCCGGAGCTGCCCTTCCTGCTCGTAGGCCTTCGCCAAGTATAAGTAAAGCGGGGGGTAGTCCGGATCGAGTTGTTTTAAGGCGCTGAGCTTGTCGATCGCCGTTTGCGTATAGCCCGCCTGCAAGGCCGTGAATCCGTAGGCGAACAATGTCCGGCTATCCGTTTTTTCATTGAGCGCTTCCTCATAATGCGGGAGAGCCGCCTCAAACTCCCCGGAGCGGCTGAGCGCCTCGGCCAGCCGCTCCGCGACGAGAACACCGGCCATCTCGCGCGCGTTTTTTTGGACTTGTTCATAAAACGGCACGCTTTTTGCGTATTCGCCAAGCGAAAAATACAATTCCGCCAAGGCGAATTGGACGACCGGCTCATCCGGCGCCTTTTGATGCGCTTGACGCAGCTTTCGTTCGCTCACTTCCGTCAGCCCTTGCATTTCGTATAAATCAGCGGCGAGCAGGCACGCCCGAACGAACTGAGGATCGTCTTCGCCGACCTCAGCTAGCATGGCGAGCGCTTCGTCTTCAGCATCAAGCTCCGTATACACTTCAGCCAAAAACAAGCGGATGTCGCCATCGTCCGGATAGCGGGCGGCAAGCTCCTCGAGCAGCTCTTTTGCCTCCTCCGGCATCCCCCATGCGTACAAGCAGTCCGCAAGCGCATATTTCTCTTCGTCGCTCCCATATTTTTTCACTTTCGGCACGAGCGCCAACGCCTTGTCGACATTTCCATTCTCTACTAGACGAATGATTTGTTCCACACGTGTCATTTCCTTGAACCTCTCTTATATAGTGACAAATCGCTGCTGAGCGAGGCGGCGTCATCCGCCCTCCTCACTATCTGCATAGTTATGTACCGCTGCAGCGGGAACATGATTAATCATAATCGACAATGGCCGTTTCAGCAACCGAACCGCTCGCCGCCTGCCGGCACGATGCCCTGCAATAAATGTATCCGCTTTCAAAAGGATGAGGAAGCCATTCCCCTTATTGACAACATATGAATGAACAAAGCGAAATATGACCGCCCGCCCGCTTGGGGGCGGGGGCGCTTTCAGCTACAGCAAAGTACGAAGATCGGCAAAAAAGGTCGGATACGAGACCGCGACCGCTTCCGAGCGCTCAAGGCGGACTGTTCCTTTCGCGCAGCAGGCGGCGATGGCGAGCATCATGCCGATCCGGTGGTCTCCGTGGCTGTCGACGACAATCCCGTCGGCATAAAGCGCCGTTTTGCCGCGAATGACCATGCCGTCATCGGTGGCTTCAATATCGGCGCCGAACTTTTTCAGTTCGGTGACGACCGTATCGATTCGGTTCGTTTCTTTTACTTTCAACTCACTGGCATCTTTAATGACGGTCGTCCCTTCCGCTTGCGTCGCCAGCAAGGCGATGATCGGAATTTCATCGATCAGCCTTGGAATGAGATCGCCGCCAATTTCGATGGAGCGAAGTGTCGATGTGCGGATCGTGATGTCGCCGATCGGCTCCGTTTCTTCATTGCGGACACGGTCAATCATGACGTTGGCTCCCATTCGTTCGAGCACATCGATGATGCCGGTTCTCGTCGGATTTAAGCCGACATTTTTCAGCGTGATTTCGCTGTTCGGCACAATGGCGCCGGCAACGAGGAAAAAGGCGGCCGATGAAATATCGCCGGGAACGTAAATGTGCGTCCCGCGCAAAGACTGCGGACCGGCTACTGAGACGGTTAGGCCGTTAACATTCACTTCACCGCCAAACAGCCGGATCATTCGTTCTGTATGGTCGCGCGAACGATGCGGCTCAGTGACGGACGTTACACCGTCAGCAAACAAACCGGCAAGCAAAATGGCCGACTTCACTTGAGCGCTCGCCACCGGCGAGTTGTAGCGGAGCGGGCGGAGCGCGCCGCCGCGGATCGCAAGCGGCGTATAATTGCCGCCCTCACGTCCGTCAATATGCGCTCCCATCTCGCGAAGCGGCTTCGTCACCCGCGCCATTGGCCGTTTGGCAATCGAATCGTCGCCAGCAAGGCAAGCGTGGAACGGCTGACCGGCTAAAATGCCGAGCAAAAGGCGCGCGGTTGTGCCAGAGTTGCCGACATCAAGCACGGCATCCGGCTCGCGAAGCCCGCCAGGGCCCGCCCCTTCGACAATGACATTCGTCCCGTCTTGGCGAATGTCGACACCGAGTTTACGAAAGCAGTCGATCGTGCTTAAACAGTCTGCGCCAGTCAAAAAGTGCTCGATCACCGTTCGCCCGGCAGCGAGCGCCCCGAGCATGACAGCGCGATGGGAAATCGATTTGTCGCCGGGAACTTCCATCGTCCCCCGAAGCGATGCTACGTTCGTTGGCAGTTGCATGCAACATCCCCCCACTGTTTTTCGTTGCTACCCTTCATATGTCGCATAGTTCGTATGTTTGGCGAGGCACGCTTTCGCCCGCGCCCGGTCGTCTTCGCTTTGGAAGCTGAGGCGGAGCACCCCGTAAATTTCCTCGCGCGTTTCGATAATGCGGATGTTTGTAATGCTGATGTTTTCCTGGGCCAGATAGCCGGTGACCTCGGAAATGACGCCCGGGTAATCCGGCACATCAACATACAAATCGTAAAACGACGGAATCGCTCCCTTCGTCCGCACCGGCAGTCCGTCGCGAAACTGCTTTGCTTCAAGGAAGTAATGGTAAATTGCAATGCTGTTTTCTTCCTCGACAAACGAACGGAGCCGCTCCATTTCGATGATCCAGCGGTCAAAAAGGGCGAGCAGTTCGCGCTTATTATGAATAAAAATGTCACGCCACATTTCTGGATTGCTTGACGCGATGCGGGTAATATCGCGGAAGCCGCCGGCCGCCAGCCGGCTGACGAGGGCGTTTTCGCTTTCATACTCGCGCGCCTGATGGACAAGGCTCGCCGCAATCAAGTGTGGAAAATGGCTGATCACCCCAGTGATGCGGTCATGCTCTTCCGGCGTTAAAACGACAAACTGCGCTTTCGTTCCGGAAAGCCATTGCTTCAGTTTCTCGACCTGCTGCGGCGGCACGCCGTCTGTTGGCGTCAAAATGTAAAAGGCGTTTTCAAACAAATGCGCCCGCGCCGCGGCTACACCGCTTTTATGCGACCCGGCCATCGGATGGCCGCCGATAAACGCCACACCGTGATCCAACAAGCGGCGCGCGCCTTGAACGATGCGCTGCTTCGTGCTGCCAACGTCCGTAACGATGACGCCGCGTTTCAGACGCTCAAGCGGCATGGATGAAAGCAGCGCTTCCGTCTGCATGACCGGGGCGGCGAGAACAATCAAATCTGCTTGCTCAAACCCGGCCTCTACGGAATGGACGGCTTCGTCGATCACTTTCAGTGAGCGAGCCAAGCCGAGCTGATGGTCGTTGACGTCATAGCCAATGATCACTGCCCCTGGGTGCGCTTTTTTAATGGCTAAGGCAATCGACCCGCCGATCAAGCCAAGGCCGACAACAAACACGTTTCCTTCCAACCCAACCCACCTTCTTTTATGTAAAAATGCGCCCGCTGCTTGCTGCAAGCAACGGGCTGGCCTTCCTGTCCCGGTTCATCGCCAAACCGGTCAGACGAGCTGTTTTTCGCGAAGCATATGCGAAATCGTTTCAAACACCCGGTCGTTTTGCTCTTTCGTGCCAATGGTGACGCGCACGCCGGTCGGCAAGCCGAGCGCCTTGCCGGAGCGGACGATAATCCCCCGCTCGAGCAAATATTGAAATACTTCATTGCCATCTATGCCGAAGTCAATGAACAAAAAGTTCGTTTGCGACGGATAGTACTCCAGGCCGTGTTCTTCGCAGAAACGATAATATCGCTCCAGCTCGGTGCGATTTTGCTCGACGCAGACCCGGATAAACGCCTGGTCATCAAGCGCGGCCGCAGCAGCCGCTTGGGCGACGGCCGACGTGTTAAATGGCTCGCGCGCCGGTTCGACGGCGCGAATGAGCGCCTCGCTGGCAATCGCGTAGCCGACGCGGAGCGCGGCGAGCCCGTACGCTTTCGAAAACGTACGCATAATGACAAGCTGTTTGTACTCTGGCAACAGCCGCACCGTTTGCGGATAATCGGGCGCCGTTGCATATTCGTAATACGCCTCATCCAACGCGACAAGCACGTGCGGCGGCACGCGATCCAAAAAGGCGCGCAATTCTGTTTCATTCACATACGTGCCGGTCGGGTTGTTCGGATTGCAAATCCAGACAATGCGCGTGTTTTCATCGACGGCCTTAAGCATCGTCTCCAAATCATGGCGCCCGTCAACAAGCGGCACTTCACGCACTTCGGCCCGCTCAATGACCGCGTTATGACGGTATTGTGGAAACGTTGGCGTTGCCATCACCGTGTTCGTGCCCGGCTCTAAAAAGGCGCGGCAGAATATTTGCACGACTTCATCCGAGCCATTGCCAAACAACAGCTGTGTTTCCTTCACACCGAGATGGTTGGCCACTTTTTCACGCAACGCGCGGGCATAGCCATCCGGGTAGACGGCAAGGCGGTCAAGCTCAGCGGCGATGGCGGATTTCGCCGCCGGTGACGAACCGTATGGGTTTTCATTGGAAGCTAGTTTAATAATATCGGAAAGACCGTATTCCCGCTTCACTTCCTCGATCGATTTGCCCGGTTGGTACGGGGGAAGCCCCCGAAGTGATTCCTTCACTTGCATGGATATTGCCAACTCCTTTAGATTCGGAACTTTTAGCGCGAAGAACACGATTCCTGAAGCGGCGCGGCAAGCGAACGGGCGTAGGCGGCAAACTCAGCGATGGCCGCTTCCTTTTCTTCCGGCGTCCGCAGGCGTTCAAGCAACTGCTCAACTTTTTGTACGAGCGCGCTGCCGACGACGACGCCATCGCAGACGTCTTTGAGCATCGCCACTTGTTCCGGCGTTGAAATGCCGAACCCGACAGCGACCGGGACGCGGCTATGCCGCTTTACCTCACCTAAGAAATCGCCAAGCGACTCCGGCAGCGTCTCACGCACGCCGGTGACGCCAAGCGAGGAGACGCAATACAAAAACCCTTGCGCCGCCGAAGCAATCCGCTCAATTCGCTGCTTTGACGTCGGGGCGACAAGTGAAATGAGCGGAAGGCCGAACCGCTCACCAAGCTCGCGAAGCGGGCCGCTCTCCTCAAACGGCAAATCGGGGATGAGCACGCCGTCGGCGCCATTTTCTCGCGCTAAAGCAAAAAAGGATTCTTCTCCTAATTGTAACACAGGATTATAATACGTAAAGATGATAATCGGAATTTTTACACCTTTTTTTCGCATCTCGGCGACAAGCCGAACAGCTTTTGGCAGCGTCATTCGCCCGGCAAGCGCCCGAGCGGCGGCGCGCTGGATCGTCGGCCCATCAGCGAGCGGATCGGAATACGGCACGCCAAGCTCCAACACGTCAGCACCGGCTTCTTGCAGCCCTAAAGCGAGGTCAATGGTCAACTCAGCAGACGGGTCGCCAGCAACAATAAACGGGATAAACAATGATCGGTTAACGGGCAGACGCAACGTCTTCACCTTCTTTCACCCCAAGATGGCGCATCATCACTTGCACATCTTTATCGCCGCGGCCGGACAGGCAAATAAGCACCGTCTCATCCGGCGTCATCCGGCGGGCCAGCTCGACGGCTTTCGCCACCGCATGCGCCGACTCAATGGCTGGAATGATGCCTTCAGTTTGCGCCAGAAGCTGAAACGCAGCAATCGCTTCTTCATCGGTCACACTCTCATAATGAACGCGGCCGATGCTCGCCAAATATGCATGTTCCGGACCGACGCCAGGGTAATCAAGACCAGCGGAAACCGAGTACGGTTCAATGATTTGCCCGTATTCGTCTTGCAACAAGTATGTCATCGCCCCGTGGATGACGCCTTTTGTCCCTTTCGTAATGGTCGCCGCATGATGCGGAGTATCGATTCCTTTGCCGGCCGCCTCCACACCAACGAGACGAACGCTGTCTTGCAAAAATGGGTAAAACATGCCGATGGCGTTGCTGCCGCCGCCGACGCAGGCGACAATCACATCCGGCAGCTTCCTTTCGCGGGCGAGAAACTGTTCTTTCGCCTCATCGCCAATCACGCGTTGAAATTCGCGCACCATTTTCGGGTACGGATGCGGACCGACAACCGAGCCGATCATGTAAAAATGATCGTCGCAATGAGCGACCCAATAACGAATCGCCTCGTTCGTCGCATCTTTTAACGTCCGGTTGCCGCTTGACACCGGTACGACTTCGGCCCCTAACAGCTTCATGCGAAACACGTTCAGCTCTTGCCGTTTGATGTCTTCCTCGCCCATAAAGACGATGCATTCCATGCCGAAGTGGGCGGCCACCGTCGCTGCTGCAACCCCATGCTGCCCCGCGCCGGTTTCGGCGATCAACTTTTTCTTGCCCATCCGTTTCGCCAAGAGCGCCTGGCCGATGGCGTTGTTGATTTTATGGGCGCCGGTATGGTTTAAATCTTCACGCTTTAAATAAATTTTCGCGCCGCCGAGCTGCCTTGTCAAATTCGGTGCGAACGTAAGCGGAGTCGGCCGCCCGGAGTAGTGCTGCAAAATACGAATATATTCTTGCCTAAACGACTCATCGGCAAGCGCTTTGTCGAGCTCCGCTTCCATTTCTTCAAGCGGAAGCATGAGCGTCTCTGGGACAAACTTGCCGCCGAAATCGCCAAATCGCCCGTGTTCATTCGGAACTCGTTCCATCATCAAAGCCACCTTCTTTTCTCCAAGATGAAATAAAAGGCGTCCGCCTGCGCCCATTTCAATGTCGAAGCAGCGCTGTTTCGTCGCTGAACCACCTTTACACACCCTTTTCTGCTTCTTTGAAATACTGTTTTACTTTTTCTTCGATCCGCTTCATCTTAGCCGGGTCTTTGCGCCCGTCTGTTTCAATGCCGCTGCTCATGTCGATTCCGTCAGGACGATAAGCGAGCAGCCGCTCAACATTGTCCGGAGTGATGCCGCCAGCGATGAAGCACGGCACGCCTTGCCGGGCTGCTTCTTCCAAATAGCGCGGCACCGCCTTCCAGTCAAAGGAGACGCCCGTTCCGCCCCATGCACCAACGACGCGGCTGTCGACAACGTATCCGTCAGCCACCCCGGCGTATTGCTTCATCGCCTCGATCGCCCCATCGCCGTGATGAATCACTTTCCAAACGGCGCGCCGTGTCGCCTCCTTCACAGCGGCCAGCTCGGCCGGCGTCTCATGGCCATGGCATTGGATGACATGAAGCGGCAGCTGCCGAGCAACAGCAGCGATCCGATCCACAGAGTCGTTGACAAAGACACCGACGAGTTGCTTCCCGCCAAGCGCCATCGGCGTCAACCATCGTTTCACCTCGTCAGGTGAAACGTTCCGTCTGCTCTTAGCGAAAATAAAGCCAAGATAATCCGCCCCGCTCGCGAACGCAGCTTGCACATCGTCCGCCGAGCGGTTTCCGCAATATTTAAGCCGGACCATTGCCATCATCCTCTCCAAACAGCCGGTAGACCCCCCGCTTGACATCAGATTGGCGCATGAGCGACTCACCGACAAGCATCGCCTGCGCCCCGTATGAGCGGATCGTCTGCACATCGCGGTAGGAGCCGATCCCGCTTTCGCTGACGATGACGCACGATGGCGGAATGAGGGACGCGAGCGCTTTTGTCGTCTCGATCGATGTGACAAACGTATGCAAATCGCGGTTGTTTATGCCGACCACTTCAGGCGTAAACCGAGCTAGAATTCGCTCCAGCGTCTCTTTCGCATGCACTTCCACTAAACATTCGAGCCCGATGCTGTATGCTTCGTGATAAAGCGCCTCAAGCGTTTCCGGCGGCATCGCTTCGCCGATCAGTAAAATCGCATCCGCCCCGAGCCGGGCGCTTTCTTCTACTTGCCGACGGTCGATGATGAAGTCTTTGCGCAGCACCGGGATGTCGACCGCTTCTTTCACCGCCTGCAAATAACGGCGATGCCCTTGGAAATAGTGTTCATCCGTCAGCACGCTGATCGCATCCGCCCCCGCGCGCTCATACGCTTTGGCGATGGCGACCGGATCAAAATCCGGGCGGATGACGCCTTTAGACGGAGATGCTTTTTTCACTTCGGCGACTAACCCAAGCGCCCGCCGCGGCCGGCGGAGCGCCGCCGCGAATGGACGGCGCTTCGGCTCCGGCAGCGGTTCCGGCAATGTCAACGCGTCAAGTTCCTCCCGTTTTGTCGCTAAAATTTGTTCAAGCATCGTGGACCACTTCCTTTACACGCAGGCGTTGCAGCTGCCTGTAAGCCGCGTTGGACAAAATGGCGTCTTTCGCCATCGCCACCCCATCGGCGATCGTCTCCGTCTTGCCGGCAGCATACAAGGCGACACCGGCATTTAAGGCGACGATATTTACGGCGCTCTCCGGCGCCGACGCGATCATGACTGCTTCAAGCAATGCGGCGCTCTCTTCCGAATTGCGCACTTGCACATCAGCGAGCTTGCCGCGAGACAAACCGACTTGTTCCGGGGCGATGACAAACCGGCGAATCACTCCATCTTTCAATTCAACCACATCCGTTTCCGCGGCGATGCTGCATTCATCGAGCCCGTCGCGGCCGGTGACGAACAACACATGCTCCGAACCGAGACGGCGCATCGTTTCCGCTAGCTTCTCAGCGTAGCGGGTCGAATACACACCGATGACTTGCCGCTTGCAGCGCGCCGGATTGGCAAGCGGACCGATTAAGTTAAAAACCGTGCGAAAGCCGATTTCCTTCCGCGGCCCGGCGGCGTATTTCATCGCCGTGTGATACAAGGGGGCGAACAAAAACGCCAGCCCTTTCGTTTCCAACGCCTGCTTGGCGGCATCCGGCGACGATTGAATATCGATGCCAAGGCGCTCGAGCACATCGGCGCTGCCGCTTTTGGATGAAACAGCGCGGTTGCCGTGTTTGGCCACTTTAACGCCAAGCGAAGAAATAACGATCGCCGCAGCTGTTGAAACGTTAAACGTCGCCGCTCCGTCGCCGCCTGTGCCGCACGTGTCGATCACATCGCCGCCGGCATCGATGGCCATCATCCGGTCGCGCATCGCCCGCACAAATCCGGTCAGTTCATCGACCGTCTCCCCGCGCAGACGCAGCATCGACAACAATCCACCAATTTGGCTGTCTGTCGCCTCCCCGTCCATAACGGCAGCCATCGCCTCATACGCTTCTTCTTCTGTCAACGTTTTTCCTTCCGCACATTTGGAAAGCAGCCGCTTTAACATACAATCCTCTCCCCTTTGGCAAATAGTCGTTCCGCTTGTTCAATGGCGTTCAGTAAGGCGCTTGCTTTATTGCGCGTCTCTTTCCACTCCAGTTCCGGGACGGAGTCGGCGACGATGCCGGCGCCGGCCTGCACGTACGCATAACCGGCTCTGACGACCGCCGTCCGGATAGCAATGCATGAGTCGATATTGCCATCAAAGCCGATGTAAGCGATCGCTCCGGCATACAACCCGCGGGCTGTCGGCTCGAGCTCTTGTAAAATTTGCATCGCCCGCACTTTCGGCGCACCGCTCACCGTCCCAGCTGGAAAGGCGGCAAGCAGCGCATCGATCGGGTGGATATCATCATTCAGCTCGCCAACGACTTTCGAAATAAGATGCATCACGTGGGAAAACTTGCCGATTTCCATCAAGATCGGCGTTTTAACTGTTCCGTATTTTGCAACCTTGCCGATATCGTTGCGCGCCAAATCAACGAGCATATAGTGCTCCGCCCGCTCCTTCGGGTCGTTGTACAGCTCATCAGCGAGTTTCGCGTCCTCTTCCAGAGAACGCCCGCGCCGCCTCGTTCCGGCGATCGGATCGATTTCAACGCGCCGATGACGCACTTGGATCAGCTTTTCCGGAGAACTTCCAATAATCTCCATATCATCCAACCGGAAATAAAACATGTATGGCGACGGATTAATGTGGCGAAGCAGCCGATAAACGGCAAAACCGCCTGTGCGGACCGGCACACAAAAGCGCTGCGACAGGACAGCTTGGAACACATCGCCGGCTGCGATATACTGTTTGACTGTTTCTACATCTTGCAGAAATTGTTCTTTTTCGTAATTCGACACGACTTCGGCAAACGAGACGGCCCGCCCGGCTTCTCCTTCCGCCGGCAACAGCGGCTGTTCGGCATGGGGGCGCACCGCTTTGGCTGCCAGCGCGGCGATGCGCTGTTCAGCGGCGCGATATTTCTCAATTTTTTCCCGTTCTGTTTCGTCGCCACGCAACCGAATATAGTGAATGAGCAACAGCTCCCGCTTTTGGTGGTCAAAAGCAAACAGCGATTCACAAAACACGAAATAGACGGCTTTCATGGCTAGATCGCGATGTTCGTGAAGAGGCACTTTTTCGATGGAAGAAATGAAATCGTACCCTAAAAACCCGACCGCACCGCCTGTAAACGGCACCGCTTCGGCCAACGGTCGGACAGCAAGCTCCCGCTCGGCCCATTGAAATGCCTCTTTCAACGTTGGCGCCGCAACTTGTTCGTTTCCATTTTCATCTCTCACAAAAAACGTCTTGCCCGTTTCGCTTTCAAGCGTCAAAAACGGTGCAACGCCGATAAACGAATAGCGCGCCCACGGCGATTCATCGTCTTTGCTTTCGAGCAAAAACACCGCTTCGTCGCGCAAATTGCTAAAGACTCCAAGCGGTTCAATGACATCGGCTAAAAATTTGCGCACAATCGGGATGGTGCGAAACTGATCGGCATCCGCCAAAAAAGCGGCCAACCTATTTGTGGGCATCCCTTCTCCTCCCTTCATGATCGGCGGGTGGAGAATGAGGGTTTATGAGGCGAAAAGAGGAAAGAAAACGCCCAAAGACGACCGTCTTTGGGCAGATGTCAGCGAACTGAAAACAACCGCTCACCTCAGCTAAACTCGCTCATTCTCATCTACCCTACACTCGCACTCAGCTCTAACTCCGCTTCTTTCGCCCGCTGTGCGGCGGGCAAAGAAGTTATTTTAACTATATTACATTTCTGTTTTTTTTGTCAATGACAAATCCGGGCGCAGCACGGACGCATCCTTTAAGTACACATGACAGATCTCATCTTGCTTTTTCTCCGTCGCGACTGTCATCATAATACGGATGCAGCGCGGCAATGAACCAGGCACCGGAATTTCCCTTGTGCACATGACCGGCACATACGTCCACCCATCAATCCGGCGCAACGCCTGTGCTGGAAACGCAGCCGTAATGTCATCGGTGACAGAAATGAGCACAAACGAAACGTCATCGGCGACGACCCCGTTCGCCTGAATCATTTCACGCAACAGCGTTTCGGCTGCCGCCACAATCTCTTCGGCCTCATTTCGTTCAACCGTAATCGCTCCGCGGATGCCGCGAATCATCGTCCTCCCCCCTGTCTGGCGAACTCGCCTAGCCAGGCGAGCAGCTTGTCATCTTCTACTTCCACGACTTCGACATCGCCGATCTCGCGCAAGAGCACCATGCGCACCGTTCCGGCGTACGCTTTTTTGTCGCCTTTCATTTTCTCGAGCAACCGGCTGGGCTCCACCGTTGCCGGCAGCGACACCGGAAAACCATACCCGGAAAACCACTCGGCGAAGCGGTGCTCGGCAAACGAGCGGCCATAAAGCCGTTCACTGACAAACACAGCAAACAGCATGCCGATCGCGACTGCTTCGCCGTGCGTCAGCGTGCCGTAACCGAGCTCATTTTCGAGCGCATGGCCGAGCGTATGGCCGAAATTTAAGTGGGCGCGCACCCCTGTTTCTTTTTCATCTTCACGTACGACAGACGCCTTAATATCAATGCCCTTTTCAATACAGTAGGCCAGCGTTTCGCCGCGCAAATCAGCAAACGTCTTCACTTCCGCGCGCAGCCATTCGTAAAAGCGGCGGTCGCGGATGAGCGCATGCTTGATCACCTCAGCAAACCCCGACCGGAGTTCGCGCGCAGGCAGCGTATGCAAAAAGGCCGTATCATACACAACCGCTTCCGGCTGATGGAAGGCGCCAATCATATTTTTGCCAAGCGGGTGGTTGATTGCCACTTTGCCGCCGACGGCGCTGTCATGAGCCAAAAGCGTCGTTGGCATTTGAATGTAGCGGATGCCGCGCATATAAGTGGCCGCGACAAATCCGGCTAAATCGCCGACAACGCCGCCGCCAAGCGCAATAATGACCGAACGGCGGTCTAGACCGCATTGGAGCGCGGCTGTTTGGCAGGCGTAATAGTTGTCGAACGACTTGGCCGCTTCTCCGTTTGGAATGACATAAGCATATACATCATACTCAGCGGCGGCAAGCATGGCACGCACCTCCTCCAAGTAAAGGGGCGCTACCGCATCGTCGGTGATAATGAACAGCTTCGTCCCCGGCGGACAGGCGAGCGCGCGCAGCAGGCGCGGCAATGCTTGGGCCGCCCCATCGCCTAGCAGGAGCGGGTATTGTTTCGTCGCCGTTTCAATCGTCCGTTCCATCATCGTTAAAACTCCCTCGCATAGCGGCGGGCGCGCTCCATATTTTCTTGGATTAAGTCGATCCGGTCTTGGCCGAATTGCTCAACGATCGCCGCCGCCACTTCCCAAGCGACGACCGCCTCGGCGACGACGCTTGCCGCCGGTACGGCGCAGCTGTCCGACCGCTCGATGCTCGCTGTAAACGGTTCTTTCGTGTCGATATCGACGCTCCCAAGCGGCTTGTACAACGTCGGAATCGGCTTCATCACCCCGCGTACAACGATCGGCATCCCAGTCGTCATCCCGCCTTCAAAGCCGCCAGCCCGATTCGTCCGGCGTGAAAACCCTTGTTCCGGACTCCAAATGATTTCGTCGTGCACTTCGCTTCCCGGGCGGCGCGCCGCCTCAAATCCAATACCGAACTCGACGCCTTTAAAAGCGTTAATGCTGACGATGGCAGCAGCAATTTTCGCATCGAGCTTCCGGTCATAATGAACATAGCTGCCGACTCCAGCCGGAACGCCCTCAACGATCACTTCAACAATGCCGCCGATCGAATCGCCGTTTTTCTTTGCCAAATCGATCGCTTCCATCATCTTTTGCCCCGCCTCCGAGTCGAAACAGCGCACCGGCGATTCTTCCGTCACTTTCTGCAGCTCCTCAAGCGAGCGGTAATCGAGCTTTTCGGCACGCACGCCGCCGATTTCCAACACATGACCAGCGATGCGGATGCCGACTTCTTCAAGCAGCCGCTTCGCCACCGCCCCGGCAGCTACACGCACAGTCGTTTCCCTTGCCGACGAGCGCTCGAGCACATTGCGCATATCGCGATGCCCGTATTTCAAGGCCCCATTTAAATCAGCATGCCCCGGCCGTGGACGCGTGACTTTTCGCTTGACTTCGGCCTCATCATCAATCGGCTCAACCGCCATAATCGTTTGCCAATGTTGAAAATCACGGTTCTCAACAACGAGCGCAATCGGCGAACCGAGCGTTTTGCCATGGCGGACGCCGCTTGTGATTTTCACCTCGTCTTTTTCAATTTGCATGCGCCGGCCGCGTCCATACCCTTTTTGCCGGCGAGCCAGTTCTTTATTAATATGCTCGGCACGCAGCTCGAGTCCGGCCGGCACTCCTTCCAAAATAGCCGTCAGTTGCGGCCCATGCGACTCCCCTGCTGTCAAATAACGCATATGTGTCTCTCCCTTCAGCTCTTTAACGCGTTTATGTAAAAATATATCATAAATTAGAAAAATGAAAATAGTTTCTGTAAAAAAAAGAGGGCAACGCCCGCTATTTTCTCCGGTAAAAAAATGTCTCTTCGACTTCAAACCCGTATAAGCCGGGATTGAAAATTTGTTCCGTGCTGCCGACAAACAGCACGCCTCCCGGTCGAAGTGCATCATGGAACTTCCGGTACAAAATCTGTTTCGCCCCTTCGGTGAAGTAAATGAGCACATTGCGGCAGACGATCAAATCAAACGACTTAGGGAACGGGTCGGCGAGCAAATTATGTTTTTGAAATGTGACCGCTTGTTTCACCTTTTCGTCTATTTTATAATACTCGCCGTCTTTCGTAAAAAACTTTTTTTTCATTTCTTCCGGCAGTTCGGCAAGCGACCGTTCGCTGTACAGCCCGAGACGCGCGCGGGCGAGCGCGTTTTCGTCAATGTCGGTCGCTAGCACCGACACGCGGTGAAGCGGCATATGTTTTAGAAGCACCATCGCAAGCGTATACGGCTCCTCGCCCGTAGAGCAGGCGGCGCTCCATACTTTTGGCCGCGGATTTTCCGCCAACAGCCGCGGCAAAATGGTGCGCTCAAGCACGTTCCACCGTTTTGCGTTCCGGTAAAACTCGGATACGTTGATCGTCATTCGGTCTAAACATTCATTCCATAACGCCGGATTTTTTTCCATCGCCGCAAACAGCTCGGCAAAGCTGTTCAACCCTTTTTTCATATACAGCGACGCCAGCCGCCGCTTCATTTGCGCCTCTTTGTACAGCGAAAGATCAATGCCGGTTTTTCGTTTCACTTTCGCAATAAATTGCGCGTAATCGTCCATCGTTCGTGTTCCTCTCCCGTTTATCGTGTCATTCTTCATAAAATGGCAAAGACCAGCCACAATGTGGCCGGTCTTTGCATTCCCATTAATATAGCCATTCGTTCATCCATTTCGTATAAGCAACGAGCTCTTCTTCTTTGAAGAACAAGTTGATTTCGCGTTCCGCGCTTTGCGGCGAATCGGAACCATGAATGACGTTTTTGCCGACCGTCAAGCCGAAATCGCCGCGAATCGTGCCCGGTGCGGCGTCTTGTGGATTCGTTTTCCCCATCATTTGCCGGGCGGCGGCGATCACGTTTTCACCTTCCCATACCATCGCAAACACCGGTCCGGACGTAATGAATTCAACAAGCTCGCCGAAAAACGGACGCTCTTTATGTTCGGCATAGTGCTGTTCAGCCAGCTCGCGCGACACTTGCATCAGCTTCGCGCCGACAAGCTGGAAACCCTTTTTTTCAAAGCGGGAGACAATTTCGCCGATCAAATTGCGCTGAACCCCGTCTGGCTTTACCATTAAAAATGTCCGTTCTGTCATTGACTCTCCACCCCTACTGTCGTATGTACTAGGAAACGGGTTCCCCTTCATCATAGTATCATTGTTTCACGCCATTGGCAACAATGTCCTTGAAAGCGTTAATAATCCCTTTTCCCGATGTAGAGGGCGAGGTCATGCAACAAGGTGCGCGCCCGATTGGCGGGCAATTCGCCGAGCAGACGAAGTGCTTTTTCGAGGTAGCGGTCGCTTAATGCGTAAGACTGGTCAATGGCATCCGTCCGTTTAATGGCAGAAATGACGGTTGCCATCTCATCGGCCTTTGTTTCCGGGCCGACCGCGGCGATCGCCGCTTTCATCTGTTCATCGCGAAGCGCGTACAGCACCGGGAGGGTGATGTTTCCTTGCAGCAAGTCGCTTCCCGCCGGCTTGCCAAGCTGCTCTTCCGTGCCTGTAAAATCAAGGATGTCATCTGTAATTTGAAACGACATGCCGACATAATGGCCGAACCAATACAGCCGTTTAGCGACTGATTCCGGAGCGCCAGCGGCGAGAGCGCCAAGCTGGCAGCTGGCAGCGATCAGCAGCGCCGTTTTCCGGCGGATGCGCCGCAAATATGTACGGAGCGGCTGGTCAAACCGGTATTTGTCTTTAATTTGCTCAATTTCCCCGCGGCACACTTCGACAATCGTTTTCGCCAGCACTTGGTGAGCGCGCGGATCGTCCAGCTCCGCCATCCATTCGAGCGAACGGGCAAACAAATAATCGCCCGTATACATGGCAAACCGGTTGCTCCATTTCGCTTTGATCGTCGGCCGGCCCCGGCGCAAATCAGCATCGTCGACCACATCGTCATGGACAAGCGATGCCATGTGAATGAGTTCGAGCGCCACGGCTACATGTTTGATCCGTTCAAGATCATACTGGCCAAAACGGGCGGCGAGCAAGACAAAAACAGGACGAATCCGCTTTCCGCCCGCTTGCAATAAATGCAGCGCCGCTTCCCCAAGCGGCCCGTATTCCGACCGGACCGTCCGTTCGAGCTCCTGTTCGACCGCTGCCAAATCATCGCTTAAAAACGAATACATCGCCTTTAACTTCATAATGTTCACCTTAGCTCATCGTTTATAGCCTAAATGCATCGCCGCCACGCCGAACGTATACGGTTTGACCTCGACATCGACGAAGCCAGCGGCGCGAAACATTTCCGCCAGCTCATCCCGCCCTGGAAACTCGCGCGCCGACTCTTGCAGCCACGAATACTCCTCATAGCTTTTCGCCAACAGCTTGCCAAACAGCGGCATCATAAACCGAAAATACATATAGTAAAGTTGGCGGAAGCCGAACATCGTCGGCTGCGACGTTTCCAAACAGACGGTCATGCCGCCCGGTTTCGTGACGCGGTGCATTTCTTTCAGCACCGTCATATAATCAGGAACATTGCGCAAACCAAAGCCAATAGTCACATAATCGAACGAGTTGTCAGGGAACGGCAGCTGCATCGCATTGCCATGAATAAGCTTCACGTTGCGCAAGCCGCGCGCTTCCAACTTTTGCTCGCCGACTTTCAACATGTTTTCGCTGAAATCAAGGCCGTACACTTCCCCCTCCGGTCCGACCGCCTCAGCTAAAGCGATCGCCCAGTCGGCCGTCCCGCAGCAAACGTCGAGCGCTTTTTTCCCTTTTTGCACATTCATCCGCCGCATCACGTCTTCACGCCATTTTAAATGGCGGCGGAAACTGATGACAGAGTTCATTCGGTCATAATGAGCGGAGATTTTCTCAAACACTCGATGGACTCGTTCTTCTTTCGACTGATGCATCATTCTACCCTTCTTCCACCGTCTTTTTGGCGACGGCTGAAAATCCGCCGGAAAGCTCGGTCACGCGGAGCGTCAGCAGGCCGTTTGGCGGCGATTTCGCCGCAAACAGCGCTTCTTTGCAGTGGTCGATATAGCGATCACACAAGCGAAGCAAATGCCGCCGCTGTTCGTTTGTCATCCCCTTCGCCCGCGGGAACGCGATATGCGCCATTTGCTCAAAGAGCACCGACGCCCCTGTGCGGACGAACGTTTCCCGCTCGAGAAGCAGGCGCCGCAGCAACAAGTAATGGTAAGCAAACTCGCCCCATTGGGGCACTGCCATACGGTCGGCAAGCTTAGCAAGCAACGCCGATTCGATCGTGCCGACCGCCGCAAACAGCGCCTCGATCCGCTCCGCCTTTTTTTCGTAAAGGCGCACTTTTTGTTCGTTAATGTCGCGGATCGCTTCGGCGAACAAACGGATGAGCGCAATATCGCCCGAACGCGCCAGCAAATCGTAATACAGTCCGCTGTACAAATCGCCGGCAAGGACGACAAGCTGCCGCGTTCGCAAATCATCGCCGCTGTCCGTCACCTCATCATGGGTATCAAGGGCGATCTGCACGAGCATCATGGCAACGATGTGTCGATCCGCCTCGTTCGGCGCCGCCGGAGCGTCAGCCGCCATCGACAGCGCCAACAACAGTCGATCTTCGTCGACAACCGGCGTCGGCGCATGGTCGCGCAAATACGGATGATCAAGCAGCCGTTCGATTTGTTCCTTCAATGACGCCAATTTCATCATGATGTCATTCACATGAATCACCCTTGTCCCCAAAAAATATCCGCACCGCAATGACGGACTCATTATAACATAATTTGGTCAAAAACGCTCTAGTTTGCTAGAAATTTGCCGAGCTACTTTTTCCCTTCCGATTCGATGGCGCCATGGCGCGTTTGAATATACGCCTTGCCCCTCACTTTAATCGCCGACGTATGTTCCGTGAACTGGGCGATCAACACTTCGCCTTTGTCGAGCTTTTCCGAATGGTGAAACCTTGTGTCCGCGCCGCGCGTCAGCCCGATGACGTTCACTCCGTCTTCAAGCGCTTTAATGACGACAAAATCGCTGTTCGTGTTCATCGCTTTTCCTCCTTACGCCTTAATTAACGAAAACACTTCGGACCGGGCGTTCGCGTCCGTTTCAAATACGCCGCGCACCGCCGTTGTGACCGTTTTCGCCCCCGGTTTTTTTACGCCGCGCATCGTCATGCACATATGCTCCGCCTCAACAACGACGATGACCCCGTGCGGTTCGAGCGCCTCGACGATCGAATCGGCGACCGTCGCCGTGATGCGCTCTTGCAATTGCGGACGGCGCGCCACCGCTTCGACAGCCCGGGCGAGCTTGCTTAACCCCGTCACCTTTCCTTCCCGTGGAATATAGGCGACATGAGCGACGCCGAAAAACGGCACTAAATGGTGTTCGCACATCGAATAAAACGGTATATCTTTGACAAGCACGAGCTCCTCATGTTCCTCGCTGAATACGGTTTGAAAATGCTGCTTCGGATCCTCCTGCAGCCCGGCGAACACCTCGGCATACATTTTTGCCACCCGCTTCGGCGTATCTATCAGCCCTTCGCGGTTTGGATCTTCACCGATCGCTTCCAAGATGAGGCGGACCGCATATTCAATTTGCTCAACATTGATCTCTGGCATACAAACAACATCCTCCTGCGTCATAAAAGCTGCATGTAATCCGATTCTAGCATAGGGAGCGAAAAAAAACAAAAAAGAAGGGCGGTGGATCACCTGCCCTTCCCTCCTAAGCTCCTGCTGCGGCTATGTAGGCTTATTTCACAGCATCTTTTAATGCTTTGCCCGGTTTGAATGCAGGAACTTTGCTTGCCGGAATTTCCATTTCTTCGCCCGTTTGCGGGTTGCGTCCTTTCCGGGCAGCGCGCTCGCGCACTTCAAAGTTCCCAAAGCCGATTAATTGCACTTTATCGCCTTTTCGCAACGCTTCTGTAATCGAGTCAAATACCGCATCAACGGCTTTTGTTGCCTCTTTTTTGGAAAGACCGCTTGTTTCGGCTACTGCGTTGATCAATTCCGTCTTGTTCATGCCATTCACCTCCTCCCAAGGGAGCTCATCTTGTTTACTACCATTTGTGCACACTTTTCTGCTTTTCTATACATAGATATTAACAACTCTTGGCGGCGAAAAAGCTGGCGCACGAAGGGCAAGCGTCATATGGGCGCAACCGCTGATTGTACTTTACGTTCAGAAAGACTGACAGGTTATGCGCCCGCGCCGCCGATCGGGCTTCCCCTTGACAGTTCCGGCGCCGCCCTTTTCGGACGGAGCGGCCTTCGTTCCGCCAAGATGCGGTGACATGCCTAATCTTAACCAATTTATCGCGATAATTCAACATCTTTTTCGCCAAAACGGCCAATTTTAGGCATATTTCACCAAAACAACGATTTCAGATAAAAGATTACCATAACGCCGTGCGCATAATCAAGTGTAAATCCTTATTTCTCAAGGGTTTCAGCGATTTTTTCTCCTATAAAAAATCAATGGCCAAAAAAAGAGCCCCCGAATCGGGAGCTAGGCGCGCGGCCTTTGCTTTTCTTTCTGTCTAGCTCCGGCCGCTAGCTCCCTTCCGCAAAATAACCCCGCCCTCGAAGTGCAAACACTTCTGCGGGCGGGGAACATTTTGCCTCGGGAGCTAGGCACGCGGCCTTTGCTTTTCTTTCTGTCTAGCTCCGGCCGCTAGCTCCCTTCCGCAAAATAACCCCGCCCTCGAAGTGCAAACACTTCTGCGGGCGGGGAACATTTTGCCTCGGGAGCTAGGCACGCGGCCTTTGCTTTTCTTTCTGTCTAGCTCCGGCCGCTAGCTCCCTTCCGCAAAATAACCCCGCCCTCGAAGTGCAAACACTTCTGCGGGCGGGGAACATTTTGCCTCGGGAGCTAGGCACGCGGCCTTTGCTTTTCTATAAAATAATGGCGATGAGTCCGCCGGAGCCTTCGTTGATGATGCGTTCGAGTGTTTCTTTCAGCTTGTAGCGGGCGTTTTCCGGCATGAGCGCGAGTTTGGCTTGGATGCCTTCGCGGACGATCGAGCTGAGCGAGCGGCCGAAAATATCAGAGTTCCAAATCGACAGCGGATCGTCTTCAAAATCTTGCATTAAATAGCGGACGAGCTCTTCGCTCTGTTTTTCCGTACCGATAATCGGCGCGAATTCTGATTCGACGTCGACTTTAATCATATGAATCGACGGGGCGACCGCTTTTAAGCGAACCCCAAAACGCGATCCTTGGCGGATGATTTCCGGTTCATCGAGGCTCATGTCGGACAAAGCGGGCGCAGCGATGCCATAGCCTGTTTGTTTCACCATTTTGAGCGCATCAGCGATTTGGTCATACTCCGCTTTGGCGTGGGCGAAGTCTTGCATGAGCTGGAGGAGATGGTCTTTGCCGCGAATCTCGACGCCGACGATCTCTTTTAAAATTTGGTCATACAGCTCATCTGGCGCATACAAGTCGATTTCCGCGACCCCTTGCCCCATTTCGATGCCGGCAAGCCGCGCCTTTTCGATGAAATCGTACTCGGCAAACTGCTGCACGACCCGATCCACATCACGCAGCCGCTTAATGTCTTTCACTGTGTCGCGCACCGCTTCTTGGTAGCTTTCACGCAGCCAATGATCCTCGCGCAGCACCATCACCCAGCTCGGCAAGTTGACATTCACTTCGAGCACCGGGAATTCATATAATGCCTCACGTAGCACGCTATATACATCGGTCTCGCGCATGCTTTCCACGCTCATGGCAAGCACCGGGATGTCGTACTTTTCGGCAAGCTCGCGGCGGAGCGCTTCGGTTTCTGGATGATGCGGCCGAACGGTGTTGACGATCATAATAAATGGCTTGCCGACTTCTTTCAGCTCGCCAATAACCCGCTCCTCGGCTTCTACGTAGTCATGGCGCGGAATTTCTCCGATCGATCCGTCCGTCGTAATGACGACCCCGATCGTCGAATGTTCTTGAATGACTTTCCTTGTCCCGATTTCCGCCGCTTCTTGAAACGGAATCGGCTCTTCGTACCAAGGGGTGTGGATCATCCGCGGGCCGTTCTCGTCTTCGTACCCTTTCGCTCCAGGCACGGCATAGCCGACGCAATCAACGAGGCGGATGTTGACTTCGAGCCCGTCATCCACTTTTACCGTCACCGCTTGATTTGGCACGAATTTCGGCTCCGTCGTCATGATCGTTTTGCCGGCGGCGCTTTGCGGCAGTTCGTCTTGGGCGCGCGCTTTGTCGGCTTCATTTTTAATGTTCGGAATGACAACGAGCTCCATAAACCGTTTAATAAATGTCGACTTTCCGGTACGGACAGCGCCGACAACCCCTAAATAAATGTCGCCGCCGGTCCTCTCAGCGATATCTTTAAAAATATCGACCTTTTCCAAATGACTCCCCTCCAGTCCTTCGGTCGTTATGAGAAACAACGGAATCAACTAGTATGATAGGACACTATATGCATATGATGTTGTCCTATTCGGTTATGACTAAAAAGCAATGAAAAAATCCCTTCTCTAGAATGTATTTTCCTAGAGAAGGGATGATGACTCATTTCATGAAAAAAATCGGCTCGTTCGTTTTGGCATCGATCGTATACGGAAGGGAGTACGCCGGCACAAAGAGCGAGTGGTCCGTCAAAAGGGCGCGGATGTCATCTCCGGGCTTGTAATGGTGCGGATATTTTTGCAAGGCGGCGTATAAGTCAGAACGATAATCAATGTAAATTTCCCCACTGCCGTCGATGACAAACGGCAAATTGTTGCCGGAAAAAGGGCTGACCGCATACGGCGGCTCTTTGTAGCCGAGTTTTTTGTAATCAAGTGTAAACACGCCTGGCGCGACGACGTCTTTAAACGGCGGATAACGGTGCTTATCCGTATACATTCTCAGCCGCAGCTTCAAGTCGCGGACGCCTTCGGCCAAACGCAAATCGAGAAGCTTGACCGTCGGGTTCGTTTCCGCGTCAATAATCATATATTGAAAAACGCCCCCGCTTTCATAGGCGTTTCCTGGCGGTTCCTGCATGTAACGCGGAACGAGTTTTTGGAAATCAATGGGATACTTTAAGTAAATCGGCGTTTTCATATCGCGCGTTTTAATCGGCAACAGGCCGCCCGTCGCCTTCCGGTACTCGTCGACCGCCGATTGGACGGCCGCCACTTGATCTTTGTAAGGAATTTGGTTTTGTTTTAAGCGCTCTTGCGGATATAAACATCCGGAAAGGGGTATGAAAAACAAGCAGACTACAAGGAAGCGAACGATCTGTTTCATGAGCTCCTCCATCCTTTGCCTATTGCGGCGTTGGTCCGCTGAACACGACGAAAACAATGATAATGCCGGCTAAAACTAAAAGAATATACGCAATAACCGCCAAAAGAAAACGAAGCCATTTGATGTTGATCTTATAGCGGCTCAAATAAATGAAGCCGACAGAAATAAACATAAATACCATTGAGGCGATGGCGATCCACATTTTTGCTAAAGCCGGTGACATGGGCGTTCCTCCTTTTTCGACAACTACTATTATAGCATCGCCATAAAAAAAGCTGAAGTAAAGCGGGGCTTTCTTTACTTCAGCATCACCTTATCCCCTCCGGAAGCTCAAGCCGATGATGGTTCGTCATATTGTATGCAAAGCGGAGACGACTTGTACCGCCATCCGCCCATTTTCAGCGTTATTGTTCGGCAAAAATGTTCATGAAATCGCCCATTTCCTGCTTTTTTCCGCGCGCCATGAGCGAATCGACCGCTTCTTTTGGATCTTTGCCAACAAACAGCACTTCATAGAGCACTTCGGTAATCGGCATTTTCACGCCAAGTTCTTTCGCCAGCTCATAGGCTGCTTTGGTCGTCCGCACCCCTTCAACAACCATCCCCATGCGCTCGAGCACCTCATCCAGCTTTTTTCCTTGGCCAAGCATATGGCCGGCCCGCCAATTGCGGGAATGAGTGCTTGTACACGTAACGATTAAATCGCCAACCCCGGCCAGCCCGGAAAATGTCAACGGATTAGCGCCGAGCGCACAGCCGAGGCGGGCAATCTCCGCCAGCCCCCGCGTAATCAGAGCGGCCTTTGCGTTATCTCCATAGCCAAGCCCATCGCTGATGCCGGCAGCCAACGCGATAATGTTTTTCAGCGCCCCGCCGACTTCAACACCGACTAAATCCGGGTTTGTATACACGCGAAAATAGTGGCGGTTCATAAATAGGTCTTGGATGCGCCGCGCCGCTTCCATGTTCGGCGACGACACCGCCACCGTCGTCGGATGGCGGAGCACGACTTCCTCAGCATGGCTCGGTCCGGAAAGAACGACGACGTCCTCTAGCTGTTCGCCCATTTCTTCAGCGACAATTTCCGACACACGCTTATGCGTCCCCGGCTCGATTCCTTTGCTGACGGCAACGACCGTGATCGGGGCAGCCAAACATGCACGCACCCTTTTCAGCACGTCACGGATCGCTTTCGTCGGCACGGCCAGCACAGCAATGGAAATGCCATCAAGCGCGGCGCAAAGGTCTTCGCAGCCAATAATGGCCTCCGGCAGACGGACGCCCGGCAAATATCTCTCGTTCGTCCGCCGTTCATTGATCTCCCTCGCTTGTTCAGCCCGATGGCTCCAAAGCCGAACGCGGTGTCCGTTGTCAGCCAAAACGAGCGCCAACGCCGTTCCCCAACTCCCTGCCCCCAATACAGTGATGTCCTCCATCGTTTCCCACTTCCTTCGTCCGATTGTCGCTTTCCTGAAAACCACCCGGCGCGCTTCCGCTTTTCTTATTTCCGCGGGCGGGCGATGATGTTGATCGGCGTGCCTTCGAAGCCGAATGCATCGCGGATGCGGTTTTCCAAAAATCGTTCGTATGAAAAGTGCATCAGTTCCGGATCATTGACAAAAGCGACGAACGTCGGCGGTTTGACAGCGACTTGCGTCATGTAATAAATTTTCAGACGCCGTCCGTTATGCGTCGGCGTCGGGTTCATCGCCACCGCATCCATAATGACTTCATTGAGCACATTCGTTTGAACGCGCATCGCATGGTTGTCGCTCACAAGTTGCACAAGCGGCAACAGCTTATGAAGCCGCTGCTTCGTCTTCGCCGACACAAATAAAATCGGCGCATAGTCCAAAAACGGGAAATGATCGCGAATCTTCCGCTCAAATTCCGCCATCGTTTTATCGTCTTTTTCGATGGCATCCCATTTATTGACGATGAGAATGACGCCGCGCCCCGCCTCATGCGCATACCCGGCGATTTTTTTATCCTGTTCGATAATCCCTTCCTCCGCGTTTAAGACGACGAGCACGACATCGGAGCGCTCAATCGCTCTTAGCGCGCGCAACACGCTGTATTTTTCCGTGCTTTCGTAAATTTTCCCTCGTTTGCGCATTCCTGCCGTATCAATAATAACATATTTCTGGCCTTCGCGGACAAACGAAGTGTCTACAGCGTCCCTCGTCGTGCCGGCGATATCGCTGACAATCACCCGTTCTTCCCCTAAAATGGCATTGACAAGCGACGATTTGCCGACATTTGGCCGGCCGATGAGGCAAAATTTAATGACATCTTCCTCATATTCCTGCCCGCCGTCTTTCGGAAAATGGCGGACGACAGCGTCCAGCAAATCGCCAAGTCCTGTCCCGTGCGCTCCAGAAATCGGGTACGGCTCGCCAAAACCAAGGGCGTAAAAATCGTAGACTAACTCGCGCATCTCCGGATTGTCGATTTTGTTCACCGCGAGCACGACCGGCTTATTCGACCGGCGCAGCAGTTTCGCCACTTCTTCATCAGCGGCCGTCACGCCGTCGCGGCCATTCGTCGTAAAGATGATGACATCCGCCTCATCGATGGCGATTTCCGCCTGCTGGCGAATTTGCACAAGCAGCGGCTCATCGCCGATATCAATGCCCCCGGTGTCAATCAAGTAAAATGAATAGTTGAGCCATTCGGCGCTGCTGTAAATGCGGTCGCGCGTCACCCCGGGCACATCTTCGACGATGGAAATGCGCTCCCCGACGATGCGGTTGAAAATGGTTGATTTCCCGACGTTCGGACGACCGACAATGGCCACAACTGGATTTGCCATGCTACCACCCTTTATCCTCATTTTTGCCTCGCTTTGCTCTTGAAAAACGTCTTCTCCTAGAAGGCCGGTGATTTAGTGCAAAATACTTCGGATCCCATTCTCTTTTTCAATTAGAGAAATTTTGCAGAATCAGCTTTCTTTTTTAGCGAAATGCCGCTGATTGGCGCGTGACAGCCATTTTTCACCGGCCTTCTAGAGCATCGGTTCATCACCGCCAAGTGCACTCGACGATCTCCTCTCTTTTATCGTTAAATCAATGGGGGCAGTCCCCCGTTCTTTTGCGTGTGTTGTCTATTTAGCGTGCATGGACATGTCTAGTTTTGCACATCAAGGATATCTTTTGGCGATGAACCAAGACATGTTGCAACTGCTTTATTTTATCAAAAAGCGAAACGTCCAACAACCGCTTTAATGCTTGACGATCACAAGCAGCCCGTCGCTCAGTTCATGGGCGATGCCGTCTAAAATGGCTTCTAAATTGGCGGCAATCCGCTCCATTTCCTCCTTTGTGCGGCAAATAAAAATCGGGGCGCCGCCGGCGACACTTTCGCTGTTAGTTGTAATGATCGCCAAAATCATTTTTTCATGCGTCATCACCGCCGCCCCCTCTCCGTTTCCATCGCCGTTTCGCCGGCATACGGATGGCGCTCTCAAGCACCGGAACGTTTTCAATGACCGCCTTCGCCTTCTCGACATCCTCAACTTGCGGCAAAATAAAAACACCGACGCGTCCATCGTTTAAATCGCGCTTGGCAAGCGGCACGAGCGCCGGCGTCCCCGAGTCGCGATAAATACCGAGCGCCGTCGACACATCGTGCAAAATCGCTTGCCGCTGCCCGAGGTTGGCGATCGTTGTTCGGGCGTTGAAGTTTTTCGGCGTCAAAATAAAGCCCATCCCGTAGCGCAAAATTTCTTCCCTCCGCGCCGGCAAGCCAATGTTCATTATATAGATGTTGTCCACATACAGCCCTGCCCCCTCAAAGCGGGGTTTGACATATTGTACATCGGCGATATCTTTCAGCCGGCTTCCGCTCATAAACCGCCGTGCCACCATCATGCCGATGACACTGGCTGCAAGCGCAGCCCAAATGTTCCAGACTAAATAAAAGAGCGTGGATAAGAAGGAAACGAAAATGACTAAATAGTTCCGCCCTTCAAAAACAATCGCAATGCCTTCAATATACGTTTTTCCGCGCGGCACTAGTTCATATTGATCCAGCTCATTCAGCGTGTTGCGCTCCATGTTGCGCACGTCGCGAAACTGTGAAGCGGCCAACGCCAAAAACGTGATGGCCGCAAATTCTTTTTCCATAATCGCCGGCACGGCGACTGTGCCTAAACCAGCGGCGATGGCTCCCAACGCGATATGGATCGTCCGCCCGTGCAAGTATGTTGGGTATTGCCGATAATCGGTGCGCAATAAATAAAGGCGCGTCAGCACCCCAGCAGCAACGCCGTATAAAATTGGAAGCGTATATTCATTCATGGCTGCCTCGTCCCTCCTACTGGCCGTTTTTCCTCCAGCTGAAGCGCAAGGAAGCGTATCATTTCCCAAGCAAGCAAACATGACGCGCTGATTGCTATCGCGTCTAAAAACGAAAACGAACCGAGCACATAATCGGGAGCCATCCGGTGAATGGCAACGGCGTACACCGCCTCCCCTTGACAGCTGCCGAGCGCCAAACAAAGAAGACGGGCGGCAAAACGGCGGTGGAATAGGCAACTGACAAGAGCGAGCCACCAAGCGATCATCCATTGGGCATCGAGCCAAATCCAAACCGGATCGAACAAGGCGAGCAACCGGAAGGCAGTGTAAGCAAACGCCAGGCTGGACGCCGATAACGCCATCAGCAGCGGTCGGCATGGCCTCTCCTCGACCACCATATAACAGGAAAAGAAAAAAAGCACAAAAACGGACAACGCCACATGAAGAAAACCCACTTCCACCGTCAGCGAAGCCGAACTGATCATAGCCAGCGCGAACACCGCCAGCCTCGTCCGCATGGCGCTCTTTTTCAGCAAAAACGTCGCCACAATCCACAACGACCAAAAAAAGAAATAAAAATACATTCCTTCCATCTTTTTCACTCCTTATTATGTTCATTATGCCACGTTTTATCCTCTTCTAATCGGAAAGGCTTTCATTTCTAGAGAGTTGGTGATTTAGTGCAAAATACTTCGGATCCCAGTCGTTTTTCAATTAGAGAACCCTTGCCGAATCCGCTTTCTTTTTTGGCGAAATGCCGCTGATTGGCGCGTAACGGCCGTTTTTCACCGACCTTCTAGGGGCAAACCAGCGCTTTTCGTTGTCGAAACATGTATAGAATACACATCGCCCGGCCATAGTAACAAATGATACTGACAAAGAAAGGAGCGGGGGTTGGTGGGAAAAGACCGGCAGGAGAAAAAGCTGAAACAGTCGCGGCAAGTGGAGTCAGACCGTGACCAGTCATTTTCCTATAAAGGGGCAAGCCGGCTTGATACGCCGGAAGAAGCGCGCAAACGGAATGGATTCTAACAAAGAAGGTGTCCCCAAACGGTCGGCACACCTTTGCTATTTCCCATTTCGCCCTGAAAGCGCCGCCCGCTTTCGCCATTTCGCGATCAGTAGAAGAAGCAGTAGAACGATGGTCTCTGTGAAGACAATATAAAAGGCGTTGACAGCCCCGACAAAGCGGCCGAGCTCCATGATATCGCGCGCTGCCCAAATGGATGCAAAAAACAGCATGAATCCGGCAGGAAAGACAAGCGGCTTATACTCGGACATACCGGTCCATTGGGCCAGCGCTACGACGACAGCGTAAAAAAAGACTGCAATTTTTAAAAACGCGCCGACAACCCAAAACGCCATGACGATGACTTCGACATGTTCCAAAAAATCGGCGATGCTCGTGTAGCGAACTGCGTTCATCACCGGGTAGAGAAAATCTCCGGCAGTGTTCCCTAAAACAAACAGCGTCATCAAATTTGTCGCCCATAATGTCATCATCGTGGCTATGACTGCAATGTAGCCCCATTTTTGTCCGCGATCTCGATTCATCATATGCGGAAGGAAAAATGACATAAAAGCACACTGGCTGAACCACCCTTGCAAAATGATCGATCCTTTTACTGACGGCCAAATCCCGTCTTCCAAAATGGGCAACATATTTTCCCAATCCATATCGGGAAGCAGCAACAGAACCATCATGACAAACCAGATTATGAGAACAGGCACGAGAATTTGCGCCAATCTTCCGAGCACATCAATCCCGCTGCGGACGGCGACAGCGCAAACAAACACCATCGTTCCCATCACAAACGAAAGCGGTGTATGGAGCAAAAAGTGGCCGACAATAAACTCCCCGTAAGCGCGGATAACCAACCCCGCCCCATGGAGATGGGACAAAATGAAAAGGAGCCCGACCATCTTTCCAACAAACGTGCCGGCAATATCGACGCTGTATTGAATGAGTGTCTTATTTGGATAAAGGCGATGCAGCTGAACGACCATATATACGGTCAAAAAACCGATAAGCGAAGCCCAAAACGGCGACAGCCACATATCTTGCTTCGCATGTCGGGCGATCGCCCCCGGAACAAGAAGAACAGCCGTTGGAGTAATGACCGCATATAGCAGCAGCGCCATCTGCACCGGCGTAATTTTTCCGTTTTCCATGAACCGACCACCTTTTTCCTCGATCTGTCGATATCATCCTTTTTGAAAGAAGGCTTCGAAGGCTTCCGTTTTAAATGCAGGAACGGCAGCGGCAAAGCAGCGGAGCGCCCTTTCATCGCGGCCCGAGAAGCCCCCTTCAAGCAGTACGGCATCCGATTCGTTCACTTCTCCATCATTTTCCCCAAAGGGCGAAAAAGAGCATTCACGAGCTGGGTCGGTCCGGGAAGCTCAGGGTTGATGATCAACAGCACAGCTAATATCGCAGCCAAGCTAAGCAAAATGGCGACGGCGGCTCTTTCTTTTCTCTGCTCCCTTCCGAGCCGGGACCATTCATACCACCAAATCAGCCCGACCATGATGAGCGTTCCGATGGTTAGCCATACTTTCATTGTTTCACCTCTTGTTCCGGCACGCCTTGCGGAGGGAAACTCATTCCCGGCCGGCGCACTCTTACAGTTGTGTTCAATTCGACAGGCACATCAGGAAACAGATCATCCCAACGTTGTTTTAAATGACGCCAATGCTGTGGATGTTTTTTATGGATCGCCTCGGCAAAACCGAACACATCGACTTTCATTTCTTTCTGCAATCGATGCAACGCTTTTCTCATTCGTCGGTTTATGTCTTTTTCGAGCTCTGTTTCAATGCGCTCAATATTTCTCTCGCTCAACAAGTTAAGTTTTGTTCCATTTAATATAATGTCATCTTCCGACGTGACATTGACGACGATCTTCCATCTCCCTTTTTCATATTTGGGTGTGACGTCCGTATGCGACCGGATCATTCTTGATGTAATATTTCCCTTCTCTCCCGGGATCTTCACTGTCACATGCGCCTGCTTGATTTCATTGCGAATCCATAACACACCGCGCGTTGTATAATCGTCAACCCATCCGACCATTCGATCTTGCTTAAAAATCGCTGTACTGTAAATAAAGGCGGCCGTCTCGATTTCTTTCTTCCCTTTTTCCGGCGGCAGCACTTTCACCATCGGCAGCAAGGCGGTTTCTGCTTCGCCTTTTAGCATTTGCAGCGTTTCCTTCACCGTTTTCCGCAGCAATGTTCGCGATTCCGCCATTTCTCTTAGCACTTCCGACGAACTTTGTTCAATCGGAGGAAGAAGTTCGAGCACGCTTTTCGCCGATCCTTTGCTGATCAATACGTTGGAGCGGATACGGGTTTGCGGATGGCGGACTAAAAAGTCAAGATGTTCGCGAATCCCTAATTTCGCCGCCTTTTCACCGAATATGACGACTTTCGTATGCCCCCAAAACAAACGGCGGGGCAGCCGCTCTTGCAGCTGGGCGATGGCGTCGGCGATCGTCACCCCTGTCCCTGAGCGGACGACCGTTTCGCCTTGACTGCCACCCCCTCCGCCGCCTCCTGACCCTTGCCCCCCACCGATTGCCCTCGGTACGGCGAGCTCTACAGTTAGCCTAACCTTTTCATTTTTTACTCGATCAATGCCGATTCCGAGCACGACCGCAATGTCGTTCACTTCCTCCCGGTCCCAGCATCCGCCCAATGTGGCGACCGTTACGCTGATTAGAAGAAAAACAACCGCTCGTTTCACTTTTTTCCCGATCATCCAGACAGTTCACCCTTTTTTTGCTTAATGGTCGTGGACGTCACTTTCCTTCCTCGGATGAAACAGCGGACAGCGAGGAGATCGTCCGCTTTCGCCATTTCGCGGCTAGCAGGAGAAAAAACGGAATGACAGTTTGCACACATGTCAAGTAAAACGAGCCGGTTGTCCCTAGGAAATGGGTCATCTCCACTAAATCCTTCGCCGACCAGTTGGAAAACAAAAACAAAAGCAACCCGACAGAAAAGACGAGCGGCTCGTATTGGGATAAGTTCAACCACCTCGCCAAGGCGGTCACAAGAACGTAATAAAATACAGAAATTTTCAGAAATACACCGACGACCCAAAGCGCCATAACAACCGCCTCGACGTGCTCCAAAAAATCAGCGATGCTAATATACCGGACGACGCTCATCACCGGATATACGAAGTTGGCGGTGATGTTTCCGAACACAAAGAGGGTCGCCAAATTCGTCATCAACAATGTCAACATAATCGATATCACCGCGATGTTTCCCCATCTCCGTCCATGGCTCTCATCAATGACATGCGGAAGCAAAAACGCCATTAAAAAACATTCGCTAAACCAGCTTTGCGGGGTAATGGCCCCCCTGATCGACGGCAAAAGCCCCTTTTCAAACATCGGCAGCATATTTTCCGGATCGATATCCGGAAACAGCAAAATAACGATGATGACGAGCAAAACGATGACAACGGGCACGAGAACTTGCGCCAATCTTCCGAGCACGGCGATCCCGCCGCGGACGGCAACGGCGCAAACAAACACCATCGTCCCCATGACGAATCCGATCGGCGTGTAAAACAAAAAGTTGCCAACGACAAACTCCCCGTATTCGCGGACAATAATCCCCGTGACATGAAAATAGAAAACTAACCAAAGCAAGCCGATCAATTTGCCGAAAAACAGACCAGCGATGTCCACGCTATATTCCATCGGTGTTTTCTTCGGATAAAGCCGGTGCAACTGAACAGCGATATATACCGTCAAAAAGCCGATGAGTGAAGCCCAAAGCGGCGACAGCCACATATCTTGCTTGGCATGTTGGGCCGTCACCCCCGGAACAAGAAGAATGGCGGTGGCGGTAATCGCCGGATACAGCAGCAACATCATCTGCACGGACGTGATTTTTCCCTTTTCCATCCTCTTTCACTCCTTAGCTTTGCCGGCCATTCCGCCGCTCATTTATGCGTGGACGGGCGTTCAACTTCCACCATGGGGTGCGGACAAGCACATCTTTTGCTTGATGATCGACGTTTGGAACATGAGCATTCAAATACGGCACGCCAAGAGAGCGGAGGGAAGCCATATGAATGAGAACTAGCAGCAGCCCGAGCATAATCCCGAGCAGCCCAAGCGACCCGGCTAAAAACATCATCGGGAAGCGCAGCATTCGCAGCGCAATTCCGGCTGTAAACCGCGGGATCGTAAACGAAGCGATCCCTGTGAGCGCTACAATCATAATCATCGGCGCCGAGACAAGGCCGGCCTGAACCGCCGCCTGGCCGATGACGAGCGCTCCGACGATGCTCACCGCCGCCCCCGTCTGCTTCGGAAGCCGCACGCCGGCTTCGCGCAACGCCTCAAATACGATTTCCATAATTAACGCTTCAACGAGCGCCGGGAAAGGAACGCGTTCCCGCGAGGCAGCGACCGTTAATAAAAGGGTTGTCGGAATCATTTCTTGGTGAAACGTCAAAATGGCAATGTAGGCGGACGGCAGCAAGAGCGAAATTAAGAGAAACAAATAGCGAAGCCAGCGAATGAGCGTGCTGATCAGCGTACGCTGATAGTAGTCTTCGCTAGATTGGACTAAAGAATAAAACGAAGCCGGCATCACCAACACAAACGGGCTGCCATCCTGGATCATGACAATGCGCCCTTCAAGCAAACTGGCAATCGCTACATCGGGCCGCTCTGTGTTTAATACTTGCGGAAACGGCGAGTATGGGTGATCTTCAATCAGCTCTTCGAGATATCCGGTTTCAAGCACGCCGTCCAATTCAATGCGCCGAAGTCTTTTTTCCGCCTCCGTGACAAAAGCCTCAGGGGCAATGCCTTCCATATAACAAATCACGACTTCCGTTTTCGTGTATTTGCCTACGGTGACTGATTTCGTTTTTAACAGCGGGCTGCGAATTCGGCGCCGCAATAAGGAAAGGTTTGTTTCCAATGATTCAATAAATCCTTCGCGCGGGCCTCTGATCACTGATTCGGCAACAGGCTCTTCAATGGCCCGCTTTTCCCATTGGGACAACCCTAAAGCGAATCCTTCGCTTTGTCCGTCAACAAGCAGCAACGGATTTCCGGCGGCGATATACTCGACACACTCGTCAATCGTTTGCACCTTGTTGACTTTCGCAACAGTCAATTGCTGCTCGAGAAGGCTCGTCATATTCAAGGGTCCATCTTGCCCGCTCGCCGAATGTTTCTCCATCAGCGGACGAAGCACATTTTCATTGAGTTCTTCGACGTTGGCAAGCCCGTTGATATAAATTAAAACGGCGCTTGTATGCCCGGCGATGTAAAAAGGCCGGAAGACGACATCAATGCAATCTCTATAAATATCCTGTATATTCTGTATATTTTCATTGATATTGGCTGCCAAGACGTCTTGCATTCCGCTTGATGTTGTCGTCGTCAGCCGCGGCAGACGGCTTTTTTTTCGTCTTTGAAAAAAACGCATGCCATTCCCCTCTTCCTCACCGCGCGCGTGTTCACTTCATCGTCAATCTAGCCGAGCCAAGATCAGCAGGTTGTGAATGCTTGTTTTCTGCCGTGCTTTGAAGCCATTGGTTGACGCGAAACGGCGATTTTCGCCAGCCTTTTATAAGAATTGCCGTTTTTAAAGGAAAATATAATGGACGCTTCAACGCTAGGTCAGCTTCGCTGTCTTTCATTTTGCCTCAAAGCGCGGGGCGGCTCGGGCATGCTGCTAGAAAACACCGGCCTTTGCTAGTGTGGAACGGCCAAAACAAAAACCCCATTTGGACGGCAACCGCCGCCAAAATGGGGTGGGTGATGATTGATTATTTTAATTTTTTCAGCTGCTCGCCGATGACTTCGCCGAGCTGAAAGCCGCGCGCTTCCGCCGTTTTTGTATATTGGCTGTAATCCTCCGCCGGAGCGGCCGTTTCTTCCTCAAGCAGCGCGCGGATGCTTAAGGAAATGCGGTGCTCGGATTCATTGACATCGAGCACTTTCGCTTTGACTTCATCGCCTTCTTTCAGCACTTCATGCGGCGAGCCGATGCGACGGTTGGCGATTTGCGACACGTGAACCAATCCTTCGACGCCCGGGAAAATTTCCACAAATGCGCCGAATGAAGTGAGCCGCTTTACGGTTCCCGTAACGACATCGCCCGGTTTTACTTTTTCGCTGATGCCTTCCCATGGCCCCGGCAACGCTTCTTTGATCGACAGCGACAGGCGGCCTTGTTCCGGGTCGACGGCCAACACTTTCACTTTGACCGCATCGCCTTCTTTCACCGCCTCGGATGGATGGGCGACACGCGTATGGGAAAGCTGGGAAATATGTACGAGTCCGTCAAACCCGCCGACATCGACAAAGACGCCGAAATCGGCAATGCGGCGGACGACGCCATCCAACACTTGCCCCGGCTCAAGACGGGAAAGCAGTTCTTTTTGCTGCCGCTCTTGCTCCTCCTCAACGACCGCCCGGTGCGATAAGATGACGCGGTTTTTCTCGCGGTCGAGCTCAACGACTTTGACAGCGAGCGCTTTGCCTTTGTAGTCGGAAAAATCTTCGACATAGTGCGGTTCAACAAGCGATGCCGGGATAAAGCCGCGCACGCCGACATCGGCGACAAGCCCGCCTTTGACGATGTCTTTCACGACCGTTTCGAACGTTTCGCCGCTTGCGAACTTGCGTTCAAGCTCCTCCCACGCCCGCTCGGCATCGACGGCTTTTTTCGATAAAATGAGCAACCCTTCTTCCCCGTCTTTGCCTTCTTCCACTTTTTTCACTTTGGCCGTCACTTCATCGCCGACAGCGACTGCATCGCTCGGCTTCTCGATATGCAAATTGGACAGCTCGCTGATCGGAATGATGCCGCTTTGCTTGCTGTTGTCCACCTCAACAAGCACTTGTTTGTCTTCGAGCTTCACCACTTTGCCGCGGACGGTATCGCCCACCTCATACACATTCACTTGCACATTCATCTCTTCTGTCATCGCAAAACCCCTCCTTCATCGACTGACGATCCTGCAAAAGCGCGCCTCGCGCCGAGGCCGCGGCCGGCTGTCGGCAAAAATAAGGACGCTTTTCTAATTAGTATACCATATTTTCTCAATCAACATGTACTATAATGCTTACCGATGTTGTTCAAGCAACTGGCGAATATGATCCATAATATAATCGGCCGCTTCTTCCGGACTGGCCTTCCGCTCACGCAGCGGCACCATATCAATCGGCGCTCCGTATACGACTTTGAGCGGCACAAACGGTCGGTATGGGCCAATGATGGCGCACGGGACGACAGCCGCATCAGTGCGCAAGGCGAAAAAGCCGACGCCGGGCAACGCCCGTTTCAGCCGGCCGTCTTTGCTGCGCGTTCCTTCCGGAAAAATGCCGAGCACCTCTCCTTGCTTCAGCACCTCAAGCCCCGTACGCAACGCCTGACGGTCGTTCATGCCGCGCTTCACCGGAAACGCACGCAAGTTTTTGACGAGCGTTTTCACCACCGGGGTGCGAAACAATTCTTCTTTCGCCATGAAACGGACCGGACGCGGCGCCGTAATGCCGACAACCGGCGGATCTAAGTTGCTGATGTGGTTGGCGCAAAGAAGCACTGCACCTTTTTCTGGAAATTGTTCACGCCCTATGACTTGAATGCGGTACAAAGGAGCCAATATGCTTTTTACCACTCCTTTGGCCACCGAATAAAAATCCACCCTCACCCAATCCTTTCGTTGACAATTTCCATAATGTGCGCCGCCACTTCCTCGATCGTCAGCGACGTCGTGTCGATTTCTACCGCATCCGGCGCCTTGCGAAGCGGCGCTGTTTCCCGCTCTGAATCGAGCCGATCGCGGCGGGCGATCTCCTCTTTCAGCTTTTCAAGGTCAGACGGAAAACCGCGGGCAATATTTTCTTCGTGCCGACGCCGCGCCCGCTCCTCCACCGAGGCTTTCAAGAAAATTTTCACCTCAGCATTCGGAAGCACGTTCGTCCCGATATCGCGCCCATCCATCACAACGCCTCCCCCTTCGGCCAAGGCGCGCTGGCGGGCGACCATCTCCTCGCGCACAAGCGGGTGCTTCGCAACGAACGACACCGCATTCGTCACCGCCTCTCCACGAATAATGCCGGTGACATCTTCACCGTTCACATACACGAGCTGCCCTTGCGGCGACGGTTTCAGTTCAATCGATGTATCACGGAGCAAGGACAAGAGCGCCTGTTCATCATGGATGTCAACACCGCATTGAAGCGCCCGGTACGTTAAGGCGCGGTACATCGCACCGGTATCGATATATACATAGGAAAGGCGGTTGGCGATGAGTTTGGCGACCGTGCTTTTCCCTGCTGCCGCAGGTCCATCGATCGCGATGCTAATTCGTCGTTCCATAACTCCTCCTGCTTCATCGAATCATGTAATGGCTGCACAAAGAAAAATGCAGGAAAACCCTGCATGTTCTCATGTCCATTGTACCATATTTGCCATCAATGGTCGACAGCCGTTTCGATCGTTTCTGTTTTTTCCGGCTTGGCTACCCCTTCATACTCATACACTTTGCTGATATAAAACGCCGCCGGCGTATGCAACACGAGCCATTGAGCGACAAGCAAACAAATCGCTTGGATGACAACGAGCTTCCATAACAGCTGCTCGATCCGCCTCATGGCGCAAACATCCTGCCTTTCGTTTTTCTAGCAGTATTCCACACGAACCATTCATTTATTCTCCTCATTTTCCCTTTTCTTTTCGTCCAGCTGCCGCTCAAAGCTGTAGCGGATGAGCCGGGCGCGGTCTTGAGGAGAGAGGTCGGTGAATTCAACTGATGCTTTGGCAACACCGTGTTCGCTCGTTGCTGTCCGGACAACAGACGCTGTCGCCTGCACATAATGGTACTCGCCGGAGCGCATCGTCAGCACCAACCAAAGCTCAACCACCAGGCCAGGGTGAAAAAGCGGCGCATGCGACGGCGGAATGAGGAGCGCGGCCCCGCCGGCGCTCACATCGACCGTCATCGTCGCAAACGGAGTGAATTCCCCTCCAAGCGGATGGACGGCGGCATCGACGTTTGCCTTCACCCGCACATATCGGCGGCGCTGGATGCGTATGATATACGCGTCGCCCGGGTAATCCAACACGACCACCGGCAACGGGGCGCGCACTTTCCCTTTCACTTCCGTATCAAACATGTATAAGCTCCCGTCCTGGCCGACAAAGCTCGCCTTAAACTGCATACCGTTTAACAAATACACCGTCTTGCCGCTCTGTTCATCGACAGGATAGCTAATATGAATGGCATCATCCATAACGGCAAACACCTTTGCTCGATATTGGTGCGTCGAGCCGTCAAGCGGCTCGAGCCGAATCCGATCCCCAACTTTCATCATCATCTTTCTCTTTTCTCCTTTTCGGTCAACGGTTGTCCTTGTCATTTTATGGGCCTATTATACCATATAATAGACGAACAGGATTAAAATGCGTTAATGCCCAAGAATGATCATTGCCTTTTGTGGATCTATATTTAGCAATGACTGTTTTGATGACAGATTGCACCATTGCGATCGCAAGCTGAATGGAGAACGTAAGTCTTGATCAGTCGTTTTTTGTAATTTGGCTTGTGTTAAAATCTTCGATTGAAAAATGACTTCAAGGACAAAATGACAACCTTTTCGATAAGCATCCATTGTTTCTTTAAAAAATAGCTTGTTCATTTCATCCGTTAGTGTTCTTTCCATTTTCTCCATCGTTGCACCTCTTTTCACTAATAGACCGCATAATAAAAAATGATTAATGAAAAAAGGAGGAAAAGCGCTATTCGTTGCTTTTCCCCCTTCCCTCTCATCCGTAATTCGGTTCCACACTTTCCAGCTTTTCCACTTTTTCCTCCAGTCCAGTCGAGGCATTGATGAACAACTGATACGTCTCATCGCCAAGCGTTCCTAAAAACTCGTAACAAAGCACCGGTTTTTGCAAGTCGTTCATAATGACCGCCTGGCGCTGTTCCATCACTTTCAGTTGCGGATTTATCTTTTTCTTGGCCGCTTCGACAGTGAGTTTCGCTTTTGGGAGCGGGCGCGGGACCGACGATGACAAATAATCGCGCGCCGTAAAACCGACGACATGGCCGTTATCGAGCGCCACCTTCATTTGGATGGCTTCCGGGTAAATGCGAACGCCGTTTTCACTTTTGACAAACGTAAGCACGGCGACATTATCGTATTGCGTGCTGTCGTACAGCTCAAACCCGGCAAATTGATGCCGTTTTAAAAATGCCATCCCGCGGTTGGCCGCTTCATGCAAGCTGATCTTCGGCTTGCCGACGGGCCGGCTGTTGAGCGCCCAAATCGGGTAGCCGCCCTTTTTCGTAATGTCCATATACATGTCGCCCTTTGTTTTCGGATCGTGAATCGTTAAACTGTAAAAGCGCTCGTCCGCTCCTTTGCCGCTTTCCGTCACCTTGATCTCCTCCGTCCCCTTTAGACCGAGGAAATCGCGGGCGATGCGTTTCGCTTCCGCTTTGGTAATCGGGCGGCCTTGCGCCCGGACAAACCCTTTTTCTTCATTGGCAAGGCCGATGAACGACGGGCCAAACTCCGATGAACTCGAGAACGTATCGACATTTTTTTCGACCGCTTTAAAGCCGTCAATAATAATGTTGTCGCCTTTTTGGTCGTTCGTTGCCAACGCCAGCTCGACGTCCATCCAGCGCAAGTTGTTTTCAAGCACTAAATGTTGCACATTGCGCAGCTCTTGGCGGATCGCTCCGGCGTTTTTGTACAGCGCCTGCAGCGTCTTGTACTCTTCCTTTGTCAACGGTTCCTTTTCTAAATCGCGCACCGCCGTTCGATAGCTGAACTCGCCGATTTGCGATAAAAACTCTTGCGTCTTGTTAAAAGGCAAGAGCGACAGCGGCAGCTGGCCGACGTCCGAGTGGGCTTCCGCCGCAATTTTCCACACTTCAGCCAGCGCCGGCGACAATGACGCATGCGAGTTCATCGCCAACGTGGCGCCGAGCTTGTCATGAAGCAAGTCGATTTGGTAAGCCAAATCATGGAATGCACGCTGATAGTTGTTTTCCGCGTGGATTAAAATCGCGTTTTTCTCCAAGTGCTCGCGGTAGCCCCAATAGCCAGTGCCGATGACCGCAACTGCGAGCGCCGCAAGCAATAGGTTTCGCACCATTCCGTCCCCCTCCTTTATTTGCAGAAAATATGCTGCCCGATCTGCTTAATTTGCGGCCGGCTCCAAATCCAAGCGCTCGTCGCTGTCGCCGGATTGAAATAGTAAATGGCCCCGCCGCTCGGGTCCCAGCCGTTGATAGCATCAAGCACTGCCTTTTTTGCTGTTTCATTTGGCGTCAGCCAAATTTGCCCGTCGGCAACAGCGGTAAATGCCCCCGGCTGAAAAATAACCCCGGCAACCGTATCCGGAAACGATGGATGTTCCAGCCGATTTAAAATCACGGCGGCAACTGCTACTTGCCCAATGTACGGCTCGCCGCGCGCTTCACCGTAAACCGCGTTCGCCATCAGCTGAATATCGTTTTGCGAAAACCCCTTCGGCACGTTCGACGCCGTCGTTTTTGCCGTACTTCCCCCTCCGCCGCGCTTTTTCACTTGCTGGCTGAGCGGAATGCCGCCATAGTGGGTGAAATCATTTCCTTGGCGGATTTGCTCTTTGACAAACTGTTCGTAGTATTTTGAGGCATTCACTAATTTTCGCTTCGTTTCCGCCCCAGCCAGCCCATCGACTGGCAGGCCATATTCGTATTGAAAGTTGCGCAGCGCCCAATACGTGCGCCAACCGAACACGCCGTCAATTTTGCCGTTGTAAAAGCCAAGATATTGCAGCCGCGCCTGCAGTTCAATGACATCATCCCCAACCGCCCCTCGCTGGATCACTTGCGGAGAAAAGGCGGCAGCATGGCTTGCTGGATGCAGGCACATCCATACGCCGATTAAGGTGAACATAATGATTCTCCGTACCATATGCAAACCTCCCGTCGACCATCGCCGTTTTTATCCTTATTTTCCTCCCATTTTCCCTCTTTATGCAGAAAAAAGAAGAAGGGGCCGTCCGGAAAGCCGTTTGTTTGGCTTTCGGATGCCCCTTTTCCCGTTCCAACACCTTGTTGTAGCAACGATCACACCTTTTTAAAGTTCTACTTTTCGAACGACCGCTTTCGCTGACGGCGTCACTTGACAGCGGGCGCACCCTTTTGCTTGCTTCACTTTGCGCAGCGCCACCCACCATAAAACGAGCATAAACGGCCCCATGTAATAGCCCCATTGCTTCTTGGCCAGCAAAATCCAGTCATAGATGCCATGGAGAAAAAACGGCAACAAAAACGACGCCCATAAATAATAGCGGCGCTTTCGGCCGGCAAATTTCGCCTTGCCGAAATAAAACCCCATAATGACGGCAAACAGCGCATGGCTTGACACCGGCAACAGCGCCCGGGCGACGGCTGTCTCCACTCCGTTGGCGAGCAAATACAAAATGTTTTCCAACGTCGCAAAGCCTAATGAGACGCTGGCGCTGTACACAATGCCGTCGTACGGCTCATCAAATTCGTCGTGGTCGTACACAAAAAAATAGATGATAAACCATTTGACAAACTCTTCAAGCAGCGCCGCAGATAAAAACGCTTCAGCCGCCGGCGACGAAATGATGCTTTCTTCCGCTAACACGTATTGGATGAACATGATCGGAAAAACGAGGAGGACGCCGAAAAAAAACATGCGCAACACAAAAGACAACGGCTCGGCCTCATACTCGTCCTTTAAATAAAAATAGCTGAGCAGCGCCACCCCGGGAGCGACGCCGGCAGAAATAAGCGAAAACATACCGATCCCCGTTTCTCTGTCGTTTTACCTCTATCGTACCACGAAACTAGGGAGCGAAAAAGAAAATTTGTTGCACAACTTCTCTCCTAATAGGCAAACAAGCCGTCGAGGGCCGCATCGGAGGCGAGGGCGACGGCGAGTTTGATGCGCGCTTTTTTCGCGTCGTAGTCGCTGCCGAGGATGACGCCTTTTTTATGCAAATCATAGGCGCTCCCTAAATAATCGTACGTCGTATACACCGCCCCTTCCTCGGCGCTCGTCGTCACGACGACTTTTATGCCGGCTTCGATCGCCTTGACGATTTCACCGACCATGTTCGGCGCCACTTGCCCGCGGCCGACTCCTTCGAGCACAATGCCGGCAACGCCGCTTTCGCGGGCTGCTTTAATAAATTTTCCATCTGCCCCTAAATAACATTTGACAATATCAACGGACGGAAGCGGGCGCACAAGTTTGTAATATTCACGCTGGATCGGCTTTTGATACACATGCACTTCATCGTTGTCAATAATGCCTAAATAGCCGAAGCCAAACGCATTAAACCCTTGAATGTTCGAGGCGTGCTCTTTTTTCACGTATTTCGCGGCAAAAATGCGCTCATTGAACACGACAACTGCCCCCGCTCCGCGCAGCGCCTCAGCGCATGCGGCGTAAATGGCATGGCGGATGTTGATATACACATCGCTTCCTAAATCGGCCGGCGCCCGCTGCGAGCCGGTGACGACGATCGTGCGCGGGTCGTTCACCGTCAAATCAAGAAAGTACGCCGTCTCCTCAAGCGCATCAGTCCCATGGGTGACGACGATGCCATCGACGGACGGATCGGCAAAATGCGCCTCAATCCGCTTTTTTAACTCGAGCCAGTGCGCGAACGTCAAATGCATGCTCGGCAGCTGGAACACGCTTTCGACTTGGACTTCGATCTCTTTCGGCAAATGACACATCGCGGCAAGCTCTTCACCGCTTAACGCCCCGGCATTCAAGCGACCGGAACGCTCATTCCGTTTGCTGGCGATCGTGCCGCCGGTCGTCAGCAGCACTACTTTCCGTTTCGTCACATCCGTCACCTTCGCTTTCCGATTTCAAAACATGATGCCTTTCTCATTTTGCCGCACTCAGATGGGTGTTACAATGGCTTCCGAGCCGATGCTTCCCGCTCACGTTGGGCGATGCAGGCGGCGATGTGATCTCCGTGAAAGCGGCCGTTTTCGATGAAAATTTCATTGGCATCATTGCCGGCGGCGATCACCCCGGCGATAAACACCCCTGGCACGTTCGTCTCCATCGTTTCCGGGTCATAATGAGGTCGACCGCTTTCCGGATCAACGTGGACGCCGATGCCTGTTAAAAAGCGATGGTCAGGATGGTAACCGGTCATGGCAAACACGAAATCGTTTTTAATCGTTTTCGTTTCCCCGTTTACTTCGTAAACGACAGCATCGTCCGTAATTTTTTTTACGTGAGCGTGAAATTCCATGCGGATGACGCCTTTGCGCACCAACGCATCGAACTCCGGCAAAATCCATGGTTTAATGCTTTTTGAATACTCGCTGCCGCGATACAGCACCGTGACGCGCGCCCCGGCTTTCACAAGCTCCATCGCTGCGTCGACGCTCGAGTTTTTTCCACCGATGACGACGCAGTCGGTGTTGAAGTACGGGTGAGCTTCCTTAAAATAATGCATCACTTTCGGCAGCTCTTCCCCCGGGACATTCATATAGTTTGGATGGTCGTAATATCCGGTGGCGATCACGACATATTGCGTACGGTACGTTCCTTTTGTCGTTTCAATGAAAAACGTTCCGTCTTTCTGCGTCTTGACGGCTTTCACTTCTTCAAACGTATTGACGCGCACTTGCTTGCGGACGACGACTTCCCGATAATAAGCGAGCGCTTGATTTCGCGTCGGCTTCCGATTTTCCGTAATAAACGGCACGCCGCCGATCTCCAGCCGGTCGCTCGTGCTGAAAAACGTCTGATGCGTCGGAAAGCGGTAAATCGCATGGACGATGTTCCCTTTTTCGATCACCAGCGGCGAAAATCCAGCATCTTGCAAAGCGATGGCCGCCGCCAGCCCGCAAGGTCCGCCGCCGACGATGATGATTTTTTCTTCCCACATGTTTCTTGTCACCTCGCACGAAGCAAAAAAATCCCCTATCTTATGATAGGGGATTTTGTCTAAGCTTGCAAACGTCAGCGCTCGCCGCGTTCACACCCAGCCGCGGAATCGGCACGCTTCCGCCATTTTACGGACGCCGACCATATAAGCGGCAAGACGCATGTCAACGCGGCGCGTTTGCGCCATATCATAAACATTGTTAAACGCCTTGACCATCACTTTCTCAAGCCGCTGTTCCACTTCTTCTTCCGTCCAATAATAGCCTTGGTTGTTTTGCACCCATTCAAAATACGACACCGTCACGCCCCCGGCGCTGGCGAGCACATCCGGGACGAGCAAAATGCCGCGCTGCGTTAAAATGTCCGTCGCCTCGAGCGTCGTCGGGCCGTTCGCCGCTTCAACGACGATGCTCGCCTTAATGCGCGGGGCGTTTTCGGCCGTAATCTGATTTTCGATGGCCGCCGGCACTAAAATATCGCAATCGAGTTCAAGCAGTTCTTTATTCGAAATCGTATTTTTAAACAGCTTCGTCACCGTGCCAAAGCTGTCGCGCCGCTCAAGCAAATAGTCAATATCCAGCCCGTTCGGGTCGTACAGCGCGCCGTATACATCGGAAATGCCGACGACTTTCGCCCCGGCGTCATGCATAAACTTCGCCAAATAGCTGCCGGCGTTGCCGAACCCTTGAACGACGACGCGCGCCCCTTCAAGCGACAAGCCGCGTTTTTTCGCTGCCTCGCGGATGCAAATCGTCACCCCTTTGGCCGTCGCTGTTTCCCTACCGTGCGAACCGCCGAGCACGAGCGGCTTTCCGGTAATAAAGCCCGGCGAATCAAATTCACGGATGCGGCTGTACTCATCCATCATCCACGCCATAATTTGCGAGTTCGTAAACACGTCAGGCGCTGGGATGTCTTTTGTCGGTCCGACGATTTGGCTGATGGCGCGCACATAGCCGCGGCTTAACCGCTCAAGCTCGCGGAACGACATCGTGCGCGGGTCGCAAACGATGCCGCCTTTGCCGCCTCCATACGGCAAATCGACGATGCCGCATTTTAAGCTCATCCAGATCGACAGCGCTTTCACCTCGCGCTCGGTGACATCCGGATGGAAGCGCACGCCGCCTTTGGTCGGGCCGACCGCATCGTTATGCTGCGCCCGATAGCCGGTAAAAATTTTCACCGATCCGTCGTCCATGCGCACCGGAATGCGAACGGTCAGCACGCGGATCGGCTCTTTCAGGAGCTCGTACACTTCTTCCGGATAGCCGAGCTTTTCCAATGCTCTATGTATAACAATTTGCGTCGACGCCAACACGTCGTATTGTTGTTCCTTGTCTTCCGTATGCTTATCGGCTGCCATACGTAAACCTCCTATAAGCTCGCTATAATAGTTTGTCGCCTTCCATGTCATAGTATACACCTTCTCTTGACGTCTGCAAAGGAAAAATAGCGAAACAGGCCGAACGTTCCAGACGGCGCTTTGCCCGAAAAAATAGACTCCTTGTCCATATAAAGGAGTCTGGTCGTGTTTAGTTGGCCCGGAAATAATGAACGAGTTGCTCAATGGCGCGGCGTTCCATTAAGCGTTTTCCATATTCTTGCACACGGTGTATCGTTATCGTAGCCGGATTGCCGAACTCGGCCAACAAGGCGACGAAATTGTCGAGCGGAATCGGTGGTTCTTCGGCAACATGCAAGTAAAAGCGGCCTTGGTACGAATAGAGCGTGCCGTCGAAGCAGCCGACCGCATACAAACGATGAGCGAGCTGAATGACATCTTCGAACGTTTGAAATTCGTAAAATATGTCATCGCTCTCATCGAGCGTTACTTGCATTTCAATGTAATCGTCGGCAAATTCTTCTTCCATGTCGTCGTAGTCGCCTTCATTCGTGACGATAACGACCATGCCCTGTGCCGGTAAAGAGTACACTTCGACCGCGATCGATCCGTTCACTTCGAAGCCGAGCTCTTCGCTTGCTTCCTCAATCATATCGCGAAACAGCTGCTGAACTTTAAACGTATCTTTCCATAAGTCGTCTTTCGTCAATCCGCGGTCCAGCAAATCGTCAAATGTCAAGAAAATTTTAATTTTGTTGTGGGTCAAGCGCTCAAGACGCATCGGCACCCCTCCTTACCTGCAGAGCCATCTCTTACCGTTATTGTATGTCGCAACTCGCAATTGGTTCGTTTGTTATTATTAATGAGTTTACATCGTTTCCCCGGTTTTAGACAAGCATTTTTTCTCGGTTATCGATTTTCCAGGCACAATCGTAATGAGATGGGTCTCCGCCGGCGCTCCGAGGCGAAGCGGCACCCCGGTCGTCCCGTATCCATTACTCGTAAACAGCGCAGTACGGCCGTGCCATTTGAGCCCTCCTTTCTCATACAACCCAAACGAAAACAACCGGATTTGCCCGCCGTGTGTATGGCCGCTTAGCACGAGCGAAATGTGCTGTTCATCTTTCAGGCGAGCGATGATCGCCGGATTATGGCAGGCTAACATACGAAATGATTGAAGCGGAACGTGTTCAAGCGCCCGATCGATATCGGCCTCCTTCCGGCTTACGTCGCCGACGCCGATGAGCGCGACCGGCACACCGCCGTGCTCCCATACTTTCGCTTTGTTTTTGAGCACATGGACGCGCTCTTCCTCGAGCAATGATTGAAGATCGTAGTCGACTTCGTCATCATTGTTTCCCCAGATAAAATAAACAGGAGCGACCGACCGCAGCCGGCGCACATTTTCGCGCACGCGCGCTTCCGGCACCCCCTTTTCAGCCAAATCTCCGCCAATCACGACGAGGTCCGCTTTTCCCCTCACTTCCTTAAGCATGCGTGACGAAACGAGCCGCCGATGAATATCAGAAATAAAAAAAATCGTAAGCGGCGGCCAATGATCGGGAAAATGAGGAAACGACAGGGTCACATGACGAACCCGGTTGCTATGCGCTTCTTTCCACATATAGCCAAGCAAAATAAGAAAACTCGTGATCACTCCCCCGATGAACATACTTCCTCCTGCTAAAGCCGACCGCCTTCGGTCAGCCGGCGTTCTCTCAACGTCATCATACCATAAAAGAAGGAAAAAACGAAAAAAAGCGCGGCCGTTTGCCAATGAAACTGAAACGCCCAATAAAAGTGGCTGAGCGCCGCCATGCTCATCAACCATTCACCAATGCGGAACCGCCGTCCGGACAGCAAGCGCCCGCTTCCGATGACCACCGTGCGGATGAGCGCCCCATTGGCAGCAGCACCAAGCAAAAAACAAGCAAACGCAAGCCATGTCCGCAGCGGGGAAAACAGCAGCCCTGTCAAAAATCGTGCAAAGGAAAACGGCTCAAGCGGCGGCAGCCAGCGAAAAAACAAATAAGTGCACAAAACAGCGGCCACGGCTGTCATCCATAGACGGCCCATTTTTTCCTCCTTAGTTTTGTTCCTATAATTCGTCATGACAAACAGGCATGAACGATACTGCTCTATCATACATATAGACTGAACTTTGCCAAAAAAGGGGGGGTTTGATGTTTACGACGCGCAAACAATACGAGCCGTATATTAGCCCGTTTGACCCGTGTCCGCCGATCCGCACCAAAACGTACGTCACCGCGCCAAACTTATACATCGGATTCCAACCGCCAAACTTGCCGCAATTCCCGCTGCGTGAAGCATTAATGAAAGGGACGCTCTGGCAAGCGTTTTACGACCCGTATTACAGCCCTTACGAAACGAAGACAAAAGGTGATGGCTCATGAAACAAATGCCAAAGGAGTATTATGAACAGCTTGAGGAACTGCAGGCCGTTGACTTTGCCCTCGTCGAACTGACGCTTTATTTAGACACCCATCCAACCGATTATCAGGCAATTCAACAATTTAACCAACTCGCCCAAAAGCGGAAGCAGCTGAAAAAACAGTTTGAAGCCGCCTACGGTCCGCTGGAGCAGTTTGGCCATAGCTATTCCAACTATCCGTGGAATTGGGATGACACGCCGTGGCCTTGGCAAGTGTAGCCGATCCATCACGAGCGCAAGGAGGAACGGATCATGTGGATTTATGAAAAAAAATTGCAATACCCGGTTCGCGTCAGCACATGCAACCCGAGGCTGGCCAAATATTTGATCGAACAGTACGGCGGGGCGGACGGAGAGCTCGCTGCTGCGCTCCGTTACTTAAACCAGCGTTATACGCTGCCATCGAAAGTGATCGGCTTGCTAAACGACATTGGCACCGAAGAACTCGCCCATCTCGAAATGATCGCGACCATGGTGTATAAACTAACGAAAGATGCGACGCCCGAACAGCTGAAAGAAGCCGGGCTGGAGCCGCATTACGTCGACCATGAGCGCGCCCTCTTTTACCATAACGCCGCCGGCAATCCATTTACAGCGACGTACATTCAGGCGAAAGGCGATCCCATCACCGACTTGTACGAAGACATCGCCGCTGAAGAAAAAGCGCGCGCCACATATCAATGGATCATTAATATGAGCGACGACCCAGACTTAAACGATGGGCTCCGCTTTTTGCGCGAACGGGAAATCATTCATTCTCAACGATTCCGCGAAGCGGTGGAAATTTTAAAAGAAGAGCGGGACCGAAAAAAAATTTTTTAAACCGAACACAGCTGGATGGAATCCCCATTCAGCTGTGTTCATAATATAGGTTGATGTCATACTCCTGTTTCAGCCACGCAAACAGCCGGTGACGCCCATTCCACTGCTCCTCGTCTTTCCATAAATCGATGCTTTTCTGAATAATTTCGCAGCGGAGCGCATGGAAATCCTCTTCCGCCTTTTCACTTTTTCCTTTGTAATAGACAGCTGTCCAATAAACAGTGCATAAAAGAAGCAGAATGAAAATATGGGCAGGCGTAGCAAAAAACCAGGCAAACCGCTCCCCCCACGTCGCAACGGCCGCCGCGTTGGCAATCACATAAAGAAGAAAGACAGCCACGCCAATAAAGGAGGCGGCTTGCAAGACAGTCGCCCGCTTTTCGAGCCGCTCCCATTTTTTCTTTTTTTCAATGACAGCAAGCAACATTTCTTTTGTCACTTCATCGAGGGAAAATTCGCTTGGAAAATGGGTCATCGTGCTCTCCCCCTTGTCCTCTTCTATTGTCCATCATATGCCGCTTTAAGCGGCGTTAGAACAAAGGGAAAAACACCCGCCACTCATTTTTTCGGGGCGAGGCCCGCCGAACTCAGTGCTCCTCGCGAAGCGGAATGCGCAGCGTTTGTCCCGGCTCAAGCCGGCTCGTCGACAAGCCGTTTTCCTTTTTGATGAGCTCCATAGCGGTTGGCGTGCCGTAATATTTCATAGCGATGCTGTAGAGCGTTTCGTTCGCCGCAACAACGTGGGTGATGACCTTGCCGGCCGTTTCATCAACAGCCTTCTCGTCCCCCGAACGCCCCCGCTTCGGCGTTTGCTCAGCTGCCTTGGCGCTGTCGGCTTGAATGATGTGCACCGTCTCCCGGCTGCGGTTTTCCTCATGGCGGACGACTGTAACCGTTCCCGACTCCGATCGGACGTGGTGGATGGCCAGCACCGCTGCCGGCAGCGCCAAAAACAAAAACGCCAGCAGGCGGGCCGGGATGTATTTTCGCTTTTGTTCTTCTTTTTGGCGCCGTCTTTTTAGTCGTGATGACGGCGTCTTGGCGCCTGGCGCCAAGCGTTTTTTCCGGGCCAAGCGCCCCGGTGTTCCTTCCATCGCTTCACTTCCTTTCCTCCTCCGTCTCCCCGCCTAGACGAATATGCAAAGCAAGCACAAAATCGATCAAAAAATGGGCGGTGACCGTCACCCATAAGCTATTGGTCTGTTCGTACAGCACACCAAGAAACAAACTGAGCAAGATGACCATAAGGAATAAAAACCATTTTTCCAAATACCGAACATGCAGAACGGCAAAGATCACACTCGCCGCCCACAGCCCCCAATGTGTCTGCACGATGCCGCGAAACAACCATTCTTCGGTGACGGCAATCAGCCCGCATAAAAAAAAGAGATGCAGAATGGAGCGGCCGCGGAATATTTTTTCATTCACCCCGCCGTCATCATGCCAGTCTTCCGGCAAATGGCGCATCGCCAAAAAATCAACCGCCAACACGAGCGACGCCGCGCCCACCCCGTATAACAGCACATCGGACAAATCCAACCGCCAAAGCCGGCGCCACTCGTCCCAATCAAACAAAAATAGCGAGGCGACGCCGGCGACAGCCAGCAGCAGACCTTGCGTCAAATAAAGATGAAAAAGCACTTCGCGATCCGTCATATGTTGAATTTGTTCACTTTGCCGCCTCATCTTGCCGCCTCCTGTGGAAAAACATCCGCCATAGCTCTTCGCGCCAGTGAAGAATCGGCGCCGCAACCGGATGGCGGGCGGTGCGCATATAAGCTCCAAGATGCAACCCGCAGCCATCGCAACAGACCTTCGGCTTGTCCGTCAACTCTTCCCCAAACGCGCGGACGATCGCCTCGCGCCGGCAAGGAGAGGCATGCACCCAGTCGTCCATTTCCTGCAGCTTTCTTCGCTTCCAACGCCGCCGCGCCTCCATGGCCGCCGCCATTCGCTTATACAGCTGCTCCTTCTCCTCAGCTGCGGGGCGTCCGGGCGCCGACGTTTGTCCCCATTCTAAAAAATACGCCACGAGCCGTTTTTGTATGTCTGTCAATCCGCTCGCTTCGATGGCAGCCTTCCATCGGTCCGCAGCGGCGCCCGCCGGCAACCGCCGGCACCATTCATACAGCTCGTTTGGATCGAGAAGCTCCGCCTCGGCCACTGCTTGAGCGATGGCCCGGTCGCCATCGGTGTAAAACAGCACGGCCAAGCTCGGCGCCCCATCGCGTCCGGCACGTCCGATTTCCTGCACATACGCCTCAAGCTGGGCCGGCATATGAAAATGGAGCACAAACCGGACGTTTTCTTTGTTCACGCCCATGCCAAACGCGCTCGTACAGCAAACGATATCGAGCTGGCCGTATAAAAACTGCTGCTGCACGAGCAACCGCTGCTCTCCGTCCATGCCGGCATGGTAGTACGCCACCCGCCCCGCTCCGCTTCGCTCAAGGCGACGCGCCATTTCTTCCGCCCATTGGCGGCTCAAAAAGTAAACGATTCCCGGTCCTTGCAGCTGCTTCGCATATTCGACTAAGCGCGCCGCTTTTTCCTCCACTGATAAGCAATGCTCGACCTTTAAGGCGATGTTTGGACGGTCGACAGAATAAATATGCCGGCGGGCTTGCTCCATTCCGAGCGTGCGGACGATATCATCGCGCACTTCCGGCGGCGCCGTCGCTGTCAGCGCCAAGCACGGCGGAGAACCGAGGGCGCGCCGGACCGACCCAAGTTTTAAAAAGTCGGGGCGGAAATCATAGCCCCATTGAGAAATGCAGTGCGCTTCGTCAACGACAAATAAGGAAATGCGTACGCGCTCAAGCGCAGCTAAAAACCTCGCTGATTGCAGCATTTCCGGCGAAGCGTAAATGAAGCGAACATCAGACAGTGAGGCGAGCGCTCGCCATTTTTCTTCCGCATCGAGCAAGCTGTGGAAAGCAATCACCCGCTTTTCCCCGCGCCGGCGCAGCTGTTCGACTTGGTCTTCCATGAGCGAGACGAGCGGCGAGACAACGAGCACGCTTCCGGGGAGCAAATACGCCGGCAGCTGGTAGCAAAGCGACTTGCCGCTTCCGGTCGGCAGCATCGCCAGCACATCGCGTCCGGAGAGCACGTCTTCCACCACTTCCCGCTGCCCTGGGCGGAATGAAGCATGTCCAAACCGCGCATGCAATACGTTTGTTAATTCATCCAACGTCCCACTTCCTTTGCTAACACAAGGCGAATTTCAAAATAACTCGCCGCGCCGCCGAGCGCCTCGCGAATATGCCTTAACTTGCGCGCTCCAAGCGCCCGCGCCGCCGCTTGAATCGAAGCCGCCTTCCCCGCCTCCACAAACGGAGCGATCGAAAAGCTGGGCACGTTGGCGGCAATTTCGACAATATGATCCTCAATCGTGCTTCGCTTTAGGCGGCGAAGTGCTGCGATTTCTTCCATCGTTTTTCCTTTTTGCAGCCACTCGTACGTTTTTTGCGCGGATTGCGTCAGCTGCACCGGCGCCAGTCCAGCCATCAACTCCGCCATCAGCGGAGCTCGTCCAGCTTCGGCTTCCGCCATCATATAATGAAGAACGTTGCGAAATTGAAACTGCACATAAAGCACATCTGTTTGCAAATCGGCGGCGATTTGCTCCGCTGTCCAGCCGATGCGCGCGGCGCTTGTAAGCCGCAGCGTGAACACCGTCGCCGCCTCCTCAGAGACCGTCCCAAGCAGCCGAATGAGCTCCTCATAAAACGCAGCAGCGAGCGTTTGGCGTGAGCCGTTGGCGAGCACATATTGCTTCACCCATAGAAGCGTTCGCTCATCGCGGCAAATCGGTGTAAAACGTTGTCCGTGAACGAGGTTGGATAACGTTTGGCCAACGAGAGAGAGGCGTTGCCAAAACGTTTGTTCTATATCATGATAACGCCAGCCGTTCAAATGGCGGGGAAAAAACATGCTCTGCTCATCAAGCCACCGCTCCCCAGCTTCAGTCAATCTGTATGTCCGGCCGGCCCCCGGCACGGCCAGCCGCTGTTCGGCAAGCACCTGTGCGGCCGTTTCAAGATCGGCTATCGTCACATTTTTCCACGTGCCAAAAAGCGGCTCGAGCCGAAACCATTTGCTGTCTTGCAACGTTTGAGCCGACTTTTTTCCTGAAAATAAATGGTACACCGCCGCCAGCGTCCGCTCGCCATTAAAGCGGCGCAAGCAGTGTGCAATCAAAAACGAGGCATAGCCATGCCGCATCACTTGTTCCTCCCCTCCTCTATTGTAACAAAAATCGTCCGATTGGTCGGCACAAAAAATAGACCATTTGCCACCAAAACAACTAGCGAACACTAGCAATGTTCCTTTCCCATCGATTCGTAAACATAGTGAGGACCCCTTCGCCTCCTTTGCTCCATATCGGCTGCGAAATATTCGCTCGATTGATGGAAAATGGAAAGGGGGACGTTCGGTGCTGCAAGATTTCTCAAGTTGAAACATCCTGCTTGAGATCAGTCTCCATCTTACCTCACCAACCTTTTAGGTAACGAAAATAAACGGCATGCATATGTGTAAAAATACACGAGAGCAATTTTTTAGTTGAAATACGGAACGAACGGTCTTATTATAAAAGTGAAAGTTCATTTCCGAGCAGGCAACACGGAGATGGCCCGTCCGTTTCCAATAAACTTGGGGAGGTTAGATTTTTATGCCGAAGTATACGATCGTCGATAAGGAAACATGTATTGCCTGCGGAGCGTGCGGCGCAGCAGCTCCAGACATTTACGACTATGATGAAGACGGCATCGCCTACGTCACCCTTGATGACAACCAAGGAATCGTCGAAGTGCCGGACATTTTAATTGACGATATGATGGACGCGTTTGAAGGCTGCCCAACTGAGTCGATCAAAGTCGCTGACGAACCGTTCGACGGCGATCCAAATAAATTCGACTGAAATCACCCTCTTGCCGATTGGCAAGAGGTTTTTTTTTGGCAGGGCGTGAAAAAATGCCATTCCACAAGTAGCGCATCTTGGGCGAACATGCTAAAATAAGATTGTCTTGTCCGCCGCTGACCGGCGGGCAAGTTTTCATGCATACATAACGAGCAAAAAAGGAGGAACGGGTTATGGCATTCGAAAATAAAATTGTCGAAGCGTTTATCGAGATTCCGACCGGCAGCCAAAACAAATACGAGTTCGACAAAGAGCGCGGCATTTTCAAACTCGACCGCGTCTTGTACTCGCCGATGTTTTATCCGGCGGAATACGGCTATTTGCAACAGACGCTGGCGCTTGATGGCGATCCGCTTGACATTTTAGTTATTACGACGAACCCGACGTTCCCGGGCTGCGTCATCGATACGCGCGTCATCGGCTTTTTAAACATGATCGACAGCGGCGAGGAAGATGCAAAACTCATCGGTGTACCGGTTGAAGATCCTCGCTTTGATGAAGTTCGCTCAATCGAAGACTTGCCGCAGCATAAACTGAAAGAAATCGCCCACTTTTTTGAACGATATAAAGATTTGCAAGGCAAACGGACGGAAATCGGCACATGGGAAGGGCCGGAAGCCGCCGCGAAACTGATCGACGAGTGCGTCGCCCGCTACAATGAACAGAAAAATAAGTAATCCATCCAGCCTCTCATTTCGCCAAACGCCGCCTTTCTATTTCCGAACAATTTTGCCCATATCGTTTGATATGGGCGTTTTTCTTTCCAAAAACACGAACATTTATGGCCAAAAAAACGCTTTCATTGGTATGACTTCTTTTCCCCCCATTGACAGAAACCGCTTTGGCATGTTAAATTATCAGAAATTTAACATCCTTGAAACAGAAAGGGGCACCGACTGTGTTTCGCGTACTCGTTTCCGACGCCATTAGTGAAGAAGGCTTGGCGCCGCTAAGCACATCAGCAAACATTGACATCGTGCAAAAAAAGATTGGCGAAGTTGAAGACGAATTACACACGTTTGACGCCTTGCTCGTGCGCAGCGCGACGAAAGTGACAGAAGAAGTATTGGAAAAAATGACGAATTTGAAAATTGTCGGCCGCGCTGGTGTCGGTGTTGATAACATTGATGTTGACGCAGCGACAAAACGCGGCATCGTCGTGATTAACGCGCCAAACGGCAATACGATTTCCGCTGCCGAACATACCTTTGCAATGATGGCAGCGCTCGTCCGCCGCATTCCGCAGGCACACATTTCCGTCAAATCGCGCGAATGGAACCGCTCAGCATTTGTCGGCAACGAATTGTTCGGCAAAAAGCTCGGTGTGATCGGCTTCGGCCGCATCGGATCAGAAGTCGCCAAACGGGCGCGCGCATTTGGCATGACCGTGCATGTGTATGACCCATTTTTAACGAAAGAGCGGGCGGAAAAGCTTGGCGTCTCTGTCCATTCGCTCGATGAAGTGCTGGCTACCGCCGACATCATCACCGTCCATACGCCGCTGACAAAAGAGACGCGGGGGCTGCTTGGCACGGAAAACTTGGCGAAAACGAAAAAAGGGGTTTATTTAATCAACTGCGCCCGCGGCGGCATCATCGACGAGCAGGCGCTCATTCCGTTTTTGGAAAGCGGCCATGTCGCCGGCGTCGCTCTCGACGTCTTTGAACAAGAACCGCCGGGCGATCATCCACTTTTGGCGTTTGACAATGTCATCACTACGCCGCACTTAGGGGCATCGACGGTTGAGGCGCAATTAAACGTCGCCACTCAAGTCGCTGAAGAGCTGCTCCACTTTTTCGAAGGACAGCCGGTCACATCGTCGATCAACTTGCCGGCCTTGTCAAAAGACGTCTATGAAAAAATTCAATCATTCTATCATTTAGGCCGGAAGCTTGGCTTAATTGCGTCGCAGTTTATGAACATCCCGGTGCAAGAGCTGTCCGTCACCTATGCCGGCACGGTCGCTGATTTGGAAACGACATACATCACCCGCAGCTTGCTCGCCGGCTTCCTGCGGCCGCGCGTCGCCTCTACGGTCAACGAGGTGAACGCCGCCATGGTCGCCAAAGAGCGCGGCATCACATACGGCGAAAAATTTTCCGATGAAACGCACGGGTATGCGAACTGCATTTCACTCATCGTCCATGGCGAGAACAAAACGTTCACGATTAAAGGAACACACGTGCCGAACTACGGCGACCGCATCGTCCACTTCGACGGCGTCGCTATCGACTTTGCTCCGGAAGGCCACCTTCTTTACATCCAACATCACGACCGGCCGGGGATGATCGGGAAAGTTGGGAACATTCTCGGAGCGCACGATGTCAACATCGCGACGATGCAAGTCGGCCGACAAGAGGCGGGCGGCAAGGCGATGATGATCCTCTCGCTTGACAAACCGGTGGATGACGCAGTGTTAAACGCATTGGCGCAAATTGATGATATTGAGACCGTCAAACGGCTTGAGGCATAATCAAAAAAAAACGCAGGCTTCCGATTTCGAAGCCTGCATTTTTTGTCCGCTCGCGGCGTCAAATGGTGGAAAAACATCCGCCAATCCCCAATCGAGACTTCTCTTGCATAGCGCCGCAGTTCAGCTCGTTCAATCATAAACGCATGCAGGCTCCGCGGGCCGGAAACCGGCATGTGTTTTTATCTCATTCCATTCAACCGAGCGGCACCGCTTTTCGTTCCCCTTTCGAGAACGTCATGAGTTCGGTATAGCCGATGCTGCGGGCAAGTTCAATCGCCTTGTCAAAGTCGGCGCCGACATGTTCGGGCACGTGCGCATCAGACGATAAAACGATTGGAATGCCTTTTTCATAGCACATTTTCAGCAAACGCGGATCCGGGTACAGCTCACCGACCGGCTTGCGCAGCCCGGCCGTACTGATTTCGACACACGTTTTCGAATTGGCAAGCGCCGTCGTCGCCCGGTCATATTGTTCAAGCAAAAATTCTTCATCTTCCGGAACGTATTTAAAAATTTTCACCAAATCGAGGTGGCCGATAATATCAAATAAGTCCGATTCGGCAAGCGTCACGACTTGATCGAAATATTTGCGGTATGTATCATACAAATCGCGCCGTTCCCATTCGCGGCGATACTCGACTAAATCGATGCCGAAATCGTCGACCCAATGAATCGAACCGATGACATAGTCAAAATCGTACGCGCGGATGAACGCTGCCATCTCCTCATGCTTGCCTGGCGTATAATCCATTTCGATCGACATTTTTACATTGATGCCTGCGTTCCACGCTTCGTGGAACAGCTGAACGTAATCAGCCATGTCGTAGCAGCGGCGCGCTTCCACCCATGGGTTGGACAAAATGTTTTTCGTTTGGTAAAAATGATAGGCGTGTTCGGAAATGCCGAAATGATCAATCCCTTTTTTTTTCGCCTCATCCGTAAATTGGCGCAAATAATCAAGCGTCAGCGTTCCACGCTCGAGATGATTATGGTAGTCGGTCAACATCTGTCGTTCTCCTCTCCTGATGTTTTTCTCATTATAACGCATCACCGCGAAAGAGGACAACCGTTTTGCGAATATTCGTCCAATCATCCATTAACGCCGACGAGAAACAACAGCCCGACGCATACTGCCACACCGGCGACCGCTAAAATCCGTCTCATCACATCACCCATTCTCCCATTCCTCCTTCCCTTCTTCACACCATATATGTCTTATGTCAAAACGATCACCGATAGAACAACGGCGCAACGACATTAACAAAACTGTAACAAAATGACACCGCCGCCAAACAGCCAAAAGCAAAAGAAAAAGCTAGCCACTATGGGCCGACGGCTGTCAACAGCTCCATGTTCGGACCGGCCGGCACCCTGACCCGCTCCCCGAGCGGATACGGGCCAAGGGCCGAGCGCCCATCAACCGCCAATGTCACCTCAAACAAACCGAACTCTTTGGCCGTCAACAAAATCGCTTCTGTCATGCGCGCCGCATCCCCTATGCCGAGCGAAGCAGAAAGGCGAAGCGAAACAGCGGCACGGCGCCCGTTGACATCGACTCGGTCGACCTTTACTTCCGATGGAATGGCCGGCTCCAGCCCGTGGTCGTCCGTTTTTTTCATCCGCTGCAACGCCTCGGAAAACGAACGGGCGTCGCTCGGAGTCGAAATGAGCACCGTATGGCCAAACGAAGAGCGACGGTTGATATAATAAATTCGTTTTTGCCGATCCACTTTTGTCGTTTTCAACTGTCCGACCGCTGACAGGTCAAGACCTTCTTTCATTCCGGTAAAAAAGCGGACGCGGCGCCCCCCATTTGCCGCACAGTTTCCATCACCGCCGTTAAAAACAGCCGCTGCTCCCCGCGATCGGCGGCAAAAATGGGATGGCGGGCCGAAACACGCACCGTCCAGATGCTTCCGTCGCCTGCTTCCGGCGCCATCGTTACGCCGTTGAGCCATTTGGCTGCGTCCCGCAACGGAGAGCGGTTAAGCTCATCGAACGCTGCCGCCAGCCGTTCTTCCGGAGTAAAACGGCCGAAAAGCGGAACGGCAACCGGTACAACCATGCCGATTTTCCGATCAGGCAAGGCAATGACTACTGTGCTTGCCGCTTCATCCTCCGCATGCGGCGCCGCATCAGCCGCCATCATCACCTCCGGACGGGACAGAGCTTCCTTTGTTGGCAACGCCTGGGCGGTAGATGAAGAAACTTCCTGTTTGTCCGTCCGTTCCGGAACGATGAAGCGGAATCCGAAAATCACAGCTGTAATCAACGCCGCCGCCGACGCAGCTGCCGGAAGCCAGCGCCGCTTCCAGCGCGTCGCCCGCTGGGCGCGCTCCAGACGCTCGTAAACATCCTCTTTCGCACGCCGGTCTTTGACGATGGGCAGCTGCTCAAGGCCGTGTTGAATGCATCGCTCATTCCAATTGAGCTTTTTCATGTTGCCATCCCTCCCGTTCTGCCTCTTCTTCCATATATTGCTTCAGCGCCTTTAATGCACGATGTTGCGTCGTTTTCACTTTGCTTTCTGTCCAGCCGAGCGCCGCCGCCGTTTCCGCGATCGACAGCGATTGGATGAATCGGAGAACGAGCACGAGCTGTTGATCGACCGTACAACGCGCCAAGCAGCGGTACATGAGCTGAATTTCCTCCTTTTGAATGGCGACCTCCTCCGGCATCGGCTCATCAGCGCCGATCGATTCCTCGTTCCATTCCGCCGGGCCTGCCCATTTGCGCCGATGCTTTTGCCGGCGGAAAAAATCAATCGCCACATGACGCGCAATGGAAAGCAGCCATGTTTTTTCACTGCATTGCCCTTTAAACCGCTTATACGAACGCAGCACTTTCACGTACACTTCTTGAACTAAATCTTCGGCATGCTCTCGATTCCGCACCATGTAAAACAAAAAATTAAACAAATCGTCATGATACTTTTCGTACAGCTGTTCAAAAACGGGGTCCATCGTTTCTCTCCCCCTATTCTTTCCGCGGACCGCAGCCAAAAAAATCCCATTATCTTCATGATAACGTGTGAAAAACGAAAAGGGAACTGTTTTTTAGCCTAAAAACAGCAGGCAGCTACAACTCGGCGAACAACGGGAAAAAGAGACGGCCAGCCATTTTTTTTAACACCTGCTCTCCGGCCGGGTCATAACTGATCAGCAAAGAGGTCGCCGGACCGCCGGAAGCAAAGAGCGGCAGCGGGCATACGCAAGCGCGCCACCGGCGACCGTTGGCGGCCAGCAGTTGCGTCCATTCATAATAAATGCCTTTTGAACCGATAGGGATCAACTCATAAACATACGGGGAAGCGAGAAGCTCGGCAACGAGTGAAAGCGGTGCGATCCAATCCGGGTGCGCCAACACGGTTGGGCCGACGAGCGGGCGGCCGATCACGGCAAACTTGGCCGCCTCTGGTGTGATGCCGATTCTCTTTTGTTTGCTAGCCACCGTGCCAATCGCCGTCACCCCAAGCGCCGACTGCACGGTGGCAAAATTTGATTCACTGCTTCCAGTAATCGGAAAGCTGAGCCCCAGCTCGCCGCCCGCCCGCTTGACGCCGCGACAAAGCGCTTCCCAACATTCATCGGTGATAAAGTTTTGCAGCACAACCGCCTTCGCTTCCGCCCCGACGCTGATCAGTTCCATTAAGGCGACACGAGCGGCAAAATAGGCGGTTGTCTCAGCGGGGACAAAAACAGCGTCGCCCGGTTTTTCCCCGACCGCCGCTGAACCATCGGCGGCAATCGCTAGTTCAACGCCGTCGTCAAACGGGAGAAAGAGCACATCACGCATGCGGCACCCTCCCCTCTGCTTTTGCTGCCATACGAGCAACAGACGGCAGCACCGCTAGAGCGATCAACACATTGACTATAGCAGCCGCTGACAGCGGCGGAATGACCGCGGCCACGAACGGCCAGCCGAACGAAACAGCAAGCGGCAGCGGCGCCAAGAACACATTGCCGACAAAAAAGGCGACCGCTCCGCCCAAGCGCCACCCCCGCCCATACATTGCGGCAAACAAAGCGCTAAACCCCGCCATTTCACAAGCGACAAGCCAATGGAACGGGCCGAGAGGCCAGCCGCCGACGTAGGCGGAAATGAAGTGGCCAAGCCCGGCCACCGCTGCTCCGGCGCGCGGGCCGAGAACAGCGGCGGCAACGAGCGCCGGAGCGCTGTCTAAAGCGATGCTGCCGACAAACGTCGGCAGCTTGATGAACGATCCGATGACAGAAAGCGCCAAGCAAACGGCCAGCCAGGCAAAGCGGCGGTTCATTGCCCTTCCTCCTTGTCGCGGAACACAATAGCGCTCCGCTCATACTCGACATCGCCCACTCCTAGGCGCGCGTTCACAACCCGGGCGGCGGCGAACAAATAATCCGACAGGCGGTTCATATACTTGAGCACGACCTCATTGATCGATTCCGCTTTTTGCAAGGAAACGATGCACCGTTCCGCCCGCCTTGTCACCGTGCGCGCCATATGAAGCGCAGCCGCCGCCTTCGAACCGCCCGGCAAAATGAACTTCCGAAGCGGCGGCGCCTCTTGCACGTACGCGTCAATGCGCTGTTCTAAAAACGCGACCATCTCCTCGGTCGCTTTATACGGCTGCTTGCCGTTGACGATGGCCAAATCCCCGCCGCAGTCAAACAGCTCATGTTGGATTTTTTGCAGTTCGGCGCAAAGGTCTTGAAAACGCGCATCGCCTGCCAATAAAGCGAGCGCCCAGCCGATGAACGAATTTGCCTCATCGATTGTTCCGTACGCCTCAACGCGCAAATGATCTTTATCGACGCGCCCGCCGACTAAACTCGTTTTTCCTTGATCTCCCGTTCGCGTGTACAGCTTCATGTGTCCTCTCCCCCTTATTTTAATCGTTCTGCCAGCCCGCACCAAATTCGGTCGACGCGGCAGCATATGGCGGCCAGCCGCTGGTAGCATATCCCGACCACATCGCGCCAACGCCGATCCTCCCGCTCAGTCGGAACGACGCCTTGTGTTATATCTGTCCCGACCCAGATAACCGTGCGGCCGGCCGCTTCGTCTTGCCACTGCTGCCAAGTACGGAAAAACTGCTCCCATTCTTCGGCATTGGGAAAGCGGCGAATGGCGGCTTCAAGCCCATCAAAGACGACGATTTTCGCCATCTTGATGTCGTCCGGCAACCGATATGGCTCTTGATAACCGTCATGCCATACGATATGAACGCCTTCACTTATTCCGTACCGTTCCCGCACCCATTTTCGTTTTCCTTGAAACGCACCGCCGACAACGAAATGCATCGCTCTCCCCCTTTCCAGCGCTCGAGCGTTGAATCAAGCGTATACCCGCCGGCAAACGGTACATCCCATTCCCAAAACGAACGCGAAGTCGGCGCGTACTGCTCGAGCAGGAAGCGGATCGGGCCGCTGTGGGTGATGACGGCGATATGGCGGGCGCCGCTTCGCTCAGCCAAAGCGATCGTCTCGACAAGCGCTTGCTTAATGCGCACTTGAAAACGGTCATAGCTTTCTCCACCGGGCGGTGCTGCGGAAAACGACGCTTCAAGCCATCGGCGGTACGCCGGTTCTTCGGCTAATTCGGCAAACGTCTTTCCTTCCCAAGCCCCAAACGCCAGCTCGCGCCATCCGCTTGTGCACCAGTCCGCGGGGCGGCCGCCGAACAACAAAACCGCCGTTTCCCGACAGCGGCGAAGATCGCTCGAAACAATCCGATCGACCGCCATAGGCAGCTTTGGCTTTCGACGGCGGAGCCGAACGCGCTCGGCGGCAGCCAGCGGCGCATCCGTCCAGCCGACATACGCCCGTTGACGGTTTAACTCTGTCATCCCATGGCGGATGAATGTAATAGCCAAACGACGCTCCATAAAAGCGTCTCCCCTCCTTCAATGAGCGCGCCAAGCACATCACCGGTGACGCCGCCGAACTGTTTTTCCGCCCATGGCTTGGCCGCAAGCGCCAAAAGCGCCATCGCCATAACGAGCGCGGCACTCATCCATACATGGACGCCCCCAAACACCGAAAGAAGCGAAAGGGCGAGAAAGGCGAGCGCGAGCGACAAGACAGCATCGCGCCATGAACTATATTCGCGCACCGATGCCGCCATTCCTGTCGGTTTCGCCAACTTGCCGACGCAAAGCATCCAGGCGGCCCCTGTCCGCGACAACAGCGGCACGGCAACAAACAACATCGGCGGAATCCCGGTCTCAATCATCTCATACAAAAACAGCCAACGAAACGACAATAAACAGACGAGCGACAAGACTGCAAAGGCGCCGACGCGCGAATCGGACATAATCTCTTGCCGCCGTTTGACGTCGCGATACGAAAAAAAAGCGTCGCTCACGTCCATCCAACCGTCAGCGTGCAGCCCGCCGGCCAGCCAAATGCCGAGCCAAAGAAGGAGGAGAGCCAAAAAGGTCGGCGAGCCGAGCGAAAAGGTGGAACATAAAGCATATGCCCCAGCGGCCAGCGCTCCGATTACTGCCCCCGCAAGCGGCATAAAGCGCACAAGCCAGCGGACATGAGGGGGATTCCATTCAATCGAGCGCCGAATTGGGATGACGGTAAACAGCTGCAGCGTCAGCAGCCAGCCGTTCCACAGCTGCTTCATTGTGGCCACCGCCCTTTTTTTACTCGAACGAGGCCGCATTCGACCACCGCAGCGACCCCCGCTTCCGCGACCAACTGTTGATGAAGCCATCCGAGCGTTTTCATATAGTGAAACGTTCCGATGTCAGTCGGTACGCCGCCAGAAAATATCTCATTCGATACGATAACAACCGCCCGACAGGCAGCGGCAAGTCTTCGCACTTCATCAAGCAGGCGATCAGCGGTCGCAACTGCCGTTTCTTCATTTTTCCAGCTGTCGCCGCGAAACAGCTCGTTCGCCAGCCACACGGTTAAGCAATCGATGAGCACGACGTCGGAAGGATGAAGCGACCGGGCAAACCGACCGAGACGAGTCGGCGCTTCCCACACCGTCCAATGCACCATATCGGCTGTGCGCCGCTCTTGATGACGGCGGATGCGCGCCGTCATTTCCTCATCCGACGCCTGTGCCGTGGCAAGATAACAGAGCCGGCCGCCGTGAACGAGACGCCTGGCGCACGCTTCCGCCGCCTCGCTTTTGCCGCTGCGCACCGCACCGCTCACAAACACGATCATCCATCCCACCCCATCAAGGCTTCGAGAAGCCGCTCGTTTTCGATCTGTGTTTTGACCGCCAACCGCACGTAGCGGCCGTCAAGCCCCGGGAAATTCATCGTATGCCTTGGGACAATTCCTTTCTTTAATAAATGGAAAAGCAGCGCCTCCGTCCGTCCTGACCACGGCCGAAGCAAGTAAAAGTTGACGACCGACGGCGAAATGTCGTACCGTTCGGCAGGAAGCATACGGAACACCCGCTCTCGCTCAGCGGCCAGCCGCTCTTTTGTCCACTTCACAAACGAATCCATTTGCAAAAAGCGAATGGCGAGCTGCTGGGCGACTTGACTTGCGCTCCATGGCGGCTGCCGCGTTTTTAACGCGGCAACGAGCTCCTCATTGGCAACGACGTAGCCGAGACGCGCTCCTGCTAAATGGTGGATTTTCGTCAATGACCGAAGCACAATAAGGCGCGGGTGGCGATCCAGCCAGCGCACCGCGGTAAACCCGCCGCGCCAAAACGGATAAAATGCTTCATCGACAACGATATACGTACCGGCTTGGCCAACTGCATCAATGAACGCCCGAAGTTCGTGCTCCGGCATCGCCGTCCCGGTCGGATTGTTCGGATGGCATAAAAAAACAATGTCCCGGTCCGCCGCCCATGCCGCCGCCTCCTCAATATCATAAGAGAAGCCGCGTTCTTCCTCGGCCATAAACGACGCTACCTCGCAACCGTAGGCAAAGCAGGCGCGCCGATACTCGGAAAACGTCGGTTCCAACACGCCGACCCGCCGACCGGCAAACAAGGCGGCCAACAAATAAATCGCCTCTGCCGCCCCGTTCGTCATGAGCACTTGCCCGCGCCCCACCCCTTCCTGCTTGGCGATCAACGCCGCAAGCGCTTCCGCTTTCAAATCCGGATACTCGCCAGCCCAGCGAATCCACTCCTCACGATCGGGCCAAGCAGAAGGCGGCAGCTGATACGGATTCGTATTGACGCTGAAATCAATATACTCAGTCGGGGGCGCAAGTCCGAACCGCTTATAAAGCGCGTGCGGATTCGCCCCATGCGCCGGCCAATGCAATGATCATCCCCCCGATCCATAGCAATAACGTAAAGGCGAGCACCGTTCCAGCCATAATGCCAACCGCTCGTCGAATATGAACGGAGCGAAGCGGAACGGCCGGGTCGCCGAGCGTCGGCCGCTCGGAAACAATGCCGCCGTATGTATTCATTCCGCCCAACTGCACGCCGAGCAGTCCCGCCATCGCTGCCTCGAGCCAGCCGCTGTTAGGGCTCGGATGGCGGCGGGCGTCGCGAAATAAAACGGCCAAAGAGCGGCGAAGCCGTCGGCCGCCGTAAACGAACACCATTACAAACGCCGTCAGCCGCGCCGGAATATAGTTCAGCACATCGTCCAGCCGAGCGGCCGCCCAGCCAAATTCACGATACTTCTCATTTTTGTAGCCGATCATCGAATCGCACGTGTTCACCGCCCGGTACAACATGGCGAGCGGGGCGCCGCCAATGGCTGCGTAAAAAAGCGGGGCGGTAACGCCGTCGCTCGTATTTTCCGCCACCGTCTCCACGCAGGCGCGGGTGATGCCGGCTTCATCGAGCCGCTCGGTATCGCGGCCGACGATCATCGACAGCGCGCGCCGCGCCTCTGGAAGATCGCCTGCTTCGAGCGGCCGGCGCACATCCTCAGCCGCTTCGGCAAGGCTTTTTGTCGCAATGGCCGTAAAAATGAGCACCGCTTCAACCGCCACGCCGACGTATACCGACAAGGCGTAGCCGATATGAACGATAAGCGCGGACAATCCATAAACGGTGGCCAGCACGGCGGCCACAGCCGCCCCTCCTTTAGCCCGACGTCCGCTTCCTTGATTCCAGCGCCGATCAAAATAGGCAATGAGTGCTCCCATCCCGCGCACCGGATGCGGCAGCCAGCGCGGATCGCCGAACAGCGCATCAAGAAACAACGCCAACGTCAACGCCAACAGATGGGTCATCGTTTTTCCCTCCGCCGCTCGTAGCGGTCAAGCGCCTCGACCGTCGCCTCATACACGAGCCGACCGAGCGCGCGGCCAAGTTCCGTCGCCGTTCCAGCATAGGCGAACACCCGCCCAGTTTGCGTCGCAGCGACCGCGAGCGAATCAGTCGACGTTCCGGTGGCAGCCGTTCCGGTTTCCGGATCGTGCACCGAGCGATCGGCCAACGCTTTCGCCTTCGCTTCCGTCGTTGTCATCACCGCCTGAACGAACGCCGCCTCAGTCAGCGTCCCATCGATGACAACGACCATATTGATCGTCCCCGGCTTCGCCACAAGGGGCTGATGCTGCCACGCCCGGGCGGCGTCAACCGCATTGCCGACGCCGGCCGTGACCATGACCGCAATCGAAAATCCCTCCCCATCCTCCCGGCGCCAGACGGCATCGCGCACATCAACGGCGGTCATCATGCCGACTGTCTGGGCGACGGGAAATCCGTGCCGCTCCAAATAACACCGCATGTCTTCTTCTGGATGCGGACAATCGTAATCCAAGCCGACATGTCGATTGACGAAGTGGGTCACCCATTGAAGCCCGCTGCCAACAAGAGCGGAAGACAACACACGAAGTGGTTTGCAAGCAGCGAGAACGACGGCGTCATCGAGAAAAGACGGGTGCAGTCTGCCGACAGGCAGTGCTTTCTCGCGTTGATGCTGCGGCACAAACGAAAACACCGGCTTCGCTGCCGCCGGATGCGCTTGACGCACGACCGGAGCGGCAAACACATCTTTCAGCAACGCCGGCGTCATGACGTCCGCCGGCTCGCCAAGGGCAGCTGTTTTCCCTTCTTTTAAAACGAGCACCCGATCGCAATAGAGACTGGCAACGCTCATATCGTGAAAGACGGCGACCACCGTCAAGCCGCGGGCGCGCGCTGCTTGGGCGAGCTGATCAAGAAGTCGAACTTGCCCGCTTATATCCATATGGTTGGTCGGCTCATCCAGCAAAAGCAGCTGCGGCTCTTGGGCAAGCGCTCGAGCCAAATAAGCCCGCTGCCGCTCGCCGCCGCTTAACCGTTCAAGCGGCTCATCGATTTTGCCGGTCAAACCGACAGCAGCAAGCGCCTCTTGAACTGCGGTTTCATCCTCTGCCGTCCACGTCGGAAACAAGCCGTGCTGGTGGGCGTAGCGGCCGAGCGCCACCATTTCTTTCACCGTATAGCCATGCGCCGTTTCCACCATTTGCGGCAGAACGGCGGCCAACCGCGCCCATTGTTTTGCCGACAGCTCGGAAAGCAGCCGACCGCTCATGACAATCTCGCCGCTTGCGAGCGGGAGCTCTTTGCTGATCAATTTGAGCAGCGTCGTCTTCCCGCTGCCGTTCGGCCCTAAAATACCGAACAACTCTCCTTTTTCGACGGAAAACGTTACGCCATCAAGCACTTGTTTCTGTCCGTACCGGTGCGATACGGCGCGCACATCGAGCATGGTCATCCCATCTTTCGTTTCGTTTTTCGAAAAAATAGAGCGGCAAACAATGGGGCGCCGATGAGCGATGTAATGACGCCGATCGGCAACTCGCGCGGCTCAATGATCGTCCGCGCCGCCACATCGGCGAGCACAAGAAACGACCCGCCGTACAAGAGCGACAGCGGCAACAACACCCGATAGTTCGGTCCGCACACAAGCCGAACCATATGCGGAACGACAAGCCCGACAAAACCGATCGTTCCCGACACTGACACCGCCGCACCGGTGAGCAGCGCGGCCGCCGTCAAAATGATGATTTTGCGGCGTGTAACATCGACGCCGACATGAAGCGCCGCCGCCTCGCCGAACGCGAACGCGTTCAGTTCGCGGCCGTTGGCGATGAGCGTTGCCGCACCAACGAGAAAAAACGGCAATAACAGCCCGCTATACTTCCACCCGCGCATCGCCACACTCCCCATCAACCAAGAAATGATTTGCCTCAGCTCCTCGCCCGTCAAGGCGATCATAAGCGAAATGAAAGCGCTGAAAAAGGCGCCGAAAATAATGCCGGCTAAAATGATCGTCTCAACCGACATACGCCGTTCAACCATACGAGTGAATGTCAAGACAGCAGCGAGCGTCGCCATGCCAAATAAAATGCTTACGATCGGCAGCGTAAATGTGCCAAAGAACGGCCATTGCCAGCCGAGAAAAATGACGAGCACCGCCCCGACCGACGCACCGGACGAGACGCCGAGCGTATACGGGTCGGCGAGCGCGTTTTTCAACAGCCCTTGAAACGCGGCTCCGGCCAGCGCCAATGAAGCGCCGACCAAAAAGGCGAGCACCACACGCGGCAGGCGAATCGCCATCACAATCGGCACCCAATCCATCGGAATGTCAGTTGGAAGCGGCATGTCAAACCATTCAGCGGCCAAAATCTGGACAATAGAAGAAAAGGGAATCGACAGCGACCCCGTCGATATCCCTATGAGCAGTGAAAAGACGGCCGCGCCAACAGCCAGGATATACATCCACGTTTTACTTGAACACATCCGGGTAAACGGCTTTGGCAAGTTCCTCGACCCCTTCGACAAGACGCGGCCCCGGCCGGCTCACTAAGTCAGTATTGACATCATACACCCGTTTGTTTTTTACAGCTGGAACGTCCTTCCAAGCGGCGCGCTCAATCACTTGTTCCGCCCCTCCGTATGTCGTGATGATGACGTCCGGTTTGTATGCGACCGCTTGTTCCTCGGTCACCATCGGCCAGCCTTCTAAGCTGCCGGCAACATTTTTAGCGGAAATGATCTGAAGCATCTCGTCCATAAACGTTCCTTTGCCGGTCGTATACAGCTGCGGCGGCGGCGACACTTCAATCCAGACGCTCGCCTGCTTGTCGGCCGGAATTTGTTTTGCTTTTTCCTTCACCTCCGCCAGTTTCGCCTTCATGTCATGGATGACTTGCTCCGCCTTGTCCGCCGTTCCCGTCGCCTTGCCGATGAGTTCAATCGACGCATACACATCGTCAAACGACGCAGCATTATTGACAACGAGCACGGTGATGCCGGCGTCTTTCAATTGCTGCAAACCATCCTTCGAGTTATGGGCGCTTGATGCATGGGCAAGAACAAGATCCGGCTTCAGAGAAATAATTTTCTCGACATTAAATTCCATGCCGCCGATTTTTGTTTTCGTTTTAACATCCTCTGGATAATTGTCAAAATCGCTGACGCCGACGATTTTCTCACCCAGTCCCAACGCATAGGCGATTTCCGTATTGCTCGGAATGAGCGAAACGATTTTTTGTGGTTCCGCTTCGATCGTCACCTCTTCTCCAAGCCCGTCTTTCACCGTCACCGGAAACGCCGCCTGTTCCGTTTTCGGCTCTCCTTTTTTGGCGGGCTCTGTCCTATCATTTGTCCCGCTGCAACCGGCGAGCACGGCGGCCAAAAGGAAGAACACCGCCACCATCGGCCATGCCCAACGCTTCATCCGTCATTCCTCCTTCAGTGATGTATGTACAATAAAAAAACGCCCATTCCGTCTGAATCTAGGAATGAGCGCGAAACGGCCTCCTGTAAGCAACAAAAACGCCTGTACGACCGTTCCCGCGTCTCACCCCCCGAAGATTCGGAAACTGCTGCGCAAACAAGGCAGGTCTACTGACTCATGCTTCATCCTACTCTGAAGCCTTCCCATACGGAAGACGGCGCAAGCCATCCGTCCGCACAGTGGCGATTTCATTTCGTCCGCATTGACAGTTGCGGGGACAGTTCCGGATTCCCACCGGATTCCCTATTAAGCCTTCGCGGCACCTTGCTGCGAGTCTATGAAACTATTCGGATATGGACAATTTTTATATTAAAGCAAGGTTTGACATTTGACAACTATGAATTTGCGGCGGGCTGGCGGCAGCCTGTCAGCAGTCCTCTCTCCCGACGAGGGCGGCTCAGCTTCATTTTCCATGTTGTGTGCGCAATGCCATACGCCCTGTTCATGGCATTCAACACCGACGATTGCATTTTGACACGCCACGCGCCATCAATACGGGCTTCTTCAATCGAAATGAACTTCATCAACTGTATCTTGAAAAACAAATAAGAAAAGGCGCCTCTTCTGCGGAGCGCGTCCTTCCCTTGTCCAAAATGAATCTCATCACTGTTGAATGTATTTGTCAAACACAAAACCGAAATCTTTCACCGTATAGTTCTTTTTCGCTTCAGTAAGCCATTGAAACGCATACTCGTTGATCGCCTTAAAATCGGCCGCAACGTTGGCGCCGTCGCCGCGCATGTTGGCAAACAGATTGGCCGCAAGCTCCAAACTGCGCTGGGCATAGTCGAATTTCGTGTCGTTTTCATGACAAATCGAAGCGATCGCCAACAGCGATTTATACAAATCTTTCAATTCCTCGATATGTTTTTTATGAACATCGATCGAGTAGGAGTGCGGCCCAATTTTAAACTTGATTTCCGCATCCAAATCGACCGTCCCGGCCGTTTCGAGCGACACGTCGGAAATCGGATGTTTATAGTAATCGTAGCGGCGCAGTGTCCGTTTTTTGCTTGCGGCGCTCGTTCCGTCCAAATGGATGAGCGCGCGGTTGGTGAAACAATACTCATCCGACTTCGATTTGATAAGAAAATAGATTTTTTCCCCGTCTTCATGCATCACATAATCATCAGCATCGACTTTATCATAGTCTTTCGGTTGGACGACCGATCCGATGTCGCTTAGCCCAAGCACATCAGCGGCGACTTTTCCAAACATGCTCATGTTCCTCCGTCTCCTTCCATGTTTTCTTGGCGCCCCCCTGCTGCCGATGGGCGGCACTTGCCTTGGTGGGGCGACATTACTCTCATTCTGTAATACGTGGCGATCGAAAAAATGTTTCATCGTTGACAAAAAACGAAAGACCCAACGCCTTTTATGACGGCGTCAGGCCGTACGAGCCATTACAGTTCCCCGCTCAGTCGTGAGCCTTTGTTTGTGAGGCGCAGGACGATCAAATACACGAGTCCAATGGCGATCCAAATCAATCCGAGCTTTTTGCTGAGCGGATCGAGATTGATCCATACGTAACCGATGACGACAAAACCGATGAGCGGAAACAAAAGATGGTTGATATAATTATGGCTCTTTTGTTTGCGCAAAAAATAGTTCATCACCGATACATGCAAGAAGAGAAATGCGGTCAGGGCGCCGAAGTTGACAAGCGAAGCGAGTTTATCGATTTGCGAAGCGAACACGGTTGTGACAATGAGCGAAATGACAGCGACAAGCAAGGTGCTTACGTATGGCGTTTGAAACTTCGGGTGCACTTTAGCCAGCACACCGGGCAATTGACGGTCACGGCCCATGCTATATAAGATGCGGGAAATAGCCGCCTGCGCAACAAGGGCATTGGCGATTCCCCAAGAAAACGCCGTGGCAATGATCGTCGTCCATTTGAGCCATGGTCCTCCTGCCAGCTCCGCAATCTGATAAAACGCCACATCAGCGTTTTTAAACGTCGTATAATCAGGCCAAATCAAAGCCGCTACCCATGTCTGGATGATGAACAACGCTCCGACCACAAGCAGAGCTCCGATGATCGCCTTGCCGATGGACGACTTTCCGTCTTTCGTTTCCTCAGCCAGCGTTGACACTGCATCAAAACCAAGGAAGCTCAGGACGGCGACCGACACCGCACCCATCACCGTGTCCATGCTGAAATGGTTCGGATCGTACAACGGTTTGAACGTAAACCGCGCTCCATTAACACCTTTTATAATGGCAATAATTCCTGTGATCACAAACACTGCAAGGACAATGAGCTCTAAAACAACAATCACTTTGTTCGCTTTGGCCGTCATCTCGATTCCGAGAATATTAATGATCGTATTCATGGCAATAAACAGAACGAGCCACACATAAATCGGAACTTGCGGTACAATGTCGGCTAGAGCGGCAGCACTGACCAAATAGAGAAGCGCCGGAACGAAGATGTAATCAAGCAAAATGACCCACCCCGCCATAAAGCCGACGTATTCATTCATCCCACGCTGGGCGTAGGAATACACGGAGCCAGCGATGGGAAACGCCTCGGCCATTCTAGCGTAGCTTAATGCGGTAAAAATCATTCCCACCATTCCAATGAGGTATGCTAAAGCGACCATCCCTTTTGACCCTTCGGCTACATACCCATAAATACCGAAAGGGGCGATCGGCACCATGAACACCATCCCATAAATCAACAAGTCGACCCATGTGAGTGATCGCTTTAGTTCCTGCTTATAACCGAGCAACTCAACCGATCTGTTCGTTTCCAGTTGTGCCATCTCCATTCCCCCTTAATCCTCAAACAAACGAACGCCATACGCCTCAAGCACAAAGCACGGCACAAAAAAACGTGTGGTGACGAGCGGATCGACAACTTGGCTGATTTGTGTCTGACCGGCGGCGCTAAGCACCATCGTCAAATGGTTCAACGTCAACGGAGTGTGTGGCCTTAACAAATCAACCATTTCCTCAACCGATTGTTTGACCGCCTCATCCAACGTTTTGGCCGACACGATGGTCGCAATGCCCTTGTCATTTTGCAGCAACGGATGGTTGAGGGAATATCCCTTGATCACCCGGACGGTAACGGTCACTTCCCCTGGGATTTCAATACCGGACACACCAATCTCGCCATCACCCATCGCCGCATGCAAATCGCCTAATGCGAACAACGCCCCTTTGACAAAGACCGGGAAATAAACAGTTGCCCCTGTTGTAATGAGCTTCGTATCCATATTGCCGCCGTGCGGCCCCGGCGTTCCGCATGATACATCCTCGCCGTTTGGCGCCACCCCAATGACACCAATCATCGGATTTAGTGGGATGGAAAGATGTTCGTCAAATACGGCCCGGTTTTCTTCCACCGGAACAATTTTCGCCTCAAACCGCGAAATCCGGTCGCCGAGCACCCCGAGACCTGGCCCGACGGCCATCACCCCCTGCCCTTTAAGGCGGATGTGTTCAATTTTTACCGCTAAAATGTCACCGGGTTCCGCCCCTTCAATATAGATGGGCCCTGTTGCCGGATTGATATGGTTCCAATCAATAGAATCAAACGGCGTTTCGCTGGATGTAATTTGATTTTGGAAACAATCGTACGTTTCGATGACCAACGTTTCTCCTGACCGAACTGTCTGAACCGGCTGATGGTGTTGGCTAAACGCGTAAATGGCTGTTGTACACGGAACAAATGGCATCTTGCCTTTCCCCCTTTCATTTTTGTTTCATTATAACAAGTCGAAAACCATTAGGTTTGCATTTTTTTGATCACTTTTTGTTACTTCTTTATTTTTTGAATAAATTGATAAGTTCGTGCAAATACAAAGCTCCCTATCCCATTCCAGGCTATGGCCTCTAGCTCGTGATGACGAACTCCCCATCGCCAAGTGAACACCAACAAACATGACCATCCGATGATGGTCATCACTCCCATGCGTTTTTCCTCTGCCCGCCAAGCAGCCATTCCAAAGCACGTAGAGGCCAGCAGAGCGGTTGAAAATATGACTCCCCACATGGGAAGCAGAGGAACAATCCATAAGAGGGGGAACACAGCCAAAAAGGAAAGAACATAGATCCACGAAGACTGCCCACTCCACTTAACTTCAAAGAGTTGCACAACAGAGCGAAGAGAAAGAGATAGACTGCACGACATCGCCGCCAACAGCGCCATCGCAAGCGGCCAAGACATCCAAGCGGAGGAGTGGAGCAACCATCCTTTCCATATCGCTTCAGGAGAAGCGGCCTCCGCGTACGGAATGCATAAGGCTGCCATGGCCAATGGAAGGGGGATGAGACAACAAGCAGCAATAAAAACTGCCATCGCAACCCGCTCTTTTTTCATTCTGGGGGCGATTTCCCATACATATGGGTCGGCCAGCCACTGTCCGGCTGCCGTAGCCAGTACAGACGAAAAGAGCACAAACAGCGAAGCCGTATCTATATCAAGGAGAGACGGAGCGGTACGGGCCACCGTCTCGTAATACCGCATGACACCGCCTGTCAGATAGTAGGAAAACGGAATGATTCCCGCGACAAGATAAACCATGTACAGCAGAACGGTTCCGACTTTCCGCATTCCCGTCCAACCAGCAAGCACCGTAAAAACGTACACATAGCTAAACCAAAGAAATAAAAACAGCAAGGAAACGTGAAAAAGATGCCGCAGCAAATAAGCGCATAATGCAAGAACAGCAAGCAGCCGTCCGATCGAAAGAAGACAGACAAAAAAGCGAAAGAAAGTCAAAGCCCGCACCGTAAAACAACAATCTGGCCAATGCTTCCCTTCGCTTGCCAAAAGATGATGGCGCGCCGTTATCGAACGCCAAAGGACAAAAACAGCAGCCCCCATCGCCGTGGCCAGCGCGATCCCTGCAGCCACCCCGCCATATATAAACGCATAGCAGCTAAACAACAGCAGCTCCCCGGACGCAAAACGCAGCAGCAAAGCATTGACCCCTTTGCTTAATCCAAACGTTTCTTCTCCTAAGGAATTGGAACGTCCGACATCCGGCACGACGACAAGCAACAATACGCATGCCGTAAACAACAGCGTATACCAATCCATTATCCGTTCGTCTCCTTATATTTCGTTGGCGGGATGCCAACATATTTTCGAAACAAATGGCTGAAATGATGTTGACTGGAAAAACCCGTCTCTTCAGCAATGCGAGCCATGGACCAGTCCGGTTTCTTGAGCAACAACTCTTTCGCTTTTTCAATCCGATATCGGTTCACGTAATCCTTAAAATGAATGCCGGTCTCCTCAACGAACAGCCTGCTCAAATAAGCAGGATGGGTATGCACGGCCGCAGCCACCACAGCAAGGCTGATTTTTTGCGCGTAATGGCCATGCACATAGTCGAGCGCCGACCGGATGAGTGGGGATAAGGCAGGTGCTTCGGGATGTTTTTGTTCAAATTTTGACATCGCTTGATCGAACTCACTCTCAATGAGCGGTTTGACCAAATAATCGAGCACTTCAAGCTGAATCGCTCGTTTGGCGTAAGCAAAATCTTGATAGGCAGTAATAATGATGATCGAGAGATCAGGCTGTTTTTGTTTAAGCTCATAGGCTAAATCCAACCCAGATTGTCCGGGCAAGTGAATATCGATCAAAGCCAATCGAAAGCGATGGGTCGCCGCCAACCGTTTTGCCTCTGAAGCGTCCTCCGCTGTCCACACTTCCCAGTGCGGATGTTTCCGCTTCACCAAATAGATCAATTGCTCCAATTCCAAATACTCGTCATCGACGATCAACACCTTCATTGTTCACACCTCATCACTGGGGACATACGGCCAGACGACCACCGCCTCTGTCCACCCGTGCTCATTTTTTTGCAACACGAGTTGCGTGGGCAAATCAAACAAAAGAGCAAACCGCTTGCGCAAATTATCCAAACCGACACCCCCATCGGTGACGGATAGCTCCTTGCCCTCATGGCCATTATCGCAAACGCGCAAATATACCCAATTGCCTTGGCGCCGGCAATCAATCGTCAAACATTTTTCACCCGTTTTTTTCTCAAGACCGTGCTTAAAGGCGTTTTCTACCAATGTTTGCAACGTATAGGAAGGAATGAGGGCGCGTTGGCCGTCTGGATCGATTTGCACAGATACCGACAGCCGTGAACCGAAGCGAAGCTGCTGCACAGCTAGATAGTTGTGAGTATGCGCCCATTCTTGTTTGAACGGAATAAGCGGCTGTTTCGTCTCATAGCTGTCACGCAAAAACAATGCAAAATGCTCCATCCCCCGAATCATCTCTTCATTTTTTCCTAAGCGCGCCAAAGATAGAAAAGCATTCAGTGCATTAAAAAAGAAATGAGGGCGGATTTGTTGATGAAGTTGCATGTACTTGCTTTCCTGCAATTCTTTTTCTAAGCGGAGGCGCGCATGTTCCAACTGCCAATAATCGACTTCTTTTTCCACTGCCCCCAACAGCATTAAAACCGTCAGCGATACGAGCGGCAGCAGCACACTGAAAATAAGAATCATATGAAATACTGGCTCGGCCATCATCATATTCTCCCCGCCATTCACAATGCTTTCTCATTTGTTCTTTCATTTTATCATAAATCTGTTTTTTCATTTGATTACAAAATCAACAGAGGCGGTGGTACAAGGCCACTGTTTTCCACAGCCGTAAATCTACTCCTTCGCTCCCTTGATACACTCCCTACTCTCTGCACGAAAAACGGGGCTGACCCAACAGGTCGTCTGCCTTCAAGGTATACACAATATAGTGTGATACAATTAGAAAAAGTAGTGAAAGAGGGTGTCCCGATCCTTTTGGAACACCCTCTAACTGATCATATTCCATTTTATCTCAACGGCGACCTTGCCATGCGAATATACGTATGGCGTTTGCCGCGGATGGCGATCGAATACGCCATAATGTTCTCTGGAACGGCGATGCCATGATAGCCAGCGTCGCCGATATGATGTAGATCCGCCCCTGCCATTTTGCCCGCAAGCGCGATTTGGCGAATCGTATGCTCATCTGCTCCTTCCTGACTTGTGCCAATCGTCAGCATCACGAGCGCCCCATGTTCATGAGCCACCTGAACAAGCTTCTCTGTCTTGTCTAATGTCACCCCTGGCACGGTTCCTGGAGCCGGCATCAAAACGATGTCAGCACCAGCATGAATGAAACGCACCACCACTTCTTCCGATACGATGCCGCTTCCCACTTCATTGGCAACGCCTGCCGCGTGCATTTTCCCAGCAATAATGAGAGCATCATCGCCTAAAATGGACCGCGCCGTTTCGATGGCTTTCACAATTTCATCATTCGTCACACCTGTTTTCGGGTTTCCGGTTAGGCAAACAAAATCAAATCCTAGCTGTTTTGCCTGTTGCAGTGACTCAGCCGTTGCCATTCTCCCTTTTGGCAGCGATGCAAGCTCCTCAAGCTGCTTTGCATCCGGATCAACAGGCTCCAAATTGACGCCAACCGGACGCCCTGTCAACTTCTTTAACCGTTCCACCATTTGATTCGGTTCGTTCGTGTCCAAACCGTTCACAATCGGTCGGAACACATCGAACCAATTCAACAGCAGCAAATCCGCCCCAAACGCCGCCGCCAGTTCGGCGTTGGTGACCGCTGGATAAAGCGGGGCAAATTCCCCGACGACTTCCGCGACGATCACTCTGCCTTCTGAAGCTTGAATCGATTGTTTTAACTGTTTTCCTGCCATCCGACGAAAATCGGAGGCGCTGCAATCCAACAGACGCTTCACCGGGGACCTCCTTTCGCACACCCTTGAAAGAACAGGTTCGTTTTTGTTCCTTATTTTCTCATCGCGTTGGCTAAAAATTCGACATCCGTGCCAACAATCACTTGCAGATCTGTGTGATTGAGACGAAGCACGCCTTTCGCCCCCAAACGCTTCAATTCCGCTTCATTGACTTTGGCCATATCTTTCACTTTTAAGCGCAAGCGCGTCACACAATTGTCAATTTGCGTGAGGTTTTCTTTTCCTCCCAACGCCTCGATATATTTTACGGCAAGGTCCTCATATTTAACTCCCGCCTGCGCCGCTCCGCTGTCGGTAAACTCACTCTCTACGTCATCTTCACGCCCCGGCGTTTTTAAATTGAGTTTCGTAATGAGGAAGTAGAAGACAACGAAATAAACAACGGCATATGCCAGTCCTTGAACAATCAACAAATACGGTTTTTGCGCAATACCGTAGTTTAAGAAAAAGTCAATCGCTCCCGCCGAGAACGTAAACCCGTGGTGAATATCAAATGCCGTCGCCACCGCGAGCGACAAGCCGGTCAGCAGAGCATGAACGACATACAAAAGAGGCGATAGGAACATGAACAAAAATTCAATGGGCTCCGTAATCCCGGTTAAAAAGGACGTCAATGCCACGCCAAGGAGCGCGCCGGCGACCGCCTTGCGCCGCTCTTTTTTCGCCGCGGCGATCATTGCCAATGCCGCCGCCGGAAGACCGAACATCATCACCGGGAAGAAGCCCGCCATAAAAATGCCTGCATCCGGGTCGCCGGCGAAAAAGCGGCTTAAATCGCCGGTTTTGCCGTTATATTCGCCAAAGACAAACCAGACGAAACTGTTTAACACATGGTGCAATCCGACCGGAATCAGCAGCCGGTTTAAGAACCCGAAAATGCCAACACCAACCGCCCCGGCGCCAACGATCCAATGGCCGACCGCGTTGATGCCATCTTGAATCGGCGGCCATACATAGCCAAAAATCAAGGCAAGCACGAGCATGACAAGCGATGTCACGATCGGTACAAACCGCCGTCCGCCGAAAAAGCCGAGCCAATCCGGCAGCTTGATATCATGATAGCGATTGTATAAAAGCCCGGCGATCACCCCGGAGATGATGCCGCCTAATACGGACATATTGATGTCTTTATCAATCGCGGCGGCCCCTTTTGTCAAGACAAAGTAGCCGATCGCCCCAGCAAGCGCCGCCGCGCCGTTGCCGTCTTTCGAAAAACCGATGGCCACGCCGATGGCGAAAATGAGCGCTAAATTGGAAAACACTGCATCGCCTGCGGCGGCGATAAACGGAATATTCAATAAATCAGGCTGACCGAGCCGAAGCAACAATCCTGCCGCCGGCAAAACGGCAATCGGCAGCATTAATGCTTTTCCAAGCCGCTGCAAAAAACCTAACATCATGATCCTCCCCTTTTCATCTCAATCATAAATTTGTACCGGTCGCCGCGGTACACCGATTTGACGACTTCAAGCGGCCGACCGTCGACAAGGTGGGTGCGGCGCTCAAGCAATAGCACCGGAGCCCCTTCTTTCATCTTCAGATGCTCCGCCTCCACCTTGCGGGCGACCGATGCTTCCAATGTTTGAACAGCGGAGCCGATGATCATCCCTTTTTCTTTTTCGATAAATTCATAGACGGAACCGCTTACAACATCACGCGTCAGTCCGGGGACGAGATTGACCGGAATGTACAGCGTCTCCAACGCCATCGGCAAGCCGTCAGCCAACCGAAGGCGGCGGACTTCGTAAAGGTCATCGCCTTCCGTGACGCCAAGCCCTTCAGCGAGTTTCTCGGAAGCCGGAACCATCTCAAAGCTGAGGACGATCGTGCCGGGCTCCATGCCGCGCGCCCGCATATCTTCGGAAAAGCTCGTCAGCCCTTTCAGCGGCTGCTCGATTTTTTGGGCGGCGACAAATGTTCCTTTCCCGCGCCGGCGGATGAGATAGCCATCGTTCACTAAATTGTTGACCGCCTGCCGAACGGTCATCCGGCTGATGTCATACATTTCGGCCAGCTCGCGTTCAGACGGGATCATCTTTCCCGGCTGCCACTCTCCTTTTTCCATTTTCTCTTTCATATATTGCTCAAGCTGATAGTAAATTGGAACAGGAGATTGTTTATCGATCATGGGATTCCACCTGCCGCTGTTCGTTTGGGATGAGTGACAACGCCTCTTGGTCAGCGATGACCGTGACATCCGGATGGAGGCGAAGGGCCGAAGCCGGCAGCTCGGGCGAAACAATGCCGACAAACAACCGGGCGAGCGCCGCAGCTTTTTCCGCTCCTGATGCCAGCAGCACGATGCGTCGGCTGCGTAAAATGGTCGCAATCCCCATTGTAATGGCGTGACGCGGCACGTCATCCAATGACGGGAAAAAGCGGGCGTTCGCTTCACGCGTGGATGCGGCTAGCCGAACGACATGGGTCATCGACGAAAACGGCGTCCCCGGCTCGTTAAAGCCGATATGGCCGTTGCGGCCAATGCCCAACAGCTGCAAATCGATGCCGCCCAATTCATCGATGAGCCGCTCGTAGCGGCGGCATTCTTCGTCAAGATCAGCAGCCAAACCGTCCGGCACGTGCGTCTCATTGAGCGGAATGTCAAGGTTGGAAAACAGATGCTCGTTCATATAATAGCGATAGCTGTTCGGATGATTCGGACCAAGCCCGACATACTCATCCAAATTGACCGTGCGCACAAACTGGTATGATGTTCCGTACTGCCGGTGGTCGGCAGCGAGTTCGCGGTACACGCCGAGCACGGTCGAGCCGGTTGCCAAGCCGAGAACAGCGTTTGGCTTTTCTTTGACTTGTTTGATGATGATGCTCGCCGCCTCACGGCTCATCTCTGCATAGTCAGCGGCTTCCAAAAGTTTTATGGCCATCGCTCTGCCCCCTTTCATCGAGCTTTCTGTAAGCGAGCACGCCGCGACAAAACGTCATCGCTACTCCATATTGTTCGTCAAGTACAACAACATCGGCGTCTTTGCCTGGCCGCAAACTTCCTTTCCGATCAAGGATGCGAAGCTGTTTCGCCGGATTCCAGCTCGCCATGCGGATCACGTCTTCAAGATGGCAGCCGGTGCAATCGAGCACACGACGAAGGGCATCAGCAAGCTTTAACACACTTCCGGCGAGCGTGCCGTCGGCAAGACGCGCCTCTTGGCCGCGGACCGCCACCTCTTGGCCGCCAAGATCATATTGCCCATCGCCGAGACATTTCGCCCGCATGGCATCGGTGATTAAGATGAGTCCATCGCTCCCCTTATTCCGGTAAGCGAAGCGGATCATCGGCGGCGCAACGTGCAGCCCATCGGCAATCAATTCGCATACGACTTCATCGTGCATAAGTACTGCACCGGCGGCGCCCGGTTCACGGTGGTGAATGCCGCGCATCCCGTTAAACAGGTGGGTCGCATGCGTCACCCCAGCTTCGACTGCCGCTTTTACCTCCTCGTAAACGGCATCGGAATGGCCAATCGAGGCGACGACCCCTGTTTTCTTTAAATAAGCGACAAGATCAAGCCCCCCGTCCCTCTCCGGAGCAAGAGTCACAAGGCGAATGTTGCCGCCGGCGGCTTCTTGCCAACGCTGAAACAGCGAAATGTTCGGATCGGCGAGATGGTGCGGGTGCTGCGCCCCGGCGCGCTTCGGCGACAAAAACGGCCCTTCCAGATGAACGCCGAGCACTTCAGCCGCTCCCGGCCTGTTTGCCTCCGCCATATAGCGAGCGGCATTACGAAGCGCGGCCTCGATTTGTTCGCTTGGCGCCGTCATCGTTGTCGCTAGGAAACTTGTCGTCCCTTCCGCCGGCAAGGCGTTGGCCATCGCTTGGAGCGCTGACGGCGTGGCGTCCATCACATCAGCCCCGGCCGCCCCATGAATATGGACGTCGATGAATCCCGGCACGATGGCAAATCGCGGGGAAAGCTCGATCACTTCCGCCTCGGCATCGGCCGGGCATAACGACATTGGACCGACATCAGCCACTTTCTCTCCTTCGATCCACACATATCCTTGGTCAATTTTCCCTGTTTCCGCATACACTGCAGCGTTTTTTAACAGCCACCGCTTCATGGCGATCCCTCTCCTTCTATGATGATCATAACATCATATATTCTAGTTGTCTATACCACTAAAATAAAAAACATCAAAAAAGGAGGCGGTCGCCCGCCTCCTCTGCGCACCACTACACACCTTTCGGTTCACGAGCCGGCAAATAAAACGAAAACGTCGTTCCTTCGTTTAATTTGCTATGAGCGGTAATGAGCCCTTTATGCGCTTCGACGATGTTTTTAGCAATCGCCAAGCCGAGCCCGGTGCCCGAGCGGCCGCGCGTCCGTGCTTTATCGGCTTTGTAAAACCGTTCAAACACAAACGGCAAATCTTCCTCCGGAATGCCGGAACCGGAGTCTTGGACGTGGATCGTCACGCCGTCGCCGCTTCGCTCAATAATCAGACGAACCGTGCCGCCTGCCTCCGTATGACGGATGGCGTTGTCGATCAAGTTCGTTAACACTTGTTCGATCCGATCAGGGTCGAGGGCAATTTCCATGTTCTCGTCGCGAAACTCAGTCGTCAGCTCGATCTGCTTTTCCTTCGCCAGCCCGTAAAATTTGCGGATCACTCGCTCCACGTAAGAGACAAGCTCAACCTGCTCATATTGCAACTCGATATGCCCCGCCTCCATGCGGGCGAGATCCAGCAAATCGTTAACAAGACGGCCCATGCGCAGCGACTCGTCGTAAATGACCTTCGCCATCTCTTTCTTCTCTTCTTCGCTCGCGGCGATGTCGTCGATGATCGCCTCGCTGTAACCTTGGAGCATAGCAATCGGCGTGCGCAGCTCGTGTGAGACGTTGGCAATAAAATCTTTGCGCAGCTTATCAAGCCGCCGCTCCTCGGTCATATCGCGCAAAACAGCGACCGCGCCGCGCACCGTCGTTTTGCCGTATAAAGGCGTCATTAAAATGACCCATGTCCGCCCTTGCATCGTCACCTCGGTCGATTGCTCCTTTTCCTCACGGACGACGCGGGCGAACAGTTCTTTCACTTGCGGCGGCAGCGGCGCCATCGTTTCCGCATCGTTTCCTTGTTCGAAATACCACGCCTGCAAAAACCGCTCGGCCGGCGGGTTCGTGATTAAGATCTCCCCTTCACGGCTAAACGTAATCACGCCGTCGGCCATGCAGCTTAAAATGCTGGCCAGTTGCTCTTTTTCTTGGTTTAAGGCGTTAATATTAAATTGCAGCCGACGCCCCATTTGGTTGAACGCCATCGCCAGCCCGCCGATTTCATCGTTTGTTAAAATCGGCACTTTCATATCAAAATGACCGCGCGCCATCTCGAACGCAGCTTGCCGCATCTTCCTAAGCGGAGCAGTAATGCGCGTTGACAAGAAAAAGGCAAAAAACGTCGTCATCACAATGGCAATAAAGGCGGCGAGAAAAATGAGCTCTTTCGTATGTTCGGTTGCATCGGCGATCGCCTCGAGCGATTGGTAAATGAAAACAGCGCCGCGGCTGCCGTCCGGCATCGACATCGGAACCCCGACGATAATCATGTCGTGCTGCGGCTTTTCGCCTTGTTCCCACTCTGGCACATATAGACGCTTTTTCACCGTTTCTTGGCTGGTCAGCACTCGCCGCAAGTCAGGGTCTTGGCGGATGGACGACAGCGGCACATCCTCCAAGTCTGCATCGCTGGGCGAATACCAATAGTGCGACTCGTCGGCGACAATGATCGCTTTCGAGCGATTGTCAACGAGTGTCCAGGCGATCGAGCGGGCGAGCTGCTCGTCGCGGTAATCGTGCATCACCTCTGCCACTTTCGTCGCCAGGCGGGTCAGACCGTTTTCGGCCTCTTGCACATAGTACTCTTCGAAAAATTTAATGAGCAAAATGCTCAAAATAAACAGCACGCACGAGACGAGCAGCAAAATCGTAAACCATAGCTTGCCGACAACGCTGCGAAACAGCCACATTAGTCGCTCACTGCCTCAAACTTGTAGCCGACGCCCCAGACGGTGACAATCATTTTTCCAGCTTGCGGCGACGCTTTATTCAGCTTTTCGCGCAGCCGTTTAATATGGGTGTCGACGGTGCGCAAATCGCCGAAAAACTCATAATGCCATACTTCTTTTAACAGCTGTTCGCGGTCAAACACTTTATCCGGCGAGCGGGCTAAAAAGAGAAGCAGCTCGTATTCTTTCGGCGTCAAGCTCACTTCTTGGCCGTCGACCGTCACTCGGTGGGCGTCATTATCGATCGTTAAGTGTGGGAACACCAGCACATCTTTCGCCGTCGTCTCGGTCGGCACATATGCAGCATTCGCCGCGCGGCGCAGCAGCGCTTTAACGCGCAGGACGACTTCGCGCGGGCTGAACGGCTTGACGATGTAATCATCCGTGCCGACTTCAAACCCTTGAACGCGGTTTGATTCTTCGCCTTTTGCCGTCAACATAATAATCGGCGTCGCTTTTTGCTCGCGAATTTCTTTGCACACTTCAATTCCATCTTTGCCCGGCAGCATTAAATCGAGCAAAATGACATCGTAGTCGTTCGCCAGCGCTTTCTCAAGCGCTTCATTCCCATCGCCGGCTTCGTCGATCGCATAGTTTTCCCGCTCCAAATACATTTTCAACAGCCGGCGAATCCGTTCCTCATCATCGACCACTAAAATGCGGATTGGTTTTTCTTGTTTTTCCACACCAAACATCCTCCCTTGCAAGATGGAAACAGTCCCCACTTTCTAGTTTACTGAAAAAACGGATGCCCGCCAATAGGGCATCCGTTTGCCTTGCGATCATGTCCCGGCATACGAGTGCAGCCCCGCAATAACGAGGTTGACCGCCACTAAGTTAAACATAATAATAGCAAAACCGATGACGGCAAGCCATGCTGACTTTTCCCCATGCCATCCTTTTGAGAGGCGGAGATGTAAAAACGCGGCGTAAAACAGCCATGTGATGAGCGCCCATACTTCTTTCGGATCCCAGCCCCAAAAGCGCGTCCAAGCGAGTTGCGCCCAAATCATGGCAAAGATGAGCGCCCCGAGCGTAAACACCGGGAAGCCGATCGCTACGGCCCGATAGCTGATTTCGTCAGCTAAGTCCAAATTGACGTTTTTCACAAGCGGTTGCAGCGCCGCTGCGATGCGTTGGCGCAATGCGAGACGAAGCGCGATGTACAACACTGCTCCAGCGATAAGCGACCAAATGACCGTATTCAACTTTTTCGCATTAATGATCGCCGGCATCTCAACAAGCGGCTCCATGCGGCCGACGCTGTCTTTGGCAAGCTCGCCCTCATGCGGTCCGACGAGCGCCGGCATATGGTACTCCACTTCTGCCGGTTGATTATTTTTGTCAATCCACGAAAATTTCGCCTCATACCCGGAAAGTCCGAACGCTGTCGAAACGATGACAAAACCGAGCGTGGCCACTAAGCAAAACATGACCGCTTCAAGCCAAAATGTGCGTTTCGACGGTTTCGACTGGTCGACGACGCGGATCAAATAAATGAGCCCGGCGACAAAGCTGATGGCCAAAATCGCCTCCCCGGCCGCCGCCGTTGTGACGTGAATGTGCAGCCAATCGCTTTGCAAGGCGGGAATGAGCGGCGAAATTTCGCGCGGAAACATGCTTGCATAGGCGATAATCAACAACGCGACCGGAAGCGCAAACAAGCCGAGCACGCTCAACCGATAAATGAAATACACAATAATGAAAGCGGCAACAAGCATCATGCCGAAAAACGTCGTAAACTCGAACAAATTGCTCACCGGGGCATGCCCAGCAGCGATCCAGCGCGTCACAAAATAACCGAGCTGGGTGAGAAAACCGATGATCGTCACAGCAATGCCGAACTGCGACCAGCGGTCTTTTCTTTGCCGCTCCTTCCGTTTATCGCGAATCGCGCCGCCAAAAAGAAACGTGCCGATCAAATATAAAACGAACGAAATATATAGCAATGTGCTGCTAAGCTGTGCCATGCGCTTGTCCTCCCTGTCCGGCTTGTTTTCCTTCTTCGAGCCGATCGACCGGCATCATTACGCCGGTGCCATCAAGCAGGCGGCGCAGCTCGTTTTTCAAGCCAAACCAGTTTTTATTCGTATGTGCAGCGATCCATAGCTCGCCGTTTACCCGCTGCACCCAAATGCGACGGTGGTTCCAATACATCCCTTGGATTAATCCGATCATGAAAATCGCGCCGCCCACCCCTAAAATCCAAAGCGTGAAATCGCGGCGGACGGTCAAGCCGGAGACGTTGCGCGTCTCAAGCCCCGCAAACGCCATTTTATATTTGTTGTCGCCAAACGGTTCAATCGTTTGGCGGATGGCGACGAAACTGACTTCCCCTTTCGGCCGATCCGGCGCATACATCTTAAAAACGAACGCCGGGTTGTTCGGCACGCGCGATTTTGTCGACGGATTGCCGTCTTCATCAAACTCAAAGTCAGGAAAATAGCTTAATAGCTCAACGCGGTAGCCCCGCCCGAGATCGTACGCTTCCTTTGGATCATACAAGTCGACCGTCACCGTGCCGAACGTCTTCCCCGATTGCTTGTCCTCCAACTGAAATGACATCGCTTTCGGCTCATTCAGGCGAAAATCGACTTGATAGAGCGCGTAATGATTGAACTCCAACGGCTCATTGACGCGAATCGGATATTCTTTCACTTTTTCAAGCTCTGGTTTAGCGCCGGCGACCACTGGGCCAACGCGTTTGTACAAGACGACATTCGTCTGATAGTTTTTCGCAATCATCCCGTTGCCGACGCGGTCAATGGCGGCATTAAACACCTCGTTTTCCCCGCCTTTTTTGTACGTTTCAAAAATAAATTTCTCGCTTTTTAAAAAGTATTGGCCATTCGTCCCCGGAATTTCTTTCGTTTCCCCTTCGCGAATCCACATTACTTCATCGATGTACATGCCCGGCACCGAACGAAGCATAGCCCCAATTAAGAAAATGATCAAGCCAACATGATTCACATACGGCCCCCAGCGGGAAAAGCGCCCTTTTTCGGCGAGCAGATGGCCGTCTTCCTCTCGAACGCGGTAGCGCTGCTTGGCAAGCCGCTCTTTCAGCAGAGCCACTGCCTTGTCCATATCGCTTACATGCGAGACGCCAAACAGTCGCTGCCGCTCTAAAAAGCGCGGATGGCGCTTTACTCCTTGCCGCTTCAGAGCCCGGTAAAGCGGCACGACGCGGTCCAAGCTGCAAATGACAAGGGAAACGCCGATGGAGGCGATGAGCAATATGTACCACCACGAGCTGTACAAATGGTTAAACCCGAGATCGTAATAAAGTTTTCCCGCCCAGCCGTACTGCTCTTCGTAATATTCAGCCGGATTCACGTTTGGCGGAATATACATTTCTTGCGGAAAAATCGTGCCGATCGCCGAGGCGATGAGCGTGATGACGATGAGCGCCACACCGACTTTGACCGACGAGAAAAACGCCCAAATTTGGTCGACGATCGTTCGTTTGTACGTTTGTGACCGGCGCGCGCTCCCTTCGTAGCGCATATCTAAAAGCGGTTTTTCTTCCTGCCCCTCAAGCGGCTTGCCACACGACTCGCAAAACGCCGTGCCGTGCGGGTTAACATGGCCGCATTCGCATTTGACGTGTTCCATGGCGCAAAACTCCTCACGGTTTAATGCTTTCTAGATGCTGCTTGATATCTTCTTTTGTCATCGTCCCGGTAATGATGTTTTTCACTTTCCCATCTTTGTCGATCAAAAACGTCGTCGGCAGCGGCCCGACATTATACGCGTTCAGCACTTGATCTTGACGGTCGATGACGATCGGAAACATTAAGCCGAATCGCTCGGCAAACTTTTCGACGCTCAGCTTCGGTTCACCGACATTGACGGCTAAAATTTCGACCCCTTGCTTTTGATAGATCGGGTACAATTCGTTCATGTACGGCATTTCCCGTTCACACGGTTTGCACCACGTTCCCCAAAAGTTTAAAAAGACGCCTTTGCCGCGATAGTCTGAGAGACGGTGTTCATTCCCTTTTAAGTCAGCGAGCACAAAATCGGGCGCGGTTGAACCGACCGCAACCGCTGTTTTCTCCGTGAAAAAATTGGCGTAAATCGTATAGCCGAGCGCGGCCAGCAGCACGAGCAAAATCGCCGTTCTCATCACTAAGCGCTGTTGTTTTCTCATCGTTCAAACCCCTTTAATTTCTCATCCCCCTGCGGCCGATGCCGCAAGAGATCTGCGTGGTGGCAATTCACAATCTCCCATTTTCCATTATAGCAAAGTTTCATTTCACCCTATGCACAGGGAATATGAACGTTATGTGACAAAGTTCACCGCTATTTTTTTCCTCCAGATTGGGCGATCGCCCGCAACATCTTTACTTCATGCGGCGACAGCTCGCGATATTCGCCGGGCCGAAGTCCCTTTAGATCGAGAAATGCGTATCGCTCCCGCTTCAGCTTCAATACTTCGCAGCCGATCGCCTCAAACATGCGGCGCACTTGACGATTGCGCCCTTCGTGAATACTGATTTCGACAATCGCTGTCCGCTTTTTTCGATCAGCCGAGAGCAGTTTCACTTTCGCCGGCGCCGTCATGCCGTCTTCTAGCATCACTCCTTTTTCGAGTTGTTTCAGTTGCTCGCGCGTCGGGATGCCTTTCACTTTAGCGATGTACACTTTTTCAATCTCATAGCGCGGATGCATCAGCAAATGGGCAAAATCGCCGTCATTCGTTAACAAGAGCAAGCCGGACGTATCGTAGTCAAGCCGTCCGACCGGGTAAATGCGCTGGTGGAGGTCTTTAAAAAAGTCGGTCACCACTTTGCGCCCTTTCTCATCTTTGACGCTCGAGATGACGCCGCGCGGCTTATAGAGCAAATAATATACCGGTTCCTCACGCTCGACCGGAATGCCGTCGACTTCCACATCATCGCGCGGGCCGACTTTGACGCCGAGTTCGGTGACGACGCGGCCGTTGACTTTCACCCGCCCCTGCAAAATCATTTCTTCCGCTTTGCGCCTTGATGCGATACCGGCGCGGGCAATCACTTTTTGCAACCGTTCCATTTGCTTCTCACCTCTTTCATCATCTTACCCTTTCCGTTAGACAGATACAAGCATGCCGCTTTTCTTTTTATCCTCTCAAGCCGAGAACCCCCATTTTTCAGCGCGAGCACAGGCCAAAAGCATCCAACCGATCAGCAAACGGCGCTCAAGCGCCCGTCCGGATGGCAGGAAAACAAAAAAAACGGACGCGATCAGCGTCCGAATACAAGCAAGACGATGAAAAAGGAGACGATAAAGCTAAGAATGTCCGCTAAAACGCCGACTTTTAACGCGTCGCCCATTTTCTTGACGCCGACAGCACCAAAATAGACGGTAAGCACATAAAGTGTTGTCTCGGTGCTGCCTTGAATAGTGGAAGCAAGACGCCCGATAAACGAATCAGGGCCGTACGTGGCAATTAAATCCGTCGTCATGCCGAGCGCGGCCGTGCCGGAAATCGTGCGAATGGCGGCAAGCGGGATGACCTCAGCCGGCAGCCCGATGGCCGCAGCGAGCGGCTTGATCGCCGTCATGAGCGCCTCAAGCGCCCCTGATGCGCGAAAAATCGCGACCGATACTAGCATGCCGACCAAATACGGGATGAGCGAAAACGCAATTTCGATCCCTTCTTTGCCTCCCTCGACAAACGCCTCATATGTCGGCACTTTTTTCACGGTGCCATAGAGCAAAATAAAGGCGATGAGCCCCGGAATGAGCCAAACTGAAAGAAGCTGGATGATGGCCATCATGGCTTCCTGCCTTTCCGCATCCGTTTCCAGTAATAATACCGATCAATCAACACCGCCCCGATCGTCGAAACCGTTGAGGCGACAACTGTCGTGCCGATAATTTCCCCCGGCGATGCGGAACCATACGTCATCCGAATGGAGATGACGGTCGCCGGGATGAGCGTAATGCTTGACGTATTAATGGCCAAAAACGTCACCATCGACCGGCTCGCCTCGTCGCTGCCGCCGTTGAGCCGCTTCAGCTGCTCCATCGCTTTAATGCCCATCGGCGTCGCTGCATTGCCAAGGCCGAACATGTTGGCGACCATATTCGAGACGATGTAGCCAAGCGCCGGGTGGCCGGGGGGCACTTCCGGGAACAGGCGGCGCACAATGGGCATGAACAGGCGTGCAACTTTATGAAGCAAGCCAGCCCGCTCAGCAATCGTCATCAATCCAAGCCAAAACACTAAAATGCTGATCATCCCGATGCTGATCGTCACCGCTTCTTTAGCGCTTTCGAACACCGCCTTGTTCACTTCGTCCATCGTGCCGTTGGCTGCGGCAAAAACGATGCCGATGACTGCCATCATCACCCAAATGAGGTTAACCATCGCTTCTCACACCTAAAAACTGAAATGCTTGCCAAAAAAATCCCCGGCTGCTTTCGTCCTTCTCCGGCTCATAGAAAAGCGGCACTACATCAACCGCCTGTTTGCGCAAATAAAGCACCGCTTTCCCGACTATAGTCGGAACGCGGCTTTGGTTTTCCTTCCATTCATCGCGCGGCTTCAGCAAATACACATTTACCCGCAGCTCCTCCGTCTCTTGGTCAGTCACTGGATATTGCAAATCGCGTGCTGCCCGCAGCCGCCCTTCGTAAAACGGATCGGAAATTTTCTTCACGATTCGCTTGCCGCTGATTTTTGCGATATGGTAGTTGGAAAAGCCGTATTCATACAAGGCGATATGATCGTTCCAGTCGTCTGGGGCGTCCAACGTCACAGCAATCAAATCGATCCCGTCTTTTGACGCCGTCGTCACAAGCGTGCGGTGCGCTCGTTTCGTATAGCCGGTTTTGCCGCCTGTGCAATACTCGTAAAGGCTTGTCAGCAGCTTATTTTTATTCCGCCATACACGCGCGCCGTCTTCGCCGGGCGGGGCAGGGGCGCGGTACACTTTCGTTCCGGAAATGCGGCGAAACTCTTCATTTTTCATCGCATATTGCATCAACAACGCCATGTCGTAAGCGGTCGAATAATGGTTTTCCGCATCATCCAACCCGTGCGGATTGGCAAATTCCGTATCGCGCATCCCGATTTCCGCCGCCTTTTCGTTCATTAAAAACACAAACCCCTCAACACTGCCGCCGACATGTTCAGCGATGGCGACCGCGGCGTCATTGCCGGAACGAAGCATCAGTCCGTATACGAGATCGCGCAGCTTTATTTTCTCCCCTTGCCGCAAATAGATCGACGATCCCTCCGTCCGAACAGCGCGGGCGCTGACGGTCACTGTATCATCAAGCTTTCCGGATTCAATCGCCAAAATGGCGGTCATAATTTTCGTAATGCTGGCGATGCGCCGTTTTGTATAGGCATCTTTCGCAAATAAAATCCGCCCGGAATGTTGCTCTATTAAAATCGCGCTTTTCGCGCTCACTCCGTCCATGGCGTGCAGTTGCCCCGGAATGCAGGACATGATCCCCGCAATGAGCGCAATGAGCCAAACGAGCCGCTTCCACCTCTTCATCCGATATCGGCGAGGATCCCCCTCCTTCGGCAAGCAGGGAGGAGTCGCCTGTTCCTCCTTTCCAATTAGGCTGAAATGAGCGCAATAAAGGGAACATCACAACGGAAACAGGCTAGGTATGGAGGCCATGCTTTTGTACAAGTGTATGCGCCGATCGGACAAATATGATGAAAAAATATTGCTGTAGAAACGTTCGCATGCTCCCGCTAAAAGAAGAAGGAAAGACTATGGACGGTCATCTAGGGCCACCGCCTTGCGTTTTCAGCGAAACCGCCTCTAATCACGGCTTTCGTTCAAAAAAAGAGACGGGGAAAAGCCCCCGCCTGTTTAAAATGGCTGCCAGCGCAGCTTTCGCGCCTCAGCGAAGCGCGCTTCCACATTGCGCCAGTTGACGACGTTCCACCAATGTTCAATATACGCCGCCCGATCGTTTTTATATTGCAAGTAGTACGCATGCTCCCACACATCAAGCACAAGAAGCGGAATGGTATCCCATTGCGTCATGAGCTGGTGTTTTTCCGTCTGCAAAATTTCGAGTCGATGCGCCCGCGGCGCCCAAACAAGCAGCGCCCAGCCAACCCCTTCAGCGCTTTTCGCCGCTTCGGTGAAATGGCGCCGGAATGCGGCAAAGCTGCCGAAGTCGCGCTCCATTTGCGCCCGCAACTCTCCGCGCGGCTCACCGCCACCTTCCGGGTGCATGTTATGCCAGAAAATTGTATGCAAATAGTGGCCTGAACCGTTAAATGCCGCCTCCCGCTCCCAATGTTTCAGCAGTTCGAAATTGTTTGTGCGGCGCGCCTCAGCCATCATACGCTCCGCCTTGTTCAGTCCGTCGACATAGCTTTGATGATGCTTCGTATGGTGGAGGCGCATAATTTCTTCGGAAATATGGGGCTCAAGCGCGTTGTAGCTGTAAGGCAACGGCGGCAGCACATGTTTGCCGGTCGGGATCGCCCGCTGTCGCTCACCATCGGTCTCGCCCTCCTCTTGAGGCCGCTCTTCATCAATCGCTGCTTTCTCGTGCAGCTGTTCGTCGTCAGAGGAATCCGCCGACGAGAATATGACCGGCTCCGACCGCTCCGCCTCGGCAACCAGCTCTTGTTCAATATTCTCTTCGTGTGAGACGATCCCTTCGACGTTTGCCCCTCCATTGCCGCCTTCCTGTCCAGACAAAACAGCGCCTCCTTCCCGCCTCGGCAAGTTTTCTTTCTGTCCGTCAGCTGCCGGTTCAACGAGGCGGATCGCTCGGGCGTATACGTCGTCGACAAGATGTTGTAACTGGCCAATTTCCTCCTCCGTCCACTCGCCGTCGTGTTCTTCAATGTACGTCAACAACGAAGAAAGGCCAACGTCTTCCGCTGCTCCGCGCATAGCTAGAGTGTGCTCTACTTGTCTCCCCCACGCTGCCGCTTCAACGGCATAGTGACAAAGCGCAGCAGCGTACACGTCATCCACAAGGCGGGTGAGCTCTCGGACCGCCTCTTCCGTCCAATCTCCGTTATGTTCGGCAATAAACTTCAGCAGCGCTGAAGCGCCATCAGTGCTTGCCCCGCGCAGCGCCAGCACCTGCTTGACTTGTTCTCCCCATTCGTTCACCTCAGCCGCATACCGGGCAAACAACGTTTGGTCGTCCATTTGGTAAAAACCTCCTCCTGCTTTTTTCGCCATATCGTATGCCGGCCTGAGAAAATCGTTCTTGTCCGCATTCACCCAAATTCTTGGCCATACATACATATAGGAGCGAGATGAATCCACATAGACAAAACACAGCAAGGAGGGAAAAGCAGAGCGCGTTGCATTCCCCTGTGCGACGCGCTCTGCGAAAAAACGAATGAGCAGACCGGTTGAGCAAGAAGCGCTTTTTGAACTCCGTTTTTGGATGCAAATTCTTGGCGATCATTGCCGGTTTATTGTTGAAGCGCTTGCCGAAAGTGAGCAAGCGGAAATCAACGAAGCGAAACAACTGCAGCACCTGTTTGACAAGTTGCTTGCCGAAGCGCGCCAGCCGGAGGCTGCTGCAGCGTGGTCCGCGCTCGTCGCCCGCGGAAAAGAAGCCGGCGAACGGCTACGAGCGTTCAAACTTCATTTGCTGCGGCGCCATGTAACCGAGTCGTTTCGCTTTTCCTTGCCGCCGACGTTTGTCAACCATATGGTGAACGAACTCGACGAATGGCTGCGCCTCGCTGACTGCTACGCCCAAGGAAAGCGGCCGCCGCGCGTCCATCCGCTTCACCATGATTTGCTTTGGCTGCTTGATGCTGCCGGCCACGCTGGGTCTATTCACGATCAGCTCGACCATACGGAAAAGCAGCTGAAGCAGCAAAGCCATACGTTCACGAAGGAATGGGAAGCCTTTTATCTGAAGGCCATTGAGATGGCCGGCTACTTGCGGGCTAACGTTCATCATTTTCCAGCGCTTTCCCGCTTCCACCGTCAAATCGAGCTGGAAATGGCCATTTTCCAAAGCTTTTTGCATGAACTTGAGGAGATGGAACTAAACAATGAAGTGCTTGGTGTACTGTCGCCGCTTATGGCCGACCATATGGCGCGTGAAGAATGCTACTATTTACAAAAGCTAGCCGAGACAACCGGCGAGGTGAAGCCGCCGGCGTGCGACCCGACCAAACCGCGGACGGAATAGCCGGCATGAGAAAAGCGGTTCGCCCGAAGGAACCGCTTTTCCGCAAAATCACTGATCGCGCCCGGCAGTTGCAAACAACTCCCGCCAGCCGCTCCAACCGCCTCTAGTCATCGGCCTTGCCGGCCCGGCGGCCGCGCTCTGTCGAAATGTAAAAAATGATGCCCCGCATCCGTCTTCTGTTACGATGGCAGCGGCAGGCGGCAAACGCCCGTGGCCGCCCATTCGCTCACCAGCGTCTGCAACATTTGGCCATCAACAGCGGCAAAATAACGGCGCAGTTCATCCTCGTCATGAATATAGACGCGCCGGCGCTCGCGATAGGCCGGATTTTGCCATAAACAGACGAGAGCAACAATGTCGCGCAAATAAATGTCGCGTCCGGCGGCTGTAAACAGCGGATCGCCTTCGTATGGCAGCACATCAAGCAGCGCCGCCTCAAAATGGCGCAAATACAACACAGACAGCGTCCGCTCTTCACCGCCGTCACGATAGGTGACTTCTGAGCGGTTAAAATAGTCTTCAAACGTATTCGACTGCGATTTTTGCAACTCTTCGCCGTACAAGCGGCAAATGTTCATGAGCGCTCCCCTTCCCGATCAGCCGTTTTTTCTTTAGTTTACCATATTAAGGCTTTTCGTCGCTCAAGTTTTCCGCCAATTTTTCAAAAAATAAATCCGCTTCCCGCTCGAGTTCACCGTCATCCGCCCATTCAGGCAGCGGCGGCAGCTCCTCGAGCGTTTTTAACCCAAAATAGTCAAGAAATTCTGCTGTTGTGCCGTACAAAATCGGGCGCCCAGTTCCTTCGGCGCGCCCGACCTCTTTAATGAGCGCCCGAGCCATCAGCGTCTGCAGCGGCTTATCGCTTTTCACGCCGCGAATTTCTTCAATTTCGACGCGTGTAATCGGCTGGCGGTAGGCGATAATGGCCAGCGTCTCAAGCGCCGCCTGCGACAGCGACGACGTCCCTGGCGCTTCAACAAGCTTTTTTAAATACGGGGCGTGCTCTTTTTTCGTGGTCAGCAAAAACACGCCAGCCAGCTCAATAAGCTGTATGCCGCGCTCTTCTCGGCTATAATCTTCCTGCAGCGCCGCAACGATCGCTTTTGCCTCCGATTCGTCGACATCAAGCACAGCGGCGATTTGGGCGAGCGACAGCCCCTCGTCGCCAGCAGCAAACAGCAGCGCTTCAACGATTGCCTTCGCCGAACCGCCTTCGCCGGCATCATCTTTTTTTACGATTTTCTGTTGTTCCATTGCGCCTCACCGCGCCAAGCGTTCTTCGCTGGCGCAACAGCCCCCTTTCTTTCCGTGTCCGTTGCCCGTTTGAACGGCAGCCGTTCAAGCGGGCGGCGCACACCACTTGCCCAATATGCCAACGGAACAGTGCCCGCGCCATTTGCATCTCCACAAAAAGAAAGCAGCTCGCCGCCTCGAATCGCCGCAGCCAAACCGCTGCTGCTCTGGAAGACTGAGAATTTAGGGCAAAACGCTGACGACCCCAGCTGTTTTTCAATGGGAGAAACCTTGCGGAACCCGTTGTCTTTTTTTGGCGAAATGCCGTTGGTCGGCGTGTAGCGGCCAAACATCCGGCCGTCTAGACGGCTGGATGTTTGGCCGCAATCAGTAAATCGCTGAAATTCCGCTCTTGTTCAATGATAATTTCATTTTGCTTCATCAATTCCAAAATGGCTAAAAAGGTGACGACGATATACGAACGGTCATAAGTTGAAAATAGCTCATAAAAGTTTTTCCGACTGTTCGTTTGCCTTAGCTCATGCAAAATTTCCGCCATCCGCTTTTCGACGGAAATATCCTGGCGGGTGATTTTCGTCCGCACCGGTTTTTGCAATTTTTTGCGGCGCAACAGTTTCGACAAGGCGCCCAGCATATCGTATACGTTGACGTCAAGTGGCGCCGCCTTCTTTTCATCGGCATACGCGCTTAAATCGCTCGGCGGCTTGGTAAATAAAAGCGCCCGCTCCTCTTCGCGCCGTTTCAGCTCACGCGCCGCTTCTTTAAATTTTTTGTATTCAAGCAGCCGCTGCATCAGTTCTTCACGTGGATCGTCGGCCTCGACAAACTCCGTGTCGCCGTCGTCCTCTTCCTCCGGTGCCGGCAGCAGCATTTTGCTTTTCATCGCCAGCAGCGTGGCCGCCATCACTAAATATTCGCTGGCGATATCCAGTTCGAGTTCTTGCATGGCGTGAATGTACGCCATGTACTGTTCCGTAATTTGCGCTACCGGAATATTGTAAATATCAATCTCATAGCGATTGATCAAATGCAAAAGCAAATCCAGCGGCCCTTCAAACGCTTCAACTTTAACACTGTACGGCAATTGCACATCCATCCCACCATTTTTTTCACAGCCATCGTCTAGGTGATCCGTTCGCGGTTGCGGTACATTTTATTGTACCATACTCAAGCGATGAAGCGAACGGAAACGGGGCGCTTTTTTGCCCTTGGAGCCGCTGCGGCGTATAATGAAGAAGGAGGCTTTTCCTTAGCAGAGAAATCACTTCCGCAAAACAGAAGGCGCAGCGACGGTTTCACCCCCGCACCGCCGGCACAGCCTCTTTCAAGCCGGCTAGCCGTTTACGAAAGGGATGATGGCCGATGCATCCAAAGGCGTATATTGATTATTTAGTCCATTTCCATGGTGACCGTGACTATTTCGAATGCCATGAAATTTTAGAGGAACAGTGGAAACGAGACGGTCGAACAATCGAATGGCTTGTGCTGATCCAAATTGCGGTCGCCTTCTACCATTACCGGCGCGGCAACACCTCCGGGGCGCTGCGTCTAGTGAACCGGGCGCGGACGTTGCTTGAGAAGGCGCGCGGGATGATTCGCCGGCTCGGCCTCGATGATCAGGCGCTCGCCGACTTGCTTGATGATACGGCTAAGCGCATCGCCCAGGGCGAACCGTACGAAAGCATCGAATTGCCGATTGTCGACCGCTCGCTCTATGAGCAGTGCCGGGCTGCCTGCGCCGAACGGCAGCTCATTTGGGGGCAGGCAGGCGACGCCGCCGATCTTGATCTCATCGACAAACACCGGCGGCGCGACCGCACCGGCATCATCGCGGCCCGCGAACAAAAAAAGCGAGCCAAAGCGGAGGGGAAGTAAGCTCACCCCTCCGCCGCCCGCAAAAGCGCGGCGCGGCGCCGCGCCAACTTTTCCATTCAACTAGCACGTTTGGCATTTATCAAAAAACGAGGCGGTCCACTCATTGGCGCACAGCCGGCGGTCAGGGTACGCCTCTTTTAACGCCTTGACCATTTGTTTCCCGATCCCTTGGTGGCGGTGTGACGGATTGACGCTGATGTGCTGGATTTGCACAACATCGGGAGCGCGCAACAGGACGCCGATAATGCCGACGATGTCGTCACCTTCTTTCCATAAAAACAGTTGCCAATCGCTGTTCGTTTCGTATTGTTTGATCGTCTGCTGCAGCCGTTTCAAATCTTTTTCCGTCGGCATAAACGACAACAGTCCCATGGCAATTTTCTCATAGTTTTTTCGGTAACGGAGTAACATAAAAATCCCTCATTATCGACAAACGCTTTTCCGAAAAGGAAAAGTTTTTGTCATTTTCTCTATACGTATTATAAACATTCTCACCGATATTGTGAACCATTTCATGCCTTTTTACGCAAATTACGCGAGCGCCCGCAAGACGTTCGCCATTTCGATCGCGGAAACAGCCGCCTCCCATCCTTTATTGCCTGCTTTTGTGCCAGCACGCTCGATCGCCTGCTCGATCGTATCGGTTGTCAAAATACCGAAAATGACCGGGATGCCGCTTGCAAGCGCCGCATGGGAGACCCCTTTGGCCGCCTCGCTGCACACGTAGTCAAAATGGCTCGTCGCGCCGCGGATGACGGCGCCAAGCGTAATGACGGCGTCAAATTGCTTCGATTCGGCCATTTTTTTCGCCACCAGCGGAATTTCAAACGCCCCCGGCACCCATGTGACGGTGATGTCGTTGTCGCTGACGCCATGCCGCGCCAAGCCGTCGATCGCCCCAGACAAGAGCTTGCCGGTGATGAATTCGTTAAAGCGCGAGACAACGATTCCGATTTTCAACCCGGTGCCGACTAAATTTCCTTCGATGACATTCATGTTTCGTTCCCCTTTCATCAAAAATGAAGCATATGTCCTAATTTTTCATATTTCGTGCGCAAATATTTTTCATTTTCCTTCTTCAGCGGCATTTGAAGTGGTACGCGTTCGACGACTTCGAGCCCGTGCCCTTTTAAGCCGGCGATTTTGCGCGGATTGTTTGTTAACAGCCGCATTTTCGCCACGCCGAGATCTTTCAAAATTTGCGCCCCGATGCCATAGTCGCGCAAATCGGCCGGAAAGCCGAGCTTCTCGTTCGCCTCAACGGTATCATACCCTTGCTCTTGCAGCTTGTAGGCGCGCAGCTTGTTCATGAGGCCAATACCGCGTCCTTCTTGACGCATGTAAAGCAGCACCCCGCTCCCTTCCGCTTCAATTTGCCGCAGCGCCGCATGCAGTTGCGGACCGCAATCGCACCGGTATGAACCGAACACATCGCCAGTTAAACATTCTGAATGGACGCGCACGAGCGTCGCTTTGTCCGGAACGATCTCGCCTTTCACAAGGGCGACGTGCTCTTTCCCGTCCAAAACGTTCGTATAGCCGATGGCGCGAAACTCGCCAAACTCAGTCGGCAGTGAAATTTCCACTTCGCGTTTCACTAGTTTTTCCCGCTGGCTTCGGTATGCGATTAAGTCTTTAATCGTAATCATTTTTAGACCGAACTGATCGGCCATATGCCGCAAATCAGGCACGCGCGCCATCGTCCCGTCTTCTTTAATAATCTCGCAGATGACGCCGGCTGGCTTCGCCCCGCACAAGCGGGCCAAATCGACCGCCGCCTCCGTATGGCCGGCGCGCCGCAGAACGCCTCCTTTTTTTGCGATTAGTGGGAAAATATGGCCCGGTCGTTTGAAATCGCTCGCCTTTACGTCCGGATCAAGCAGCGCTTGGATCGTTGCCGCCCGCTCGTAAGCACTGATTCCGGTCGTCGTCGTTTTGTAGTCGATGCTTACCGTAAACGCCGTGCCATGCGCATCGGTGTTGTGAGTGACCATCGGATCAAGCTCGAGACGCGCCGCCAATTCTTCCGTAACCGGCACACAGACGAGCCCGCGGCCATGCGTAATCATAAAATTAATGACATCCGGCGTCGCTTTTTCGGCCAACGCGACAAAATCCCCTTCGTTCTCCCGGTCTTCGTCATCACAAACGATGATCACTTCGCCGTTTTTCAGCGCGGAAAGCGCTGCTTCGATCGCATCAAACATGATCCCTTGCCCCCTTTTCCCGCTCATTTATAGCCGTGCTGCTCCAAAAATTCCACCGTCAATCCGGGAGGTGGCGTTTCTTTCGCCGTGAGAAAGGCAGCGATGTATTTGCCAATCATATCGCACTCAATATTGACAAGATCGCCAGGTCGTTTTTCGCCTAAAATCGTTGCCTTCCGCGTATGAGGGATGAGCGAAATGGTGAACGTGCGCTCGCTCAAACCGAAAATCGTTAAGCTCGTCCCATCAACGGCCACTGACCCTTTCTCCATCATATATGAACGCAGCGGAAGCGGCACTTCGATTTCATAATAAACAGCGTTCGCTTTCGGCCATTGCCGGACGATGCGCCCGACACCATCGACATGTCCCGTAACGAAATGGCCGCCAAACCGGCCGCCGGCCGCCATCGCCCGCTCTAAATTCACCTTCGCTCCCGGCTGTAATGTGTGCAACGCTGTTGCCTTCACCGTCTCCGGCATAACATCGACTGTAAAGTGCCGATCCGTAAATGAAGTGACCGTCAGGCAGACGCCGTTGACGGCGATGCTATCGCCGAGCTGGACGTCTTCAAGCACACGCTTGGCGCCGATCGTCATCACAATGGCGTCGCCCGTTTGCCTCATTTGTTCAATCACGCCGATTTCTTCAATAATGCCGGTAAACATCATACCCTCCCCTTCTTTTTCAGTGCAGCAACGATTTTGACATCCGGACCGACCATCTCCACCTGCCGGATGTCAAGCTCCACCGCCTCGGCGAGACGCGAAAACCCAAGACCGCCAATGGGCGTTGGCGCTTCGCGGCCGCCGATGAGTTTCGGAGCCATATAGGCGACAACTTCATTGACCGCTCCGGCACGAAGAAAACTGTCATGGACGCGCGAGCCGCCCTCGACAAACAATGATGTGACGCGCTGTTCGCCAAGCAGGCGGAGCACATCGCCCACATCAATGCGCGGGCTCGCCAACGGCACGACACGCACCCCAAGCTGCTCATACGCCTTCACCTTTTCCCGGCTGACGCCGTCGCCGGTGATGATCCACGTTTCTGCTTCTTTGTCGGCGACAACATGGGCGTCAAGCGGCGTGTGCAAGTTTGTATCCAAAATGATCCGCAGCGGGTTTTTCCGTTGTTCTCCGATGCGAACGGTCAGTTTCGGGTTGTCGGCCATCACGGTATTGACGCCGACTAAAATGGCATCATGCTGAGCGCGGAGACGATGGACATCCTCACGCGCCGCGCTGGATGTGATCCATTTGCTCTCCCCTGTCGCTGTCGCAATTTTGCCGTCGAGGCTGCACGCGAACTTCAACGTGACAAACGGCGTTTTCGTCGCAATATAATGAAAAAACATGCGATTTAGCTCATCCGCTTCATCTTTTAGTATTCCGATATCCACCTCAATACCTGCCCGGCGCAGCTTGTCAATTCCTTTTCCGGCGACAAGCGGATTCGGATCGGCCGTCGCAACGACAACGCGGCGGACGCCGGCTTCGATAAGCAAATCAGCGCATGGCGGCGTTTGGCCGTAATGGCTGCACGGCTCAAGCGTCACATATACCGTAGCCCCGCGCGCTTTTTCGCCGGCCATGCGGATCGCATGCACCTCGGCGTGCGGTTCCCCCGCTTTTAAATGGGCGCCGAGTCCGACAATCATACCGCCGTTCACGACGACGGCTCCGACAGCAGGATTGGGAGACGTTTGCCCGATTCCAGCCCTGGCTGTATCGAGTGCCAGCCGCATGTAATATTCATCGTTGTACACGGTATCCACCTTTCCTCTATAAAAATCAAAGCCCCGGAAATACTCCGGGGCTTTGGGACGTGAGAGAATGATTCATGATGTGCATAACGGCAAACAAGAACATTTGTTCGTTAGTCAAGGTTATGTCTGCCGTGCGGAACCGGAAGCCGTTTTCATGCCGAGTCGGACGACAGACGCCGCCCGTGCCCAGCTTCAAACAGCTGTGCGCACATCCCCATCCTTCTCCCATCCAGACTATACTGTCGGCTCCGGAATCGCACCGGATCGTGCCTATGCGGCTCGCGGGCTGAGAGGCGTCGGCCTCATCACCGCCGGTCGGGAATTTCACCCTGCCCCGAAGGATGCATAGCGATATGATTATGTTTATTATACCACATCGGCGGCCTTGCATCATCACTTCGCGACCCAAAGCCAATACGCTGCTCCCCACACCAAACTGGCCGCCAATAAGATGAAAAACAACCGCCAATTGTTTCGGCTTGTCCGCTCGTCATCTTCCGTCCTCTGCTTACGGTTCGTCAACCACTTTCACTTCCTTCATCACGTCGCCGTTTTTCATCGCCTTGACGACATCCATTCCGGACGTTACTTGGCCGAAGACGGTATGCACCCCATCTAAATGCGGCTGCGGTTCATGGACGATGAAAAACTGGCAGCTGCCAGTATCGCGACCGCGATGCGCCATCGAAATCGCCCCGGTGACATGCCGGTGCGGATTATGGTCCGTCTCGCACGGAATCGTATAGCCGGCGTCTCCCGTCCCGTTGCCGCGCGGACAGCCGCCCTGGCTGACAAATCCAGGGATGACACGGTGGAACGTCAACCCGTTGTAAAATCCTTCGTTCGCTAACTTTTCAAAGTTGGCCACCGTCACTGGCGCCTCATTTGGAAATAGTTCAAATTCAATTTTCCCGCCATTTTCCATCAAAATATAACCTTTTTTCGCCATCACGCTTCATCTCCTTTGTCATGCATAAACCGTTTTTATCATAACATGATCGGTCAACGAAAAGAAAGCAAAAATGCCTTTTTATCCGCATGTCTAATATTTTTCTAATATAATATATGGATATGAAGGACAAATGGGCACACTAGTGATAATACTAGAAGGCTGGTGAAAAACAACGGCCTCGCTCGATTTGCGAGAAACGGCAAGGCATGTCGTCGCGGTGCTGCAAGGGTTTTTAACTGGAAAAACGTTGTTGGGGGCAACATTTCCCCTTAAGTCACCGGCTTTCTAGGAAAGGGCAAACTATCAAGGGGGGCTTGCAGTGGTGTCGTTGATGGGGGTGACCGTGATCGTATTTCTCGTTTTGTTGATCATCATACCAAAACAGCTTTCGGCGCTTGAAATGTACACAACTTCACTGTTTGCCGTTTGCTTTGGACTCTCTGTCGATTTATTTCTCGATCTCAAATATCATTTGTACGGCTATTTTTATCCCGGGGTTGATGGGCCAGTGTATCTGTTTATCGTTTTTGTTTACGCCGCCGTCAATCTTCTGTTTTTAAACGTTTATCCGCTGCGGCAGCCGGTTTGGAAGCAAGCCGCCTATATCGGCGGGTGGTCGCTCTTTTCCGTTTTCTATGAAATTGCCGCGCTGCGGACAGGGTTGCTTTACTATCACAGCTGGAAGCTTTCCTACTCCGCAGCTTTATACCCGCTTTTGTTTCTGATTTTACTCATCCACTTTTTCCTTGTGCGCCGCCTGGCAACGAAAGCGAAACGCTGTTTCGATAGAAAAACAGGCGAGCGTACGGTATAATGATAGTGCATTTGTTATGAATAGGGGGGGCGAATTTGCGTGAAACGAACGGTCGCTTCATCGCTGCTGGCGGTCATGCTGCTGGCGTTTCCAGCCTTGGCGGCGGCCGATGCCGCGCCGGGCGACGTCATCGTTACGCTCGGAGAGAACTTAACAGATGAACAAAAGCAAAAAGTGCTCGAAGAGATGAAGGCGCCGGACGGAGCACAGACGGTTACCGTCTCAAATGCGGAAGAGCATAAATATTTGGATGGACTCATCCCGAAAGCACAAATCGGTACGCGCGCCATCTCATCGTCGATGATTACGATCGGCGAATCGGGATCAGGACTTCATGTCGAGACGCATAACATCACATGGGTGACAAAAGAAATGTATACGAACGCCTTAATTACCGCCGGGGTGAAAGACGCCGACATTTACGTCACCGCCCCGTTCCCAGTTTCCGGCACCGCCGCGCTGACTGGGCTGATGAAGGCGTATGAAATTTCCTCTGACCAAGCCATTCCGGACGCTGTAAAAAAAGTGGCAAACGAAGAAATGGTGCAAACAGCGAAGCTGGCCGACTCAATCGGCGCGGACAAAGCGGTCGCTTTGCTGGCCAAAATCAAAGAAGAAATCGCCAACAACCCGCCGCAAACGGACGCCGACTTGCGCGCCTTGATTGAACGAATCGCCAACGATCTTGGCATCACGCTGAGCGAAAATGAAATCAACAGCCTCATTTCCCTCTTCCACAAAATGCAAAACGCTGATATCAACTGGGATCAAGTGAACGACCAGCTCAGCAAAGCAAAAGAACAACTGTCGGCATTTTTGCAGTCAGAGGAAGGAAAAACGTTTATCCAAAATATCATCGACATCCTGAAAGAGATTTGGAATGCCATCAAATCGGCATTCTCCTCGAACCAATAAAAAAGCCCGCACTAAGCGGGCTTTTTTATTTCCTCACCTTCGCCTTAAACGGCAAATCGTGTTGGATTAAATCTTCATATGTTTCCCGTTTGACAACGAGCTGGGCGTCGCCGTTTTCGACGAAGACGACCGCCGGACGCGGCAGGCGATTGTAGTTGTTCGCCATCGAATAACCGTAGGCGCCGGTGCAAAAGACAGCTAAATAATCCCCCGGCTTCGCCTCGGGCAGCGCCAAATCCCAAATGAGCATATCACCCGACTCGCAACACTTCCCGGCAATTGACACGGTTTCTGTTCGCTCGCCAAACACCCGATTGGCGAGCACCGCGTCGTATTTCGCCCCGTACAGCGCCGGGCGAATGTTGTCGCTCATTCCACCGTCGACCGCGATATAGGTGCGGACATTCGGCACATCTTTGCGCGAGCCGATCGCATAAATCGTCGTTCCCGCGTCACCGACAAGCGAACGCCCCGGCTCAATCCAAATTTCCGGCAGCGGAAGCCGATGCGCCTCCGCCTGCTTTTTCACTTCCTCAACGATGCAATCGACGTACGCTGACACCGGAATAGGATCGTCCTCCTCCGTATAGCGGATGCCAAAGCCGCCGCCAAGGTTGATGACCGCAGGGACAAATCCGTGCTCCTTGTTCCATTCCGCCATCTTTGTGAACACCTTTTGTGCAGCAAGCACAAAACCGGCCGTTTCAAAAATTTGCGAACCGATATGGCAGTGAACGCCAAGCAGCTGAAACGCCGGCGATGCCATCACACGGCGGAACGCCTCATCCGCCTGGCCATTGTTTAAGTCAAAGCCAAACTTTGAGTCTTCCTGCCCCGTTAAAATATAATCGTGCGTATGCGCCTCGACGCCCGGCGTGACGCGGAGCAGCACCGAGACCGTCCGGCCGGAAGCAGCAGTCAGTTGTTCAATGAGCTCGAGCTCGTAAAAGTTGTCAGCGACGATGCAACCGACGCCATGTTTGAGCGCCATCTCCAGCTCGTCCCGGCTTTTATTGTTGCCATGGAAATGGATGCGCTCCGGCGGAAATCCAGCAGCGATCGCCGTATACAGCTCCCCGCCTGACACGACGTCAAGCGACAGCCCTTCCTCAGCGGCGAGCTGCACTATGGCAATCGAAGAAAACGCCTTGCTGGCGTAGGCCACTTGCGCCTGCACACCATGGCGGCGAAACGCTTCTTTAAACGCGCGCGCCCGCGCGCGGATCAACGCAACGTCATAAATATAAAGCGGCGTTCCGTACATCTCGGCCAACTCGACCGTGTCGACGCCGCCAATTTCCAAATGACCTCTTTCATTGACGCGGCTCGTCCCATGAAAAAACATGAAAATCCCTCATTCCTCATCAAAATGGCGCAAAAAAAGCAAAAAGACAGTTCGCAATCGGCAACTGCCTTAAAAAACAACGCCACAGAGCAAAACAGCTCTGCTGCGCAACAGGCTGCTATCCAGCCGTGCACCCGGGCGCGTCCGAACGAACCGCCCATTCATCTCATGTTTTCAAAGGTGTGAAGTGTCAAGTATAACTTATCACAATTATACAAAAGTTGCAATAGCGCCATCACGACAAAAGCGGCCGTCAGCATACGCCAGTGAAAACGGCCGCTTAAACCGTGAAAGGGACATACGGTCGTCATTCGTGTTATGACGGCTGTTTTTGCGGGTCTTGCGGATGAACGATGCTCGGGCGCACTTTCGCTCCAGCGGCCGAACGGCGGACGACAATTTGCATAAATGCCGCCGGGTCAAAAGGAATGAACGGCCATAAATACGGCGTGTTCAGCGAGCGGATACTGACTAACCAAAGCAAATAAACGGTCGTGCCGATCACAAGACCGGGCGCTTTAAATAAGGCAACCAATATAACCAGCGCCAAGCGGGAAATTTTATTGGCTACACTGAGCTCATAGCTTGGTGTCGCAAATGAGCCGATCGCCGCCACCGCGACGTACAAAATAACTTCCGGCACAAACAGCCCGACATCGATGGCGATTTGCCCGATCAACACAGCAGCGATCAAGCCCATGGCCGTCGACAGCGGCGTCGGCGTATGAATGGCTGCCATCCGCAAAAATTCAATCCCGAAATCGGCGAGCAAAATTTGTACGACAATCGGGATGTTCGTCTGTTTGTTCGGACCGATAAACGCCCATGATTCCGGCAGGAGTGACGGCTCAAGCACAAACAACACCCATAGCGGCAACAAAAACAGCGACGATAAAATGCCTAAAAACCGCACCCAACGGACGAACGTCCCGACCCCTGGCGACTGCCGGTACTCTTCGGCGTGTTGGACATGGTGAAAAAACGTCGTCGGCGTAATAATGACGCTCGGCGACGTATCGACCATAATGAGCACATGCCCTTCAAGCAAATGCGTCGCCGCAACGTCCGGTCGTTCCGTGTAGCGGACAAGCGGATACGGATTATACCCTTGCTTGACTAAAAATTCCTCCACCGTTTTGTCCCCCATCGTCAGCCCATCAATATTAATTTGCTTTAATTCATTTTTGACGAGCTCGACAAGCCCCGGGTCGGCGACATCTTGAATATAGGCGATGCATATATCGGTTTTCGAACGTTCGCCGACTTGCAAAATTTCAAGGCGCAACCGTTCGTCGCGGATGCGGCGCCGCGTCAACGCCGTATTGACAATAATGTTTTCAACATACCCATCGCGGGCGCCGCGCACAACTTTTTCGGTATCCGGCTCTTGCGGCTGTCGGCCCGGGTAGCTGCGGACATCGACGGCAAACCCGGTTGACTCGCTTTCGATCAAGACGATGATCAAACCAGACAACAGCTTATCGACCGCCTCGTCAAGGCTTGTCACCGGACTGACTTGCTGATGGACGAGCCGGTTCTCGATAATTTGCCGCGCTTGGGCAACTTGGCGCTCATCGTCATTGACGTGCACGATTTGCTTTAACAATTCGATAATATATTGCGTGTCGCATAAACCGTTGCAATAATAAATATGTACTTCTCGGTTTAGCACATGAACTTTTCGCACACCTAAATCAAAACTTGTGCCGACGCCGATTCGTTTTTGCAAAAACTTGGCGTTGTCAACGAGTTTCTCTGCGATTGGCGTTTTTTCCTTTTTCTCCTTTTCCGGCATGTCCATCACTCCTTTCAAGAATCAACTCGACCGCCTTGCGCGTAATGGGCGCTCCGCGTTCCGCTTGGTCGCGGCATCCCATTTTCCCGATGTCCCCGATGCCGACGACAAATGGAATGTGGAGTTGGTCAAGGCAGTAAACCGTGTCACCGTTAATCCGTCCGACATCGAGATCACGTATACCCTCTTTATCGACCCCATATTCCGTCATCACACCGTCGCGGTCGATGCTGACATGCACTTTTGTCCATTCGTGTTGGTGCGTATTGGAAGCGACAGCTAGCGCCCCAAGCACTTCGATTTGCTCGTGCGTCGCTACGTAACGAAGCGCCTCTTCACCGGCGCCTTCCCCGATGGCGCCGCAATCGTCAAACATGACAAACACCGGATCATGTGGTGTTTGCAAAATGAGCTCGACGAGCTGTTCACCACTTAGTTTCGTCGGATTGCCTTGCGAGCGGGAAATGCAACGGCCCCCGAGATCGGCGGCCACCCGTTCGATCGCCCGGCAAGCGAATTCGTCCCCATCAGTCACTAAAATCACCCGTCGTTTTTTCATGATCTCTACCCTTTCGGTTTGCAAATGAGCGCGGCAAAAAACGAGCCAGCCACGATAAAGGCAAATAGAGCACCGGCAAAGCGAAACACTGCCGCCCCGGTCTCGACCAAGCCACTCGGCCGCGGTTCGATCATCACGCCTTTCGCCAAAAAATAGCCAAATCCGCTCAGCGGCATCGTCGCTCCTGCACCAGCCCAAGCGGCAAACCGGTCGTATACACCGCTAAACCCAAGGAGAACACCCAAGATGACAAACGCACTGGCGACGCTGGCCGGCGTCCATTTGCCGCGGTCGACAGCAAGCTGGGCGACGGCGCATAGCAGCCCTCCGGTCAAAAAAGCACGGACGTATTCCATCATTGCATTCCTCCTTGCCTAGGCACGCAAGCCATTTTAAGGCGGTGAATCCGGCTCACATTCGGCTGCTTCAATGACGACGCCATGGGCGACGGCCGGAATGGACTGTTTTTGCTGCACCATCGTTTGGCTAAGGAGCGCCCCGGTGGCGACAACGAACAAACGGCGAAACGTGCCGCGGCTAAGCTCGTGAAGCAAATAGCCGTACGTAACAACCGCTGAACAGGCACAGCCGCTGCCGCCGGCAAACACCTTTTGATCCGGGCGGTAAATCATCAATCCACAGTCATTATAGACGTCGCTCATATCATAGCCGGATTCAGCCAGCAGCTCGCGGACGATCACGCTGCCGACACGCGATAGGTCACCGGTCACGATCAAATCATAATCGTTTGGCGACGCACCTAAATCGCGGAAATGCCGCTCAATCGTGTCCGCCGCTGCTGGAGCCATCGCCGCTCCCATATCGAGCGGATTCGTCACCCCGGCATCGATCACTTTGCCGATCGTTGCCGCCCGGATGCGCCATCGCCCCGGGATGCGGCCCACGAGCGCGGCGCCGGCGCCGGTGACGGTAAACGTCGCCGTTTTTGGCTTTTGCACCCCCAGTTCGGTCGGATAACGGAACTGCCGTTCTGCGGTCGCATTATGGCTGCTTGTCGCCACAAGCACCGTATCGGCAAGCCCGCCGGCGACAAAAGCAGCGGCCGCCGCCAGCGTCTGCATGGAAGTCGAGCAGGCGCCGAACAAGCATAAAAATGGAATCGGCAGCTCACGGGCGACGTAGTTGGACGTCGCATTTTGATTCAATAAATCGCCGGCTAAAAACAAATCGACATCGCGGTCAGAAACGTCGGCCTTTTCCAGACAGCGAGCCACCGCCTCGCTCATCAACCGCCGCTCGGCCAGCTCCCACGTCTCTTCCCCGCAATATAAGTCGCGGTGGGAAACGTCAAAATAACCGCCAAGCGGCCCATCAGCCTCGAGCGGACCGACAGCGGTGGCAGCGGCCTTGATGTAAACTCCCTCATCGAATACCCACGTCTGCTTTCCGACACGCTTCATGTCCATCCCTCTTTTCGTTATGGCCAAAAGAGGCCGAGCACATAGGCAACGATCATGCCGTAAATGATCGCTGCTCCCCCGGTTTTCAACATCTGGCCGGCCACCCCAGCCGTCCATCCTTCGCTTCGATGCTCGATCGCCGCGCTGGCGAGAGCGTTGGCCAGCCCCGTCATGAGCATCGTCGCCCCCGCACCAGCAAACTGGCTGAAATCATCATATTTCCCAATCGCCGTCAGCACGATTGCCGCCGCGGCCATCACCGTCACCGCCCATAATTGGGCGGCAAACGGAGAAGCGGCAAACAGACGGCCGTGCCACTCAGCCAGTCCTTGCGCCAACGTGCAAAGCGCCCCACCGGCAAAAAAGGCCTTGGCCGCGTTGGCGGCGTATGGGGGAGAAGGCTGAAACGCCTTCACCTCGCGGAGATAATCGTCCTTCAATCCCACGTTTTCTCCCCCCTTTTTCAGTGAAAATAGTCGGCAAAATAAAGCCAATGGAACAACGAACCCGCCACTTTGCCGAAGGCGATCGCCATCAATAAAATAACAATTTTATCATCAACACCGATGCGTTTGGCTAAAATTGGCCAAACGTTCAATACTTCCGTCAGCGCCGCAGCGAGCATCCCAATAAAGATGCCATGCAACAATCCGATCGGCGCCAGCCAATATTTCGACAAGCTCCAGACAGAATGGCGCAAACTCATCCAGCCGCCGACAATGGCGCCTAAGACGGCACTCCATTCATACGCGTGGATGTGCTTCATCGTTTTCGTAAGCTGCGTCAGACGCGGAATGACGCCAAGCACCACTAAAAAAGCGACAAATCCGGTTCCGACCGCCAGCCCACCAGCGAAGCCGACGAACACCACCAGCAAAATCTCAATCGTCGTCAAGACGCCTCATACTTTCTTTGTTTTCATGTAAAATCACGTATTGGTCAATGGCCTGCTGGTAGTTGAACATTTCGACCTCAAGAGGGCTGGGCTCTTCATTAATCCGCTTGCGGAACCAATGGTTGAAAAACAACACCATCCCGATGCCAAGCCCGAACGAATACGGAATTTGCAAAAGCAGCGGCTTGTCGACCGATTGGCCAGTCATCATTTCATACAGATGGCGATGCACCTGCTGCATGCTCACATCTTCATGAAAGTTCATAATGGCCATCGCCGAACCGACGAACAAAAGAAGCCAAACAAGAATAAATGAAGCCGTCGAAAACCGCCGCTTTTCATACACAATTTCGACGATCGTCTGTGACGGGCCAACCATCTGCACATCGAGCGACTCGTCGACATCAAGCACAGCACGAACGATGTGCATCATATCGATAATGACGATGTTTTTGTCGTCCGGTCGAACACGGTAGAGTGGAATCGCCTTCAGTCGCCGAATGAGCCTGCCATCCATCGCGGCGATTTGCGCCACCTGCCCTAAAGTGACGAGCGCGTCAGGTTTTACTTGCACGCGATGGCGCGGTTTCACGAACACGGTGTTTGCCATCTGTCCCACACCTTTGTCCCCATTTTTGTTTTTCTTTAGTTTGTTTGACCGAAAAAAAGATCATACAGCTTGCTGGCATTCACCATCAATTTCATAAAAATAGAAAAGAATGGGTCAATAAACACCCATTCTTTTATAAAGTGGTTTCCGTTTCCTTATGATAAAAAAATGTCTTATCTGCCTATTTTTCCCCGATCAGGTGTGAAAAAATGGTATACATATCCATTTTTTTCGCCCAAGTGCGAAAAAATGGTATACCTATCCATTTTTCCCCGCCCAAGTGCGGAAAAAATGGCCTACCCGTCCATTTTTTCCTTTATGTGCTGCAATATTTTCTTTTCCAGACGGGATACTTGCACTTGAGAGATGCCGAGTCTTGCTGCCACTTCGGACTGGGTTTGGTCTTTGTAATAGCGCAAATAGACGATGAGCTTTTCGCGCTCATCGAGTTCTTCGATTGCTTTTTTTAAGGCGATTTTGTCAAACCATGACGCCTCGTCGGCATCGGCGATTTGATCAAGCAGCGTGATCGGATCGCCGTCGTTTTCGTACACCGTTTCATGGATCGACGCTGGCGAGCGGACCGCTTCCTGGGCGAGAACGACTTCTTCTGGTGAAATGCCTAAATGGTCGGCGATTTCGGTGATCGTCGGCGCCCGCCCACGCGTTTTGGACAGCTCGTCCTTTGCTTTGCGAATTTTATTGCCCATCTCTTTTAGCGAACGGCTGACTTTCACTGTGCCGTCATCGCGGAGAAATCGCTGAATCTCCCCGATGATCATCGGCACGGCGTATGTTGAAAACTTCACGTCATAGGATAAGTCAAACTTGTCGACTGATTTTAACAAGCCGATGCAGCCGATTTGGAACAAGTCGTCCGGTTCATAGCCGCGGTTTAAGAAACGCTGGACGACCGACCAGACGAGGCGCATATTTTTTTCAATAATTTCATCGCGTGCTTCTTGGTCGCCTTCCTGGCTGCGGCGGATCAGCTCCTTCATCTCCTGATCTTTGATTGGCGACTGATCTTGCTTGACATCGACATCCATAGGCATGTCTCCCTCAGTTACATAACGCTTTGCTTTTGGCAATATGCTTTTTCAAATAAACGGTCGTCCCTTTGTTCACTTCTGACTCAACAACGACTTCATCCATGAAGTTTTCCATAATCGTAAAGCCCATGCCTGACCGCTCAAGCTCCGGCTTTGTCGTAAACAGCGGCTGGCGCGCCTCATCGATGTTGGCGATGCCGACCCCTTCGTCCCTCACCGTCAAATGGACGACACCATCTTCGATGATGACGGAAATGGAGACGATGCCGTTCGGGTCGTTGTTGTAGCCGTGAATGATGGCGTTGGTCACCGCCTCTGAAACAACCGTTTTGATTTCCGTCAGTTCATCGATCGTCGGGTCGAGCTGGGCGACAAACGCCGCTACCGTCACACGTGCAAACGACTCGTTTTCACTGCGGGCGGAAAATTGGAGGTGCATTTCATTGCGCATTTATGCCACCCCCAATGCCTGCAACGCAAATTGTTCATCGGCTTCAAAGCGGATGATTTTAAACAGCCCAGACATGTCAAACAAGCGCTTGACCGTCGGCGACACAGCGCAAACGACCATTTGTCCACCGACGTTTTTTATTTGTTTATAGCGCCCTAAAATAACGCCGAGACCGGAACTGTCCATAAATGTCAATTGTCCTAGATTAAGTACAATGTGGCGGACGTTTCGGTTCTCAATGACGTCTGTCACTTGCTCGCGCAATTCCTCCGCTGTATGGTGGTCAAGCTCTCCAGAGAGGCGGACGATGAGCACGTCTTGCTTCACTTCCAAGTTGATCGCGAGACTCACAGCGCGTTCCTCCTTGTCCATTTCAGGATACGGAGAAGTTTCGCTGCCGCCCGCCAGAAATCCTGCTTCCTGACAAAACTAGTGGCCGTTCGCCAAAGAGGGCAAAAAGACGGCAAAAATTGACATTATCCCGCCTGAACGAAACGGCCGAACACACGCTTAAACAAATCCCAAAAACTGGCCTCTGCCACTGATTGGTTGGCGACGATCGGGCTGCGCAAAATCTCTTTTCCATCCTGTTTCAAAATCAGAACGCCAAGCTCATCGCCTTTTCGAATCGGCGCTTTCACGCCCTCTTTCACTTTAATCACTTTCTCGATTTGCTCAACCGACTGCCCTTTTTTCGTCAGCACCGACACCGGCTCCGACGTTACGGCCGCAACTGATGTTTGTTTTCCTTTGCTGACATCGACGCGGGCAACCGTTTCGCTGCGCTTGTACAATGGGTGGGTCTCGTATTGACTAAAGGCATAATCGAGCATTTTAGTAATTTGTGCGTTGCGTGATTTCGGCGTCGGTGCTCCGAACACAACGGCAATGACGCGCATGCCGTTCTTTTTCGCCGTCGCCGTCAAACAATATCCCGCTTCGCCCGTAAAGCCGGTTTTCAGTCCGTCAACCCCCGGATAAAACTTGACGAGCCGGTTCGTGTTCACAAGCCAAAACTTTTTATCCGTATTTTCACGCAAATAGTCCTCATACTTGCTTGTATATTTGGTAATGCCTTCATATTTCAACAGTTCACGCGCCATCATCGCCATATCATAGGCGCTGCTGTAATGTTTTTTAGCAGGCAAACCGGTTGTATTGACGAAATTGGTATCCTTCAAACCAAGTTCTTTCGCTTTTTCGTTCATCATTTCCACAAACGCTTCTTCCGATCCGGCAATCCGCTCCGCCATGGCCACAGAGGCGTCATTCGCTGAACCGATAGCGATCGCCCGCAACAGTTCATCGACTGTCATTTCCTCGCCTGGCTCAAGAAAAATTTGCGATCCGCCCATCGAAGCGGCGTACTCGCTTGCCCGCACACTCTCATCGTAGGAGAGTTTTCCTTCGTCGATCGCTTCCATGATTAAAAGCATTGTCATAATCTTCGTCATACTCGCTGGCGGCAGTTTTTCATGGGGATTTTTTTCATACAGCACCTTGCCGGTATCGCGTTCAATCAAGATGGCGGACTTCGCCTCGTCAGCCAATTCAGCCTTTGCCCCCTTCGATTCTTTCTCCTCGGCATACACGGAAAGGGGAAGGAAAAGAAGAAGCGGCAATAAAAGCAGACGGATGACTGTCGTTTTCATCTCCCAAACCTCCATTCTTTATACATGACATTTTTTCCAATGAAGATATTTTTATACAAACGAATCAAAAATAAAAAACGCCCGAAACGAACGTTTCGAGCGCTTTCCTTGAACCATATCTTCTTTTTTGTACATCGGCAACGACCTTTTCTTTACACGATCGTCTCATAAATGAGCGGCGGCGGGGCGACCGGCTGCGGCGAAAGTCGAATGGCGGCGGCAAGCTTTTCTTTCACGCTGTGCACGTCCGGCCGGCTGCTGTGGATCGTGGCAAGCGCCTCTCCTTTTTGTACACGGTCGCCTACCTTTTTATGGAGCATGATTCCAACCGCCAAATCGATCGTGTCCTCTTTTTTCGCCCGCCCGGCGCCAAGCCACATGGCAGCGGTGCCAACTTCATCCGCAGCAATCTCGGCAATATAGCCATCTTCACTAGCGGCAACGGCAACCGTATACGCCGCTTGCGGCAGTTTACCCGGTTCGTCGACGACTGACGGATCGCCGCCTTGGGCCGCTAAAAATGTTTTGAACGCCGCGATGGCGGAACCATCATAGATCGCTTTTTCAAGCAGGCGGCGCGCCTCGTCAAGTGACGGCGCCTTCTTTGCCAAGTAAACCATATGGCTGCCAAGCGTCAAACAAAGTTCCGTCAAATCGCGCGGACCGCTTCCTTTCAGCGCAGCGATCGCCTCTTTCACTTCCAAAGCGTTGCCGACCGCATAGCCGAGCGGCTGGCTCATATCGGAAATGACAGCCATCGTCTGCCGTCCAACGCGCTTCCCAATATCAACCATCGCCCGAGCCAATTCGCGAGCCCTGTCGAGTTCTTTCATAAACGCGCCGGCGCCTGTTTTCACGTCCAAGACGATAGCGTCAGCCCCAGCAGCGATTTTTTTGCTCATAATCGAGGAGGCGATCAGCGGAATGCTGTTGACGGTCGCGGTCACATCGCGGAGCGCATACAGCTTTTTATCCGCCGGCGTCAAGTCGCCGGTTTGGCCGATAATGGCGATCTTATTGTCATTGACGAGCTGGAGAAATTCCTCTTTGCTGATTTCGACATGAAATCCAGGCACAGACTCAAGCTTGTCGATCGTCCCGCCCGTATGGCCGAGTCCGCGTCCAGACATTTTCGCCACCGGCACGCCGACGGAGGCGACAAGCGGGCCTAAAACGAGCGTCGTCGTATCCCCGACCCCGCCTGTTGAATGCTTGTCAACTTTCACGCCACGAATGCCTGACAAATCGATGACTTCGCCAGAGTGCACGATCGCCATCGTCAACGCCGCCGTTTCTTCAGCGGTCATGCCGCGAAAATAAATGGCCATCGCCAGCGCACTCATTTGATAATCCGGAATGTCCCCATTCGTGTAACCGCGGATGATCCATTCAATTTCTTCATGCGTCAGCGCCTGCCCATCACGCTTTTTGGCAATCAAATCGACCATTCTCATCCCGATCACCTTTTCTCGTTATTTCGCCAGCTCGGCGACCACTGCTTTAATGAGCCGCAAAAAGTCCGCTTTCACCCGTTCGGCTGTCTCGACGACTTCATCATGGTGAAGCGGAGCGTCGGTCATGCCGGCCGCTAGATTGGAAATGCACGAAATGCCAAGCACCTCCATGCCAGCATGGCGGGCGACCACCACTTCCGGGACGGTTGACATGCCGACTGCATCACCGCCAAGCACGCGGATCATGCGAATTTCCGCCGGCGTTTCATACGACGGCCCGGTGTTGGCGACATACACTCCTTCACGCACGCGAATGCCGAGCTTTGCCGCCGCTTCTTTAGCGAGCTGGCGCAGACGCCGGCTGTACGCTTCGGTCATGTCCGGAAAACGCGGACCGAGCTCCGGATCGTTTGGACCGATGAGCGGGTTCGTGCCAAGCAAGTTAATATGATCAGAAATAATCATCAAATCGCCGGGGTGGAACTGTTCGTTCACGCCGCCGGCCGCGTTGGTCACGATCAGTTCACGGACGCCGAGTGCTTTCATCACCCGGACGGGGAACGTCACTTCGCGAAGCGAGTATCCTTCATAATAATGAAACCGTCCTTGCATTGCGACAACCGACGCCCCTTCAAGCCGACCGTACACGAGCTGGCCAGCGTGCCCTTCGACCGTGGACACCGGAAATCCGGGAATCTCCTCATACGGAATGCGAACCGCCTCTTCGATTTCATCGGCGAGCACGCCCAGTCCCGAACCAAGAATTAATCCGACGACAGGCGGCGCCGGCATACGCTGGTGCAAAACATCAACGGCTTTTTCAATGGCTTGTCGCTCCATTCCTTAAATTCCCCCTCTATCATCATTCTCATCATGCAATGGCGGTGGTTACGCTTGCTCCAATTCCGCTAAAAAGCTTGTTCCATAAGGCGGCATATGGACGTGAAAATTATCGGCGATCGTTGCCCCGACATCGGCAAACGTCTCGCGGATCGGGAGCGGCTTTCCGCCTTGAAAACGCGGGCTGTACACTAAAAGCGGCACATATTCGCGCGTATGATCCGTCCCATGGTGCACCGGATCGTTGCCGTGATCAGCCGTGATGATGAGCAAATCGTCCGCCGCCAGCCGCGGCAGCACATCAGTGAGCCGGGCGTCAAATTCTTCAAGCGCGTCGCCATATCCTTGCGGGTCGCGGCGATGTCCGTATTTGGCGTCAAAGTCAACGAGATTGACAAAACTGAGCCCGGTAAAATCCATGCCGAGCGTGTCGATGAGCTTATCCATTCCGTCCATATTCGACGCGGTCCGCAGTGACTGCGTTACCCCTTCATTATCGTAAATGTCGGCGATTTTCCCAATGGCGATGACATCATAGCCCGCGTCTTTCAGCTCATTCATCACCGTGCGGCCGAACGGCTTGAGCGCATAGTCGTGCCGGTTTGGCGTTCGCTCAAAGCGGCCCGGCATTCCAATGAACGGACGGGCGATGACGCGCCCCACCATATACGGCTCATCGCGCGTCAGCTCGCGGGCGATTTCGCAAATGCGATACAGCTCATCAAGCGGCACAACTTCTTCATGGGCGGCGATTTGCAAAACGGAATCGGCTGATGTATAAACGATGATCGCTCCTGTTCTCATATGTTCCTCACCGAGTTCTTCGATAATCGCCGTCCCACTCGCCGGCTTGTTCCCAATCACTTTCCGCCCGGTGCGCCGTTCGAGTTCGGCAATCAGTTCGTCTGGAAATCCGTCTGGAAAAACGCGGAACGGCTTGTCGATGCGAAGGCCCATCAGCTCCCAATGGCCGGTCATCGTGTCTTTGCCGGCCGATGCCTCTTTCATTTTTGTATAATAAGCGAGCGGATGCTCGACTTTTGGCACCCCTTGGATCTCACGAATATGGCTTAGACCGAGCTTAGCCATATTCGGCATATGCAAGCCGCTGCGATGTTCAGCGATATGGCCGAGCGTATCCGCCCCTTTGTCGTTATACTTCTCGGCATCAGGCGCTTCGCCGATGCCGACCGAATCAAGCACAATTAAAAATACACGCCGGTATATTGCCTTCACATTCATTCCTCCCGCTTGCAGTAAAAATCGTGTCTCTTCCTATCATCCCCACATTTCCGGTAAAACACGCCTCAATTGTACTGGTCAGAAGTCTGACAACTAGATCAATAGGAGAGCGCCTAGCGTACAGCAGCCGCCGTGGCTAAGCGCGCGGATGATACTGCTTATACACGTCTTTTAGACGCGTTTTCGTCACATGTGTATACATTTGTGTCGTCGAAATGTCGGCATGCCCAAGCAGCTCTTGAACGGCGCGCAAGTCGGCCCCGTTCTCAAGCAGATGAGTCGCAAACGAATGCCGGAGCGTGTGAGGCGTCAGCTCTTTTTCAATGTGCGCTTCTTTGGCAAGCCGTTTTAAAATTTTCCAAAACCCCTGCCTTGTTAAACGTTGGCCGCAATGGTTCAAAAACAGCGCCTCCGTTGCCCGCTTGCGCGGATTCACAAGCTGCGGACGCCCATGCTCCAAATAGCCGGTAAGCGCTTCAATGGCTATCCGGCCGATCGGCACGATCCGCTCTTTCCGACCTTTCCCATAGCAGCGGACAAACCCCATCGTCAAATGCACATCGCCTAAGTTGAGCTGCACCAACTCGCTGACGCGCATGCCGGTCGCATACATCAGCTCAAGCATCGCCTTGTCGCGCAAACCGAACGGCGTCTTTGGCTGCGGCGCCGCCATGAGCGCTTCGACTTCTTCTACGGACAGCACTTTCGGCAGCGTCCGCTCAAACTGCGGCGTTTCAATATGGACGGTCGGATCTTGTGCCGCCATTTTCTCCCGCAGCAAAAACTGGTGAAACGAACGAATCGATGCCAAATGACGGGCAATCGTCCTAGCTGACTGCCTTTGTTCACTTAAAAACTTTAAAAAATGAAGAATATGCAAACGCTCAACTTTGCCCCACGCCTCAATCTGCTCCACTTGGCGCAAATAGCGGGCATATTTATTTAAATCCCGTTCATAAGAAATGATCGTATTGTGCGCCAAGTTCCGCTCTACCGTTAAATAATGCAAGAAATCTTTTAGTTCATGTTCCAATGTCCTCTACTCCCCATCGCGATAAAAAAATAATAATCGGTTGAGCCAGTCCGGAGGCGGGCTTTCAATCGTCGATGCTTTCACCGCCGATCCTTCTGGTTCATCGTATCGGTGATAATACTCATACTCGCGATGAAACCATACAAGACTATAATAAAATAAAATGGTGCATCCCGTAAACAAAAGAAATACTTTCACCATTTGCCAAACCGTTTTCATGGCACCCTCCCCATCGGCTGCTTGCCCATTTGCTAGTATGAGGATATGCCATTTGTTTCCCTATTTATACACAAAAAACCTTTCCCACTGGAAAAGGTTTTTATTTTTCTTCATGTTTTTGTTGGCAGCGGTGACAGATCCCATGAAATGTCAAACGGTGGTCTTTAATTTTAAACTTCCACTCCCGTTCAACAATGGCTTCGACGTCCTCAAGCAAGTCTTCCTGAATTTCCGCCACCGATCCGCACTCGAGGCAGACAAGATGGTGATGGAAATGCGCCGCTCCTTCTTTGCGGAGGTCATAGCGCGATACCCCGTCCCCGAAATTGATTTTATCGACAATTTTCAGCTCGGTGAGCAGCTCCAGCGTCCGATAAACGGTCGCCAAGCCGATCTCTGGGGATTTTTCTTTTACGAGGAGGTAGACGTCTTCCGCACTTAAATGGTCTTCTTCATGTTCAAGCAGGACTCTTACCGTCGCTTCCCGCTGCGGCGTCAGCTTATAGCCGGCCGAGTGCAGCTGCTTCTTAATCCGTTCCACACGATCTTCCATGTTTTCATTCCTCCCTCGCCATTCACCTCCCATTATAACAAATGTATGAAGAAAGTATCAAAGTAAAATAACTATTACAAGAGAACAATAATGATTGTTATTTAATAATTATTATTAAATCCATCACCCATTTGACCGTCTGCTTCATCAATACTGGCGAGAGATACGCTTCCACCGCCGAGGAAACGATCAGCCCTGCAGCGATCGCTGCCATCGCCGCCGCATAGCGCATCACCATCGGGAACACCGGCTCGTGCGGCCGCTTCACAAACTGATTGCGCACCATCTGCAAGGAAAACGAAATTGAAATCACCCCCATCACAATGATGAGCGGAATGCCGACCAAGTTTTGCGGCATGACGGATGCAAACGATAATAAAAATCCTTGCCAGCTCATTTGATTGACCAAAAAGCCGACTGTAAAGCCGACGACAATCCCTTTTAAAAACAATAAAATAAAAATGATCGGCAGGCCGATGACGGAAATGCCGAGCACCCACATGAAAGCGATGTATTTGACGTTATGCATATAGCTTTGGCGGAACATATCATGGGCGCTCGCTAAATTATCTTTCGATACTTGTCCAAAAAATTGCGTCAAGTAATAGTACAAATCTTGCTTTTGGCTGAAGCCGAGGCTGTTGACGACGATGGCGCCAAAAATAACGCCCATTAAAAATAGGACGATCACAAATACGTATAGTGAGGCGTGTTCGCGCAAGTGAACAGCGACAGCCGATTTCAACGGATGGGTTTTCATCGTGCTTCGTCCTCCCATTTGTCTCTTAGTAGATTGTATGCCCATCCGCTTCACATATGACTGTTTTTCAAAAAAGCAGGATCGCTGGCCGGCAATCCTGCTTTCCACCGTCATCACTCCCCCTGTACACAGCCATCGGCCGCTTGTTTGTGCAGCCTGCCCCTCCCCCGCTCATTTTTTCTGCACTTTTCCGTATTTCCCGCCGCCGCCGGCTTCGATGACGAGCGCACCGCTACGGGCGAGTACGATCAGCCGCGCAAGCTTTTCCCCGACCGTCTCGGCGAGCTCTTCTTCCGCCGCCTCATGCAGCACGCGCATTTCTGTGCCAAAGCGGTCGAGCAGCTTTTCGTACGCCTTCGGGCCGAGACCGGGAATGAATTCAAGCGGCACTTGATAGACATACGGCGGCCGCTTCGGCCCATGCTCCGCCGTTTTCAACTCCTCAAGCCGGTCTGATACTCCTTTAATGAAGCGATGGTGGCCGCACGCCGAACAACGCTCGGCCTCAGGCAAGACCGGCGTCAGACAGCGCTCGCACACTGTCCGGTGGTATTTGCCGAGCTTCGGGTTTAAGCCATAGTTGGCGACGATCGCGCGCCCATCCTCTCCGCGGAACGCTTTTTCCAGCTCAGCAAACGTCGGAGCGGCAAGCCGCACTTGTTCATACTCGCGAGCGATTTTTCGCAATGAGTGGGCATCCGAGTTCGTTAAATACGGATAACGGTGCAGCTCGGCGATTTGGTCAGCCATCGCCGCATCAGCACTCAACCCAAGCTCGATGGCGTCAATTTGATCGGGGTCGAACACTTCCGTTAAACTGCGTTCGACCCCTTTTCCGTACAAACTTTTAAACGGAGTGAACGCATGCGCCGGGATAAACCAGCCGCCCCGTTCTTTCACCGTCGCTTGCAGCTCGCGCCCGGAAGCGTAAATGCGCTGCGAGCTGAGCGATACGTTTTTCACCCGTTCACCAAGCCAGCTGGAAAACACGCGCATCGCTTGAAGCGTCGGCAAAAAAACGAGAACGTGAATCGGTCCGTGGCAATGGTCGTCATACACTTCGATTTCACTGCCTAAAAGCAAGGTCACTTTCCCAGCACAGATGCCGCCTTCGTGATGTTCACACCATCCATATTCATCCATCGCCCGTTCAAGCTCATCAAGCACTTCCGGCACATGACTGTCAATGACACCAACCAGATCAATTCCTTTCACGCACTCCGCCTCATGCAAAATGTTCACTAGTGTCAGCGTCCGCGCCCCAGTAATTTTGACTGGGCGGCCGGAGGCGGTGCGGCCGATATGAATATGTAAATCGGCATAATAGCGTCCGAGGACGCCACCGTTTTTTCCGTTAGTCATCGTTCCCTAAGCGCACGGCGCAGCTGCAAATATTGCAAGGCATACGCCGTTTTCGCGTCGTAAATGTCGCGGCGTTCAAGCATGTTAAGCGCCTCCTCTAACGTCACTTCCAACAGTTCGACAAATTCGTCTTCATCCAACCCGGCGCCATCCTCGACTTTTTCGAGTCCTTCGGCGACATACAAATGGATGAGCTCGTCGGCAAATCCGGGCGATGTATAAAACGAAAGGAGATGGCGCATCGATTGGGCGCGGTAGCCGGTTTCTTCTTCAAGTTCGCGGCGCGCAGAAGCGAGCGGTTCTTCCCCATGCTCTAGCTTGCCCGCCGGGATTTCAACCAATGCACGCTCAAGCGCTTTTCGATACTGACGGACGAGGACGATCTTCCCATCGGGCAAGAGCGGCAACACCGCCACCGCCCCCGGATGTTTAATCACCTCGCGCTGGCTTGTTTTCCCATTTGGCAGCTCCACTTCTTCAACATATAGTTCGATGATGCGGCCGCTGAACAGTTTTTCTCGGCGGATGGTTTTTTCGTACAACTGATCCATTTTTCTTCTCCCCTATCGATTGATCAATTCTTTTCCATTGTACTACATATTTGGCCATTTTTTCGCCCCTCGTGTACAATGATCAGTGAGAAAGGAGCGGAAGATAATGAACAAACGACGCATCGGCACATCGGATTTGTACGTGAGCGAAATCGGGCTTGGCTGCATGTCGCTTGGCACCGATGAACACGAGGCGATTCGCCTTATTCACGAAGCGCTTGATCGCGGCATCAACTATTTGGATACAGCCGACTTGTACGACCGTGGCCTGAACGAAGAATTTGTCGGCAAAGCGGTGAAAGGAAAACGCGATCAAGTGATTATCGCCACCAAAGTAGGCAACCGTTGGCGACCGGACGGAAGCGGTTGGGATTGGGATCCGTCCAAAGCCTATATCAAGCAAGCCGTCAAAGACAGCCTGCGCCGCCTGCAAACAGACTACATTGACTTATACCAGCTCCACGGTGGCACGATTGACGACCCGATCGACGAGACGATTGCGGCATTTGAAGAGTTAAAGCAAGAAGGAGTCATTCGTTGGTACGGCATTTCCTCGATCCGTCCCAACGTCATTCGCGAATATGTGAAGCGTTCAAATATCGTCAGCGTCATGATGCAATATAGCCTGCTTGACCGCCGTCCAGAAGAGTGGTTCCCTCTCTTGCGCGAGCATAACATCAGCGTCATCGCCCGCGGTCCGGTCGCTAAAGGCTTGCTTACTGACCGCCCGCTCGAAGCGGCAGGAGCGGCGGTGAAAGAACACGGCTATCTCGACTACTCGTACAGTGAACTGCAAGCACTCATCCCGAGGCTGAAAGAGAAAACCGGGAAACGCCGTTCGTTAACTGCGACCGCGCTCCAGTTTTGCTTGTATGATCCGGTCGTTGCCGCCGTCATTCCAGGTGCGAGCCGGCTTGAGCAGCTGACAGAAAACATCGCTGCCGCATCCGCGCTGCCGCTTGACGCTGATGAATACGAATGGTTAAAACAAGCGACGAAGCGCTCGGTGTACGAAATGCACCGATAAACACAGGCGGTATAAGGAACGATCCAAACCGGCCGTGGCACTGGCCGCAAAAGTGTAAGAAGCAGGAAACGGTCTAGCATCACGTCGTCTGCAAAATCGGACCATAACACCGGCACGAAAGATCGGCATCAGCGCAGCACCATTCGTCTAAAAGCGGCTGTCGAGGCGATCAGCGCCCACCGCGCGCCCTAACTGAATAAAGAAGAAAAGAGCCCAAAGCGCCAACACGGTCGCTTGCGGGCTCTTTTTTCATCATGTAGGTAATGGATCGGGGACACACCTTGTCTCTACCTTATCGTTAGACAACCTCATCATCTACATACTTGTCCCTTGCCGCTCCCAAGCCGAACACCATCATGGCTGCACAAATTATCAACAGTAAAACGAGGGAAGGGATGAAATGACCGGCCTTATCGTACAGCGCACCAAACAACGGCGGGCCGGCCGCCGCTAGCAGGTAGCCGACGGACTGGGCCATGGCAGAAAGCTGGGCAGCCTCTAGCGGGCGGCGCGTCCGCAGCGTAAACAACATCATGGCAAGGGAAAACGACATGCCTGCACCTACACCGGCGAGGATCGCTCCCATCCATAGCCACCATCCTTGGCCGACTAACAGGGCGGCCGTCCCCGCCACTTTCAGCAGTACGGATGAAGCCATCAACACTTTTTGATCTTTCATCCGCTCCGCCAACATTGGAGATAAAAACATCATCGGCAGCTGAGCAAACTGGAAGAAAAACAGCAGCCAGCCGGCCGTATCGGCCGCCATTCCTTTTCCTTGCCCAAGCTCCGGCAACCACGTAATGACGCAGTAAAAGAAAAATGATTGCATTCCCATAAACAAAGTCACTTGCCAAGCAAGCCATGAACGCCAAAATGACGAGCGCCGGCTTCCCGAGGGAGCGCCAGCGGATTTCCGGCGTTGGATTTGCGGCAGCCAAATGATCATGGCGATGAAAGCAAGCAGCGCCCAAAAGCGAAGCGTCCCTTCCCAGCCAATCCCCCATCCATCAGCAAGCGGAACAGCAAGGCCGGAAGCGAAGGCAGCGCTGACGTTCATTGTTACCGTATAGACTCCCATCATTAAGCCGACGCGCATAGGAAACGCATCCTTGACAAGCGCCGGCATAAGGACGTTGTTGACAGCGATCGCCGCACCGATCAGCGCTGTACCGATAAACAGCCAAAAGCTGCCTGCGAGCGGGCGGATCAGTTCGCCCACGAGCAAGACGACGAGGGAATAAAATAGCGTCCGCTCCATTCCGATCCGGCGAGCAAACAGAGCGGCCGATGGCGCCAGCAAGGCGAAGGCCAGCAATGGAATCGTCGTCAGCGCCCCAACGGCCGCATAGGTGAGGCCGAGCTCCCGCTGCAATTCAGGCACGAGCGGGCCGACCGTGGTGATCGGCGCCCGCAAATTGGCAGCCAAGGCAACGACCGCGGCCACCATGAACGCCGGAGAGGCCACTGTGCCTGCCGCCGCAGTTTTTTGCCTCATCCATTTTTTCCTCCCTTACTTAAATTTGCGCCAGTCCAGCTCGCTTTCTTCAAGCAGTTCGGCAAACGACTTCTGTTCGTCGCGCCGGCGCGCTTCCTCGCGGCGCCGTGTTTCTTCCGCCGCCTGCTGCCGCTGTTGTTCCTCGGCAAGCGCCCGCTTTTTCGCAAGCAGCTTCGCTTCGACATCCGCGTCAATCCGGTCGGCGAGCGTCACCGTCTGCTGCTCTTGTTTCTTTTTCCGCCCCGCATATGTTTTCACCCTTTTCACCTCCTTGCATAACGGCCGCTCATTTGTCAAACGATACAACTAAACGACATCGAAAAGGAGAGATGACCAATGGCCAAAAACCGCGCTCAAAAAGGAAAGCCGTCCGCCGATACGGTCCAACCAGTGATCGCCAAAGAAGAACTGGAAAAAGCGATCCATCCGACAAAGCGGCAAAACAGCCCGCAATAATCGGCGGGTGATAGAAAAACCGTAACCGGCCCGGTTACGGTTTTTACAGCACTTCGGTAATGCGCGGCATATGCTCGCCAAGCCAAGCAATCGCGTCATCAAGCGTGGCAAACTCTTTCGTTTCAAACGTCATCTCATTTTGCAAAAGCCACACGTCCTTTTTATCGTGGTACGGACCGGCGACCGACCAATGCAGCAAGCTGTACGGGTCGTTTTCATGGGTGAATGACACCCATGTTTTTTGCTTCGCCGTCTCCGCCAGCTGCCGAAGTTTACCGTTCATCGTCCGTTCCCACCTTCACAAGCGGCATATGCCCGTTCAACATTTGCCCGGGGCTTTTTAGCTGAAAGGCGGTCGTACCGGGCTTGACATCGATCGTCATCGTCTCATCAAAAAAGATGAGCCGCGACCGCTCTAAAAGCATCGGAACGAAGTTTGTCTCAACGACAAGGTCGTCCTCATCGGCCTCGTCAACGAGCCATAGCGCCGGCACGCCGTCGACGACACAGCCGCAGCCGTCGGTGTCATATTTGAGCTTTAATTGCCGCCCCGATTTGGCTACAATAGGGGTGAGCCTTTCTTTTGCTGCATCAGTAAACGTGATGTTCACGCTCATCGTTGCTCCTTTTTCCGTTTGTTTCTTTATTATTCTACCTGTTGGCACGCAAGACTGTCAAAACGAAAGGGAGGAAACCCAATGGCAAAAGTGCAAATCAAAGTCAACGACAACGGTTCGCTCCGCATCACTGGCGATGTGGAGCTTTTGGACGGTGAAGGAAAGCCGTTTGTAACGAAACAAACGTTTTCCCTCTGCCGCTGCGGGCTGTCGAACAACAAGCCGTTTTGCGACGGCTCGCATAAAGGCCGCTTTCAGTCGGTCGTCCGCGCTCCGTCTCCGGAAACGGATGAACAGTGACAAGCGGCCGTTCCTTCCCACATCAAAAGACAAGGATTTCCTTGCCCAAGTTTCGCAACGGACGGTGGAACCGATGGATGAACGATGGCTGCAAAAACAAGTGCGCAACTGCTTGCGCCACTATGGCTACGACGATGAGATGATGCCGCTTAGCAAGGACGAATGGCGCGACCTTTGCGCCCGGATCGCCGCCGCCAAAGAAAAGCATCGAAACGCCGACATGTATGAGCTCGTCCATGACGCCGTTTACCGGTTTATTACGAGTGCTTGATTGACATCACTTCCACAGTAAAGCAAACGGCTGGCTCGCTCTATACGAAAGCCGGCCGTTTACTTTTGGAAAAACGCTCGTTTCGCCACTTTTTCCACAAGCCCTGGGGCGAGCCGGTACAGCCGGCTGCCCACCTCCATCCAACCCGGCATGTTCACTTCGCGCGTTGGCGTCATCATTGCGGCAACCACGCGCTTCGCCACCGCCTCCGGACGAAGCATCCAGCGCGACACGCTGCGTACATAGTCGCCCGCCTCATCCGCCCGATCAAAAAATGGAGTTTCGACCGGCCCTGGGTTGACGGTCGTGACAAAAATGCCAAAGCGTCCTGCCTCAAGGCGGAGGCTGTCGGTAAAGCCAATAACCGCGTGTTTCGTCGCGGAATAGACGCTCGACTTCGGGGTTGCGATTTTGCCGGCTTGCGAGGCAATGTTGATAATATGGCCGCTTCCTCTCTCTTTCATATGAGAATACACCGCTTTCGTGCAGGCAATGAGGCCGAAGATGTTGACGGCAAACATCGCTTCCATCTCGGCTAAATCAATGTCTTCGACGTAGCGGAAAACGCCAAAGCCGGCGTTATTAACGAGCACGTCGATGCCATCAAGCTCCTTAAGCAGCCGGGAAAATACCGCCTCAACCATCTCGCGGTCGCTCACATCAAGCACCATATGCGGCGCGGATACACCGTACTGCGCCTTCATGCGCGCGCTTATTTCCTGAAGCCGCTCAGCATTCCGCGCCAACAGCACCGGAACCGCCCCTTGGCGCGCTGCTTCGTAAGCAATCTGCTCGCCAATGCCGCCGGACGCCCCGGTAATGACGACATGGCGCCCCTTCAACCGCACACCGACACCCCCGCCGCTTCATAAATGTAATGGCCTTCTTCCTGTTTTTTTCTTACATAGCCATTCGCTTCCAAGTAATCGAGCTGGCCGATCGTCTCGGACATCGTCAGCATGAGCTGACGTTCGTAAGCCGTAGGGAACAGCTTTTGGCACACGTCAAACACCGTATGCGGACGTTCTTTCACCATTTCGAGCACCCGCTCGGCGCGCTGGTGCTGCTTGGCAAGCCGCTCGCGAACGAGCGCCGGAATATCGGTCGCATCCTCGCCATGGCCGTTTAACGAGCGAGCGATGTCATACTTCAGCATTTTTTGGAGTGATTCATTATACTGCAGCAACGGTTTCGGCCGCCTAGTTTCCCCTTCCGCCGGCGGCTCCATCATCGGGTTTGGGGAGATGTGCAAAAGCAAATGATCGCCGCCGATCAACAGCCCGTCATCCTGGCGGTAGAGGGCGATATGGCTTTGCGCGTGCCCCGGCGTTTCGATGACCTGCCACCCGGGCATTCCCGGCACTGCATCCCCTTCAGTGACGGCGATATCGACCGTCCGTCGGCTCGCGTATCGAAGCGATCCGCCTTCTTTGGACAGCTGGCTGAACAAGCGGCGGTCGACGCCACATTCAGAAAAAAATTCCTCAAAAAATCGAACGTACCAATCCACAAACGAGCGGTCGCGGCGCAAAAACGGATCGGCTTTCGGATGGCCGATGACCGGCGCATGCGGAAAATAATCAAGCAAACCAACGTGATCCGGATGATGATGAGTAATGACGATTTGCTCAATATCTTTCGGCTGATAGCCGATCTCACCAAGACATTGCACGAACCGCTCCCATGCTTCCTCTGTTTTCACCCCGGCATCGACCAACGTCAGCCGATCGCCGGCGATCACATACATATGCACATCCCCGACCGGAAACGGCGTCGGCACCGTGATTCGATGCACTCGTTCCTTGTTCATCCCATTCCCTTCTTTCCCTTAAGTTCATTAATGATCCCGCTCAAATGGTTTGATTTAAAATGAATGGCTATTCATTATATTGTATTTTACAGTTTACAATGATTTCATCCATTTGTCATGCCTTTTTCTTCCGCATGCTTGAAATTGCAAAAAAATTCACTCTCCTCTCTTGACAATCACGCTTGTCCCGCGGCATAATGACAAATAAAATCACGATACAGCAAAAACGGCGATGAACAGGGCCAGTAAACCGGAAATGGCAGCCAGAGAGCGAAGCCCACGGCTGGGAGGCTTCGTTGCCCTCTTTGCGGTTGAACCTACCCTAGGAGCTGTTAGGCCAACCTAAACGCCTTCCCAGCGTTATCGGGGCAGAGTCGGGCTCGTTTGGCGCATGCCAAACGAACCAAAAAAGGTGGTACCGCGGAAACGAAGGTTTTCCGTCCTTTTGCAGGACGGGAAACCTTTTTCTTTTGCTTTATAACAAGAAAAAGGAGAGTGAATGCGATGACAACCACACGATCCATCGCCTTCATCGGCGCCGGCTCGATGGCAGAAGCGCTCATCGCCGGCATGACGAAAACATTTTGCCATCCGGCGCAAATCGTTGTAACAAACCGACAAAACCGCAACCGGCTCGAGGAGCTCAAGCACACGTACGGCGTCCGCACCGCCCAAGACGCACGCCACGCTGTCGCACAAGCGGACACCGTTATTTTGGCCATGAAACCGAAAGATGTCGCTGAAGCGATGGCCGCTGTCGCGCCGGCCATTCGCTCGAACCAGCTCATGTTGTCGCTGCTTGCCGGCGTCACGACCGAGACGATCGAACGGCTCGCCGGACGCGATATCGCCGTCGTGCGCGCCATGCCAAACACATCCGCCGCCGTTGGTTTATCAGCGACCGCGATCGCCGGCGGACGGTTCGCCTCTGAGCAGCATCTTGAAACGGCCAAGCAGCTGTTTGAAACGGTCGGGATCGTCACCATCGTACCGGAGCGCGACTTGCATGCAGTTACCGGCTTGTCGGGAAGCGGCCCGGCGTACGTCTATTACTTAGTCGAGGCAATGGAAAAGGCGGCGGCCGACATCGGCCTTGAGCGTGATGTTGCCAAACGGCTCATTTTGCAAACGATCATCGGCGCAGCAGAGATGCTAAAAGCATCCGACAAACACCCGTCCGTCCTGCGCCGCGAAGTCACAAGCCCGGGCGGCACGACCGAAGCCGGCATCAGCGTGCTTGAGCAATACCGATTTCAAGAGGCGATCGCCGCCTGCATCCGCCGGGCGACTGTCCGCTCTGAAGAGCTCGGCAGCGCTCTGCTCGCTGCACTTGCCGAATCGTAGCCGTCTGCGAAAGCTCACATCGAACGCCGCGGCCATTTGCACCAGGCCGCACAAGGCGGCAGTCCGTTTCATTTTGTTTTTGGCAGACAGCATGTTATCATTCAGTCATGAATCATTCATTGGCATGGAAAGGAGCTGTTTGCCATGAATACTGTATTGTTTTCGCCGTATACCATCCGTGGGCTGACGCTGAAAAACCGGATCGTTATGTCGCCGATGTGCATGTATTCGTGCGAGACGAAGGACGGAACGGTGCGCACGTGGCATAAAATCCACTACCCGACACGCGCCGTCGGCCAAGTCGGTCTCATCATCGTCGAGGCGACCGGTGTCACGCCACAAGGCCGCATTTCTGAACGCGACTTAGGCATTTGGAGCGATGACCATATCGCCGGACTTCGCGAACTCGTTGAACTCGTGAAAGAACATGGAGCTGCCATCGGCATCCAGCTGGCCCACGCCGGGAGAAAGTCGCAAGTACCGGGAGACATCATTGCCCCGTCCGCTATTCCATTCAATGAATCGTCGCCGACGCCGAAAGAAATGACGAAAGCTGACATCGAAGAGACGGTGCAGGCGTTCCAAAACGGCGCCCAGCGGGCAAAAAAAGCCGGCTTTGATGTCATCGAAATCCACGCCGCCCACGGTTACCTCATTAACGAATTTTTATCGCCGCTCTCCAACCAGCGTCAAGATGAATACGGCGGCTCGCCGGAAAACCGATACCGCTTTTTGGGCGAGGTGATCAGCGCAGTTCGCGAAGTGTGGGACGGTCCGCTGTTCGTCCGCATTTCGGCGTCCGACTACCATCCGGGGGGGTTGACAGCAAAAGACTATGTCCCGTATGCCAAACGGATGAAAGAACAAGGAGTTGACCTTGTCGATGTCAGCTCTGGCGCCGTTGTGCCGGCGCGCATTGACGCCTATCCCGGCTACCAAGTGCCGTTTGCCGAACTGATCCGCCGCGAAGCGGACATCCCAACCGGCGCCGTCGGCTTGATTACCTCTGGATGGCAGGCTGAAGAAGTGTTGCATAACGGCCGCGCCGATCTCGTCTTTTTAGCGCGGGAGCTGTTGCGCAACCCGTATTGGCCGTACGCCGCTGCCAAGGAGCTTGGCGTAAAAATCGAAGCGCCGGAGCCATACGAGCGCGGCTGGCGGTTTTAACGCGGGACTGAAAACGAAACGAAATCAGCGGCAAGCTCGGTGTTCAGAAACACGCGGCGCGCTTCGTCCAATAACTTGAACGCCGCTTCACCCTGATAGCGCGAGCTGATGTGGGTTAAAATGAGCCGTTTCGCTCTGGCCCGCCTCGCCACCTCGGCCGCGTCGATGGTCGTGGAATGGAAATAGTCATGAGCGAGCCGCTGTTCCGCCGCGGCAAACGTCGCCTCGTGGATGACGACATCGGCCTCACGCGCCAGTTCAATCGCCGCTTCGCAAAAGCGGGTGTCACCTAAAACGACGACGATCCGCCCCTTTTGCGGCGGCCCGACAAACTCGCGTCCGTCAAGCACCGTGCCGTCATCCAACACGACCGTTTTTCCTTGCTTAATCTCTTGATAAATCGGACCGGGGCGGACGCCGAGCGCTTTCAGGCGGCCAGCCAAGAGCGGGCCAGGCAAGTCTTTTTCCACAACGCGGAAGCCATAAGACGGCATGCCGTGATCGAGCCGCTTCGCGATGACTTGAAACGTTTCATCGTCAAAAATAATGCCTTCCTCGATCTCGGCAATGTTCAGTTCATAGCGCAGCCGCGTCCCACTGACGCAAAGCGCCGTCTCCACAAACTCGCGAATGCCTTTCGGGCCGAAAACTGTAAGCGGCGTCTCGCCGCTTTGAAACGAGCGGCTGCCAAGCAGCCCCGGCAAACCGAATAGATGATCGCCATGCAAGTGCGTAATAAAAATATGCTCGATGCGGCGCGGACGAATGGCGGTATGCAAAATTTGATGTTGCGTCGCTTCGCCGCAATCAAACAGCCACGTCGCCCCCCGCTCTTCGAGCAGCTGCAAAGCGATGGACGACACGTTGCGCTCTTTCGCCGGCACGCCGGCGCCAGTGCCTAAAAACAGCAATTCCAAGCTCATTCACTCCTTGTCTCGGTCATCATTGCCTGTTGTTAGCGTACCAATGTCGGAACGGCTTTTCAACTTTCTTTTTCGCTCTATATAGATGCCTTTTGAATCTTTACCATTGCAAGCTTTTGCCTCGTCTTGGATTGACTGTCGAACGACCGAACAACGCCGCTTCCAGGTCCATCGATGTGGCTGGGAAGCAGGCGGTTGTTCGCTCTTCCGTTACGCCTTGGCGTGACAGAGGCAAGCCACAGGTTTGCTTCGACAGTCAAAAATGGACAAACGGCTTTTCCGTCAAGGATACGTTCAACTTCTTCGTTGCATCTATATCAACCGCCGGCTCAGCACCGTGCGGTTTCATGAGTCAACGCGCTTTGCTGCCGGAACGCAACAAAGTATTTGCGTTCCGGCCGGTAAAACTCTACAATGATTTCACTGAAGAGATAAATTTGGCTAAAGCGAGGTACATATGGTGGACAACATGAAACCGAAATCGATCATCGTCATTTTCGGAGCGACAGGAGATTTGGCAAAGCGGAAGCTGTTTCCGTCTATTTACCGCCTGTATGAAAAAGGACATTTGAACGAGCGATTTGCTGTCGTCGGCGTCGCGCGTCGCCCATTGTCAGCCGACGAGTTCCGGAACTATGTACGCGACTCGGTCGAAACGGCGTTTCACCAAAAGCTCGACAACGGACGATTCGTCTCCCATTTTTATTACCACCCGTTCGACGTAACAGAGGCCGAGTCGTACCAGCGCTTAAAGTCGCTCCTCGAACAGCTCGACGGCACATACAAGACCGAAGGCAACCGCATCTTTTATTTGGCGATGGCGCCGGAATTTTTCGGCACCGTTACTTCCCGCTTGCAGTCGGAAGGATTGACGGAAACGCACGGCTTTAAGCGGCTCGTCATCGAAAAGCCGTTCGGGCACGACTTGGCGAGCGCCGAGAAGCTGAATGACGAGATTCGCCGCGTCTTTTCCGAGCGGGAAATCTACCGGATCGACCATTACCTTGGCAAAGAAATGGTACAAAATATCGAGGTGATCCGCTTCTCAAACGCCATTTTCGAGCCGCTTTGGAACAACCGGTTCATCGCCAACATTCAAATCACATCGAGCGAAACGCTCGGCGTCGAAGACCGCGGCCGCTATTACGACCATTCCGGAGCGCTGCGCGACATGGTGCAAAACCATATGCTGCAAATGGTCGCTCTTTTGGCGATGGAGCCGCCGATCAAATTAACGACCGATGACATCCGCCATGAAAAAGTGAAAGTGCTGCGCGCCTTGCGCCCGATTTCCCACGATGAAGTCGGCCGCTATTTCGTGCGCGGCCAATACGGGAGCGGGGTGATTCACGGCAAAGCCGTGCCGGCGTACCGCGAGGAGCCGAACGTCGATCCAGACTCGAACACGGAAACGTTTGTCGCCGGGAAGCTCCTGATCGACAACTTCCGCTGGGCCGGCGTGCCGTTTTACATCCGTACTGGCAAACGGATGGCGGAAAAATCAACCAAAATCGTCGTCCAATTTAAAGATGTGCCGATGAACTTATACTATCGGACGAACGAAACGATCGCCCCGAACTTGCTCGTCATCCACATCCAGCCGGATGAAGGGATCACCCTTCATCTAAATGGCAAAAAAACGGGCGAATCGACGACCATAACAGCTCCATTTCAACTCGACTATTGCAACAATTGCATCGACGGCATCAACACGCCCGAAGCGTACGAAAAGCTGCTGTACGACTGCATGCGCGGCGATGCGACAAACTTCACCCACTGGGATGAGGTGGCGGCGTCATGGCAATTGATCGACCCGATTTCTGAAGTGTGGGCCAACACGAAAGCCGCCGATTTCCCGAACTATGAAGCCGGTTCGATGGGGCCGAAAACGGCGGATGAACTTTTGCAAAAAGACGGCTTCCATTGGTGGCCGATTGAACATCCGAGACCGTAATGAGCGAATGGGCGCCAACCGTTAATTTCCTTCTTTACACTGCCCAAAACTTGACAGCCAACAATCTATAGGGCGAAGCGGCCCCTTCCATTCCGAAACGAAAAGGAGCGAAGAAACGATGAAAATGTATGATGTCACCGCCCCAATCTATGAAGGCATGCCCGTATACAAAAACAAGCCGGAAAAACAGCCGAAGCGCACGACGGTGACAAGCGGCTATGTGACCGAATCGCGCATCGACATGGATGTGCACACCGGCACGCACATTGACGCCCCTCTCCATATGGTCGAAGGCGGCGCCACATTTGAAACGATTCCGCTTGACCGCCTCGTCGGGCCGTGCAAACTGTTTGATTTGACGCATGTCAACGACCGGATCACGAAAGACGACATCGCTCATCTGGACGTTCAAGAAGGCGACTTCGTTCTGTTTAAAACGAAAAACTCCTTTGATGATGCGTTTAACTTTGAATTTATTTTCGTCGCTGAAGATGCCGCCCGCTATTTGGCTGACAAATCAATCCGCGGCGTTGGCATTGACGCGCTTGGCATCGAGCGGGCGCAAGAAGGCCACCCGACCCATAAAACGCTCTTTTCGGCCGGCGTTATCGTCATCGAAGGGCTGCGGCTGAAAGACGTCCCCGAAGGCAAGTATTTCATGGTCGCCGCCCCGCTCAAGCTCGTCGGCACCGATGCCGCCCCGGCGCGCATCTTGCTGTTTGACCGCGAACCGTAAAAAAAGCCGATCCCATTAAGGGATCGGCTTTTTACGATTCGTTCTCATATCGCTTTCGTTACATTCAACAGGCACTTTGAGATTGTAGCGAGAACAATATGGATTTGATTGATGCGTAGATTGCTGCTCATCAAGGCGAATCCAGCTGAGGATATTGTTGAGACAACCATTTTCCACGATGAGACATTCGCCACCGGCATCCAAAGAACTGATAAAAAGGGGCGGGGCTTCCCCGCCTCTTTTTACAGCTCTTCCCCATTCGTGCGGATGACGCGCTGGAACCAGTAGAAGCTTTTTTTCTTATAGCGCTTCAAATCACGCAAGTTCTCATCGTCGCGATTGACAAAAATGACGCCGTAGCGCTTGCGCATCTCCCCTTGCGAGCTTAACAAATCCGTCGCCCCCCACATCAAATAGCCGATTACCTCGACTCCTTCTTCCATCGCCAGCTTCATCTGTTCGATATGGCGACGCATATAGTCGATCCGCTCATCATCTTCGACCGTGCCGTTCTCATTCAGCTCCTCTTCCAATCCGATCCCGTTTTCGGTGATGAAAATCGGCATCTGATAGCGGGCGTACACATCTTTCAACGCAAGGCGCAAGCCGATCGGATCGATCGCCCAGCCCCACTTTGTCTTTGGCAAATAGGGATTCGGTTCAAGCCCTTTGACGATCCGTTCCTCCTGTTCCTGATGGCGGACGATTTGGCTTTGGTAATAGCTGAACGACAAAAAGTCGACCGTCTGCGTGCGCAGCAATTCCTCATCGCCTGCATCAAGCGGCAAGCGAATCCCCTTTTTCTCCAGCTGATTCGCTACATAGCGCGGATAGGCGCCGCGGGCGAACACATCAAAAAAGAAATCGCTGAGCAGCTCTTTTGCCTGCACGTTCGCCAAAGCGTCTTCCGGGCGGCACGTCGCCGGATATGTCGTCAAATACGTCACCATCCCACCAATTTTTGCCTCTGGTGCGATCTCGCGCAGCGCCTTCACCGCCTTGGCGTGGGCGATAAAAACATGATGGCAGACGCGATAGGCAAACGCTTCCGGGTCTTCATCATCTGGACAGATCGCCCCCCATAAATGCGGGTTTTCCAGCACTAGGTTTTGTTCATTGAACGTCAGCCAATAGTTCACTTTCCCGTGGTAGCGTGCAAACACAGTACGCGCGTACCGTTCAAACAAATCGACGACTTTCCTTGATGCGAAGCCGTTGTATTTTCTCGCCAAGGCCAGCGGCAAGTCGAAATGGTACAGCGTAATAACCGGTTCGATGCCGTTCGCCCTCAATTCATCAAACACGGCGTCATAAAACGCCAAGCCCGCTTCATTCGGCTCCCCTTCTCCGTCTGGAAAAATGCGCGTCCAAGCGATGCTCGTCCGGTAGGCGGTAAAGCCGAGCTCCTTGAACAACGCGATGTCTTCTTTGTAGCGATGGTAAAAGTCAACCGCCACTTTCCAATCGGAATGGCCTTCCGGAATCGGGCGCGCATCGACGATCGACAGCCCTTTGCCACCTTCGTTCCACGCCCCTTCCGTCTGGAACGACGTCACCGCCCCGCCCCATAAAAAGTTGTCGGGGATGATCGATTTGCGCTGTTGTGACATGGAACGACCCTCCTATCTGTGAACGGACGTGTTTCTGTGATTGAACGCCTTGAACATCATCCTTGTATGGCATCGTTATAAAACTAGACGGGCGGAGGTGCAAGCCCGTCTAAACGTTGTGAACACTTTTTGGTTCGCTTCTTTTCCATGCCGCTCTGGCAAAGCACCCGTCTCCCCAAGCAACGGCGGTTTATCGAGACGGTTTTTGCTTAATCAAATAATGGTTGGCAGCCACTTTTCGATACGTGAAGATCATTCCATCATCCCCAGCCGCTGCAAGCAACGCTTCCGATGACAAATCGGCGATTTTCGTTCCTGTTGCCCGGTTATAAATGGCTCGACTGGTAATGATATATTGACGGCTCGCCGCCCGCAACGGCTCCGGAAATTGTGCGGCCACCAATGCGCCAGAATGGGCTGGATGGATGCGCGCCTTTCCGTAAAAAATCTCCCCGCCGTTCATAAAAAAGGCATCGTCCCCTCCAGGGAGGGACAACAGTTTCGAAACATGCCAATCGGAAAGCCGCACCGCATACAGGGCGTGATCCGATGTTCCTTCCTGTCCGACATACAATACATTTTGTTTTTTGTCATATACAATCATCGGATTGATGAATGCCTTCGGGATCCGCCATTGTTTTTTCGTCTTCATATCATAAACGGCAATCGCTCCCGTCAATGTGCGGCTATTGTCGGTGAAGAAAATTTTCCCGCCCCCGATCGCCAATGTGCGCGGAGCAGCGATCAGCGGCACCGTTCCAAGAAACCGCATTGTTTTGGCGTCGTAAATCGCCACTTTCGTCGCTCCCGATAGCGCAACATACACCTTGCCGCCATCAATTTGTACATCCGTCGGCTGCGGTCCGGGATGAATTTCTTTCACTATTTTCATGTCGCTGGCGCGAATGACAAACAGTTTGCTGTCTTCGGCGGACAACACATACAACCATCCGGTCGACGAATCATAAGCCAAATGGGAAATGGGGACATTGGTGAAAGCATAATGGGACGATCGAACATAATAGCTCTCATCGGCCGGCAATGGATATTTATAAATTCGATTTTCCCCTTCTTTGATCAAATACAAATTGTACTTTGCATCCATCAACGCATAGTTCGTCGGGAATGGAAGCGCGTTTATCTTAGCAGAGGTGTAACGGTCATACACCGCCTTATTTGTCACCACGTAGGCCCCTTGAACATCTAAAACGGGGCCGTTATAACAGTCGTGCACCATGTTGATATTTCCGGCATCAATGCGCCTTCCCGCAAAAAACACATCGCTTCCGTCAACGATGAGCGGATGGATGGGCGCGTTGCCTCTCGGACCTTGATACGAAACTCGCTTCACCACCTTCAAATCGGACAGGCGCAATACCGCTAAATCAGGAATGGAAACATTGCGGCCGATGAAGGCCAGACCTCGCTTCTCATCGAAAAACAACGTATTTTCCTCTGAAAAAACGGAAAAAAAGTTAGGATCAGCAATCAGCCGGCTTGTTTGGCGTTTCGCCGCCAAATCCCACATGTACATCTCATACGTCGTCTTCCCGCGCCCGTACTGCTTTCCGAAAGTTACGATTTTGTTGCCTAATAGGCCAAACGGCAATCCGTTATACGGGGCTCGTTGAATCAGCCGTTTCGTTTTGACGTCAAAAACGTCTATCAATGTTTCAGACGGCACATACAGCTTCCCGTCCCGCAAAAGAAGAGTGACCGACCGCTGGGCATATTTCCGCCATAAAGCGCTGTATGCCCGCAGAGAAACGGGTTCCTGCTTTTTGATCGACAATGTGCTCGCTTCAATAAATAATAACATCCCCTTTTCCGTGAGCGCATAAATATACCCATTTTGATCATCCATGACCCAATCGAGCACGCGCCCAGGAAGCTGTTGCGTACGCGGTCCCGCCGCTTCCGCTTTAGCGGAAGGAAAAACATGGAAAAGACAGATAAACAAGAAGAGACAAAATAAAAAACCTTTCCTAAATGTTGTTCCCATTCCAATCCCCCGTCAAACGATGATTGCTAATTCCTATACATTCCTTGCGCATAGCATAGCTCAAACAATCGAGCACCGACATTTGACCATTCCTTATCCATCCTCAATATCCATGATAGCCCACCGTTGATCATCACTTCAAGCTCTTTTTGCCATACGCACCCCGTTCGGCCGCATACACCAACTGCCGCCAATCGCTGTTTTTTCATGAATGGCAAGGCGACGAACATGATCATGTTGGTCTCTCATTGCTTTCCCATCTTCCGGGCGGTGAAAAACCGTTGTTTCCCTTGATCGATCGGTGAATGCGTGAAAAGCAGGACGGATGCGACAAGGTTTTTCTATTTGCGAAACCAAGCTGGTAAGCGATATACTCCCTTCCATCACCAACCTCTTAGAAGACTGGTGGAAAACCGCTGTTTCCCTTGATCAATGAGTGAGCGTGGGCAAAGAAGGATCGATGCAACAAAGTTTTCTATTTGCGAAACAATGCTAGGAAACGGTATGCGCTGTAAATCACCATCCTTCTAGTCTTCTTTTCCCCCCGCGTTCAAACAAGTATAATGAAAACAGAGTGTTGAATCGAAACGAGTGTGGTGAGAGAAAATTGAACATTTTGCTCATTGAAGACGACGCCACGTTGTTTCAAGAAATCAAACAACGTCTCGAACAATGGTCATACAACGTTTGCGGCATCCGTGATTTCAGCCGGGTGATGGAGGAATTTTCGCACTGTCAGCCACACCTTGTCATCATTGACATCCAGCTGCCGAAATTTGATGGATTTCACTGGTGCCGCCAAATCCGCGCGCATTCGAACGTCCCGATCTTGTTTTTATCGTCGCGCGACCATCCGACCGACATGGTCATGTCCATGCAGCTTGGCGCGGATGATTACATCCAAAAGCCGTTTCATTTTGACGTGCTGATCGCGAAAATTCAGGCGCTGCTCCGCCGCGTGTACGATTACAATACAGGCCCCATCCACCTGCAAACGTGGTGCGGCGCCACCATCGACTATGCCAAGAGCACGGTCACCAATGAACAAGGAACGGTGGCGTTGACGAAAAACGAACTGTTGATTTTAAAACATCTGTTGAACAAGAAAAACACGATTGTAACGCGGACAGAACTGATCGAGCAGCTGTGGGAAGACGAACGGTTTATCAGCGACAACACGCTGACTGTCAATGTCAACCGGCTGCGGAAAAAGCTTGACGAACTGGACTTGGGCCGTTTCATCGAAACGAAAGTGGGACAAGGATATATGGCAAAGGAAGAGGGGATCGACTCATGATCAAAGACTACTTGATGGAACGAAAAAGCTGGCTTGTCTTCTTTGGGTTTCTGGAGCTGTTCATTCTGTTTGTCGCTTATCTTGATCCGACGATTCCCTTTTCCTCCGCTCTTTATATCGTCTTTTTAACATCCATCCTCTTTGCTGTCTTTGCCATCATCCGTTGGAAAAAAGAAACAGCATTTTATCAACGGCTGCAAACGTGCCATCTTGCCTTGGACCCCGCTTCCAGCCTGCAGGCGGCAAGTCCGTTCGAACGCATCGTTGAGCGCGCCATGGCCAGCCAAATGGACCAATGGAAACAGGAACTGGCCGTATGCCGAACAGCGTTGGAACAAGAGAGAGATGAACTGCTGACATGGATTCACGAAATGAAAACGCCGCTGACGGCCATGCGGCTCATGATCGAACGAGTCGAGGAGGAAAACACCAAATCATCGCTCCTGTACGAATGGCTGCGCGTTCATTTGCTGCTTGATCAGCAGCTCCATCAGCGGCGGCTCCCTCACATGGAAAACGATTTATATATTGAACACGTCGAGCTCAAGCCGCTTCTCATCAATGAAATCAAACCGTTGCAGTCATGGTGCATGCAAAAAGGCATCGGCTTTGATCTTCAATTGAACGTCCGCTCGGTGCTCAGCGATGCCAAATGGCTTTCGTTTATCATCCGGCAAATCATGACGAACGCGGTGAAATATAGCGAGTCTTGCGACATTATCGTGAAAAGTTTTCTGGAGAACGGCCATATCCACTTGCAAATTCAAGATTTCGGTCGCGGCATTGATCCAAAGGACTTGCCGCGCATTTTTGACAAGGGCTTCACCTCCACCGCCGAACACCAAAACGAAGCGGCGACGGGGATGGGGCTGTATTTGGCGAAAAAAGCCGCCCAACCGCTTCTGCTTGACTTTCACGTCGAATCTTCACCGGGGCGCGGGACGGTCTTTACCATTGTATTTCCCAAGGAAAATGAGCTGATCCGAATGCACAGCATGTGACAAAACTGTCACATGCTGTCTTGTTTTGTTCGACCAAACAAAGGAGAAAAGGAACCATTTTTTTTATGATAGAAACGAAGGAGGGGAAACAGGAGATGACGATATTGCAAGCAACCAACATCCGCAAAATTTACGGAACAAAGAAAAACCAACAAGAAGTGCTCAAAGGCATTGATTTGTGCGTGGAGAAAGGAGAGTTTCTCGCGATCATGGGCCCATCAGGATCAGGGAAGACGACACTGCTCAACGTCCTTTCTTCGATCGACCGCGTGAGCGAAGGCGCCATTTTCGTCGAAGGAACGAACATCGTCGCCATGAAAGACCGAGAGCTGGCGGAATTTCGCAAGCGCCATGTCGGATTCATTTTTCAAGAGTATCATTTGCTTGACACGCTGACGGTGAAGGAAAATGTCCTTTTGCCTTTATCGATTACGAAAACGCCCAAGCGAGAAGCGGAAAAGAAATTTGCCGAATTGGCGTCTGAACTTGGCATTATTGACATCCAAAACCACTATCCAAGCGAAATTTCCGGTGGGCAAAAACAGCGCGCGGCCGCGGCGCGGGCGTTCATCCATGAACCGAGCATCATTTTTGCCGATGAGCCGACCGGCGCACTCGATTCGAAATCGGCTTCCGATTTATTGCACAAGCTGCAAAAACTCAATAAACAACGGAAGACGACGATCATCATGGTCACCCATGATCCGGTCGCGGCCAGTTTCTCGAGCCGTGTCGTTTTTATCAAAGACGGACAATTGTATACGCAACTGTATAAAGGAACCGAAACGCAGCAGCAGTTTTTCCAAGCCATTATGCAAACGCAAGGCGTACTGGGTGGTGTTCGGCCATGAGCATGAAGCAACTCTTGTTCCGCAACTTGAAACAAAACATTCAACATTATTATTTGTATGTGTTCGCCTTAATGTTTGCTTCCGCCTTGTATTTCTCGTTTGTCACGCTGCAATATGACCCAGCGCTTGATGTCATTAAAGGAGGAATAAAAGGAGCGGCGGCCGTCCGCACGGGCGCGGTGCTTCTTGTCGTCATTGTCGCCGTCTTTCTCTTATACGCCAACGCCTTGTTTATCAAACGGCGCAGCCATGAGATCGCTCTGTTGCAACTGATTGGCATGACGAAACGAAACATCTTTTTGATGCTGGCGGCCGAAAACGTCATTCTTTACTATGGCACACTCATCATCGGCATATTGATGGGATTTGTCGCTTCCAAGCTGTTGATGATGATTTTGTTTAAAATCATCGATATTCCGCTAGCGGCATCTCTTTCCTTTTCCGGTCGAGCATTGGTGCAAACGTTGATTGCGTTCAGCGTGATTGATGTCCTCATGATGGGGATGAACCGCTTGTTTCTCAAAAAACAGACGATTCTATCTTTGTTCCTTACTACATCTACAACCGAAGCAAAACACATCTCCGTCTGGAACATGGTCGTGGGGCTGGCGGGAATCATCCTCATCGGCAGCGGCTACAGTGTATCAGCGAAATTGTTTAGCAGCGACTGGAAGAGCGTTCAAGGCTTATTCATGGCCATGGCGTTCATTTTAGGCGCGGTCATCATCGGCACCTATTGGTTTTTCAAAGGAACAATCAGCTTTCTGTTCCACCTATGGCGGAAACAAAAAGGCGGCTATTTGTCGATCAGCGACGTGCTGTCCGTATCATCGCTCATGTTTCGCATGAAATCAAACGCGTTGTTGCTTACGATCATCACGACCGTGTCGGCTGTCGCGATCGGGTTGATCTCACTAAGCTATATTTCCTACTATTCAGCCGAGCAATCGGCCAAAAACAACGTCGCCGCGGATTTCGCGTTCACGGACAAAAAAGATGCCGCCCGTTTTACGGCGGCGCTGCAATCTCATGATATTCGCTATCGGGAAACGATGATCGATGTCATCGAAGCACCGACTGATATTTCGATGATTTTGGACATCGACGACCAAAGCCGGCTCCAGTTTCAGCCGTCCGCTGCGCCACTATCGGTGATCAGCGACACAAGTACAGGCCGCATCGATGTCAAGCCTGGGGAAGCACTGCTGACGGGATATCAGGACATGCTCCGTCAATTCTTGCCGTTTAAAGAAACGGGAACGATTCGCTTAGAAGAAAACGGCCGCATGGTCCCGCTTCATTACCTTGGGATGAAAAAAGACTATTACATCAACTATCATTTCACGTACGGCATGCCGACCGTCATCGTCGACCAAACGATGTTTGATCGTTTGCAAAAAGAAACCGATCCACAAAAGAAAAAGGTGCATATCGGCATTCATCTGACTGACGAAACAAATATTGAACGGGCTGATCAGTTGTTTCAACGCATGGAGTTTTCCTCCATCGCCGATTCGCGACTTATGATGAGCCGCCACCAAAAGCAAACGTTCGGATTGATCATGTTTGTCGTCACCTTTTTAGGGCTCGCCTTTTTAGTCGCCTCCGGTTGCATTCTTTACTTCAAGCAAATGGGCGCCGGCGAAGAGGAACGGGCGAACTACGCCATTTTGCGCAAGCTCGGCTTCACCGAAAGCGACTTGCTCGGGGGCATTCGGCGGAAACAGCTGTTCTACTTCGGCGCTCCGCTGCTGCTCGGATTGTCTCACAGCTATTTTGCTGTCCGTTCCGGCTGGTTCTTTTTCGGCACCGAACTGTGGACGCCGATGTTGACGGTGATGACGATTTACACGGTCTGCTATTCACTGTTTGGCGTGTTGTCTGTTCGTTATGACAAACAGCTGATTCGCGAGGCGCTATGAGCTTAGAACGGATCTCCTGCAGAATGCAGCACCTAGAAAGACTGGTGAAAAACCGCCGTTTCCCCTGATCAACGAGGGAACGTGTGAAAAGCAGTATCGATGCTGCAAGGCTTCTCTATTTGAGAAATAATGCTGGGAAGCGACATGCTTCCTTAAATCACCGCCCTCCTAGAGGGCCGGGGAGGAAAGGATCAGGTTGTCTCACTTCCTTGATTATGTGCTCATCGATCCATGAGGCATGGACCTCCTTGTCGGCAGTTGGCGGTACATCGATTCCAAACAAGGAGTCCGGTTCATGTCTCTTTTTTGTTTGATTGTCAATGTATGTTGGCCAATTGGCTCATCTACAGGTTTAAAAATGGGAGTAAAGGCTCTTGTTTTTTAAAAATTTTCCAAATAAAAATTCATTGTAAGTATATTAAGGGGAGATAGAGGGAGAACTCATCTTCATGAATCGAAAAAACGATTTGCCTTATTTCTCGCCGTGCTGATGATCATTTTCTTTTTCATCTACATGTTTGAACTCACATTTCGCACCCTCTCGACAACAATCGGGAGGATTTTTTTATCTTCATGTCGAATGAATCCTTGAAACACAAGGAAAGCAAAGGAGTTTCCACACCATGGACGTTCGCATTCGTGCGATTTA